>Ga0209390_10005446_pt1 | contig 18008 bp, 10 predicted proteins | sample BON01_FD_187212 | JGI IMG/M metagenome (GOLD analysis project Ga0209390, IMG submission 187212) | Freshwater microbial communities from Lake Bonney liftoff mats and glacier meltwater in Antarctica - BON-01 (SPAdes) (version 2) | ecosystem: Environmental > Aquatic > Freshwater > Ice > Glacier...
CCCGCCTGTTTCCCGGTCTTTTCGCGTATCTTCTCTTGGCATGCAGCCCACGCGCGCGTCGCTGCTCCTCGATTGCCGCAACGTACCCGACCCTATTCTTCTCTCTTTTTTGCGTCGCGCGGCGACGCGACGGCCGCCAAGACAACCCCTCCACCGCCCGCCCTTCTCCGTCCGTCCAACCAAGAATACATTTTCTCTATAGAGACCAAGAACCCCCCTCTTGCTCCCTCCATATCACATCATATAGAGAGATGTCGTGCCTCCGTCTGCCCGCGGTCGGCGTCATGACGCTGGCGCGCGGCGCGCCCCGCGCGCTCCCCTCGGCTCCCGCCGCCGCCGCCGCGCGGCGCGCGTGCGCTGCCACCGGCGCTGCCGCCGCAGAGCCGCCGGCGGTCGCTGCCGGCGCCGAGCAAAAGGGCGGCGGCCGAGGCAGGAGCGGGAGGATGGCCTGGGCCGCAGGGTGCGTCGGTGTTGTCGGCGGCAGCGTCCTTCACATGGGCGTCCCAAAGGCCAACGAGAACGACCCGCGCCCCGACGCGTCGGTCCCGGACAGCAGCGGCGCAGACGCGCAAGAGAAGGACGGCGGCGGCGGCGGCGGCGGTGGCGGCAGCGAGCGCGGCGGCCAGGGCGGCGGGCGCGGCGGCGCCCTACTGCCGTGGCGGGTGGCCGGCGCCGCGACCGGCTTGGCCCTCTACCTCGTCGTGAGGTGCTTGATGTAAGGCGCCGCGTGGGGGGCTCGATGAAAAAACACACATGAAATGAAATGCAAAGAAAGAAACAACCGCCGCCGCTTCATCTCGTCTTTCTTTCTCTAGAGCGCCTCCCGCGCCCACTCGCCCCCCCCCCCCCCCCCCCCCCCCCCCCCCCCCCCCCCCCCCCCCCCCCCGTCCGGCGTCGCGGCCGTCGCCACAGCCGACGGCCGCGCCAGGCAAGCCTCGCACCACGCCGCGCTGCGGCCGAGCCCCAGCCGCCGCAGCTCGGCCGCCAGCTCGACCCCGCCGCCGCCGCCGCCGCCGCCGCTGGGTGGCGGCGGTGCAAGGCGCGGCAGGCGCGCGGCCACCCGCGCGACGAGCGGCGTCGCGGCCACCTCGGCGAGCGAGTAGGCGCGCCCCAGGAGGTAGGCGGCCTCGGGCGGCGGGCGCGCGGAGGAGGCCGAGGCGCCGCCTTCGCCCCACTCGCCCCACTCGCCCCGGTCGACGGCGGGCTCCCCGCACGCGCCCGCCGCGGGGTGGTGCCCCTCGAGCACGCCCTCGTCGCGCTCGCCGTCGTCGGCGCGGCCCGCGGCGGCGGCGGCGGCCGCCGCGCGCGCGGCGGCCTCGGGCGGCCGCACCACGAACGCGCGGGCGGCGCCGTAGAGGAGCTCGGCGCCCGCGTCGAGCGCGTCGAACCCGGCGGTGGCGCCAGCGCCGTGGGCCAGCAAATAGGCGTCCACGCGGCGCCAGCCGTCCCAAAACTCGCGGCTGGCCGCGTCGGCGGCGGCGGCGGCGGCCCCGTCGTCGTCGTCGTCCCTCGCGGCGGCGGCCGCGGCGCGCACGAGGCGGCGGAAGGGCCGCGCGACCGCCTCGGCAAAGACCTGCGAGAACAGGCGCACGGTCGCGGCGGCGCCCGCGTTGCTGGGCAGCAAGGGAGTTCCCACCGCGCGGTAACGCTCGCACAGGTACTCGAGCAAGACGCGCGCGCCATCGCCTTCGTCGCCGTCGTCGCCGCCGTCGTGGTCGCTGGCCGCGCTGTTTCCGGCGATCACGGCGCCGCAGTCGGCCAGCAGCGGCGGCGAGGGGCGCGGCGCCAGGGGGTTGGCGGTCGAAAAAAGGTCGTCGAACTCGGAGCGGCTGCCGGGCGCGACGAGGGCGTGGCGGAAGGCCAGCCGCTTTTCGAGGAGCGCCATGATTACGCTCCTCGAGGCGGGGCTGAGGCCGAGGCCGCCGCCGCCAGCGCCGTCGTCGTCGGATGAGGGCGCTGTGAAGACGACGACCTCGGCAAAACGGTCGCCGCCGGGCGCGGTCGTGTAGCGGCAGCGCAGGGCGGGGGACGGGCGGGCGCGGCAGGCTGACGCCACCCTCACCTTGCTGCAGTCGGCGATGGCGAGCATCTTGGTTGGTTGGCGGGTGAGGGGAAAGGGAGAGGTCTCGGGAAATCTGACGTGTTGTATTTTGTGTTTCGTGGCTCCTTTTTAAAACCGGCAGGATTGAGTTGTGGCGACGAGATTGTCGAATGTTTCAGAAAGCGCGCTCCCGCTCGGATGGATTGTTTGTTGGAGGACGGTTGTGTGGGAGGAAGGCGCGCGTGGAACTCATCTTCCACGCACTGTCCTTCATCAATCGCCCCGGCCCCAATCGCGCACACACGCATCGCACACGCATACCCTCACGCCCGCGCCGAGTACGCCACCTCAGCACTCTCTCGGACAGCACGCAACGCCTGAACAGTCCCTACAACTCTCCTCCATTCGTCGCCCAAATCCACAATCCCCCCCGCCGTCCCGGGTGGCGGCGAGTTTGGCAGGGGGCGACGGCTCAAAGCGAGTCGAGCGCGGGGAGGGGACGGTCGACCGGCAGGGGTCGAGCGAGTCTTTTTGCTTTGTTGGATGGTGTCCCTGTGATATTACAGCCGCTATACGGTTCATCTAGGTATATCATGTGATAGAACCTGTCTGCTTCACATGCCCCCGGGTGGATCCGACGACGGCGCCATCCCGGCGCCGCCGCCGCTGCCGCAACCGCCGCCCACGGCGGGGCCCGCGGCGGCTAGCGACATCATCGGCGGCAGCGCCATGGGCAGGGGCGCGACGTCCTTGCTGCCGTCGAAAGAGAGGGTCCACGTCAAACCCCCCAACGACGTGGCCGAGGGAAAGGTCGAGAGCGACGGGAAGGGCAGCGGCGGCGGCGGCGGCGGCGAGCGCGCGCGCGGCGCCTGCTGCTGCTGCTGCTGCTGCTGCTGCAACTGCTGCTGCTGCTGCTGCAACTGCTGCTGCTGCTGCTGCGCCAGCGACGGGGCCGGCGGCGACGAGACCGGCGGCGCCGGGGCCGGCGGCGCCGGCGCCTGATGCTCCTGCTGCGGCACCTGCTGCTCCTGTGGCGGCGGCGGAACGATCGTCACGCGCGTCTCGAACCCGCACGCCGCGCACTGCACGGACGCCTCGACGGGCCTGCCGGCGAGGAGCGCAAACTCCGGCGGCAGTGCCGCGCTCAGCAGCACGTAGCACGCGGCGCAGACGAGCTCGATCGACGAGGGGGCCGGCGAGTGGGGCGGCCGGTGCGGAGGCAGCGGCTGGTGCGGCGGCGGCGGCGGCGGGGCGTCTCCAAAGGTGTTCATTTTCTTTTTTTTGCTTCCGCGTGAACGAGACCGGATGCGGCCGGCGAATGTCTGAAGAAACGTGGGAGCGAGGCGATTCGGAAAGGAAGGAGGGGGACAAAACAAGGCGGGGCTCGCGTGTTTTTCTCCCCCCCGCTGCCCGCCCGCCCGCCCGCCTATCGGTTTTGCTCTCGGAGAGCGGAAAGCGCCGGCAGAAAAAAAACAACCTAGTCAAAATCTCGCCGGCAGAAAAAAAACAACCAAGTCGAAATTTCGCCGCCCCTTCCCTTGCCCGCGCGAGCCCTCTGCTTCTATTCAAGACTACTTGAAATTGCCTTGCAAAATTCTCGATCGTTCAGCGATTCCTGCGCGCACAAGAACCTTTTTGGCACGAAAAAAACGAAAGGGCGATCGCCTGCGCGGTCGCTCGACCGAGACGCCGCCACAAAAAGACAACGAATACAAAAACTCACGCCCGTTTTCTCCCCTCTCCGAACAAAAACACACACAACACACACAAAAACAACGACGACGACCACCAACAGGTACACCCCCGACGCGCGCGGCCGCTTCGCGGGCCAGTCCGGCTACGGCTTCCAGTCGATCGCCCGCTTCGAAACAACGCTCATCCTTTGCTCCAGCTAGCTGTCGCCGCGCTCCCCTCTTCGTAATATTCGAAAGAGCAACACACGCATCATGCCGCGCGCCACCCTGGCGCTCCTGCGCAAGGTGCGCGTGGTGATCATCCTCTTGGAGCGCAAGTGCTCGCGCGCTCTCGCTGCGACACGCTCATTTCCTCCCCGCAAACAACGCAGAAACCGACCCGCCGCCGACGCCTTGCGCCCTCCCCCTGCCTTCTCCCCCCCGCCCCTCCCTCCTCTCCGAAAAAAAAAAAACAGCGCTCCGAGCACAACGACGGCGCCCTCTCCACTTTGGAGGAGATCGACCTCCACCAAGAAGGGCTCACCCGCCTGGGGCCCCGGCTGCGCCGCGCCTGCCCAAAACTGCAGCACCTCTCCCTCTCGGGGAACGCCTTGGGCCGCCTGTCTCCCGGCGAAACTCGCGGCCTCCGCTCCCTCAAAACACTCGGCCTCGCCCTAAACTGCCTCCGCCGCTTTCCGCCCCGCGCGGCCTTGGCCGGGCTCGAGTCGCTCAAGCGCCTCGACCTGACGGGCAACTTTTTGGGCGCGTCGGCGCTGCTCGGGCTCGGGCGGCAGCTGGGGTGCCTGCCGCGGCTGGCGGAGCTGTGGCTGATGGGAAACCCTTGCGTGTCGGCGCTCGGGCGGGCGGCGGCGGCAGAGGCAGCGGCGGCGGCGGCGGCGGCGGCGCAAGGGGGGCAGGACGGGGGGGCGCGCGGGCGACGCTCGCAAAACGACGGCGAGCAGGGCGACGGCCGCAACGTCGACGACGCCTACCGCGCGTGCGTCGTGCTGGCGCTGCCGCATCTCGTGCGCCTGGACGGCGAGCCCGTCTCGGCGTCGGCGCGGCTGGCGGCGCGGCGGGCAGAGCGATTTGTGGCGCGGGCGCTGCGGCGGGCGGCGGCGGACGAGGCAGAGGCAGAGGCGGCGGCGGCGGCAAGGAGGGGCGACGCCAGCACGCTCGCCGCGGCGCTCGAGGCGTCTATCCTGGCGGGCGAGGAGCACCCGGAGACGGTGGCGCTGTACGGACCCGGGGACGCCGCGGTCGAGGACGAGACGAGCGAGAGCGAAGAGGAGGGCGAGGGAGGCAGCGCGGAGGGCAAACAGAGCGGATTGCTGCTGCCGCCGCCGCCGCCCGTGCCCGCCGCTGCCGCCGCCGCAGCTGCCGTCGCCGTCGCGGCCCGCCGCCGCCCCCACCGCCGCCCGCGCATCCTCGAAACGGGCACCAAGGACCCGGAAACAGGCGAGCTGCGGCGGCCGTGGTGCCCGGCCACGCGCCTGCTGGACCTGCGCGACCAGCGGCGGCAGCTGGTCGAGGCGGCGGCGGCGCGGCGCGACAAGCCGCGCGGCGACGGGGCGTCGGCGGCGGCGGCGGCGGCGGCGGCGTCGCTCTTTGCCGACCCCCTCGCGCGGCGCGAGCGGCGTGAGGCGCTGCCGCCGCTCCCCGACCAGGACCCGGGCACGGGCGAGACCCTGCCCCTGCGCAACGAGGGGCGGTGGCGCTTCTCGCTGGACGTGGTCCCTGCTGCCGTTGCCGGCACTGCCGCTGCTGCTGCTGCTGCTGCTCCAGCCCCGCGCCGCAACGGCTGCCTCGCCGCCGCCTCCGCCGCCCCCTCGTCTGCTCCCGCCGCTGCTCGTCCTCCCGGCGACGTCGAGCTCGAGCTCGAGCTCGACGTCGACGTGGGCCGCTACGTCGACACCGCCCACATGAGCCTCGAGGTGCTCCCGCGCGCCGTGCGACTCCTCGTGCGCGGGCGCCTGCTGCAGCTGCGGCTGCCCGCAGAGGTGCGCGCGGACGCGGCCGCCGCGCGGCGCAGCGCGGCGACGGGGCGGCTGCGCGTGGCGCTGCCGCTCGAGCGGCCGTGGGGCCGGGGGGCGGGGGAGGACCCGACGCTGCTGCACCCGCGGAGCGTGTGGGGGGAGGAGGAGGGCGCCAAAAAGGGGGTCATGGGCAAGGGGCCGGCAAAGGAGGAGGTCTTGCGGCCAAAGAGGCGCGCGGCTGTCGTGGCGGTCGCGGCGGCGGCGGCGGCGTCTGCGTCGCGCGGCGACGCTGAGCGGGAGCGCGACACAGGCGGCGACAACGACGACGACGACGACCGCCCGCCGCCTTTGCTTTGAATCGGAACGAGTGACAACAAGCACAGTTTCTCCAATTCCTCTAGTCCAGCATATCCAGCAGCGCCGACAGGTCGTCCCCTCCTCCCTCGCCAGCGAGGGCGCGCAGCCCGGCCACGTCCGCGAGAGACATGCGCGCCGCCGCCAGCGCGCCCAGGGCGGCCGCCGCCGAGAGGGCGCCTCCTGCCGCCGCCCGCTCCTCGCCGGGAAGCCCGAGCAGCGGCGGCAGGGCCGCCAGCGCGGCGGCGAGCGCGCGGCGGTCGGCCGGCGAGGCGGACGGCGCGCGCGCCGCGACGGCCTGCAGCACGGCGACGCCCCACAGCGGCGAGACGCTGCTGCCCTGGCCGCCGTTGCCGCCGCCGCCGTCGATGCCGCCGCCGCCGCCGCCCCCCTCGAGCGCCCGGCGCAGCGATGCCAGCGCGGCGGCCAGGATGCGCGGCGGCCAGCGCGCCACGCTGTCGCGCGTACACAGCGCAAAGGCCGCGAGCCACGCGGGGCCGGGGGCGTGGCGCCAGCCCGCGAAGAGGGCGAGGGAGCTGAGCGCCAGGCTGGCGGCGTCGGCAGGGCCGCTGCCGCCGCCGCTGCCGCCGCCGCTGCCCCTCGCGCCCGTCGCCGCCCTCGGCCGCCGACGCGGCAGCGCCGGCGCGGCCGCCTCCGCCGCCGTCCCCGCCTCGGCGTGCTCCGCCTCGTCGAGCCCCCGGTCCTGCTCGGCCCCGGGCGGGCACATGCGCGACGCCGCGGCCGACTCGAGCGCCACCTGCCACTCGGCGTCCGGCACGAACCTCCCGAGGGGTTCGCGGCGGCGCGCCGACGCGGCGAGCTCGTCGCACATCGCGGCCGTCGGCGCCGCGCGCGCCCGGAACGCCCGCCGCGCCCACAGCGCCGCGACGGCCGCGACGGTCTCGGCGGCCGGGCCCGCCGCCGCCCCCGCTTTTGCAGCGGCTGCGGGCGCGGACAGGGCGGCGGACGCGCGCCAGACGGACGACAGGCCGCGCAGCGCGGCGGCGGCGCCCGCGGGGGAGAGCGCGGAGGAGGAGGAGCCGGCGCGCGACCGGAGCTCTGCCTCGAGCGCGGGCGCCGCCGCCGCCAGCGCTCCTCCTGCCGCCGCGAGCGCCTCTGCCGCTGCCGCGCCTCCGCCGTCCTGAGGCCCTCCTTCCCCTCCTTGCTCCGCGGCCGCGTCCGCCGCCGCCCCCAGGGCGGCCAGGGCGCCGGCAAACTGGACCGTGGCGCGGCTGCCGCGCGGCGAGGGCCGCAGGATGCTGCCGCCGCCGTCGTTGTTGTCGCCGCCGCCGTCGTCGTCGTCCTTGCCCACGGTGCCGCTGCTGCCGTCGGCCCCCGGCCGCCGCCGCCCGCCGCCCGCGGATCCCTCGACGGCCGCCGAGAGCGCCGCGCGCCACCACCCCGCGGGGATGGCCCCGATCGCGCCGCAGCGCTGGAGCGCCTCGGCCGCGCGCGCCGCGAGGGCGACGTGCCGCGACTCCAGCTCCCCGGAGGCGAAGGCGCCCGCGGTGCGCTCAAAAAAGAAACGGGCAAACGGCGCCGCGGATGACAAGGCGGCGGCGGCGGCTGCGGCGGACGAGGACGCCTCGTCTTGCCCGCCGCCCTCGTCCTCGCCGTCCCCCTTTCGCCGCCCGTCGTCCTGGGCGAGCAGCGACGCCAGGAGCGCCGGGCCAAACGCCGCGCCTGAGCTCACGAGCAGGTCTGCGCCCTCGCGCCCGGCCCACCGCGCGCTGCTGCTGCTGCTGCTGCCGTGACGGCCGCCGCCGCCGCCGCCGCCGCCGCCGCCGCCGCCCCGGTCGGCGGCGGCGGCCGCCGCCGCCGCTCGTTCGCCTTCGCCTGCGTCTGCCTGCTCCGTCTCCTGCCGCGGCGGGGCCTCCCCGACCGCCGCCTCGGCCCACGCCCGCAGAAAGCGCGCGTCCGGCGCCGGGGCCAGGGCCGCCAGCCCGCACGCGGCCGTGGTGAGCGCCGCGTCGGCAAACCCCGCGAGCCGGGGCGCCGTGGCGACGGCCACGGCGCCGACCATCGTCCGGAAGCGGCGGCGCTCCTCCGGCGGGGCCGCCGCGGCGGCCGCGGGCTGCACGCGCACGAGCTTGGCCATTAAGAGCGCCGTGCACCGCTCGTCCAGGGCGGCCAGCTCGCGCGGCAGCACGCGCGAGTGCAGCGCCTGCCAGGAGGAGGCGTTGGCGATGCGGGGCGCCACCCGACGCCTCAGGCGGTCGCGCGCGCGGGCGGCCAGCAGCGCGGCCGCCGCCTCCTCGAACAGCAGGGGGCGCGGCGGGCGGCCTGCTCCGGGCTCTGGCGCCGGCGCGCTCGCCGCTGCTGCTGCGCCCGGGTGCCCATCGGCGCCGTCAGCGTCGGCGTCGGCGTTGGCGTCGGCATCTTCGTCCTCGTCCTCGTCTGCGCCCGTGTCTGCGTCGCCCGCCCCGACCACGGGCGGCCAGCGGCCCTGGCGCACGGCCAGGGCGTACAGCGCGTCGGCGCGGTCGGCGGCGCCCAGCTGCTGCTGCTGCTGCTGCTGCTGCTGCTGCGCCGTCCGCGCGGCAGAGGCGGGCGGCCGCTCCTTGGCCGGCGGCTTGGGCGGCAGGCCGCGACGCTGGCGCGGCGTCGGCTTGCCGGCGCGCGGCGGCGGCGCGTTGGTCGTCGCGCGCCGGCTCGGGCCTCGTCCTCCGCCGCCGCCGACGGCGACGCTCGGCTCCCGGGGCAGGCCCAGGTCGTCGTCGGCGCCCATGCCAAAGCCCAGTCCCGCGCGCGCGATCACCGCCGCGGGCGCTGCCGGGAGGGACGATCGTTGCGCCAAGAAGAGGGGAGGAGGATCGGGGGGTGGCGCCGCTGCCCGGTACGCTGCCCCTGGAGCGATGGGGCGTGGCGGGCGGAGCATGGTGGTCGCCGATTCCAATCGATCAAGAGTCGAGTCGTCGGCTGGGATTGGATTGTGTCAGTCACGGACGCAGCAAGAGGACGTGGCGGACAAAAGGCGATGTGCTTCGCCTCGATCTGGCGGCGGCGGCGGCGGCGGCGCTGGAGCACGGAGACCCCCGGCGAGAAACGAAGAGAGGCGGGCGCTTTCGTTTCAAAAACAACAGCAAATCCCCCTCCACCTCACACCGCCGCGAGCACCTTCTCCGCGGGGGCCGCCGCCGCCTCCTCCTCCGCGGGAGCGGGCGCGGCGAACACGCGCGCGTTGACCGCCCCCGTCCACACCTCGAGCGCGCCGCTGCCCCCGCCGCCGCCGCCGCCCGCCCGCGCGCTAAACGTCAGCCTCGCGCCCGCGGGCACAAACACCACGCTTCCGCGCCGCAGCTCCACCTCGGCCTCGAGCGCCGCGTCCTCCGACGCGGGAAGGGCGCCCCCCTCCGCCCGGCAACCGCCCGCCCCGCCAGTCACCAGCAGCAGCAGAGGGCCGCCGTTGGCCGGCAGCGGCGTCACGCAGCTCTCGCCCGCCGGCACCTCGACCCGCCCGATCTCAAACTCGTCAAACGGCGGGCGGTAGACGGTCGCGTGGTCGTGCGCGCGCTCCCCGCGCAAGACCGCGGGCGCGCCTGTGTCGTAGGTCAGCGACGCGCACAGGGTCGCCACGTCGCGAAACTTGGGGGTGAGTCCCGCGCGAACGACGTTGTCGCTCTCCGCCATACACTCTACGAGCTGCCCGCTGAGGTAGGCGTGCGGCACGTTCGCGGGCAGGTGCACGGCGCTGCCGCGCGGCAGGGCCAGGTAGTTGAGGAAGTAGGCGGCCAGGACGCCGACGTCGCCCGGGTACTGGGCGGCGAGGCGCAGGGCGAGGGCGTCCTTCTGGGGCAGGGCGTTGCGGACGCCGCTGTCGGGGGCGCCTCCTGCTGCCCCGCCGTCGCCGCCGTCGCCGTTTTGCCCCTTGGCCTTAGCTTCCTGCTCGAGGCGCGCGACCAGGGCGCCGACGGCGGCGGCGGCGCTGGCGGTGTCGGCGCCCATCACCGCGGAAAAGGCGGCCTTCAAAGGGCCGCGGAAGGCCGCCGCGTCGGCCCCCCGCGGGGCGGCGGCGGCGGCCTTGACGGCGGCGGCCGGGCCGGCGCCGACGAGCGCCGCCAGCTCGGGCGTCCCCTCGAGCGCGGCGGCCAGGTCGCTGGGGGGAACAAACCCGCACAGCGCCTCAAAGTCCTCCAGGGCCAGGGCCATCTCGGGCTTGTGGTTGGCGTCCTTGTACTCGGCCGGGTTGCTCGCGTGCAGGCGCTCGGCGAGCGCCTTGTCCGGGTGAGATTGGATCGAGAGGGCCGTCTGAACCGACAACACTTTGAAGAGGAAGGGCAGCGAGGCGGCGGCCAGGCCGAACCGCGCGCGCACGGCGGCGCCGAGGGCCTGCGGGTGCCTGGCCAGGAAGGCGGCGAGGGTGGTCGAGGGGTCGGACGCCAGGACCGAGGGGGCCGACGGGTGGGTGCCGATCCTGTGTGGGGTTTCCGGGGGTTGGCAGATGGGGCGGGGGGTTTTGCGGGGTCGGCAGGGCGGCGGCCGGCGAGAGCGAGAGCGAGACCGTCGTCGGCCGCGAACGAGCGCGAACGGGCGGCGCGGCGGTCTCTCTCTTTCCACGTCTGTCGCCCCGGACTCACCACAGCTCCGCGTACGGCTTGCTCTCGTCGATCTCGGTGCCGTTGGCGCGCGCCAGTTGGGCGACCTGTGTGCGTGTGAGAGTGGGGGGTAGAGCCGGGCGTTGGGAGGGGAGTGTCAGGTGTGCTCTCTCTCTCTCTCCACTCGCTCTCTTCTCCATGCGCGAGCACGCGTCCACGCGCGCCATTGGCGAGAGACCGTGCATGTGATCCCGCCGGTGGAATGACGGGCGTCCTGCGTGCGTGCACGCGCGCCGCACGACACACAAGTCCTCCTTTCCTCACCTCGCTCGTCTCCGCGGACCTGCCCCACGCGTAGCACTGCGCGGGCACTCGGAGCGACAGCATCGTGGATGTTGAGACGTTGTGCGCGAGCGTCGAATGTTGAAGGAATGCGGATTGCGGGACGCAGGTGGAGGGGAGGGCCCGGCAAGTTCAGGCTCGTCGGCAGCGGCGGTTGCGCCGGACGACGCGCCGATCGGCGTCTCGCTTGCGAAACAAAGAGCGCGACGTCGTGCATGCAGCCACATGCTTATCTTCCCACACTCGCGCAATCAGCCTAGGGCCCGCGTCGTACTCGCCACCAACCCAATCATCAGATATGCCGCCCGCGTGACTGCCACAGAGCGCGCGACCATGCAGCAGCGCTTCCCGGCCGAGGAGGAGGACGAGGACGCCCTCGGCGTCACCGGTTGGTCGTTCCGTACGGCCCTCCGCGGGCAGCGCGAGCGCCGGGGCACTGCGGCGCTCGAGTACGCGACACGCACGGTCGAGGGCGCACGGCGGCGCCGCGCCGTCGCCGCCCTCGAGGCCGCGGGCGGCGTCCCGCCTCTGCTCTCGCCGCCGGCGTCGGCGGTGGGGCCGAGCGACGACGACGACGACGACGCCGACGGAGAGGAAGAACAAGCGCCGGCGGACCCCATGTCCCTCGACCAGTGGCGCGCCCTCTGGCGCCTCCAGCTCGCCTCGTCCGCGGCCGAGACCGCCGCCGCCACCCTGCGCCCGCTGCCGTGCCCTCCGCCGCCCGCCCGCGCGCCTGGCCGGCCCCCCCCCGTCGCCCCGGCCACTCGCCCGCCCCCGCCGCACGCCCCGCCCGTCGCCCACCCCTACTACCCAGACGTCCACGAGGCCGCCGACACCACCGCGCGCGCCGTGCGGCGCGGGGGGCGCGACCCACAGGGGATTCCTTGGGAGCGCGTTCCCTTTGGCCGCCGGCAGTACCGCCGTCAGCGCCTGGCGGCTTACCAAACCTACACCAACGTGCTGGGGGGCGGGCCGGACGCGGCGCGGTTCGGGGAGGCCGAGGCGGGGGAGGAGGCGGGGGCGGGGGGCGGGCAGGGGTGGCGGCGGGAGGTGCTGCGGGCGTGCGACGAGGTCGTGCGCGTCCCTGTGGCGGCGGCGGCGGCGGCGGGCGGGCGGCGGCGGGCGGCCGGGGTCGCGGACGGGGCGGACGACGACGGCGAGGACGACGACGACGGCGACGAGGCCGCGACGCCGGTCGCGAGCACCGGCAGCGGCAGCGGCGCGGAGATCGAGCAGGGGGACGGGGAGGGCGACGAGGGGGAAGAAGAGGGGGAGGAAGAGCAGGGGCACGGCGACGGGGCGGAGGGCCGCCGCGCGTCGAGCGGCGCGTCGGACGACGACGAGGGCGACGACGACGCCGCCGACGCGCGCGGCGAGGACGAGGAGGAGGAAGAGGAGGGGCGCCTGGACCGGGCGCCGGCCGCCGGCGAGCACGAGGCGCGTGTCGAGGCGCAGCGCGCGGCCGACACGCCCGACCGCGCCCGCGACCCGGACGGGCGGCCCATCGACGGGCGCCGCTTCCGCCTCCTCGGGCCGCCGCGCCCGCCGACGCCGCCCGACGACGACGGCGGCGGCGCCGGCGGCGGCGGCGGCGGCGGCGGCGCGCCCGACACGGGCGCTGGCCGCCGCCGCCCCCGCCCAAGCCGCCGCCGCCGCCCCAGTCCCGCCGCCGCCTCCGCCCCCGCCGAGCCGCCCTGGCCCCGGCCCCCGCGCGCCGGGCCCATGTACGACTTTTGCCGCAACTGGCGCGCCCCCCGCTCCTCGATCGTGCACTTCCAGCTGCGCAACCTTGTGTGGGCGCCGGCCGCTGACAGCGTTTTTCTGGCGCAAGAGTCGGGCGTCGCCCACTGGCGCCCCTCGGCCCGCCGGCTGCGCCGCGCCCTGGACCTGCGCGGCGCCCCCTCCGGCCCCTCCATGCCGGGGGGGGTGGCCGGACGCGTGCTGGTGAGCACCGTGTGCGCGCGGCACGGCCTCGTGGCCGCGGGCGGGTTCGCGGGAGAGGTGGTGGTCGCGCGGCAGGACGGCGCCGGCTTGGCGGCGCGGCGCGGCGCCGCTTCGGCGGCGGGCGCGCGGGCGCGGGAGGGGGCGGGGGCGGGGGCGTCGGACGGCGCGCGCGAGTGGTGGAGGCCGTCGCACGACGCCGGGTTCGGGGAGGGCGGCGAGAAGTCCGAGGAGGAGCAAGAGGAGGAGGAGGAGGCGGGCTTTGAGACGGACGAGGAGGCGAACGATGGCGGTGGCGATGGCGGCGGCGGCAGCGGCGGACGCCACGGGCGCCGCCTTTTGCGGCCTAAGGCGCCCGCGCCCGCGCCTCCGCTCCGCCCCTCGCCTCCCGTGTACGACGGTCAGCCGGGCGCGCCCGCCGCCGCCGCTGCTGACGCGATCATGCGCCAGCTGCACGCCCCGGCCCTGGCCCTGCCCTTTTGCGCGGCGACTTTCTCCGACGCGGCCGAGCGCGCGCGCGAGGCGGCGCTGGCGTCCGGCCTGGGCGGCGAGGCCGCCGCCGCCGCGGCCGCCGACGCCGCCGCGGCCGCCGGCGGGTGGGACTGGTGGGACGACGCGGGCGACGGCGCGAGCGCGTACAACAAGAACGGCGGCGCGTGCGGACGGGCTTGGGACGACGGCGGCGAGGACGACGACGACCGCGAGGAGGAAGAGGCGGCCGCTGTCGCGGCGGCCGAGGCCGAGGCCGAGGCAGAGGCCGAGGCCGAGGCCGCCGCGCGCCGCCTGCCGCCGCGCCTGCTGCCCGCGCGCCCGCGCGCTTTCTACCACCGCCCGGGCCTGACGCCGCAGGGCGGGGCGGAGGGCGCCGCCCCCGCGCTCCTCGCGGGCGGCGACCGGCGCATGGCGGCGCAGCCCGACCCCTTTGAGCGCGCGATCGCCGCCGCCATCGCCGCCGCCGCCGCCCCGGCCGCCGCGGCAGCAGGCCGCCGCCGCCCCACCCCCCGCGCCATTACCGCCGCCGCGCGCGCCGCCGCCGCGCGCGCCGCCGCCGCCGCGCGCGCCGCCGCCCTCGCGCGCGCCTCCCTCTGCGGCCGCAGGGCCGACGGCCGCCCGCCCCTGCCCCGCGGCCTCGTATACAGCGGCCGCGTCACGCGCTCCGACAACGGCATCACCAACGCGCTCGAGATTTTTGCCTCTTCCTCCTCGTCGCTCGCCGTCGCCGCCTCGAACAACGACGCGGTCGTGCGCGTGCTCGACGCGGCCTCCGGCTTCCGCGAGCGCGCGCGCTTCGCCTTTGGCTACGCGGTCAACTGCACGGCCGCGCGGCCCAGCGGCGCCGACGCCGGCGACCAGTCCTCTTCCTCTTCCTCCTCCTCTCCCGCCGCGCCCCCGTCGCCCGCCGCGGGGCACAGCCCCGTGCTCGCCGTCGTCGGCGACCACCCCGACGCCGTGCTCGTGGACGAGCGCGCGGCGGGCGGCGCGCCCGTCGCCCGGTTCTGCGGTCACAGGGACTATGGCTTCGCCGTCGCCTGGCACCCGGGGGGGCACCTGCTGGCTACTGGAAACCAGGACACAACCACGCTCGTGTGGGACGGCCGTTTCTCCGGGCGAGGGCCGCTGGCGAGGTTAGGGGCGCGCATGGGGGCCGTGCGCTCGTGCCGCTTCTCGCCGTGCGGGCGCTTCCTGGCCTCGGCCGAGCCCGCGGACTACGTGCACCTGTACGACGTGCGCGCTTTGGCGGGCGAGGCCGGGGGGGCGTGCGGCGCCGACTCGCCCTTTTTCCGCGGCAGCGCAGCGCCGCCGGACTCGCTGTCGCCGGCGTCGCCGGGCCGTTTGCCGCCGCCGCCCCCTCCTTTGGCGCCGCGGCGGCGCTTCTGGGCGCAGGACCTCGACTTTTTCGGCGAGATCAGCGGCGTGGCCTTTTCTCCCGACAGCCGCTCGCTGTTTGTGGGCATCGCGGACGCGACCTACTCGTCCCTGGCGCACTACGTGCTCGCGCCCGGGCAGGATGGGGACGGGGACGGGGACGGGGAGGGGGACAGCGCGAGCGGAGGGTTGGGGTGGCGGTCGGCGGCCGCGGCGCAAGAGGCGAGGCGCGCGCGCGCGGCCCGGCGCCGCCGGTGCGCGGGGCTGTTTTGAGATAACATTCGAAGCGTCGGGCTGAGGCAAACAGGCTGGTTTTTTCCTGGTTGCGCTGCATATATTTTACCTGGTGTTACCTGTGGTAAAATCGCATGTATCTATCCATTCGTGCACGTTTGCCTCGTCGCGCTTTCTCCCAATGAGAGAGTTGAGGTCGTCAAGAGGGGTCAAGTCGTGGTAGGGGTCGGGGTGTGTGGGGAAGGGGCAAGCGGGAAACGGCGAGGAGGCGGGCGGGGCGTCGGTCGTCGTTTGTGTGTTGGTGTATCCAGCGGCGGCGGGGCAGAAGAGGGGAAACGCGGGCGCGCCACCTCCCTTCGTTTTTCTTCACTCCGCTGCCGCGACCGCCGCCGCCGCCTCCTGCGCTGCTGCTGCGGGCGCGGGTGCCGCCGCCGCAGCTGCCACCGGCTCGTCCGCGGCCTCCTCCTCCGCCGCCGGGTCCCCCTCGGTCCGTTCGGCGTCGTCGTCGCCGGCGCCGGCCGCCATCATCATCGCGTCCTCCTCGCCGCCGCTCTTGCCGCCGCCGCTCTTGCCGCCGCCGCCGCCGCCGTCCTCGTCGTCGTCCTCGCCCGTGCGCCCGCAGGCCCCCCCGTCGTCGTCGCCGTCGTCGTCCTCGTCCATCGACCGCGCGTCGCCCCCGGCGTCGCCAAGCCCGCCGCCGCCGCCGCCCGCCGCCGCGTCGGGCGCCGGGCGCTTGCGCGGCCGCGCGCCGCTCGCCCGCGCCCGCCCGACGCCGCCGCCGCCGCCGCCGCCGCCGCCGCCGCCGCCGCCGCCGCCGCCGCCGCCGCCGCCGCCCATGCCCGGGAGCGTGCCCGGGATCGACCGGCTCCCCCCGCACAGCTCTATCACCCGCTGCATCTGCAGCGCCCGGTCGGCGGGGAGCAGGCCGTCCTTCAGCTTGCGCCGCTGCTGCTCGTACCAAAAGTGCGTCAGGCGCTCGTCGTGCGACGGCGACGCGCGCCGCGGGCGGTGGCCGTTGGCCTGGACGAACGCGAGCAGGCGCTGGAACTTGTCGGGCCACGAGGAGGCGGCCTCCTGGCCCGCGGCCAGGGCGGCGGCGGCCGCCGACGCGCGCGCGCGGCCGCCGGCCGAGCCGCCGCCGCCGCCGCCGCTGCGCGCGCCGCTGGCCTTGCGGCCGCCGGCCGGCGCGGCGAGCGCGGCGGCGGCGGCGGCAGAGGCGGCGGCGAGGATCTCGGCGGCGGCCTCGGCGGGGCGGTCCGGGTCGAGGGCGGTGTAGTACTCCTGGGCGTCGCGGAGCAGGTGCAGGGGTTTGCCGGGCTGGTCGGCGCCGTAGACGGCCGGGCCGACGACGGTCGGGGGGGCGGGGCCGGCGGCTGCGGCAGGGGCCGAGGCCGAGGTGGCGGCGCCGCCGCCGGCAGCCGCGGCGGCGTCGTCGGCCCTGCCGCCTTTGCCGTCGGCTCCCCCACCTGCTCCGCCGTCAGCAGGGACGCCGGCGCCGCCACCACCAGCGCCAGCGCCGGGCGACGCCGCGCGGCGTCCCGCGGCGGCCGCGGCCGGGCGCCAGACGTGAATCGGACGCGCGAGGCGCTTGGCGATGGCCGCGCTCACGAGCTCGCGGACGCCGTCGCTCCCGCTGCTCACGTTTGCCTGGCAGATGTTGTCCGTGAGGTCGCGCGCGACCTCCTCCCGACTCACGCCGACGACCTCGAAGAAGCTGCGCGCCATCGCGGAGGAGGCCTGGATTGGGAGAGGCGCGTTGTCGTCGTCCCCTTGCCCTTCGAATGGAAGTTTTTGCACTCCAGACGTGACGATAGAAAAGGGCTCCCCGAGCGTGTATGTGTGTGTCCTAGGTGATAAAGACGAGGGGAGCCCTTCTCTCTCTCCAAGTTGTTGTGTATGTGAAGCATGGTGAAGGGGGCGCCGCAAAGACCAGTATAACGCCGAGACTTCGAGTTTGCGCTCTCTCCCGAACCAGCCGATCACACAGACACGCGCATTCATTCGACAGCAAACCTTCTTCATCATCACCAGCATCCGCACACACGAAACCTCTCCTCGCCGCGAATACCGACAAAACAGACCCTGCTGCAAACTTTTCGCTTCCCGGGACGCTGAGAGAAAGAGCAGCCGACACCGACCAGAGGGCCGAGGCCCAGGCGCGCGTCCCGATCATCGGCAGCGGGATCATCCCGCGAGAACGGGGCGCAGGCCGACCGCCGATCGGGTGGGAGACAGACGAGGGGCAAGTCGATCCGTCGACGCAAGCGCGCGCGCGCGTCGTTCGCCTCGTCGCCGTCGTCCCTCGTCGCCCGAATCGATCAAAACAAAAAAACATGGCGTCGTGCGGCGGCCTAGAGGACCGGCTCCACTTCCCCTCGTTCGCCGAGCTCCCCCTGGCCGACGACTATTCCGACGCCGCCTACTACGTCGAGAACGCCCACGGCATGATGGTCCCGATCCGCAGGTGAGAAGAGGAAGGAGGAGGAAAGAGAGAGGGCGGGTTTTTCGCCGCTGCCGTCGTGGGGCGATTGCCGTTTTCTTTTCCTCCCCCCTGCTCGCCTTCACCCATCCCCCACGCCCGCCCACACCACAAGAAAATCACCACAGCTGGTGCTTCTTCGCCGAGATCGTCGACGACTCGCTCGCCGGCGCGCCCGAGTTCTTTCACCGCGTGGAAGTGCGCGATGCGACAGGGCAGGGCGCGAGCGTCCTCTTTGGCGACAACGCGGCGGGCGGCGGCGGGAACGGGAACGGGAGCGGTGGCGGGGGAGGGAGGGCGGGGCGGGAAGCTCGAGGAGAAGGAGGGGAGGAGGACGCGGAGGGAATTGGGAGCCGCCCGTTCGGCTTTGGCGACCTGGCCGCGGGCCGAGTCTTGTTCGTTCGGTACGCGTCGCGCTTTTTCTTCAGCGACCTGACGACGCAGGTGCTGCGGGTGGAGGACGCGGGGTTTGTCAAGGTGATCGACTGCGGCATGGACGCGCTGCTGAGCCTCGGGCAGTACTACCTGTCGCCGCCGCCGCAGGGGGGGGGCGGGGGTGGCGGGGGG
>Ga0209390_10005448_pt1 | contig 18005 bp, 19 predicted proteins | sample BON01_FD_187212 | JGI IMG/M metagenome (GOLD analysis project Ga0209390, IMG submission 187212) | Freshwater microbial communities from Lake Bonney liftoff mats and glacier meltwater in Antarctica - BON-01 (SPAdes) (version 2) | ecosystem: Environmental > Aquatic > Freshwater > Ice > Glacier...
TAGATAATATACATCAGTATGTCAATAATATTACATGCCTACACTTTGGCGCTCGAAAAACTCCTCATCTCATTGATTTGTAAGGCTTGGGCGCTCAAAAACGAGCAATCGGAACGGGGAACTTCAGTCTAGCACCGTCACCGCGGACTGTATTTTGTCAATATGATCCAGCGCGACAGCAGGATCACGCTCGGCATTGAACTCGAAAATATTTTCGAGGTCGGCAATCAGAAAACAGGGTCAGGTTGCAATCATGCATTTCGAGATCGGCCAGCACGCCTCCCGCAAAACGATCATGTGATCTTGCGCGCCCTGGGTCTGGTGGCGGGTTGGCCTTGAACGCGTTTACGCAGGTAATCAAACACCCCGGCTACCGGTATTCCCGTACCTGTTTTTTTCATCTGCGCTAGCCGGTTCGCAGCCTCTGCATGAAACGCAGAACGGGTTTCTTCAGTCAGAAGACGCTCCTCGATTGCTCCCACCATGAAGGCGTGCGCGGTGGTGTCGCGCGCTCTCGCCAGTTTTTCGATGCGCCGCTTGATTTTTTCCGGAATTCTCAGAGAAACCGCCATGGCCCACTCCTGCACTACTAAATGAGATATGCCCATGCTATGGCGTGGGTCGAACAAAGATCAAGCGAATCGGCATGCCGGAGACGATCCCTTTGATCAGACTCCGTTCATCCGGCGGGTTACGGCTGCGCCTTACCCGCCCTACAAAACCATCGCCGGCTCAGACATATTCCGAAACCTCAACCAGATTGAGATCGGGATCCCGGCAGTAAACCGACCGTATCGGCCCCATCGCCCCGGTCTTCATCACCGGCCCCTCGATGATCTTGATGTTGTGCTTGTTCAGACGCGCGATCACCTCATCCAGCGGCACTGAAGCAATGAAACAGAAATCCAGCGTGCCGACGCCCGGCGCATGCGCCTTGGGTTCGTATTCCTTGCCCTTCACGTGGATGTTGATTTTCTGGCTGCCGAATTTCAGCGCGCGCCTTCCGTTGCCGAAGTGTTCGAGCGTCATGCCCAGCACTTCGGTGTAGAAGCGGATGGTTTCGTCCGGCTGCGCGGTGGTCAGCACAAAGTGGTCGAGATGGTCGATCATGGCTTTTCCTCCGGAAAATTATATAAGTAATTGATTATATTCATTAATTTAATCATCCGCCCTGCCGCAAGACCCCCTCACCCTAACCCTCCCCCGTTTCCGGGGGAGGGGATGGTTATTGCAGGCGTCAGATCACGCCCTTCGCCCGCAGATCGGCAATCGTTTCCGCTTTGACGCCGGCGCGCTGCAATACGGCTTCCGTATCTTCGCCCAGCCGCGGCGCGGTACTGCGGATGCCGCCCGGCGTCGCCGACAGTTTGGGCACGATGCCCGGCACATCAACCGCGGTGCCGTCGCGCGTGGTGATGTTGAGGATCATGTCGCGCGCTTTGTATTGCGCATCGGCGGCGATGTCGGCCACCGAATAGATCGCGCCTGACGGCACGTCGTGGTCGTCGAGGATTTTCAGCGCATCGGCCTTGTCGTGCGCTCCCGTCCATGCCGTGATTGCGGCGTCGATTTCGGTGACGCGTTTGACACGGCCGTCGTTCGACGCCAGATCGGGTGCGGTGCCGAGGTCGTTGCGCTCTATCGCTTTCATCAGCCGCTTGAAAATACCGTCGCCGTTGCCGCCGATCAGAATCCAGCCATCACGGCAGGGGTAGGCATTCGACGGCACGATACCGGGCAGTGCGCTGCCTGCTGCTTCGCGCACCACGCCGAAGGCGCTGTATTCGGGCAGCAGGCTTTCCATGCAGTTGAACACGCTCTCGTAGAGGGCAATGTCGATGACCTGGCCTACACCGTCTTTTTTCGTATCCCGGTGATTACAGTCTCTGTGATACAAAGCCATCAGCACGCCGATCACGCCATGCAATGCCGCCAGCGTGTCGCCTATCGACACGCCCACGCGCACCGGCACGCGGCCCGGTTCGGCAGTGAGGTAACGCAGCCCGCCCATGGATTCGGCGATCACGCCGAAACCGGGACGGTCGCGGTACGGCCCGCTCTGGCCGTAGCCGGAGATGCGCACCATCACTAATTTTGGATTGAGTTTTTTCAGGTCGTCATAACCGAGACCCCACTCCTCCATCTTGCCGGGACGGAAATTCTCGATCAGCACGTCGGCTTCCTTGACCAGGGTGCGCAGGATGTCCTGGCCTTCGGCTTTGGTGAGGTCCAGCGTCACCGACTGTTTGTTGCGCGACTGGACTTCCCACCAGATCGAGTTGCCGTCTTTCAGCAACCGCCATTTGCGCAGCGGGTCGCCCTTGCCCGGCGGTTCGATCTTGATGACTTCGGCACCGAAATCGCCCAGCGTCTTGCCGCAGAAAGGCCCGGCGATGAGCTGGCCGAGCTCGATGACGCGTACGCCGGCGAGAGGGCCGGCTGCGGTTGGTGGTGTGGTGGTCATGGTGCGGTGTCCCTCAGTGAAGACTGAAGGATACCGCGGAGGGAATGCGGCAAACAGTTTCCGCTTTTTTGAATGCCCCTCACCCTGGCCCTGCTGCGCTTCAAGTGTTCCCTTGTCTCCCCGTAAACGGGGAGAGGGAAGGCTTTATTTGCCGCAGCAGCTTATTTCGCCTGCAGCTCCGCTGCGCGCTTCACCGCCTTGACGATGTTCAGGTAGCCGGTGCAGCGGCAGAGGTTGCCCTCAAGGCCGTGCACGATTTCTTCGTCGCTGGGCTTGGGATTGTCCTTGATCAACGCAGCCGTAGTCATGATCATGCCCGGCGTGCAGAAGCCGCATTGCAGCGCGTGGCATTCGGTGAAGGCCTGCTGCGCCGGATGCAGCTTGCCGTTTTTCGCCAGGCCTTCGATGGTTACCACCTCGGCACCGTCGGCTTGCACCGCGAGCATGGTGCAGGATTTGATCGCGCGGCCGTCGACATGCACGGTACAGGCGCCGCACTGGCTGGTGTCGCAGCCGACATGGGTGCCGGTCAGTTTCAGTTCGTCGCGCAGGAAATTGGCGAGCAGCGCACGGTCTTCCACATCGCCGGTGCTTTTCTTGCCGTTTACGGTCATCGTTATTTTGGCCATAACTGTGTCTTCCTCACTTTTTTCCGGTGATTGCCGCAACGGCGCGAGCCGCCATGACTTTCGCCAGCTGCGCGCGGTATTCACGCGTGCCGTGGATGTCTTCGTTCAGGTTGTCGGTCGACAGCGTAAGTTTTTCCAGCGCTGCCGCGTCCATTTTTTTGCCCAGCGCCGCTTCGGCGTCGCTCCAGCGAAACACGCCTTCGCCCGCGCCGGTGACCGCGACGCGGATGCCGTCTGCCGTCTCGGCAACAAACACGCCCGCCATCGCATAACCCGTGGCCGGGTGCGGGAACTTGGCATAGGCCGCTTTTTTCGGCAGCGGAAACGCGATGCGCACGATCAGCTCACCCGCTTCCAACGCGGTTGCAAACATGCCCTGGAAAAAATCTTCGGCGACAATTTCGCGCTTGTTGGTGATGATCTTCGCATTCAGCCCGAGCACCGCCGCCGGATAATCCGCAGCCGGATCGTTGTTGGCGACCGAACCGCCGATGGTCCCGCGGTTGCGCACCTGCGGGTCACCAATGTTGGCAGCCAGGCTGGCCAGTGCGGGCAGCGCATCGCGCACGACCTTGGAAGTCGCCACTTCCTGGTGTCGCGTTGCGGCGCCTATGCTCAGCACATCACCTTTGACCTCGATCCCGGACAGCTCAGAAATTCCATTAATATCAATCAGTTGCGTAGGCTGCGCGAGGCGGGCCTTGAGTGTCGGGATCAGCGTCATGCCACCGGACAACAGCTTGGCTTCGTCGTCCTTGGCCAGCCATTCGCCCACTTCTTTCAGCGTTTTCGCCTTGCGATACTGGAATGCGTACATGGTTAGTGTCCCTTTTTCGCAGAGGTGATCGCCTGCCACAGCTTGTGCGCGGTCAGCGGCATGTCCAGCGGCGGCACGCCCAGCGGCCGCAGCGCATTCATCACGGCATTGCTCAGCGCACCCAGTGAGGCCGTGCAGCCGGATTCGCCCATGCCTTTCACGCCCAGCGGGCTGATGGTGCCGAAGGTGGTGTGTTCGGCGATGGTGATGTCCTTGATCCAGCCGGCTTTCGGCATCGAATAATCCATGAAGCTACCAGTCAGCAGTTGGCCGGTCTCCGGGTCGTAAACGATGTTCTCGCCGAAAATCTGGCCCCAGCCCTGCGCCACCGCGCCGTGCATCTGGCCTTCGACAATGGTGTGGTTGATCACCGTGCCGCAATCGTCAACCGTCACATACGACACCACTTCGGCAACACCAGTCTGCGGATCAATTTCCACTTCGGCAACATGGCAGCCGTTGGGGAAGGTCGAGCCGAATTTGCCTTCGCCGGTGACCGACAGCGGGTTTTTCGCCGCCAGTTCGCCCAGCGTGATTTTCTTGTTCGATTCCTTGGACTGGAATTCGCCCTTGGCGTAAGTCACCTGCGACGGCTCAACACCGAGCTGCTCCGCCGCCAGCGGTGTAGCCACTTCGATCAGTTTCTTCGCTGCGATGTGGCATACCGTGCCGGCGCCGACGATAGTGCGCGAACCGCCGGTGTGGTTACCGATCAGGCCTTTTTCAGCGATGCCCTGGCGCAGCTGGATGCGCTCCGCCGGAATGCCCAGCGCGTCGCCGATGATTTGCGCAAACGTGGTTTCATGGCCCTGGCCCTGCGAATGCGAAATTGAGTAGGCCGTCAGGTTGCCGTCAGCCGCGACCTCAATCAGGATTTCGTCCTTGGGGAACATGCCGGCACCGGAATTTTCGATCACCGTGGACATTCCCAACCCGCGCAGCAGGCCGCGCTTTTCGGAAGCTGCGCGGCGTTTGGCAAAACCGGCAACATCGGCAATCTTCAGTGCCTTGTCGAGCACGCCCTGAAAATCGGCGATGTCATAAACCGAGCCCGTCGGCGTCTTGTACGGAAACGCATCTTTAGGAATGAAATTGCGCCGCCGCAGTTCCACCGGATCAATTTTCATCTGCGCCGCGGCCTCATCGACCAGGCGTTCTATGGTGTAGGCAATTTCGGGGCGCGCCGCGCCGCGATAAGCCGACACCGGCACGGTATTGGTCAACGCGACACGCCAGCGGCCGTACAGCGCCGGCGTTTTGTAAACGCCGTTGAGGCAGGTCACCGGATTGCGCATCGGGCTGACCGGACCGGCGGGATGCAGATAGGCGCCGAGGTCGGCGATCCAGTCCACACGCATGCCGAGAAAAGTACCGTCCTTGTCGAGTGCCAGTTCAGCCTTGATGTAATTGGCGCGGCCGTGCGAATCCGACTGGAAACCCTCGCTGCGCGTGGACACCCATTTCACCGGGCGGTTGAGGTCTTTTGCAGCAATCATCGCGGCAACGTATTCGGTATAGGCAATGCTGCGCTGGCCGAAACCGCCGCCGACGTCTTTCGCCTTGATAATCAGCTTGTCGTCGGACAATCCCGTGTAGAAAGCAATCTGCATGCGCATCATGTTGATGCCCTGTACCGGCGTATGCAGTGTGTAAACGCCCGAGGCCGCGTCCAGGGCGACCAGACAGGCGCGCGGCTCCATCGGATTCGGTGCGACGCGGGTGCAGTCGAGCTTCAGTTTGGTGACGTGTGCGGCCTTGGCGAACGCTGCTTCGGTCGCCGCAGCATCACCGGCCTCCTGTTCAAACACCATGTTGCCGGGCACGTTTTCATGCAGTTGCGGCGCACCGGCTTCCAGCGTGGTCCATGGGTCCACGGTCACCGGCAGGTCTTCGTATTCGACTTCAATCAGTTCTGCCGCGTCCTGCGCCTGCAGCGCTGTTTCGGCAACCACCATGGCTACTGTTTCGCCGACAAAACGCACGGTTTCGCTTGCCAGCACCGCGCGATTGGGCAGACGTGCCTTCATGCCGTCCTTGCCGGCAAAGGTCAGCATGCTCAGCGGCTTCACATAACCCGAGCTGACTGCATCGGCGCCGGTGTACACACCCAATACACCCTTGGCCTTGCGTGCGGCGTCCGTATTGATGGAGACGATCTTTGCGTGCGCGCGGTCAGCGCGCAGGAATGCGGCGTGCGCCTGATTCGGCAGATTCCAGTCGGCTGAATAACAACCTTCGCCCTTGATCAGCCGCAGGTCTTCCAGGCGGGAGAGATGCGCGCCGCCGACTTCAAACAGATGATGATGGTCCATGACATTCTCAAGCACCGCATGCTGGACGTCGTCGCGGATCGCTCGCTCCTCAGTTGGATTAGTTTCTAGCATAACCCAAAAACTCTGCATTGATGTTGCGCAGCTTTGCACCCTCGCGCACAATGACTCGGTTGCAGTCCATATCGTAAACCTCCGTACGCCACTATGAAAAAAGACACTCTGCTGACCCATGTCGGCCGCGATCCCGCGCAAACCCACGGCACCGTCAACATGCCGGTGTACCGCACATCGACCGTGGTCTTCCCTGATCTGGAGACATACGAGACGCGTGATCCTGACGATTTCAAGATCATGCGTTACGGCATCCACGGCACACCGACAACTTTTGCCTTCGAGGAAGCCGTGGCACGCATGGAAGGCGGCCATCAGGCAGTGGCCGTGCCGTCGGGACTTGCAGCGATTACGGCTGCGCTGTCAGCGTTCGTCAAACACGGCGACCATCTGCTGATGACTGACAGCACGTACGCGCCAACGCGGATATTCTGCGAAAACCAGTTGCGCAGAAATGGCATCGACATTGAATACTATGATCCGCTGATCGGCGCCGGCATTGCCAAACTGATCAAGCCCAATACCAAAGCCGTGTTCTGCGAGGCGCCGGGTTCGCTGACATTTGAAATGCAGGACATCCCGGCGATCGCCGCGGCGGCACATGCCAAAAACATACCCGTGCTGGCCGACACCACCTGGGGAACGCCGTATTTCTTCCGCTCCTTTGAGCGCGGTGTAGATGTCTCCATCCATGCCGCCACCAAATACATCGTCGGCCACTCCGATGTGCTGATGGGTGTCATCGTCACCAATAAAAAATACTGGCTGCCGGTGCGGCACACCGTCGCCCACTTCGGCTATAGCGTCAGCGTCGATGACTGTTATCTGGCCCTGCGCGGCTTTCGCACCATCGGGGTGCGCATGAAGCAGCAGATGGCCAACGCGCTGACCGTTGCAAACTGGCTGGCCGCGCGACCCGAAGTACTACGTGTGCTCTACCCCGCACTGGAGAGCGATCCCGGCCATGCCATCTGGAAGCGCGATTTTGACGGCGCAGCGTCGCTGTTTGGCGTCATATTGCGTCCGGCGGACCGTGGCCGGGTCGCCGCCTTCGTCAATGCGCTCAAACTTTTCGGCATCGGCTCCAGCTGGGGCGGCTATGAGAGCCTGGTGACCGCGCCGCACCCGGAGAAAGTACGTACGGCGACGCAGTGGAATCCCGGAGGGCCGACCATACGCCTGCATATCGGCCTTGAAGATCCGGCCGATCTGACTGCCGATCTGGAACAGGCGCTGGCCCGCCTGCACTAATCCACCAAGACTGCCGCCCACCGCACCGCAATCGGTTAAACTTCCGGCCAAGGAGAGCGGTGAAATGGAAATCGGTGTCGAAATCCATGGGGATGCCATAGTCGTCGCGGTCAACGACCGCATCGACCACCTCAACGCGGCCAAATTCCACGACGCACTGACGCCTCACCTTGCAAGCTGCTGTGCCGGCGGCACTGCGATCATACTGGATCTCTCCGGCCTCGATTACATCAGCAGCGCCGGGCTGCGCATATTCATGATTGCCGCAAAACAGGTGCGTGCCCGCGGCGGGCGCATTGCCGTCGCCGCCATGCAGCCCCTGGTGCTGGAGATTTTTGAAATCAGCCATTTTCACCTGGTCTACGAAATATTTACTTCCACCGACGATGCGCTGACCGCCCTCAGCACAGCCACCGCCGCCTGAACCACGGACCAACGTATGCAAATCCGCTTTTGGGGTACTAGGGGTTCATTGCCGTCACCAATCACGGCCGCCGATGTCCGCACCAAACTGGCTGCAGCGCTGACCACGGCACAAGGGCAGACGCTGGATACACCGGAAGTCGTGGATGCCTTCATTGACCGCCTGCCATTTAATATCAGCGGCACCTACGGCGGCGATTCTTCCTGCGTCGAACTGATCGACGACGAGGATAATCATGTGTTGTGCGACCTCGGCTCAGGAGCGCGTCGCTACGGCGTCGACATGCTGAAGCGTTACGGTCCCGATCAGCCGCAGATATACCACGTGTTCATGTCGCATCTGCACTGGGATCACATCATGGGATTTCCCATGTTCCCGCCCGCCTACCTGCCCGGCAACCGCATCATCATCCACGGCTGCCACAAGGAAATCGCCGCCACGTTCCGCCGCCAGCACGGCGCGCCTTCGTTTCCGGTCGCATTCGAGCAATTACCGTCGCAGATCGAGTTTGATGTGTTGGAGCCAGCAAAAACCGTAGAGATCGCCGGCTACCAGGTCACCCCGGTGCTGCAGCGTCACGGTGGTGATTCCTACGGCTACCGTTTTGAGAAGGGCGGCCGGTGCGTGGTTTATTCCACTGATTCGGAACACCGTCCCGAACGAACCGAAGAAGCCGAAACTTTTGCACGTTTTTTCCGCAACGCCGATCTGGTGATTTTTGATGCCATGTATTCACTGGCGGATGCGGCATCGGTCAAGGAAGACTGGGGCCACTCCAGCAACGTGACCGGTGTCGAACTGTGCCAGATGGCGCAGGCCAAGCGACTGTGCCTGTTTCATCATGAGCCGACTTATACCGACGCCCAGCTCGATGACGTACTGCGGCAAACGCGCCGCCTTGAGGAAATCACGCGCACGGGCAATGCGCTGGAAATCATCAGCGCACATGACGGCCTGGTGGTGACTCTCTAGTGAGCGTGGCTGATCAGCAGTACTCCGCACGCAGTGGGGCACAGGCGCGACGCTGGCCGGCCCTGACGATAGGTTTCGCCGTGCTCGCGCTGCTGCTGGCACTGCAGGCGGCATTCACGCCGGCGCATCTGACGCTGCAACTGGCATTGTTCGACGCCTATCAGGCGCTGTGGCCACGCGAACGACAAAGCGCTCCCGCGGTCATTGTGGCCATCGATGAACCCAGTCTGGCGCGTTATGGGCAATGGCCCTGGCCGCGCAGCGATCTTGCCCGTCTTGTTGACAGTATTTCTGTCAGGCAACCTGCCGCGATCGGCCTCGATCTGCTGTTTCCGGAACAGGATCGTTACGCGGCATACGCAGCCGCCCAGGGCACGGACAACGATCAGCAGTTTGCCACGGCGCTGAGCAACTCGCGCGCGGTGCTCGCCGTTGCCGGCACCGACGGGGAAAGCGTAAACGGCAGAGGCAGGTTTGCTCCGGTTGCCGTCAATGGCGCTGACCCTATGCCTCATCTCCTGGGCTACCGGAACGTCATACGCAGCACCCCCGTCATAGACCGCGCCGCTGCCGGGCATGGCGCCGTCAGCGTTGACACCCAGGGCGGCATCGTCCGCAGTTTGCCCGTGGCCTCATCGATACAAGGCGCCATCGTCCCAACACTGGGCTTGGAAATGATCCGTGTTGCCGCCGGCGAACCAGCCATCCGCATCCGCGCCACGGCAAACGGCATTACCACCATCGGTACCGGTGACGTTGCTGTGCCGACGGCAGTCAACGGACAGGCCCGCATCCACTTCAGCCACCACGATCCCTCCCGGTTTGTTTCTGCGGTCGACCTGCTGGAGAACCGCCTTGATCCGGCGCTGCTGCAGGGCAAGCTGGTCATCATCGCGCTGACCGGACTCGCGCTGGTCGACTACCCGGCGACTCCGCTGGATGCCCGTGTTCCCGGCGCTGAGATCCATGCGCAGCTGCTCGAAAACATTTTTGACGGCAAATATCTCTCCCGCCCACATTGGGCGCGTTCCGTCGAACTGGCGGCCCTCGCGCTGATCGGGCTGTTGATGGTGGTGGTCATCCCGCGGGCACGGCCGGGACTGGCGATCAGCAGCGCGGCGCTGTTGATCGCCATCGTGATCATGACCGGCGGCGTGGCTTTCCGCGCAGGCGGACTGCTGCTCGACGTAGCGGCACCTGCAGTCGGCCTTGGGCTGATATTCATGGCTTCCCTTGGCAGCACACTGGTAGAACTGGAACGCCAACGCCGCTGGCTGCGCGCCTCTCTCCAGACCGAGCGCGAAGCCGCAGCACGCATGACCGGAGAACTCGAAGCCGCGCGCCGGGTGCAGACCGGTCTGTTGCCGGAAGCCGCATCGCTGACCGAGACTGAAACGCGCTGCGACATCGCAGCCATGATGGCCCCGGCACGAGTGGTGGGCGGCGATCTGTACGATTTTTTCAAGCCGGCTGCGGATCGGCTGACATTTCTGATTGGCGACGTATCGGGCAAGGGACTGCCGGCCAGCCTGTTCATGGCCGTCAGCAAGGCTTTGTGCAAAAGCGCGGCGCTGCGCGGCGGCAGTTCCATGGATGCCGCGCTGACGGAAGCCAACCTGGAAATTGCCCGAGACAATCCCGAAGAGATGTTTGTCACTGCACTGTTGTGCAGCCTGGACCTCAACAATGGCCGGCTGGACTACGCCAATGCCGGACATGATGCGCCGATACTGTTGCGCGACGGCAACATCTCGCGGCTGGACGCTGCCGGCGGACCACCCATCTGCATGCTTGAAGGTTATGCCTACGCTGGCGCCAATTGTGTGCTGCGTCCGGGCGATGCGCTGTTTCTGTATACGGATGGCGTCAGCGAAGCGATGGACGCGCAGGGCAAGCTCTATGGCCGCGAACGGCTTTCCAAGTTGCTCGACGGACTGGACGCCACCGTGACTTGTGCCGCCATCATCGCAGCCGTGCAACGTGACCTGCAGGCTTTCGGCGCCGTAGAAGAACGGGCCGATGACATCACCATGCTGGCGCTGCGCTGGCACGGGCCAGCGGCGCAGACCTGATCAGCGGATATTGATTTCGACGCGCCGGTTGCGAGGCTCCGACACTTCATCGGCCGTCGCTATCAGCGGCTCACGTTCACCGCGCCCGGCCACGCTGATGGCGCGTTCCGCCACTCCGCGTTTCACAAAATCAGCGCGCACACGCTCCGTGCGCTGCAGCGACAACCGGTCGTTGTATTCCAGAGCGCCCACGCGGTCGGTATGACCGATCACCGCAATATCCGCTGCGGGGCGCTTGGCCAGTTCGAGCAATATGGTTTCGATAATCTGGCGCGATTCCGGCGCGTACTCATCGCGCCCTTCAAGAAAATACAGCGTATACGAAACCGGTTTCAGCGGCAGCGCCTTGATCGTGCTGCCAAAAGTCTGTGCTACCTGGGCAGGACTGCTGCTGCCGACCACCGGCGCATTCGCGCCTATCGTTGTGGCAGAGGCATAGGCACTGTCGATGAGGGTCTCACCCTGCGCAGACTTCACGCTGACAGCGCCTACCTTGCCGCTTGCATCAGGAACCAGAATGACCGTCGTCTTCGGTTGCGGTTGCGGTGGGGGTGGCGGGGGTGGCGACTCATGCAGAAAGTAGGCCGTCGCTGCCACCACAATGATTACTATTATGCTGCCGAGCTCGTTCAGGCGCATGTTATTAGTGCCTTGATATCACTCGGTGACCTGAACGTGGAACTCGGTGCCGCGTGCACCAAGCACCGTGCCCGGAGTAATCACTCGCACTGCACCGGGTGACTGCTTGGCGATTTTGCCCGACACCATGGACAGCGTTCCGCGGCGCAGGCCCGCATCGAACTGGCCCTGATGCGTGGTGGAGTTAAACGCATAACGCTCAATGACCAGCTCGCTGTTGGGCCCCGCGGAAACCAGGGTGTTATCCATCATCGTGACGCCGACCGAACCACCAGCGCCGGTGCGCAGGATGTCCGACTGCTGGACACGCGTTCCAGTTACGGCCGGCAGGCTTTTCCCGCCGCGCTCAATGGTAACGGGGCCGTTTACGACCTTGATCTGCCCCGCGTCTTCAGCCGCGGCCAATGCGGGCAGCAGCGCAAGCGCCACAACAATGAATTTCACGATTCTGTTCAACATGGCTTGCTCCTCAACAAAATATTGGACACGACCCACTTCGATGTCAGGGTGATTATAATCCTGACATCACGTTAATGTCCGCCATATCGGCGGGCCCCACTCTGCCGCCCATGTCCGATCTGCCCTTGCATCAGTTTCCCGCCAACATGGATGCCTTCGATGCCATCCGCGAACGGCTTGCAACCAGCGTATCCGCACTGGACTGGAAACCCGACGATATCCACCGCTGCACGCTGATTCTGGAGGAATTGTTCACCAATTCCGTGAAATATGGCACATCTGAAGGCTCCGAAAGTCATGTCTATCTGGGCATAGTTCCGGCAGCGGACCGCTCCATTGCGCTGACCTACGAGGACCGCGCGCCACATCATGACCCGTTTGCCGAAATCTCGACGGCACATACCAATCCGAATATAGAACAGCGTGGCATCGGCGGACTGGGAGTGCCGCTGATACTCAGACTCACCGAACAGGCAAGCTACACTGCACTGCCGACAGGCAATCGCATTACCCTGGTATTTCGTCCGCGCTGATGCTGCCATCGGCAACAACAATACCAAGCGATACTGCTGAACCATTTACAAACAATAAAACGGAGGAAATGTGATACGCAAGCTCAGAACAGAACGCGACAACCAGCAGTGGATGCTCGACCTCGCGCTGAATATGCGCGGCCGCGTGCAGAATTTCGAACGCGACGACGTCGAAGTCCCTCCCGGCAAACGCGCCCGCAATTACCGCATGCTGCCCAAGGTGTGGCGCGAAGCCGGCGAACGCCATGAACGGTTGGCGAAACTGGCACAAGGGCGCGGCGCCAAAGCCAGCGCAACGTATCACTACGACCATGCCATCGAGGCCTACCGCATGGCGCAGCATCCGATTTATTTCGACAATCATCCGGTCAAGAAACAGCTCTACCGCAAGCTCAATGAAATGGTAGACCGCCGCACCCAGACCGCGGACTACCCGATCGAACGCGTCGAGGTACCTTTTGATAACGGCACCACCATCTCCTGCCTGCTGCACCTGCTGCCCGACCGCCGCAAGGCGCCGGTGGTGATTTATGTGCCGGGCATGGACCAGAGCAAGGAGGTGTTTCCCAAGGCGTATCACAACATCGGCCTCGACCGCGGCTTTCATGTGCTGGCAATGGACGGGCCCGGGCAGGGCAACTCCAATCTGCAGAAAATCCGTGCAGTCAAGGACAACTACGAACGCGCCGGTGCAGCGGTCATCAGCTACCTGCGCAAACGCCCCGAAGTCGACAAGAACAAGATTGCCATTTATGGCATCAGCATGGGCAGCTACTGGTCACTCCGGCTATCAAGTTACGACCACCGCGCTGCGGTCGTCGTCAGTTCGGTCGCCTGTTTCAATCCGAACAACACGATCTTCACCCAATCGTCACCGCGCTTCAAACAGATGTTCATGTACATGGCGGGTTATGAAAACGAAGAACGCTTTGACGAAGAAGTCGCCAGGGGCATGACCGTGCGCGGCTATCTGGACAAGATCAAATGCCCGACGCTGCTGGTAACCGGGGAATTCGACCCACTGTGCCCGCTGGAAGATGCAATAGAGGCCTATGGCGACCTTGAGGTGCCGAAGGAAATGTGGGTTTTTGAAAACCAGTACCACCCGTTGTGGGGCATCAATAACCTAGGCGGCATGGACTGCCACGATTATGTGTTCGACTGGCTGCAGGCTTTTTTCTCAGGAAAGCGCAAGCCGACCAAACGCGGCCGCATTTCCTACATCAAGGAACACGGCGACGGACCATGGGCCGACTGCGAGTGGACTCCACCGGTCAAACGCGGGCAGGCTTATTTCTAATCCCGGCCGGCACCCCAAAAGGCGCTCCGTGGAGCGCCTTTTTTTATGCGGCCACAACTGCTGATCGACCGGGTTTTCTGGCGGGCAGCCTAATTCAGCTCGGCAACCGCGCGCGCGATGCGGCGACCGGCCTCAACCACGTTGTCCAGCGAACTGGCAATCGAAATCCTGAAATGCGGGCTCAAACCGTAGGCCTCGCCCTGCACCACGGCAACGCCGGCCTGCTCGAGCAAATAGACCACCACGTCTTCTTCCTTGTCCAGCACTTTGCCGGCAGGCGTTTTGTGCCCGAGCAGCCCCGCGCAACGCGGAAACAGGTAAAACGCGCCCTGCGGCTTGTCGCAGGCCAGTCCCGGCACCTCGTTCAGCAGTTCAAGCATGCGGTCGCGCCGTTCCTGGAACGCCGCGGCACGATCCACCAGGAACTCCTGCGGCCCGTTCAGCGCTTCCACTGCCGCCCACTGGCTCAGCGAATTCACGCCGGCCGTACTCTGCGACTGCATCTTGACCATGGCGCGAATCAGTTCCAGCGGGCCCGCGGCAAACCCCAGGCGGAATCCCGTCATTGCGTAGGCTTTGGATACACCGTTTACGGTCAGCGTGCGCTCCGCCAAATCCGGAGCCACCTGCGCCATGGTGCAGAACTCGACGCCGTCAAAACGCAGATGCTCGTAAATATCATCGGACAATACCCACACCTGAGGATGGCGACGCAGCACCTCCGCCAGCGCCAGCAATTCCTCACGACTGTAGATCGCGCCGCTGGGATTGCCGGGGGAATTCAGCATCAGCCACTTGGTGTGCGGCGTAATTGCCGCTTCCAACTGCGGCGGCGTGATCTTGAAGCCATGTTCGATGCCGCAAGTCACCACCACCGGCGTGCCGTCCGCAACCAGCGTCATGTCCAGATACGAAATCCAGTACGGCGCCGGGATGATCACTTCATCGCCGGGCCCTACCGTCGCCTGCAGCGCATTGAACAGGATCTGCTTGCTGCCGGTGCCGACCATGATCTGATCGACTGGGTAATCGAGACCGTTATCGCGGATGAACTTTTGACGCACCGCCTCGCGCAGCTGCGGAATGCCGTTGATCGGCGGATAACGGGTCTCGTTGCGGTCCAGCGCCACCATTACGGCTTTTTTTACATGTGCCGGCGTTTCAAAATCGGGCTCGCCTATGGTCAGACCGATGACATCACGGCCGGCGGCACGCATATCCCTGACCTTTTGCGCCGCCACGTTGCTGGGGGAGAGCTTGATGCGCGACAGGCGCGCGGAAAATTCAATCATGTTCAGCCTATCGATAATTAAACCTGCCCTGCAGTATCAACGCAGGCTTATTGCGGCTGGATGCCGATTTTTTTGAACAACGGGATCCATTTCGCACGTTCCGCCTGGATGTGCGCGGCAAATTCCGCGGGTGTGCTGCCTATGGGCTCGATGCCAAGGCCGAACATTTTGTCCTTGATATCGGGCACGGCCATGGCCTTGCGCGTTTCCTGCTGCACACGGTTGATGATGGCCACCGGAGTTCCGGCACGCACGGCGAAACCGTTCCACGATGTCGCCTCGTAGCCGGGGACTCCTGCTTCAGCGATCGTCGGCAGGTCGGGCAGCAACGCCGAGCGCTTGGCGGTCGAAATACCCAGCGCGCGCAATCTGCCCGATTTGACATGCGCAATCGACGAGGAGATCTGATCGAACGCGATTTGCACCTGCCCCGTCAGCAGATCGGCCATCATCTGCCCGCTGCCTTTGTAAGGCACATGCACTATGTCTATCCCGGCCAGCGCCTTGAACAGTTCGGCCGTAACATGGGTGGCGCCGCCTACACCCGACGAACCGAAGGAATACTTCCCTGGATGGGATTTGGCATCAGCCACCAGTTCTTTAACCGTTTTGGCCGGCAACGATGCGGGCACCACCAGGATCAGCGGCAATGAGCCGATCTGGGTGACCGGTGCGAGATCTTTTGCTGCGCTGTACTGCAGTTTCGAATAGAGGTAGTGGTTGAAAGCCATCACTCCGGTGGTGGCCATCAGTATGGTGTACCCGTCTGCATTCGATTTGGCGACCACGTCAGCACCGATATTGCCGCCGGCGCCCGCGCGATTGTCCACAACCACCTGCTGGCCAAAGGCTGCGCCCAGTCTTTCGGCGATGATTCGTGCCGTAACGTCGGTTGAGCCCCCCGGAGCGAAACCCACGACCAGACGGATCGGCTTGGCCGGATAGGGTTGCTGTTGCGCCATCACACCAGCGCAACTCAGGCTGGCCATGCTGAACGCTGCAATACGGGCCCATCTATTCATGTCACATCTCCGGTAAAAAGTTTGACGGCGTCCAGCAAACTCCAGAAAATCCTTGGTCCGGCCTGTGTTAACCGCGGCCCGAAAGCCGGCAGCTTACAGGTTTTCCGGAAAGCCGGTCGGGCATGGCGGGCCGTATCAACGGCAGCAGATCGCGGAAATAAGCCCGGCCATCGACCGAATTCCGGCCGCATTGGATTCCCGACAGCTGAAACTGCCGGACGACCGCAGTCCCGTTGCACCGGCCGGCGGCTACGGTCAATCAGGATCAATCACAGGAGGGCCGGACCGACGGATAGACCACGCAGTCAGACCATCAAGTGCGACCATGGAAAATGGCGCTCCGCAGAGCGCCATTCAGCGGGCATGAGCCCGCAACACCTTATTGCCTCGTTACTTGATCATGTTCTTCTTCTTGCGCTCGCCTTTCCAGATTACGAAGGCATAGGCGCCTATCATCCCGACAAATACCAGCGCAAAAAGTATCAAACCGGTGGGATCGGCATCGACCCGGGGAACAGCAGCAGCAATCGCTTCATCATCGGCCAATACCGGCAGCGCCGTCAGCAATAACATCATTCCGGAAACAATCTTGCTCATTTAAAGCTCCTCAGGGACGTGGTTAGCAATTCTGCGGTCCACCCGGTCCATCCAGGTCATCGCCGCACGAGGAACATCATCGTCGCGCCAGCTTGCTACAGCCTTACTGCGCCTTGCAGGAAACTTACGGTGCCGGAAACCTGGGATTTGACGGCATGCGGACTCGGTCAGGTCAAAAACCGGATTCCGATCGCATCGCCCCCCCCACTGTTTCGGGGGGCGGTCTACTGCACGATCACGGTAAACGTAACCGTACCGCTGGCGCCCGACGCCAGTGTTCTGGTGTAACGCCACTCGATGGCCCCCGTTGCCCCCGCCGCGGGCGCGGTATTGACGGAGCAGGTACCCAGCGACGCCGGGGTGGTACCGCAGGCGGCGCTGCTGAAAACGGTATAAGCCGGGGTGGTGTCGTATACGCGCAAATCGGCCAGTGCCGCACTGCTCCGGTTCGCGTAATTGATGATGTAGACAATGGCATCCCCGGGTGCGGCAGTGGCGCGATCCACGGTCTTCAGCAACTGCAATCCGGCGCTGGTCGCCCCGCCCACGGTCGTCAGGTCGGTGTTGGCGCCGGACGAGGACAGGGCCGGCGCGGCATTGGTGTCGGTAAACGATGCCGTCAGTGCCACCTGCCGTTGCGCAGTGAATGACTCGCGCCTTATTTTTTGCCACCACAGACCACTGCAGCGCGGGACATGGCGTAATGGGCATGATTAAAACCGGCCACATTGAAGGTCTTGTCATCGTCACGGAAAATAAACGGATATTCGCCCTGCTCCCGATACAATGAAAAAAGCGCCTTGGCCTCCATGCCCGGCTTGAATTCGCGGAGCAGAAATTTATCGACCACGCTTTGCGCCATGGTGATCGCCGCGGCCAGCGTCGGATATTCGCCGATGCGCCGCACCTGCGTCTGCGGTTCCAGATGTTTACTGAGTCCCTCTACAAAATAAGTCATGTTGCTCCTCGAAATATAATAAGTCGTAGCGGATTGTTATCCGCAGCACCCGGTGACCGGGATTTGAGGATGTCCCGCCCGTAGTTGAAGGTTGAGTTGGTGGTTGAAGCAGTCGTGGGCCCAGAATGCGGGTTCTCGACATCCTCAACCTGAACCGAAGAAAGCTCAACCACCATGAAGAAGTCTACTCGC
>Ga0209390_10005449_pt1 | contig 18003 bp, 18 predicted proteins | sample BON01_FD_187212 | JGI IMG/M metagenome (GOLD analysis project Ga0209390, IMG submission 187212) | Freshwater microbial communities from Lake Bonney liftoff mats and glacier meltwater in Antarctica - BON-01 (SPAdes) (version 2) | ecosystem: Environmental > Aquatic > Freshwater > Ice > Glacier...
TGGCTAGGATGCTGAATGATTCTAATTATTTTGAAAGGATCAAAAGAATTTTTGAACCAGATCCTAACTTAGAAACTAACCGAAAAGTAGCTTGAAAAGTCCATTTTGGAACAAAAGAAAGAACCTTATGATTATCAACTGTTTAGCCCTATTTATAGGCACTCAAAAAAAATCTAAAGCTCAATGTTTTTGAATTCTTTGGAGGTGCGAAACTTGAGTTATTTATTCTACCAATCATAAAAAGAGATGCAATATACTGTTCTGATAATTGAGTTAAAAAATTAATAGATTCTGAATCGTTCCTGATTATAGAGTCTTTAATTTCTTTATGAATATCATCTAAATTACTTATTATAGATTTTATATGTTTGTTTTTAAAATCGGAATTTTCTGCCATCGGAATTTGAATTTAAAATCGTGCTGAAAAAACAACGTTTTGCAACACCGTGTATAACCCATTGCTACTTGGTTTTTTATTTAAAAAGCGGATTGAAATAATTTCGGTTTCGCACGTTTAAAAAGTTCCCAGATAATCAACGCAACGTGCCATACACAAAGCACGTTGTACACAAGCTAAAAAAAAGTCAGCCGCACATTTTAGCACATTTGGTTTTTGCCAACACAAATAGCCAACGCTAAAAAAACCAAAAGAGCTAAAATTTCCCAACGCTCACTTCTAAATTCAAAAAATATCTTACATTTGGACAGAATCATCTAAACAAATACGACTATATGAAATCATTTGGAGAATATCTACGAAAAGCCAGAGAAGAAAAGGAGCTTCCTCTTAGGAAAGTAGCTGCTGCACTTGACATTGACACGTCCATATTGAGCAAGATTGAACGAAATGATAGACGAGCAACAACGGAGATGATTCCTGTTTTGTCAAAAATACTTGATAAAACTGAAAAGGAAATTCAAACTGAATTCATTAAATCAATGATTCAAACTGAATTAGGAGAATTGCAGTACTTAATGTACGGTTTAAAGGAAACACTTAAGTCAATCAAATAAAAAACATTTAATGGACGATAACAAAAACAACATAGACCAAACTGACTTAACTTTTTTTACCAATGAAAACGGTCATAGTTTATTGAGCAGGTTTAAATCGACTTTAAAAGACACCCAACTTTTTGATGTATTAGTAGGTTACTTTAGATCAAGTGGCTTTTATCAATTATATGAATCTCTTGAGCCTGTTGAAAAAATAAGAATATTAGTTGGATTAAGCGTAGATAAGGAGTCCTACGACATTATGCAATATCATAAGCAAATGGGTATGTTAGACTTAGAATCACACCAACGAACAAAAAAGATATTTCAAAAAAACTTACAAGAAGAAATCGAAACCAGTGAAGAAAATGATAATAAGTTAGAAATTGGAGTTCGTAAATTTATTGCGTTTCTTAAAAAAGAAGTTGAAAATCAAGACTTGGATAAAGAAAAAGGTGGTAACGGTAAACAATTAGAAATTCGAGCCTATCCATCAAAAAATATTCACGCCAAAGTATATATAGGTAAATTTAAACCAGAAGATAGAAATTACGGTTATGTAATAACTGGTTCAAGTAATTTCTCTCAAAATGGATTAATCGCACAGAGGGAATTTAATGTTGAATTAAAAGATTCACGAGACGTAAAATTTGCTGAAGAACAATTCAATTGTCTTTGGGCTGAAGGCGTAGATATATCAGATGATTTTATTGATACAATTACGACCAAAACTTGGTTAAACGACCAAATAACACCTTATGAATTATATCTAAAACTAATTTACGAATACTTAGAAGAGGATATAAATTTAGAAAATCAATTCGACCCATTTTTACCTGATGGGTTTATGAAACTAAAGTACCAAAGTCAAGCAGCAATTCAAGCCAAGAAAATTTTAGACACTTATAATGGAGTTTTTTTAGCGGATGTTGTTGGTTTAGGTAAAACATTTATTACTGCTCTATTATTACAGCAAGTTCAAGGGAAGAGTTTAGTTATTTGTCCTCCTGTATTAAAACAATATTGGGAAGATTCTCTATTTGATTTTGGAATTAGAAGTTTTACTGTTGAATCTCTCGGAAAGTTAGAACATATTATTAAAAAAGGGTTAGATAAGTACGATTATGTAGTTATTGATGAAGCCCATAGATTTAGAAATGAGGGTACACAATCTTATGCAAACCTTTTAGACATTTGTAGAGGCAAGAAAGTGATTTTAGTTACGGCAACGCCATTAAACAATACCGTTGACGATATTTTTGCTCAACTAAAACTTTTCCAAGCACCTAAAAACTCAACAATACCTGGAGTAGCGAATTTAGAAAAATTCTTTTCGGCTTTTAGAACCCAACTAAACAAAATAGACAAATCAGACCCAGAATATAAGGTGGCTATAAAAGAAATATCCAATAAAATTAAAAATAGTATTCTACGTTATGTAATGGTTCGTAGAACAAGAAATGATGTTGTTACTTATTTTCAAGAAGACATTGTAAAACAAAAATTAAAGTTTCCAGATTTAGCGATACCTCAAAAGATAGTTTACGAGTATAAAGGTGATTTAGAAATTACCTTTAATAAAACTATGCAATATTTACAGGAGTTTACCTATGCCAGATATACTCCCTTGCTTTATTACATTGGCAACAAAAGACTAACCGAATTTGAAAAACAGCAACAAAGAAACGTTGGTGGCTTTATGAAAGGCATACTTGTCAAACGATTAGAAAGTAGTTTTTTCGCTTTCAGACAAAGTATAGATAGGTTTATTCTGTCTTATGACAACTTTATTAATATGTTTAATAACGGTACAGTCTATATAAGTAAAAAAGTTAATGTATATGACTTATTAGATAATGATGATTTTGCAAAATTAGAAGAATTGGTAGATGAAGATAAAGCACATAAATACGATTCTATAGATTTTAGAAAAGAATTTATTACCAAGTTAGAATTTGATTTAAAAATACTAAAAGACATACAAACACAATGGAAAAGTGTTGATTCCGATCCGAAATTAGAGCATTTTATAACCGATTTAAAAACTAATAAAATTTTAAAAAAGAACAAGTTGGTTGTTTTTACGGAATCTAAAGAAACAGGAGATTATATTTTTGAAGCCTTATTAAAAGAGTTTCCAAACAAAGTATTATTTTATTCCAGTAAAGGTGGAAGACACACAAATAATAAGACAACATCTAATCACAATGTTGCTCGTGATATGATACAAGCGAATTTTGACCCAAACAGAAAACCTAAAGAACAAGCAAACGATTTAAGAATACTAATTGCAACAGATATTTTAGCAGAGGGTATTAACCTACACCGCTCAAACACAATAATCAATTATGATTTACCTTGGAACCCCACAAGAGTATTACAAAGAGTTGGTCGTGTGAATCGTTTAGGTAGTGATTTCTCTAATATATTTATTTACAACTTCTTCCCTACTACTCATTCAGACGAACATCTTGGATTAGAGGTAAATATTACAAACAAAATTCAAATGTTTCACGACATATTAGGGGAAGATGCTAAGTACTTGAGTGATGGTGAAGAATTTGGAAGTCAAGAATTATTCAACACCTTAAACAATAAAAAATCATATACAGGCGAAGATGAAGAAGGTGATTCTGAATTGAAGTATCTTGAAATGATGCGTAAAATAAGAGATAAAAATCCTGATTTATTCGAAAAAATAAAAAAACTGCCTAAAAAGGCACGTTCTGGATTTGTAAAAGAAAAGATTACCAACGACCAATTAGTAACCTTTTTTAGAATAGGAAAATTGAAGAAATTCTACTTAAACCAAAGTGGAACATCAAATGAAATCACCTTTTTTGATGCAGTAAAAGAATTAGAATGTACTCCACTTACAAAAAGAGGCAATATTCCAAAAGAGTATTTTCATTTATTACAAACCAATAAATCTAAGTTTGAAATAGATACAACCGTAGGTGATGAATCTTTAAAGTCTTCTGGTGGTCGTTCCAATGCAGCATATATCGAAAAACGCTTAAAAGATAAATCTTTTAAAAACTGTAAAACATTTACCGATTCTGATGATGAATTTATAAATGGTGTAAAAGATATGCTCCATCAAGGTACAATGGCTAAAAAAACCGCTCAAATCATCAAGAAAGAACTTGAAAGAACAACAGACCCATTGGAAGTTCTCAATATTTTAAGAAACCAAATTCGTGCTGTGGCAATTGAGCAAAACAGTAACAATAAAAAATTTCAAAATAGAGAAGTTATTTTATCTGGATATATCATTAAATAATTACAGAATGGCAAAAAAAATCACACTATTAAAAGTCAAAAATCAAGAAATTTCAATCATTTACAAAAAGAATGAGGATTATATTTCTTTAACGGATATTGCCAAAGTTAAAAATCAAGATGAACCCAAAGATGTTGTTAAAAATTGGTTTCGAAACAGAAGTACTGTTGAATTTTTAGGTCTGTGGGAGCGAATAAACAATCCTGATTTTAAAGGGGTCGAATTCGACCCCCTTTTAAAAGAAGCTGGCAGTAATAGTTTTACGCTCTCTCCTACCAAATGGGTAAATACTACTAATGCCATAGGAATTATTACAAAAACTGGAAGAGGAGGAGGAACATTTGCACATAAAGATATAGCATACGAATTTGCCTCTTGGATTAGTGCAGAATTTAAACTATTCTTAATTAAGGAGTTTCAACGTTTAAAAACAAATGAAAATGAACAGTTAAATCTTAACTGGAATCTACAAAGAACACTTTCCAAAATAAATTACAAGATTCATACAGACGCCATCAAAGAGAACATAATGCCTAATCTTATTTCTAATACTCAAAAAAACTTTGTGTACGCCAATGAAGCCGATTTATTAAATGTAGCATTATTTGGAATTACTGCCAAACAATGGAAGGAAGCCAATCCTACACTTAAAGGAAATATGAGAGATGATGCCACAATTGAACAATTGGTAGTGCTTAGTAATATGGAAAGTATAAATGCTTTATTAATTGAACAAGGAGTTATCCAATCTGAAAGATTAATACAATTAAACAAAGTAGCCATTTCTCAAATGAAATCTCTATTGGCAAACAACAACATAAATAAGTTGAAATAATATGGAAAAGAAACAAGCAATACAGCTTATATCAGATACATTTAACGCTAAGTTTGATGAAAATAAGTTTTCTCTTTTCATTAAAAACTTGCTCAATGATATTGAACCTAAAACAAACCGATATAGCGGCCAAATGCTTTGGGACGATTACAAAGACCATATCAATTCCTACAAACGTATTGGTAAATATACTGATCCAGAAGGCGTACCTTTAGATATTTTAATAGTAGAAGTAAAAACGATTGCCAAACTCGAAAGAGCAAGAACTTCGCTAAGAAATTTTGTAATCAAACACCTTAAAAAATTCGATAAAGATTTTGCATTAGTAGCTTTTTATGCAGAAGATGACAATGGGGTAGATTGGCGTTTTTCATTTATTAAATTAGAACACCAATCTTATTTTGATGAAGAAAAGGACAAAGTAAAAATTAAGGAAGAATTAACACCTGCCAAAAGATACTCTTTCTTGGTAGGCGAACACGAGCAATCACACACAGCAAAAACACAATTACTACCACTACTACAAAACTTAGCCAACAACCCAACAGTTGAGGAGTTAGAAAATGCCTTTAGCATAGAAAAAGTTACAGATGAATTCTTTGAGCAGTACAAATTATTATTTGAAAAGCTATATGGACATTTTGATGGTAATGACCACATAAAAGCAGAACTTAAAAAAGCAGGGATTGACAATGCTCGTTTTACCAAAAAACTATTAGGGCAAATAGTCTTTCTGTATTTTTTACAGAAAAAAGGTTGGTTAGGTGTTCCAAAAAATGAAAAATGGGGAGAAGGACAAAGACGATTTATCCAAAATCTATTTGATACAGCACAGCAAGAAGATGCAAATTTCTTTAAAGACAAATTACAATACTTGTTTTATGAAGCATTAGCAAAAGAACGTAACAACAAACATTCTTTTTATGAAAAATTTGATTGTAGAATACCTTTCTTAAATGGTGGATTATTTGAAGCAGAATACCTTTGGGAAACGGCAAATATTACCATTCCTCAACATTTATTTAGAAGTGAGGAACTAAAAGAAGATGAAAGAACGGGAATTTTAGATGTTTTTGATCGCTACAACTTTACCATAAAAGAAGACGAACCGCTCGATAAAGAAGTAGCGGTTGACCCAGAAATGCTAGGTAAGGTATTTGAAAATATGCTCGAAATTACCGAGCGTAAAAGAAAAGGTGCCTTCTACACGCCAAGAGAAATAGTTCATTATATGTGTCAAGAAAGTTTAATACATTATCTGGACAATGCTTTAGATGGTAAAGTAAAAAAACAAGACATAGAAACTTACATACGTAAAGGACACAATGCTTTAGAGAACGACAAACGTGTAGCCAAAAAAGGAGAAGAAACTGCAACCTACAAATACATATTACCAAAAAGCATACGCCAAAATGCCGACCTGATAGACCAAAAATTAATAGACATAAAAATATGCGACCCAGCAATAGGTTCAGGTGCTTTTCCTGTAGGTTTATTACACGAATTAGTAAATGCACAATTAGTAATAAAACCACACTTTTCAGATAACTATTTAAAAGCCAAACTAAAGGAGTTTCAATTTACTAAAAAAGAAACCCCAAGCGAAAGCAGATATATTTATAGATTAAAAAGACACATTATACAAGAAAGTATTTATGGTGTAGATATAGATGCTTCTGCCATAGATATTGCACGTTTACGTTTGTGGCTCTCATTAGTAGTAGATGAAGATGATTTTGATCCAATAGAAACTTTACCCAACTTAGATTACAAAATTGTATGTGGCAACTCATTAATAAGTCGCTATGGGTTAGATATGTCTATTGAAAATGTATTTGCAGCGTTTAATAAAAAAGTAAAAGACAAGGATTATCCGCACCAAGAAATAAAAAAATTAATAGGCAATAAGGATATAGACTTAGCCTATTACAAAAAACTGACCAACGACTTTTTATTAGAATCTTCTCACGACAAAAAAGTTCTGTTTAGAGAACTAATCACTGAAATAAAAAGTGCTTTTAAAACCGTTTTAGGGGAAAAAGACAAAGAAAAACTCTCTAAAGCAAGAGGTGCTGTAGAAAACCTACAACAATCTGATATTTTTGGCAAACAAGTAGGTACAAAAACACAAATAAGTAACGCCAAAAAACACTTTGTAAAACTCGAAAAAGAAAAAAAAGAAACCCAAGATGGGGCATTATACAAAAATGCCATAGAATGGCGTTTTGAGTTTCCTAATTTGTTAGATAAGAATGGTGGTTTTGTTGGTTTTGATGTAGTGATTGGGAACCCGCCTTATGGGGTTAAGTTTAATGAAAATGAGAAAGATTTGTTGAAAATTATGTATCCAGAATCTCAATTTAAAATTGACTCTTATAGTTTATTTATTCTTAGAGGTTTATTAAACGCAAGAATGAGTGGATATTTATCTTATATAATACCTTCTACATTAATGGATAATTTTTTTGAAGAAAATGTTCGAAATAAAATAATAAATTACAATAAATTAGATTTATTAGTCGAATTAAATGATAAAATATTTGACACAGCAACAGTACATTCTATGATTATTGGAGTAGAAAGTACTATTCCAGAAAATGATTATTTAATAAGAACTTCTTCATCTAAAAAGCTAACTAATATATATACAGAAATACCAAAATCTTTCTTTGAAAGTCAACCTCAAAAGACTTTTGCTGTAAGGAATTTTGACTTTAAAACAATACTTCATAAACTTAATATTAATTCAGAAGCATTTAATACTGTAATAAATTTAAGACAAGCTATTAAATCAGGTAATGACACAAAATACATTGTCGAAGAAAAATTAAAACAAAATTACAAACCAATACTTGGCGGGAAGCATATAAAAAAATGGGAAATAAAAAATCCAAATTTATATATAAACTATGGAAAACATCTTGCCTGTCCAAGAAATCCTAAAATTTTCGAACAGCCTAAAATACTCCTTAGGGAGGCAGGTAACAAAATTACTGCAACAATTGATAATGATAATTATTACATAATGTCTTCATTATATAATGGTATATTAATTAATAATAATTTTAGGATTAAATATGTTCTCTCTTTGTTAAACTCTGAAATCTATCAATTTTTAATGAACTTACAAACCTTTTCAAAGACTTCAGGGGCGTTCACAAAAGCAAAAATATTTCATTACTACGATTTACCTATTAAAAGTGTTGATGTCAATGAACAAAGACCATTCGAAATATTAGTGGATTACATTATTACTTTAAAAACTACAACAAAGGAAATAGAATGTCTTTATTTTGAAACCTTATTAGATGCAATAGTTTATGAACTCTATTTTGAGCAAGAACTAAAACAAGCCAATAAAGAAGTCTTAAAACACTTATCAGACCTAAAGCCAATAAATGATAAGATGAATGAAGAGGAAAAGTTGGCTATTATACAAAGTGAGTTTGAGCGTTTGTATCATCCAGAGCATCCAGTACGCTTTGCTGTAGAAACTTTAGATAGTATAGAAGAAGTTAGAATAATAAAAGAGGCTTTAAGATGAAGATAAATAATATAATCATCAATAAATACAAGTCTTTTAAACGAGCGGAAACAATACCTGTAGATGGTAAAAACTTGTTTATCTATGGAGAAAATGGAGCAGGTAAAAGTTCCTTTTACTATGCCCTTAAAGATTTTTTTCAATCAAGCGTAGAACCTATTCCAATGACTAATCTTCGTAATATGTTTTTAGGTGATGGCTTAACAGACTGCTCAATAGAAGTAGAGTTTGAAGGAGGTACAAAAAATATACTAAATGAAAACACAAAAGACACAAATACTCCTGCAATTATAGATGCCAATCGCTTAAAAAGTTTCATTACCTACAAACACCTATTAGCAGTTCACAACATTAAAATTGATAAAAAAATAAATGTGTTTGATTTATTAATCAATGGAGTTCTTAAACATTTTAAGGCATCTTTTACAGGTGGTGTAGAATTAGGTGAATTATGGAATGATGTAGTAGTAGAAAGTAAAAAAACAACTGGGACAGGTAAAGATTTTCACTACAAAAGACAAAAGAAAGCATCCGTAGAGCGAAAAGCCCTAAAGTTTAATACAGCATTAAATGCTTTATTCTTAAAAGCAGAACTTCCTGCCACTAATCTGGATTATTTAGCACCAAGTGTAAATCCTATATTAAAGAAATTTATACCTGAAATAGAGGTTGAATTTGTTCGACAAACTATTCAAACAAATAATGAAGGTTACATTTCGGAAAGTAGAATTTTACTTGAAATCAAATATAACGGTGTTAATTTAGACAACTACAATCCACAATTTATCCTTAATGAAGCAAAATTATCTGCTATAGCCATAAGTATCTTTTTAGGCGTAATTAAAAGGCAAGGTGCTTTCTCAGCCGAGATAAAACCTTTATTTTTAGATGATATTTTGATTGGTTTAGACAATGCTAATCGTCTAAAACTATTAAAAGTAATAAAGGAAGACTTTTCAGATTTTCAAGTTTTTATAACCACCTATGATAGACATTGGTATGAAGTTGCCAAACTAAATTTACCTGATTGGAAATTTATAGAGTTTTACAGAGGAGCAAATGGTCCAGAAGTAAATACTAAAATAAAGACACCAATGGAAAAAGCAAGAATTTATTTTGATTCTTATGATTATCCAGAATGTGCCAATAATTTAAGAAAAGAATGTGAACGTATCTTTAAAGATAAATTACTGGAAACATACACATTTGGTGAAGGCATTAAATCGTACGTTAAACCTCTAAAATTAGAAACTTTAATTGATAGGTTAAAATCTTATTATGAAGATTTGGGTTTAGAATCACCAAATGAATTAATAAGTAGTTTGTACAATTATAAAACAATTCTTTTCAATCCATTATCGCACAATGATATTGATAGCCCCATTTATAAAGATGATTTAGAAAAAGCTTTTAAAGTTATTGAAGATTTACAAAATATCACTCTTCCAACCAGAGATTTACTCATAAGTAAAGGAAGTATTTTTACTTTAAACCTAACTGCAATAAACTACCAAGCAGAAATTGAAATAGCAAAAAATATTTATCAAGTAGATAACAATGGTGCTATAACAACAAGTCCTGTAGTTATTTGCTTCAAAGATTGGACAAGAGAAGGTGTGCAATATGCAACACCCACTGGTGTGCCAGCAATTGCAATGCCTAATAATGACCGTTTAACAAGACTAAAAGAAAGTCCATTCCCAATTGACAAGGCTACCATTGGTATAAACACAACATATACTTATGGTGGTATTACTGAAATTACGCCTGAAGATGTATTAAGGAATTTGACATCTTCTGAAGATATTTTATTTGATATTATTAACACGTAAATTGATTGAAAAAAGCCAACGCTAAAAGCCATACACATTTGCAATTCGCTCCAGCCATCACACAAGCCCAAAATTGCAAAAGAGTATGTCTTTGCCAACGCTAACAAGTTTGCGGAAAGAAAAGCCAGTGTACAACAATGGCTAAAAAACATAGGGGTTTTGGTGGTTAATTGAAAGTTCAAAGCTTTGAATAAAGTCCGCCAAACCAAAATTTTGATAACGAAAAAAGAAAAATATTTGGCTTGGCTAAGTGCTAAACTGAAAGGGCAGCATTTCAAACTCCCCTCCGTTTCTTAGCCGAGACGTTGGCAAACATAAAAAAAAACAAAGCCAATAACTAAGTATAGAGAGTTGTTGAAAAACTAGAAAACTATGAGTTCGGAAAAAATAGATTGTGAAGAATGCGAAGACTATCCTGAAATAGATTATTATAATACAACGGGATTTGTCAATCAAAGGTTTGGTTTCGGAAAAAAAGAATTTTACAAAAAATAAAAAAAAAGAGCTATGTCTACATTTAAAATTAAAACATTAAAGTATTTAGTATTTGTACTTATATTATCAAGTTGTGGAGCCTATATGAATAAAAATATAAATCCATACTATTTCGGAATGACTGTTTTTGATAGTAAGAAACTCAAAAAACCTAAAGATGTGAAAATTTATAATTATTCAGAAGGTAATTTAGATTATTTCTTGAGTAAAGGTTACAAAATTAAGGCTAAATCAGCTTTTACAGAAAGAAATGTACATATGGATTGGGCGAAATTATCTGCAAAACAGCTTGGAGCACCGATTATGTTACTTAAAGATGAATATGCTGGTTCTTCTACAGGAAGAAGAACATTAGCTTTTAGGATTCCTGGCGAAAAATATATAGTTACTTCAAATACAAATTCGACCTTAAATTACAATTCAAATACAGACGCTTACGCAATTGGAACAAATGGCTATGCTTTCGGTTCGAGTGCAACAACTGGTAACGCTAATTATAATTCTTCAACGAAAACGACTATTCAAGCCCCAGATAAATATGGCTATAAATCTATTGCTTATAAAAATAATTATTATGATTATTACGCAATTTATTTAGTCAAAGAATATATGGAAGGAGATAAAAAAGCGCCGAAGAAATTTATAAAAAAAAGTATGTTAAAATATAGTAGCGATACTTTTTTGAAAAAGAAACCTGAATATAATTCTAAAACTATTAAATCAGTTAATGATACTCAAATTATTTACGTTATTAAACAGAACATACCTAAATCAGGATATTCAAAAGTGTATGTTAGTGGGCATTATGGATATATAATTAGTGCGTTAATAAAGTAACAATATCTAAATTATTTATTAACTTTATTGCTTAACCACAGCAACTAATCTTGTACAAACACGTTGGCAAACATAAAAAAAATAAGAAGATATGAAAAAATATAGTAACGAGGAGACTAATAAATTTGTAGAAGACTACAACAAAAAAATGAAAGTTTAAGTGTAGAAATAGTAAATCTACTGAAAGGTTTAGAATACAGGAACGCCACAGGAATTTTAGCAAGAGTAAAAAGTATAATAGAAAATGGACTAGTTATCCAATAAAAGTATCTCTTAAAACATTTTCTAAATCAGAAATTCTTTCACGACTTCCATTATTAAAATATACATCAAACATATTTTTATGATTTTCAACAGTTTGAATTGAAGTTACAGTGTCTAAAGGAAAGTAAACTCCTTTTGAATTTCTAATAAAATGTTTCATAGAATTTTAATTTTAACAAATATAAGATAAATAAAAACACGCAACTTTAAGTACTAGTTGGCAAACATTAAAACCAATAGAAAGTATAGAGAGTTGTGGAAAACAAACAACGAAATGAAAAGTTACACAACAGAGAAAAAAGAAGATAGGTACATCCCAAAAGAAAGTCCTTTAGGACCGACAAGAAATGGAGACCCTATTGAGGACAGAATATGGATTTCTATAATGTTCGAGTTTATGAAAGTAGATGACGAGAATATAGTATTTGAACAGAAGCATTTCGAGGGAATGGCGGAAAAACTAAACAAAGCACTTCCTGTTAGAAAAGGTATTACTCTTGGAATATTTTAAAGATGCTTTTTCAGTCTACGAACTAAGTCTTTTGACAAAATAATTGATTGAGGAATAGTATATTCGTGATTAAGTTTATTTTTACCAAATTCAATCATAAAATCTGCATAATCCATATTTCTATCAAGAAGTTTAACAGTTGCTTGTATTGTTTCAAGAGATTCTTTTTTATCTTCTTTTGTTTTAGTTTTGTCTTCTAGTATTAAAACATTACTTTCAATCAGTTTAATACTGTTTTCTATTCGAACTTTATTCATAGTCTTTAATTTTTTTACAATATAAGAAAAGATAGTAAATTAACCGAAAAATAAATATGGAAAATAGTATCGGAGTTGGAATTATTGTTGGGTTGACTTTTACATCAACAATTTTTGTTTTGAATTCAGAGTATTTTACTAAAAGGCAAAAAGTGATTTTGGGAATTTTATTTCTCTTTCCTCCTGCTCAATGGGTTTTAGCTTTAATTTTAGGGATATGGAATAGTAGTAATAATACCACAGAAAGTTTTAAAACAAATAAAATTAATAGCCAGATAGAAAACTTAAAGTATTTAAAGCACAAAGGAGTTTTAACCGAGGAAGAGTATAATAAGAAAGAAAGCGTAATAATTGAAAAACAAGAAATAGAAAAAATAAATAGTTCAGCGGAATATAAATTATTAAAAAAATTAAAAGAGGATAACATTTTAACAGAATTAGAGTTCAAAACTAAAACTGAATTATTAAAGAATAATTTTTTGCAAAGAGAAGAAAATGAACCAGAAGAATATACAGAAACCGATATGTTTCAAATTAGTCCATCTTTCATCGGGGTAATTTTTATAATAGTTATTTTAATAGCAACAGTAATAATATTTAATACATAATGAAACAAGAAGAACGAAAACCTACGTATGAGGAATTAGAAGTGGAAAACAAACAATTAAAAAGAAAGTTTGAACAAGTGCATTTCAATATAGGAGCATATATGAAAAAACTTCATCAACTACAATTGGAATTTATGGTAGGAACAAAGAGTGCATATAAAGTTGGAGAATATTTTTTAATGCCTGATTTGGAAAATGAGAATTTTAAGTATATTAAAAGTCATCACATGAGATAGAATCTTGAAGCCTATCAGCTAAAGAAATAAGTTGAATACCTAATCTTTGCGAATTCATTGCACAATTATAGTAGAAAGTTGAACGAGAACCTTTTTCAGTTATAAGTACTTCTGGGCCCATCATAAAATAATCTTTGAAAAATCTGTTTCTATTAGGAGTGTTTCTTAATTGTTCATAAAGATAACCCTGATTACATTTATTAGCTTCTCCGATTTCATCAAATAGTTCTTGAATTTCCTGTTCGGCTAAAGTGTAACACTCTAAACATTGCCTATTAAAATCATCACGAATTTGTTCATAAGTTACTTCTATCATAGTTTTTAGTTTCAGTAAAAGTAAGAAAATATAGTTTAAATTTGAAAAACGCTGAATTAAAAAAAGGAAATAAATAACAATAAGTAGAGAACGAATAAAATTACGATTTGCCAACAACGTATATAAAAAATAACTTGGCAATAGCAAAAACCCAAAGGACAAAGAACATTAAAAAATAAATTAATAACCCGAAAAGTAACAGATAATAAAACCGTTACTTTTCATACACAAACACGTTGTGCATAATGCGGAAATCGTGCTAAAATTGAACATTTGAACTAAAAACGCCAACGCACAAACAGCACATTTGGTTTTTTGCCAACACATAAGCCAACGCTGAAAAAACCAAAAGAGCTTTTTTTTGCCAACGCTCGAACAAAATTGAGGAAAACCGTAATCTAATAAAGTGAAAATAAAATAAATTAGCAGAACTGAATGACCAATGAAAAGCCGACAGAATTAAAAATATTCTTTGACCAACCAAAGACTTTTGAATTACAAAACATCAAACCTTTGATGGGTCTAGCAGGTTTATATTTTATTTTTTCAGAACAAACATTAATTCAATATCCATTTCAAAAATCACGATTACTATACATCGGAATGAGTGAAAAGAAAACAAATAGTATTGGAAGTAGATTAACGGGACATTTTGATGGAAAGAGTAAAAATCTTGGACTTGTAAATTATAGAAAGAGAGAACAATTATTCTTTACTCATATAAATTTTGAAATGCTTCGCAACTTTTGGTCGCATAGAATTGAAGACCTAGAAAGTTATTTCATACTTGATTTTGTAGAAAAATATGGTGTTTACCCTATTTGCAACAACAAATCGGGTTACGATATTTTAAATAAAAAACTGAAAGCCAATTTTATTATCGATTGGCAATATTTTGACTAAAAAACCTGAAAAATGGACAACCAAATAAAAAGCGGAAAAGACGTAATTGACGAGTTTTTTGCAGAAATACTAAACGTAGAGGGAGCTGACGAAAGTACAGTTAACAAACTGATTGAATTATATAGCGATAATAAATTTACCGATAGCAATATTCAAAATGCTTTAGAAGAATTAAAACAAGAAGCTATTAAGCCAAAAAAAATAAAAGAAGATGGCGAAAATTAAATCAATCAAAATAAGCGGTTTAAGAGGAGTTAGAGAACCGCTAACTCTTGACTTGAATAAAAAATCTGTTTTAGTTTACGGAGATAATGGAACTGGAAAAAGTTCTGTTACTGATTCTTTTGAATGGTTTTTTTATAATAAAGTTGACCATTTATCTAACGAAGAAATTGGAAGAAGAAAAGGTCGTGACGCTTTGCGAAACATATTTATTCCTGATACTGAAGATGGTTATATTGAACTAACATTTGACGAAAAGAAACTAGATTCAAAAAAATCCATAGATAACTCATTAAAAACCTTTAATTCCAATGAAACCGATGATTTCAACAAATTCATTGCATCTTCCTTTTCTGAAAGATTGATACTTCGGTATCGTGATTTAGTTCAATTCATTATTGCTGGAAAAACAGATAAATTAAAGGAGTTACAAAATATAATTGGTTTTTCAGACGTACAAAATATTAGAGATTTATTAAAGAGAAATGGAGCAAGAATCTCACGTAACATCAAGTCTTCTAATTATGATAATCTTAAAAACGTACAACAAAGCACTATACTTGAGAATTTAGAACAAAATGCTTATACAGACGAGCAATTATTTGACGGAGCAAATAAATTAATAAAACCGTTAAAATTAGGAATGGAAATTAAATCTCGTCAAGATATAAATACTGTTCTAAAAAAAATTGAGAGTAAAGAAGACTCTGAACTTTTAAACCAAATTAACTTTTATACCAAAATAAAGGATTCTGTTGCACAAATAGAAGGAAATATAGATAACATAAATAATAGTTACGGAACTTTCTACGATTCATTTAACGCTTTAAAAAAAGACCCAGAAAAGGTAAAAAATTTACAACTACTTTCATTACTACAAGAAGGTAAATCAGTTCTCACTAAAGACGTTATCGAAGATGATTATTGCCCTCTTTGTCTACAAGAGAAAAGTAAAATTGACCTTTTACAAGAATTAAATTTAAGAATTGAGGAATTGGAGTTACTCAATAAGGAGAGGGAAAAGGTAGATAATAATTCTAAAGACCTACAAAACACTATTAAACCAAACGTTAGTGCAATTGAAGGCTTATTAACAGAAAAACTTTTCGAGAAAGAAGATTACACAAAACTAAAAGAAACAGTTGAAGAAATTAAAACCTCTTTAAATAATCATCAAGACCAATCTAAAAAGGAATTAACAGAAAATTTAGCAGATAAAGAAAATATAAAATTCGATAAAAAAGAAATTGAAGCTTTAACTAGTGAGTTAGTTAAGACAATTAAAAAGTTAACTGAAAGCAAAGAAGCTAACCTTAAATTTAAAACATATACAAAGCTTTTTCAATCTGCAAAAGCTTATGTAGAATATTTGAAAATTGAAAAAGAACAAAACGTTCTAGCTAATCAACAAGCTACGTTTGAACTTCTTTATGAAGATTTCATTAAAAGGCAGGAAGAAGCACTAAATGTGTTCCTTACAATGTTCTCAAATGATATAAACGATTTTTATACAACAATGAATCCCAACGAAAAAGTTGAGGATATAAAATTAGTACCACTAAAAAAGAACGATGAACTTGTTGGTATCACAATTGAGTATAGTTTCTTTAACGAAACTCACACACCACCAATCGCTTATTTAAGTGAAAGTCACATTAATTGTTTAGGACTTTCATTCTTTTTAGCTTCGGTAAAAGCTTTTAATAAAGAAAGTAAGTTTTTTGTTTTAGATGACGTCATTTCGAGTTTTGACCGTTCACACAGATATAGATTTGCCCAATTATTAACAACCAAGTTTTCTGACTACCAAGTAATTCTTTTAACTCACGAAAAAGAATTTTTTGAATTAGTATCTAGTGAAGTAAAAAGTAAAGGCTGGATTCTCAATAACTTTAAATGGACAAAAGATAACGGAACTGGAATTGAAAGAGGAATTGCAGATATTAAAGATAGAATCAAAAAGAAAATAGAAGATAAAAACACAGATGGTCTCGGAAATGATATTCGTGTGTATGCTGAACGTGTAATGAAGCGAGTGGCTCTTGAATTAGAAGCAAAAGTTTCTTACCGAAATAATGATATTAATGAAAAAAGAATGGCACCTGAACTTTTAGATGCTGTCCAAAGTAAACTATCTAAAGCAAGCAAAGAACTCAAAGAGAAAACTGATATTCCAAAAATAAAAGGAATGCCTATGTTTATTGGAAATACAACTTCGCACGACAATAGTTTTCAAGAAAGCATTGAGGATTTAGAGGCAATTTGGGAAGATGTTAAAGACTTAATCCATAATTTTTATTGTTCGGACTGTGATAAATTCCTTTCATTAAAATTTTACGACAATGTTGAAAATAAAATTAGATGTGGTTGCGGAAATTTAAAATATGACTGGAAAAAGTAAAATAGCCAACGCTCAAAGCCATACACATTTGCAATTCGCACCAGCCAACGCTACGCCAAAAATCGCAAAAGAGTATGTCTCGCCAACGCTCACTTCCGAACTAAATAACAAACATCGGAAAACCAAGCTGAACGTGAAAAGCACTATGCACAACAATGTATATAAAACATAGCTATTACAGGCTTTCCGAGAGGTTTTTGCTTCTTTATTAAGTCCACCGAATTTTTATTTTTGTATATTTAGAACATTAAAAGATAAATAGAAAAAATAAAAATTCGGCTCGTGTTTAATCCGAAACGATAGTGTCTTTTTACACGCTACGTTTCATATACGGAGACGTTGTGAGCAATAAGACCAGCTTTTGGTCATTCATATTTATTATTTCGGAATTTTTAAAAACGGAAAGCTATTTATTAAAATGAAAACTAGAATTGACAGCGGAAATTTTAGTTGTCAAACTTCT
>Ga0209390_10005451_pt1 | contig 18003 bp, 10 predicted proteins | sample BON01_FD_187212 | JGI IMG/M metagenome (GOLD analysis project Ga0209390, IMG submission 187212) | Freshwater microbial communities from Lake Bonney liftoff mats and glacier meltwater in Antarctica - BON-01 (SPAdes) (version 2) | ecosystem: Environmental > Aquatic > Freshwater > Ice > Glacier...
GGCCAAGTGACACCTGGTGAGGGGGCGGCCGCGGGGGAAGATCCCGCGACCGCACCCACCGCCGACGACCTCGAGGACCTCCTTGCCGCCGACCTCCACGACGCTGAAGCGGCGGGCCCCGACGGGGCGGGCCCCGACGCCCATGGAGCCGAAGCCGAGTTCGAAGCCGAGCCCGACCCGGCGGTGGTCGCGGCCGAGCGGGACGAGTACCGCGACACTCTGCTGCGCCTGAAGGCCGAGTTCGACAACTACCGCAAGCGGGCCGCCCGTGAGGAGGCCGAAGTCCGCGAGCGGGCCACGGCCAACCTCGTCGACAAGTTGCTGGTGGTGCTCGACGCCTGTGACGCGGCCATCGGGCACGGGTCCTCCGACGTGGAGCCCATCGCCAAGATGCTGCTCGAGCTGCTCGAACGCGACGGCCTCGAGCGCATGACGCCCGAAGGCGAGCCGTTCGATCCGAATCATCACGAAGCCGTGCTGCACGAGGCCGGCGACGGAGGCGAATCTGTCGTCGTCGAGGTCCTGCGCACCGGCTACGTCTGGAAGGGCCGGGTCGTGCGCCCGGCCATGGTCAAGGTGCGCGGGTGACAGTTCGGCGGTGGCCCGCCGAGGGAGCCGCCTCCACCGCAACGTCCATTGATGGCGAGAGGCAGGAGTAGGCCGCCGTGGCCCCACAACGTGAGTGGTTCGACAAGGACTACTACAAGGTCCTGGGCGTCTCGGAGACGGCGACGGCCAAGGAGCTCACACGCGCTTATCGCAAGCTGGCCCGCGAGCTGCACCCCGACGCCAACCCCGGCGACGATGCCGCCGAGGATCGCTTCAAGGAGATCTCGGCGGCCTACGAGGTCGTGGGCGACGAGGCCAAGCGCAAGGAGTACGACGAGGTCCGCAAGATGGGGCCAGTCGGAGGCTTCGGCGGTTCCTCCGGCCGCGGTGGATTCCCCGGAGGGTTCGGGGGCCCGGGTGGGACCGAGTCCGGCGACCTGGGCGACCTTCTCGGTGGCCTCTTCGGGCGTCGTGGTCGAGGGGGTGCCCCCGGCTCGCGCGGCGCCGGCCCGCAGCGGGGCGCCGACCTGGAGGCCGAGCTCCACCTGCCGTTTCGTGAGTCGGTCGCCGGTATCACCACCACTTTGCACCTCACCTCCGACGCCGGGTGCACCACCTGCCACGGCACCGGCGCCAGGCCCGGCACCATGCCGACCGAGTGCCCGGCGTGCCACGGGCGCGGAGTGCTCGACGACAACCAGGGCCTCTTCTCCTTCTCCACCCCGTGTGCCAACTGCGGGGGCAACGGCTCGGTGGTCGTCGATCCGTGCTCGGCCTGCCACGGCAGCGGTGTCGAGCGGCGGGCCCGCGAGGTGAAGGTCCGCATCCCCGAAGGGGTGAAGGACGGGCAGCGCATCCGGCTGAAGGGGCGGGGGGGTGCCGGCCGCCACGGCGGGCCGGCCGGCGACCTCTTCGTGCTCGTCCATGTCGACGCCGACACGGTCTTCGGGCGCGACGGAGACAACCTCACCCTCACCGTTCCCGTCACGTTGGCCGAGGCGGTGCTCGGCGGCCGTCTCACCGTGCCCACCCTCGACGGCTCCACTGTCACCCTCAAGCTGCCCGAGGGCACCCCGTCGGGCAAAGTGCTGCGGGTGAAGGGCCGGGGTGTCACCACCAAGAAGGGCGTCGGCGACCTCCTGGTCACCGTCCAGGTCGACGTCCCCAGTACCCTCACCGACGAGCAACGCCGGGCCGTCGAGGCCATGGCCGAAGCCTTCCCCGACTCGCCTCGCGCCCACCTGGGGGTCTGATCGTGGCCGGCGTGACGAACTCCTCCGAGAAACGGGAGGCCCGTGCGGTGTATGTGATCTCGGTCGCCGCCGAGCTGGCCGGGGTCCACCCTCAGACCCTGCGCATCTACGAGCGCAAGGGCCTCGTCGAGCCGGCCCGCACCGTTGGCGGCAGTCGTCGCTACAGCGACGACGACATCGGCCTGCTGCAGCGCATCCAGTCGCTCACCGACGAGGGACTCAACCTGGCGGGGGTCAAGCGGGTGCTCGAGCTCGAACAGCAGCTGGCCGCCATCCAGGCCGAGCTCGACCAGGCTCGCCGTGACGCCGCTGATGCCGTCGCCGTGACCCACCGCACCTATCGCCGTGACCTCGTGCCGGTGCGCCAGGCCATGGTCCGCTACGGCGAGACCTCCGAGGTCCTCCGCCAGCTCCTCGGGCGCTCGTCCCGAGGTTGAAGGAATCCGCCACCGAACACGCGCCAGAGAGGAGATCGCCACCATGGCCCTCGACCCGAACCGTTGGACCCTGAAGACCCAGGATGCCGTGAACACCGCCATCGCCGCGGCGCGAACGGCCAGCAACCCCGAGGTCACCCCCGACCACCTCCTCCAGGCTCTTCTGGGCCAGGAGGAAGGCATCGTGTTGCCGATCCTGCAGAAGGTCGGCGTGGCGCCGATGGCCCTGCGCAACAAGGTCGACGATGCGTTGTCGAAACTACCCAAGGCCTACGGGGGCGAGTCCAGGGTGGGCCGCGAGCTCACTGCCCTGATCGATCGGGCCGACGAGTTCCGGCGGGAACTGACCGACGAGTACCTGTCCGCCGAGCACCTCCTGGTGGCGATGGCCGACCGGGTGGGCGTCGATCGCGAGACGTTGCTCACCGCGCTGGCCGATGTGCGGGGAAGCCACCGGGTCACCAGCCAGAACCCCGAGGACCAGTACCAGGCGCTCGAGAAGTACGGGCGCGACCTCACCGAGGCGGCTCGGGAGGGCAAGATCGACCCGGTCATCGGCCGCGACGACGAGATCCGCCGGGTCATCCAGGTGCTGAGCCGACGAACGAAGAACAACCCGGTGCTCATCGGTGAGCCCGGTGTGGGCAAGACGGCCATCGTGGAGGGTCTGGCCCGACGCATCGTCGAAGGTGACGTGCCCGAGAGCCTGAAGAACAAGCGCGTCATCTCCCTCGACCTCAGCTCGATGGTGGCAGGGGCCAAGTACCGCGGTGAGTTCGAGGAGCGGTTGAAGGCGGTGCTCAAGGAGATCACCGACTCCGGGGGCGAGGTCGTCACCTTCATCGACGAGATGCACACCGTGGTCGGCGCAGGGGCGTCCGAGGGGTCGATGGATGCCAGCAACATGCTCAAGCCGCTCCTGGCCCGAGGCCAGTTGCGGATGATCGGGGCCACCACCCTGGCCGAGTTCCGCAAGTACATCGAGAAGGACGCTGCCCTCGAGCGCCGCTTCCAACAGGTCTTCGTCGATCAGCCGTCGGTCGAGGACACCGTCGCCATCCTGCGCGGCCTCAAGGAGCGCTACGAGGTGCACCACGGAGTGCGCATCCAGGACGCAGCGTTGGTGGCCGCGGCCGTGCTCTCCGACCGCTACCTCACCGGCCGCTTCCTGCCCGACAAGGCCATCGATCTCATGGACGAGGCGGCGTCGAAGCTGCGCATCGAGATCGACTCGATGCCCACCGAGATCGACGTGGTGGAGCGTCGCATCCGCCAGCTCGAGATCGAGCGGGTGGCGTTGGCCAAGGAGACCGACGCCGCGTCCGCTGATCGTCTCGCCGCCCTCGACGAGGAACTGGCGAACCTCACCGAGCAGATCACGGGGATGAAGGCTCATTGGCAGGGCGAGCGCGACGCCATCGACCGCATTCGCGCTCTCAAGGAGCAGCTCGAGACCAAGCGCCTCGAGCTCGAGCGTGAGGGCGACCTCGAGAAGGCGGCGGAGATCCGCTATGGCCAGCTCCCCGAGATCGAGCGCCAGGTCGCCGAGGCGTCGGTGGCGCTCGACGAGCTCCAATCCGTGCAGAAGATGCTGAAGGAGGAGGTCGACGAGGAGGACATCGCCGAGGTCGTCGGCAAGTGGACCGGCGTGCCCGTGAGCCGGCTCATGGAAGGGGAGATGGCCAAGCTCGTGCGCTTGGAGGAGGTGCTGCACGACCGGGTGGTCGGCCAGGACGAGGCCGTCGTGGCCGTGGCCAACGCCATCCGCCGCAGCCGGGCGGGGCTCTCCGACCCGAATCGGCCCATCGGGTCGTTCCTGTTCCTCGGTCCCACCGGTGTGGGCAAGACCGAGCTGGCCCGGTCGTTGGCCGACTTCCTCTTCGACGACGAGCGAGCGATGGTGCGCATCGACATGAGCGAGTACATGGAGAAGTTCTCCGTGAGTCGGCTCATCGGTGCCCCCCCTGGCTACGTGGGCTACGACGAGGGCGGCCAGCTCACCGAGGCGGTGCGCCGACGCCCGTATGCGGTGGTCCTGCTCGACGAGATCGAGAAGGCCCACCCCGACGTGTTCAATGTGCTGCTGCAACTCCTCGACGACGGCCGGCTGACCGACGGTCAGGGTCGTACGGTCGACTTCACCAACGTCGTGCTGATCATGACGTCGAATCTGGCCGGCGACCCCCGGGAGTTCTTCAAGCCGGAGTTCGTGAACCGGATCGACGACATCGTCCGCTTCCGTCCCCTCACCGAGGGTGACCTCACCCGTATCGTGCAGATCCAGCTCGAGTCGTTGAAGGCCCGCCTGACGCGACGTCGGATCACGTTGGACGTGACCCCGGCGGCCGAGGCGGCGTTGGCCGCCGGGGGGTATGACCCGGCCTATGGAGCGCGGCCGCTGAAGCGGGTGATCCAGCGGGAGATCGGTGACACCCTCGCCCTGGCCCTCCTCGAGGGGACCTACGGCGACGGCGACACGGTGATCGTCGACGCCGACGCCGACGGGGCCATCACCATTGGGTGAGGTTCCCCCTCTACCGGGGGTGGCGCCCCCGACCGACGCATCGTGCTACCGGAGGAGCTCACGTTTCTCCCCTCCGTCGCGTCCTGCGACCGGCGACTGAGCGTGTGCCCGGCCCGTAGCGCCCTGGTCAGTAACCGCCCGTGAGCGCCGGATCCGTCGCCCGATACAGCACAGCCGGCTCGCCGATCGCGTTGAGTGCTCGGATCCGCTCGACGGTCGCATCGGTCGGGTCCGTTTCGTTGCGAAGGGTCACCAGCTCGGCCATCTGGGTGGGATCGAGCGGTTCGTAACGGGCGATGGCCTCCCACACCGGGTCGCTGTCCCATTCGGCGATCGTCGCCCCGACCACGACGGCGAGAACGACGTCGACGTCGGTGGCATCGCCGCTCCGGAAGCTCCATGCGGGCCCGCGACCCGGCTCGCCGGGGACGACGACGGTTCGGTCGTTGCGGTCGAGCTCGTAGAGCACGCCGTCGGCGACGCCCGAGAACGCCTCGCTCAGGGTGATCACCATCGCCACCGTGCTGCCAGCGGGTGCCGCCTCCAACGCTGCGGGTGTGAGTGATCTGACCATCTCCGACGACATGGCTCGCGGTGGTTCGATGGAGGGGATCCTCACCGATCCCACGACGACCAAGATCAGGGCGATGGCGCCGGCGGCCTTGCGGAGCGCAGCCGGGCTGGCACGATCAGTGGCTGTCACAGCCCGCCAGGTGGCAAGGGCGACGGTGAACCAGATGAACCCCGAGACGCTCCGGCTCCAGCTGAAGAGATACGGAAAGGGGGTGTCGCGGATAGCGGCCAGCGCCAGCGTTGCCCCCGCGGCCGCGACTCCTGCGATCAGTGCGAGACGGAGCGCGGCGCGGTCGCCTCGCCGTTGTGCTGACCAGGCGCTCCAGCCGAGGGCGGTGGCTGGCACCACGAGCCACCACGCCGGCATGGCCAGTGCGTCGCCCCAGACCAGCGTCGGGTCGGGGCCGCCGGCCCATGGCCCCGACGGGAGATAGGCCCTCGCCAGGAGCCCGAGCGCGGATCCGGCCCCGACCGGGGGATCGTCGTTCCCGGCCAGAAAGGAACCGACGGCGCCCAGGTTCCCCGAACCGCCGACCTGGTCCCAGATCACGGGGGCCCACAGGATCACGAGGATCGCGGCGGCGGCAGCGAGCGCGGTGATGGAGGATCGCGAGGGGCGGAGGGATCGCCGGTGGTTCCTCAGCGTGCGCCACGCAACGGGTAACGCGGCGGTGGCGGCGGCGAGGAGTACGACCGGGGCATAGCCCACGTGGGCTTGGATACACACCGAGCCGGCGGCGGCGAGGACCGGTACGCCCCAGACATCGCCATTGGCCACAGCCCAGCACGCCACAAGACAGCAGAAGAGGACGACGATGACGATCGTGGGGTTCCACACGGCGAAGGGGCCATCGGGCTGGGTGAACATCAACAGCGTTGCGGTCCCGGTCGCCAGCGCGGCGCCCACGAATCCAGCCTGGCGTCCCGCCAACCAGACTGCGCCGGCAGCAGCGCAGGCTTTGAGGGCGATCGCGGCGAGGAGCGCGACCACCGTCGCCCCGCCGCTCACCCACAACGGCCCCGAGAACCACCAGTGGAGGACCGGGCCGGGGTGGTACCACCCGAAGCGGCTGTGGACACCGACGAGCGGGAGGTCTGTGGGGGCGTCGAGCGCTCGGGCGAGGAAGACGGCTTCGTCGCTGGCCGGGGCCCAGGTGCTGAATACTGCGGTCGCGGCGGCGACCAGGTACGGCACCATGGCGAGCGCGACGAGCCATGCCCATCGCGGCGGGGCGTCGGCGTCACTGGCCGGCGCGTCCGGTGTCGACTCCGTGGTCACGGCCCCGGAGCCTAGGCGGGGGGTTCCTGGATCGACTCCGCTGGGATCACTCGGGCCGGATCGGCCGTGGCCGCACGGGGCGTCCGCGCTCACGAGTCGGTACGACCGAGTCGAGGACGTGGTGGGTCATACTCGTGTTCCATGATCGACGGTGCACCCTCGGCGCTCGGGGTGGCCCCTCGGGTCGATGGCGCAGACCGCGACCCGACCCCGCGAGGTCAGCGGGACTTCGCCATCGGGCTGGCGGTGATCACCGCCTTCGGTCTCGCCCTCCGGCTCGCCTACGTGTGGTTCGTGTGGAAAGACCGCGAGCTCGGCGGAGACCCGATCTTCTACCACGTGGCCGCCAACCTCCTGGCCGACGGGCGGGGCTTCATCAATCCGTATCTCTCGTTCGAGGGGCTTTCGGTCCCGGCGGCCGATCACCCGCCGCTCTACACCGCCTACCTCGGTCTGTTCTCGTTCCTCGGTGTCCGATCCGTCGTCGGCCACATGGTGGTTTCGTGTCTTGTCGGTGCCGCGGCCGTCGCCGTGACCGGACTGTTGGGGCGTCGGGTGGCCGGGCCCAGGGTGGGATTGATCGCCGCCGTCCTCGTCGCCGTCTACCCGAACACCTGGCGCTACGACGCCATGGTGCTGTCCGAGACCCTGGTCGGTCTCGTCGTTGTGCTGACGCTGCTGTTCGCCTTCCAGTTCTGGGATCACCCGGGCACCGGACGCATCGCCCTCGTCGGGCTGGGACTCGCGCTGTGCGCGCTGGCGCGGTCGGAGTTGTTGTTGCTCTCGCTCTTCCTCGTCGTGCCGTTGGTCCTTCTGCGGAGGGAGAGGTCGTGGCGAACGAGGTTGAGCTGGATCACGGTGGCCGCCGCGGTGTGCATCGCCGCCTTGGCCCCCTGGGTGGGTCACAACCTCGCCCGCTTCGATCGGCCGGTCCTGCTTTCGGGGCAGCTCGAGAGCACGCTGACCGTCGCCAACTGCGACACCACCTACTACGGGCCGTTGTTGGGCTACTGGGACTACGCGTGCGGCGTGCGCATCCTTGACCGACGAGGGGTGACCACTGCGCAGCAGGACGGCACCGTGGAGGACGTCCTCCTCGAGGAGACGCTCGACTACATGTCCGAGCAGCGCGACCGCATCCCGGTCGTGGTGGCCGTCCGGTTCGCCCGGATCGTCAACCTCTGGAGCCCGACCAACGCCGTCGATCTCGATGCCGGGGTCGATGGCCACCCCGTTGCCGTTGCGTGGGCGGCGCACGTCACGTTCTGGCCGATCGCGTTCGCCGCCGCGATCGGCGCCCTGATCCTGCGGAGGCGACACGTCCCGGTGTTCGCGCTCCTGGCTCCGTTGGCGGTCGTCCTCTTCACGGCGATCTTCATCTACTCCACCCCTCGTTTCCGCGTTGCCGCAGAGGGGGCACTCTGCGTGCTGGCGGCCGTGGCCATGTCTGCGCTCTGGGGTCGGATCCGTCCCCAGGCCGGCTCGAACGCACCGGCCCGGCCTTCGACCGGCGCTCGCCACCCTCTCGCGGTCGAAACCGCACCGAGCGAGGCAAGCGGGTCTGTGTCCGACACCTCGAGCCTGGTCTCCCACCGAGGCGCCTCGGGCACCGGGGTGGGCCGGTATCGCTGGGTTCACCAGCGGGTTCGCTCTCTCCGCACGCTGGTGCCGACCTGACTTCGAGGTCTCTACCGGTATTCTCATCGGCGTGTCATCGGGGGTGAAGCTCGCGGATCTCGGGATCGATGCCCCGCGTCCGGATTCGGGAGCGCGGGCAGAGGGGGATGGGCACGGTTTCGCGTTTCAACCCGGCCTCGAGGGCATGCGGGGTCTGGCCGTGCTGGCCGTGCTCGTCTTCCACAATGGCTTCTCCTGGGCCTCCGGCGGCTTCCTCGGTGTGTCGACGTTCTTCACGCTCTCGGGCTTCCTGATCACGACCCTGTTGCTTTCGGAACGGGCCCGAAATGGCACCATCGGGCTGAAGCGCTTCTGGGCCCGACGCTTCCGGCGGCTCATGCCGGCCTCGTTCGTCTGCTTGGCCGGTGTCCTCGTGTTCGCCGCAACGGTGGCGACGCCCGCGCAGCTCGTCAACCTCCGCGGCGACATGACCGCCGCCCTCTTCTACGTGGCCAATTGGCGGTTCATCGCCGACGGGGCGTCGTACGCGGAGCTCTTCGTGGCCCCGTCCCCGGTCCTGCACTTCTGGTCGCTGGCCATCGAGGAGCAGTTCTATCTGCTGTTTCCTCTGCTGGCCGCGGGCCTGTTGGCGCTCGGCAAGGGTTCACGACGGGTCTTCACCGGAGCTCTCGTGGCGGCCACCGCGGCGTCGGTCGGGTATTCGTACGTTGTTTCCGGGCGGAGCATCGACGACGCCTACTACAACACGTTCACCCGGGCCTCCGAGGTGCTCATCGGTTCTCTTCTGGCCCTGACCATCGCCCACCCCGCGGTCCGCAACTGGTTGAAGAGCCGTCCCGCCCAGTCGGCGATCGCGCTGGCATCGGTGGCGGCCCTGGCGCTGTGCGGGTGGGTCTGGTACGCGGCCCGCCAGACCGACCTGTGGCTCTATCGAGGTGGCCTCCCGCTCTACGCGCTACTCACCGCCACCGTCATCGTGGGCGTCGTCGAACCCGGTCCGCTCAAGACCGCCTTCTCCAACCCCACCCTGCGCTGGCTGGGACGCATCTCCTACGGCGTGTACCTGTATCACTGGCCGATCTTCCTGTGGCTCACCTCGCTTCGTACCGGACTCTCCGAGTGGCCGTTGTTCGCCCTCCGGATGGCGGTGACCCTCGCGGCCGCGGTGGCCTCGTACCACCTGATCGAGGAGCCCATCCGGTCGGGACGGCGCATCACCGGTATGCAGCCGTTCGTCGTCGTGCCCCTCGCGACGGTCGTCCTGCTGTTCGGCATCGTGCGTGTCGCCGTCCCGCCGTCCGCTGACGATCTTGTCTCGTTCGCGTTTGTGGAGCAACCGGAGATCCCCGACTTCGTGGCTGCCGAGGCTGTCGTCTCCACGGTCCCGACCACGGTGGCCCCGGACCTGTCGGGCTACGCGATTCCTCCCGCTCCGGCTCTGCCCGACCCACCCGCACTCCGCCCGGGGGAGAAGCCCCGGATCTACCTGGCCGGCGACTCGGCGATGTACACCCTCGGTGGTGGGCTCTCGACGTGGTCGAAGAACTCGGGCGAGGCACTCGTCTGGAACGCCGGCCAGCTCGGTTGCGGTTTCGGTCGCAGTGGAAGCTACCGACACGTGGGGGAGGAGAAGGAGCTCGCCAAGGCCTGCGATGCCTACCCCGTCGAGTGGATCGACGCCATGGCGCAGCTTCGGCCGCACGTCGCAGTTCTGATGTCGGGCACCTGGGATGTCGCCGACCGCCAGCTTGCGGGTGATGATCGATGGCGCGCTCCCGGCGATCCCGTGTACGACCAGTTCCTTCGTCGCGAGATCACCAACGCTGTGGATGTGCTGCAGAGCCAGGGATCCACGGTGGTGCTGTTGACCCACCCGATCATCCGCACCGGTGTCACCGAGCAGTTGGCGGGTCCGTTCCCGGAATCGGACCCTGCGCGGATGCGTCGACTCAACGAGTTGCTGGTGGAGGTTGCCGCCACGCGACCCCGGACGAGGGTGGTCGACCTGGCCGCCAAGATGGCGCAGCGCCCTCAGGGCGAGTTCGACCTCGCTGAACGGCCTGACGGGATCCACTGGACCTGGGCGTCCGCTCGACCGCTTGGTGAGTGGCTCGGCCCTCAGCTCTTGCTCGTCGTCCGTGGCGAGCCAACCGAACCTGGTGCCGTGGTGATGTCGTCCTGAGGTACATGTCGCGGTGTGTGCGGAACGGCCGTGACACGATGGGCTCCTCGGATCGAGCAAGCGAGGTCGACGTGGGGTTGCAGGGTCGGATGGCGAGGTGAGTCGGCCACGTGCCGACGGGGTGGGACCCGGCCGGGCTGGTTGGGTGGTCGGCGCGGCGATCGTCGTCGGATTCCTGCTACGGGTGGCGTGGGCGTGGTGGGCGACCCGGGAACCTCAGGGCTCCAACGACCCTGTGCTCTACCTCGGCCTGGCGGAACGCTTCGCTTCCGGACAGGGGTACGTGGGACCCACGGGGGCGCCGACCGCGTACTTCCCACCGGGCTATCCGCTCGTGCTGGGTGCGGTGTTCCGGGGCGCATCCGCACTCGGGATCGACGGCTCGCGTCCGGCGCTGGCGTCCGGGCTCAACGTGGTGCTCGGGACGGCGACGGTGGCATTGCTGGCGCTGCTCGCGGTCCGCCTCTTTGGCTGGCGGGTGGCGGCGGTGGTGGCGGTTCTCGCCGCCTGCCTCCCTACGCTCGTCGGCTATTCGTCGCTCACTCTCGGCGAGCCGCTCTTCATCTTCCTCGTCGTTCTCGCCCTGGTTCTGGCGCTGTGGGAGCCACTCGGAGCCGCGCCGGCTCCCTGGCTTCGTCTCGCGGGCGCGGCGATGACGCTGGGCCTGGCCCTGCTCGTGCGGCCCGTCGGTGCCCTCCTGGTCGTGGCGTTGGTGGTCGGGGTCGCGCTTTCGGTCGACCGTCGCCGCGCTATCGGGCTCAGCGCGATGGTCGTCGGGGTGGTAGCCGTGGTCCTGGTGCCGTGGGCGGTCCGTAACGCCGCCGTCGTCGATGCCGGTTTGACCCTCTCGACCAACACCGGTGACAACCTGTGCATCGGCAACAATCCTGAAGCCGGCGGGACGTTCGCGATTCCGGGCTATTGCTTCGACGACCTCCCTGATCAGGATGGACCCGCCGATATTGCCGAGGTGACTCGGGCACGAGTCACGCAGGAGCGGGCGATCGACTGGATGACCTCGGATCCGCTCGCCCAGCCGAGGCTCGTGCTGCTCCGGACGGCCGCCACCTTCCAACACGGCCACGACTTCCGTTGGGCCTCGCAGTCCTACGGTGCCGACCTCTGGCTCGACGACTCGACGAGCGTCCTCGTCGACTGGGCGGCCGATGGGCCCTGGTTCGCCGTGATCGCTCTCGGTCTGTGCGGCCTTCCGATCCTCTGGGATCGGCGCGACCCCCGTCGTATCGTGGTGCTCCTCAGTATCATCGGGCTGTCCACCGCCGCCTGGCCGTTCTTCGGCAACCCGCGATTCGGCGTCCCCGCAGTTGCGCTGATGATCCTCCCGGCGGCCATGGTGCTGTCTGGTCTGCCGGCCTGGTGGAGGACCGCACGCTCGACTCCTGATGCGGACCCGGCCTACGGGGAGTTCGGCGGGCTGGTGGGTGCACCCGCCGAGGGGGTACGTCCCGCTGCTGCGAAGAGCTGATCGGCGAGGAACGAGGTCACGACCTCGCGCCCGGTCTCCTCGGTGACGTGAACGCCGTCGGGGCGCAGCGATTCCGATTGGGTGGCGAACCATCCGGCGATGTCGATCACCTTCAACACGTCCGGCCGCTGGCCGGCCGCCTCCGACAGGATCTGGTTGAAGATGTTCACCCTTCGCCGATTGAGTTCGCTCGTGGTGTTCGTGTTTGGGGCGAGGGTGAGCCACACCACGTGGCGGGCACCGGCGGCGTGCAGGGCATCGGTCAGCGCCACCATCTCGGCGCGCAGGTGGTCGGCCGCCACCGGATCCTCGACGGTGCGCCACCCGCTCCAGAGGAGCGCGTTCTGGCGGGGCGTGACGTCCCAGGCTCCGCCGTAGACGATGGCCAGCTCGGTGCCCGCGGCGGAGACGGTGGCCGGCCACCGTTCCGTCCAGTCGCACTGGTCGGTCGGCTGGGTGTAACCCGTGTCGCTGTGATTGTTCCCTTTGAGGGGTCCGCCGCGGGTCAGCGTGCAGCCGAGGTTGGACCAGCCTGGGCGCACGTCGATGCGAGGGTCGGTGCCTTGGAGGCCCAACCGGAGCTGCCACGCCGTGGAGTCGCCGAACACCGAGACCGGCAGCGGACCGGAGGGAACCGGGGCGACGGGCGGATCGGTCGAGGGATCGGCGGTCGTCGTGGTGACGGGGAGGGCGAAGTCCCCGAGATCCTCGATGCCGCGTTCACCCGAGAAGTCGAAGGTCGGCGCCGTGGATCGCGAGCTGCCCCAGATCGCAACGCCACCGATCACCAGCGTCAGCGGCAACGCAACCGCCAACGGTCGGATTCGATGCCACGCGCCCAGACGCACCGGGTTCTCGAGCAGCCGAAGGGAGAGCACAGCCAGCCCCCACGAGCCGGCGATCGTGATCGCGGCGATGGACCACTGCGAGAGATCGGTCGTGCGTAGAGCGAGCAGGATCGGCCAGTGGAACAGGTAGATCCCGTAGCTGAGCTCGCCGATGCGAACCAGGGGACGTACGGATACCGCCCGGCCGAAGAACCCAGGTTGGGTGGCGCCCAGCACGGCCGCGGCGGAGACGAGCCCGACGGCGGTGAGCCCCCCGTTGGCCCAGACGGGATCGGTCAGACGGGATGTGGCGCTCAACGCGATGAAGCCGGCCAGCGCCAGCGCCCCGAGCACGCCGAGGATCCAGGCTCTGGTGGGACGGCTCAGGCGATAGGTCACCACGGCCAGCAGGGCGCCGATGAGTACTTCACCGGCCCGGGAGAACGTCGAGAAGTACACGGTGAGCGGTTCGCCGCTCGCCGACACGGTGTAGGCGACGCTCGCCGTGAGGAGTACCGCGAGGAGCGCGCCGAGGGCTCTCAACGGGTGGTTCGTCCGCCGCAGGACGGCCCAGACGATCACCGGGTAGACGAGGTAGAACTGCTCTTCGATGGCCAGCGACCAGAAGTGCAGCACCGGAGAGGCCTCGGTCGTGGCCCCATAGGCCGTCCCCGTGACCAGGAAGCGCCAGTTCGCCACCTGCGCCAGCGACGCCACGACGTCACCACCGATGGCCGGCGTGATCCACCCGGTGGTCACCCACACCACCGTCACCACACCGAGCGTGAGCAGGGCGGCCGGGGTGAGACGGCGGTAGCGGCGCCCCCAGAACCGCCGGAGCGCCAGCCGCCCCGTGGTCAGCCGCTCACCGAGCAGGAGGCGGGTGATCAGGAAGCCGGAGAGGGTGAAGAAGAGGCTCACCCCGAGGAAGCCCGCGGGCATCAGCTCAGGGGCCACGTGGTAGACGACGACGACACCGACGGCCACGGCTCGGAGCCCGTCCAGGGCGGGGATCCGAGTCAGCGTCGACGGGAGCAGAGAGGGCCCCTCGGTCGGCGGCGAGGTGAGGTCGGCCGGGGAGAGGGAGGGAGCACCTGCTGAGTCGGCCGACTCGTCAGGGATGGGGATCGAGGTCGTCACCATGGCGGCTTCCGTCGCGGTCGCGCTGGGCGGCCCGGGGACCCGGCCTCGTCGCACCGGGGGATGATGACGGCGATCCGTGATTCAGCCACGAGGGGCTCCTGTCGTGACGAGGTCCTCGGGGGGCGACGTGATCGCAACGGCGGTCGTCGGGTTGGCGGTTCGGGCACCGACCACGACCCAGGTGGCGAACGCGAGTGCCGTCACGGCCCCGAAGACCCAGAGTAGAACCGGCGGCAACGGCGGCTCCCACCCGGTCCCACCGATGAACGCGAACAGGTCGTTGGCGTTGCCCACGACATGGCGACGCAGGAGGGCGGCCAGGCCGAGCGACTGACCGAGCGCCCAGGCCACCGCGAGGACGATCGCGGCCCGGCGCCACCACAGTTGCCCGGGGCGGGCGCGGGCGGCCACGATCCACGCCGCCAGGATCGGCACCCCCACCGCCACCGGTAGGGCGTAGCGCCCCTGGCCGATGAACCCGTGCCGGGACGCCGACAACGCCTCTGGCACCACGTTGAAGGCGAGCGCGAAGGCGGCCAGCGCAATGAGCACGCCGCGCTGGCGCCACGTGCCCAGAACCAGCGCTCCGATGACGAGCCCCGCGATGAGGATGGTCCACAGCGCCAAAAGCGCGCGGGGCGCCGGGACTTCCAGCCAGGCGAAGTACCCGATCATCTCGTGGAGCCGGGTCGGCAGTCGGCTCCACGACTCCCGCAGAGCCGAACCGAGGGTGAGGCCGACGATCGGTGCCCCGGCCACGCTGTCGTAGACCTTCGACCACAGCACCCAACCGCCGCTGGCGACCGCTCCGATGGTCATGACCGCCGCGGCGATGCGGGCATCGGTCCGCCGAGCGAGGGCCCCGAGGGTGTCGCGGTGAAGACCGGCGAGGGCCACCGCGGCGAGGATGCCGACGGCGATGGCCGGGGACAGCGCCCGGGTGCCTGCGAGCAGCACGAAGGCCACGGCCAGTCGCGCCAGGTCGGCGGCGGTCGGTCCTGAGGGGGACCGCGGGTGGGCGCTGGCGGCGCGCGGCCCGGTCATGACCACGAACGCAGTGGCCCACACGGCGATTGCTGCGGTGATCTCGAACCCGTTCGGGTTGATGACCGAAGCGAGGTGCACGGTCACCGGGGTCAGCGCCACCAGCACCCCGGCGCCGAGGAAGCCGGAGCGCCCCATCCGCCGACACGCGGCCACGGCGATGCCGACCATGGCGGCCGAGGCCACCACGCTGGCCAGACGCATCGCCCAGAGTCCCTGCGAGGCGGGGAGGAAGCGGGAGGGCCAGCCCACCAGCACGTAGTAGGTGGGCGGGTAGGTGCCGACGTAGGTGGTGGCGTCGACGAGGTTCTCGTCATCGACGGGCTGAGGGGCGCACCCCGAGGGCTTTTCGGGTTGGAACACGTAGCAGGCGTTGAGGTCGTACACCTCGGCATAGCCCTTGGGCACCGTCACGATCGTGTCGATCCAGTCCGTGCGCATCGCGAACTCGGACGTGCGCTGCGTGTCCTCGCCGCGCCACTCGCCCCGGGCCACGGCCACGGCCTTCACCGTCTGGGCGGGCTCGTCCGGTGCGCCCATCAGAGGGGACGACAGCGCCCACATCACGCCCAGCAACGCGAACAGGGCCGCACCCAGCAGTCCCACCAGGCCGGCTGACAGCGGATGGCGTCGGGGAGGTGGCGTGGGCATCTGTGAGTTGACCTGCCAATAGGCAGCATGGAACTTACCAGTCTTCCCGGGCGGCCCGAGGTTGCCCCGTTGACCGTGGAACTCGGGTGGCTCTGCGTTGGCGGGCTTGGGTGCGGCCGGCGTGCCGAGCGGTCGCACCACCGGCCCGTGCCTCGATCCGGCGGTGCACATCGTCGACCTCCTCTCGTCAGTGCCATCCCCGGGTCAGGGCAGTGGCCAATCCGTAGGGGGAAGCTCGACGACGGCGAGCGGTTGCTCGCCGGAAGTGAGCTCGAGGTACCGGGCAAGCCGATTCGGGTCGAGGCCGCTTGTATCGGTGCCGGCGGCGAAGACCAGCCGCTGCGGTTCATCGATGGCCGCCACGAGTTCCGGTCGTTGCCTTCGAACCGCTTCGTCGCGCAGCAACCCCCTCAGCTCACGGGCCTCGGCTCGTTCATCCGGGCTGAGCGGATCGACCGCCGACACGACTCTGGCGCCCGGGCGCGACAGAAGCGTGTCCACCGCCCAACCACTCGTGATGACGAAGGTCGGCAGCACCTCATCGGGTCGCGCCGCGTAGTTCTCGCCAGCAAAGAAGAGGGGGCACCCGAGACGGACCGCACCGGTGCCAGCAGGGCACGAAGACCCTGCTCCTTCAAGGCGATCACCAACGTCGCCGGGGAGTAGTCGAACGCGCCCCCACCCTGCGAGTCCACTCTCACCACGGTGGCTTCGGGCAGGACCGACGGGACACCCGCGACGAGAGCGCGATAGCGGCTACTCGGACCAGACAACGGCGACTCCCGGAAGACGGCGAGGACGGCGAAGACAGTGACGACACAGGCCACCAGCCCCACGATCGGCAGGCGGCTTGGCTCGGTGCCGACGCGGGCGCCAATGCGGCGCCCCAGGACCACCAATGGTGCCGCCACCGTCAACGCGACGACCCCACGACTCCACCAGATCAGGTAGGGATAGGGGATGCCCTCCACGCGAGTGAGGGCAACGACGGTCGCGACCTGACCGGCGGCCACCAGACCCACTAAACGAAGACCGACCATGTCCTGCCACCGCCAAGCCAGCATCACCGAGACAACCAGCAATGCGACGGGGAACACCAGCCACCACGTCGGTGCTGGGGAGATCCCACCCAAGAAACCAGGAGCGTCACGACCCACCCACGGGCCCACTGGGCTCAAGGACGTGGCCGCTAGACGGAGCCCCATCGCCAACCCCGGGGTGACCTCACCTGAGGCGCCGGAGAAATGGGCCAACAGGTCACCGAGGTTGCCGGGTCGGGTGAAGACCTGCTGAGCGAGCGGTGGTATCCACAGGACGGTGAGCACAACGAACGTGACCCAGGGAGGACGCCGCCACTGCGGGCGTGACCCAGACCGGTCGAGCACGCGCCAAGCGAGGGCAGCGACTCCGATCAGGGCCACCGGCACGACCAGCCCCACGTGGGTTTGGACCATGAAGGTCCCCAGACCTGCGGCGATCGGAGCCATGACACGGTTCCCGCCGAGCCACGCCCAGAGCACACAGAAGAACGCGACCAACGGGAGCACGACGAGCCACGGCGTCCACGGGTCGATCAGGCCATCTCCCAGGGCCACGACCAGGATGCTCACGACCAGGGCAACGGGGATCGCCGCGCCGAGCGACCCTGCTCGATACGCGGACCACACCGCAAGGACGATGGCCACGAGGCCGAGCAGAACCGCACCGACCAACAAGGCGGACGGACGCCCGCCGAAGAGACGAAGCGGCAGGGCCAGAAGGTAGAAGGCCATCGGGCCGGGGTGATCCCATCCGAATCGCGAGTAGAGACCGGTGAGGGGAGTGTCGGCCGTACCCACATCGTTGGCGTTGAGCCACAAGATGGCCTGGTCGTTGACCGGCGTCCATTGGCGCGACACCACTGCGGCCAAAGAGGTGGCCACCACCAGGGCGCTGACCAAGCCGAGCGCAACCGGCGTCCCGCCCCGTTGCCCAGATCGGGTGACGACTGGCACCCCGAGATGCTACAGCGGGGCCGAAACTGGGAACCGCTTCGAGTGCTACGACCCCAGCGCGCTCGGCTGGTGGTGGCGGCCAACCGGTGCGGTTCGTGGCCCGTCGCGCACGGTAGGTGTGTCACCAGCCCACCGCAGGCCCAGAGATGGCGACGAGGGGAGGTCCATCCGGACCTCCCCTCGTGCGTGTCCATCAGCCGTTCCCCACGCTTGCCGACGAACCCGATGCGGTGATCTTGGACGGTACGCTCCTGGCCGTGGTGCCCGAAGTCACACGTGCCGAGCTCGGCATCGAACCCCCCGCGACGCGACCGGCCGCATCGCGCGGAGCGCCGGCCGACGACCAGCGCGAGTTCGGGTTCCAGCCCGGCCTCGAAGGTCTCCGCGGCCTCGCCGTCATGGCTGTGCTCGTGTTCCACGGTG
>Ga0209390_10005456_pt1 | contig 17982 bp, 11 predicted proteins | sample BON01_FD_187212 | JGI IMG/M metagenome (GOLD analysis project Ga0209390, IMG submission 187212) | Freshwater microbial communities from Lake Bonney liftoff mats and glacier meltwater in Antarctica - BON-01 (SPAdes) (version 2) | ecosystem: Environmental > Aquatic > Freshwater > Ice > Glacier...
CCCGTTCCACCCCATACGCAGCGGGCGTGACGGGCCGATTGGCTTGCACGGCCAGCCGCACGTCGGCCACGGTCCCTACCAGCAGCACGGGGAAGATGTACTTGGGCTCCTGGTGACTTTTGGCGGCTGAGATGGAGACGCCAAAGTCGCTGAGCTGGGTGTTGGTGGCCTGCGCGATGGCGAGTGAGTAGGCGTGGAAGGCATCGGGGCGATCGCCCTCCTTGGGGATCGGTATGCCGGAGAGACTGAACGTGCCGTCTTTTGGGTGCTTTTCATTCGCGACAAACAGGGTGTGCACCCACCGCAGAGGGCCCGGTGCGACAAGCGACAGCACGGACGAGTCCGGGGCGTCGCGCACCGCGCGCAGGTTCTGCGAGTAGCTCACGCGCGGGTACCCCGGCCACCGGCGCCGCAGGGCGCTGCTGTTGTCGTCGCGCAGGGCCGCGGCGCGCTTCACCTGCTCGGTGGTGACGATGCGCGGCAGCGCGCGCACGTCACGCAGGACCCGCCCGTCCGCGGCGTCGTGGTGCTCGCGGCACACGGTCAGCAGCAGCGCGGCGAGGGCGCCCCGGGTGTCCAGGGCGCGGCGCTGGGTGTGGTAGGTCTGGCGCACCCGCTGGCCGTCGTCGGCCTCGATCACCAGGACCTCGCCCTGGGGCGGCGCGCCGGTCCGCACAGCGACCGCCAGTGGCGCGCCGCCAGCGCGCTTGAGCAGGAGCAGCGTCGTGCGCGACCGGCCCAGGCCGCCCTCGGTGACGCTGTGCAGCTTCTTGTGCTTGGGGTTGGGGACGAATGTGGTCCTGCCGGGGGGGTCGGCCACGTCGTTGGTGACGGGGATGCGCCGTGTCCCCCAGGGGAACACGCTGGGGTGGGTGGCGGCGGCGGGCGGCGGCGGCGTCGGCGGCGGCACGGGCGGCGGCGGCGAGCTGGGTGGCGCGTGCGGCGGCGAGCTGGGTGGCGATCTGGGTGGCGCGCTCGGCGGGGCCGGCGTTGGCGCTGGCGTTGGCGCTGGCAGCGGCGGCGTCGGCGGCGCGGGCGGCGGCGTTGGCGGAGAGGGCGGCGGCTTCGAGCTCTTCCGTGCGTGCGGCGTCGCGTTTGGCGGCGCTGGCGGCGGCGCTGGCGGCGGCGTTCGTGGCGGCCTTCACCTGGCGGCGGAAGTCGGCCGCGACGCGCTCCAGCGCCTCCCCGGCGGGGAACGCCCCCGCCCCGTCGAGGGGCGGCGCAGCGCCCGGCGGGGTGGCCCAGTCAGCCCACGCAATCGCGCCGTCGTCGCCCGCAGGCCCCCAGGCGCCGTCCACCCCACCCCCACCCACCTCGCCCGCGCCCCCGTCCTCGTCGGACTCGGCGTCGTCTTCGGCGGCCTGTCGTTCCTCGCCACCAAAGTCGCCGCGCGCAAAGCGCCTCGCCACGTCGAGTTGGGCGCGGCTCACCAGATTCTGGCCACGGATGCCGTGCATGAACGTTAGGATGGCGTGCGGCGTGGGGTCCGTGTACACCCAGCGGCCCTTCCCCTGGGCGCTGAGCTCGAACCGCTTCACAACACGGGCCTCGCCAGCAGCGGTGTTGGCCACGCACGTCACGCCGCGCGTGGTCAGCAAGCGGAGCGCCTCGGCCATGTCACGGTGGTACAGGTTGTCGATCGAGCTGCCGCCCTTTGTGCGGCGCAGCGCGCCGGTGGCGTCGCGCGCTCCGTACAGGGTGGCCTGGGACAGATACCCCCCCCCCTTGGCCTCGAGAACCATGACGGTGCGCCCGAGCTTGACGGCGACGGCAAACATGAACGCGGCCGGCAACGGCTCCTCCCCCTCCGCGGACCTCCATTGACCGAGGCTGCGCCAGCGCGCCATCGCGCCCTCCGCTTGCGCTGCGTCGGCCGGCAGCAATTGCAGCGCTCGGACGACGGCCGCGTCCACCCCGCCAATGGGGGCGCTCCCTGCGATGACGTCCACCGCGGCGTTGCGTAGCGCAAGCACCTTTGCGTTGGTCTCCCCGTTCGGGGCGGCGGCCTGCTCGGCAGAGATCTCGTGGCCCGCCATTGCCGACAGCGCGAAACAATCGCCATTGGGCGCCGCCTCCATGACCATGAACCCGATGCTTGCCAGGTAGCGGATCACCTCTGCCCTGGGGGTGCCAGAGGTGACGGCGGAGGTCAACTTGCGCTTCTTGAAGCCGCGATTGCTTGCGCGCGGCATGTCCAGGGAGCGTCCTGAGACAATGAACATGGGGCGGGTGCAGGGATGCCGTAGCCGGTCGACGGGCGAGTGCAGGGATGCCGTCGCCGGTCGACGGGCGAGTGCAGGGCGGGTGCGAGGCAGGGTGGGTGGAACGGAGGCAGGGGCGGACAAGGGGGAGGGGGGGGCGACCGACAGGCCGCAACGGGGGCGTGGATCAGACGCGGTGCGGCGCGGCGCGGTGCGCGGCGGGGCCGGGCGGCGCGGGGCGAGGCGGCGCGGGGCGAGGCGGGGCCGGGCGAGGCGGGGCCGGGCGAGGCGGGGCCGGGCGGCGCGGGGCCGGGCGGCGCGGGGCGGGGCGGCGCCAACCTGGCGGCGCCGACGGGTCGCGGGGGTTGGGTTCCCCTTTTATAGCAGTTTCATGTGAATCAGGGTTGTTTTGTGTAGGGTTGAAAGTACCGTAGCGGGTGCAGCGAGCGCAGCCGGGCGCAGCCGGGCGCAACCCGAGGCACGGGGGTGCGCGCCTGGGCGACCAGTGTGCACGCGCGCCTCAGGGGCACGGGCGCGTGTGCGGCCAGGGGATCGAGCTGTGGACTAGACTCGAGTTGGACTCGCCCAGGACTGGCCCCGAAGGGAGCGCCGAGCGGAGCAAGCGCAGCGAGCAAAGCCAGGCGCAACCCAAGGCACGGGGTGCGCGCGCCTGGGCAACCAGTGTGCACACGCGCCGCGTGTGCGGCCAGTGGCTCGAGCTCAGGGCTGGCCCCGAAGGGAGTGCCGAGCGTAGCAAGCGTAGCGAGTGCAGCGAGCGAAGCCAGGCGCAACCCCAAGGCACGGGTGCGCGCGCCTCGGGGCACTGGCCCCAGCACCCACACGTGCTACGCCGCGGCGCGCACACTTTGGTCGAGCTCGGAACTTGGTCGAGCTCGGGCCACAGTCGGTGCTCGCGCCTTGGTCGAGCATGGACCTTGGTCGGTGCGCACACAATGGTCGAGCGCGGACCTTGGTCGGTGCGCACACCTTGGTCGGTACTCGAGTACAGCGCGCCAACCCCCCGCCGCGCCCCCGCGCCAGCACCCCGCGCAAGCACCCTTGGGCCACCGGCCATGGAGCTACCCGGGCACAGTGGCGTTTAACGAGCGGAGAGGGTGGAGCGCGGTCATCCTGGCTACACGCTGCTGGTGCGACCCGGCTCGACGTGAGGGGTTCGCCTTGGGGGTGGCAGGGTTGCCCCTCGAACGGAGCGCGCCGTGGCGGGCGCACGGGGACGGTGCCCCGACTGACATTGTCTGGTGAGGCTGTGACTCGCTGCGGCTGGCGCTCGCTTCGCTCGCTTCGCTCGCTGCGGCTGGCGCTCGCTTCGCTCGATTCGCTCGCTTCGCTCGCTGTGGCTGGCGCTCGCTTCGCTCGCTGCGACTGGCGCTCGCTTCGCTCGCTGCGACTGGCGCTCGCTTCGCTCGCTGCGACTGGCGCTCGCTTCGCTCGCTGCGACTGCGCGCTCGAGCGGCAAACTAGACTCGAGTGGGGCGCGCCCAGGACTGGCCCCGAAAGGGAGCGCCGAGCGCAGCGAGCGCAGCCAGATGCAACCCAAGGCACGGGTGTGCGCGCGTGGGTGGCCAGGGGCTCGAGTGGTGAACTAGACTCGAGTGGAGCGCGCCCAGGACGGACCCCGAAGGGAGCGCCAAGCGCAGCGAGCGCAGCGAGCGCAGCGAGCGCAGCCAGATGCAACTCAAGGCGCGGGTGCGCGCGCGTGGGTGGCCAGGGGCTCGAGTGGCGAACTAGACTCGAGTGGAGCGCGCCCAGGACTGACCCCGAAGGGAGCGCCGAGCGTAGCGAGCGCAGCGAGCGCAGCCAGGTGCAACCCGAGGCACGGGTGTGCGCGCATGGATGGCCAGGGGCGCGGAGTGCACACGCGTGTCCCAGGGGTACGGGCGCGTGTGCGGCCAGGGGATCGAGCCGCGAACGCGCCGGGGACTGGTCGAGCGCCGAGCGTAGCGAGCGCAGCGAGCGCAGCCAGGTGCAACCCAAGGCACAGGTGCGCGCGTGTGTGTTGCAAGGGGCACGGAGCTAGCGCTCGCTTTGCTCGCTGCGGCTGGCGCTCGCTTCGCTCGCTGCGGCTGCGCGCTCGCTTCGCTCGCTGCGGCTGCGCGCTCGCTGCGGCTGCGCGCTCGAGTGGCAACCTAGACTCGAGTGGGGCGCGCCCAGGACTGGCCCTGAAGGGAGCGCCGAGTGCAGCGAGCGCAGCCAGATGCAACCCAAGGCGCGGGTGCGCGCACGTGGGTGGCCAGGGGCGTGGAATGCGCACGCGCGCCCCAGGGTCACGCGCGTGTGCGGCCAGGGGCTCGAGTGGCGAACTAGACTCGAGTGGAGCACGCCCAGGACTGACCCCGAAGGGAGCGCCGAGCGCAGCGAGCGCAGCGAGCGCAGCGAGCGCAGCCAGGTGCAACCCGAGGCGCGTTGCGCGCGCGTGGGTGGCCAGGGGCGTGGAGTGCGCACGCGCACCCCAGGGTCACGCGCGTGTGCGGCCAGGGGCTCGAGTGGCGAACTAGACTCGAGTGGAGCGCGCCCAGGACTGACCCCGAAGTTTGCGCCGAGCGCAGCGAGCGCAGCGAGCGCAGCGAGCGCAGCCAGGTGCAACCCGAGGCGCGTTGCGCGCACGTGGGTGGCCAGGGGCGTGGAGTGCGCACGTGCGCCCCAGGGTCACGCGCGTGTGCGGCCAGGGGCTCGAGTGGCGAACTAGACTCGAGTGGAGCGCGGCCAGGACTGACTTCAAAGGGAGCGCCGAGCGTAGCAAGCGTAGCGAGTGCAGCGAGCAAAGCCAGGCGCAGCCCAAGGCATGGGTGCACGCGCCTCGGGGCACTGGCCCCAGCACCCGCGCGTGCTACGCCGCGGTGCGCGCAAAAGGGGGCTCGGTTCACATCTCGAGTTGCGCCCAGCACAGTCCCCCGCGCCTCGAACCTTGGCCATACACCCGCACGTGCGGCAGCACGGCGCGCGGCGCCAGGGTGCGTTCAGTACGCTCCCCCGCGACTTGAACCTTGAACTTGCCCCCAGCACCGCACCAACCAAGGTCCCCTTCAGGAGCTCGACCAAGTTCCAAGATCGACCAAGGTGTGCACCCCGACCCAGGTCCGCTTCAGGAGTTCGACCGTGCGCACCGACCAAGGTCCGAGCTCGACCAAGGTCCGAGCCTGCGCACCGTCCAAGGTCCGAGCTCGACCAAGGTCCGAGCCTGCGCACCGTCCAAGGTCCGAGCTCGACCAAGGTCCGAGCTTGGGCACCGTCCAAGGTCCGAGCTCGATCAAGGTCCGAGCTCGCCCAAGGTTCGAGCTTGCGCACCGTCCAAGGTCCGAGCTCGATCAAGGTCCGAGTTGGACCGTGCGCACCGTCCAAGGTCCGAGCTCAACAACGTTCCGAGCTCGACCAAGGTCTGAGCTCAACAGAGTTCCGAGCTTGACCAAGGTCCGAGCTTGCGCACCGTCCAAGGTCCGAGCTCGATCAAGGTCCGAGTTGGACCGTGCGCACCGTCCAAGGTCCGAGCTCAACAACGTTCCGAGCTCGACCAGGGTCCGAGCTTGCGCACCGTCCAAGGTCCGAGCTCGATCAAGGTCCGAGCTGGACCGTGCGCACCGTCCAAGGTCCGAGCTCAACAAAGTTCCGAGTTGGACCAATGTGTGCAGGCCGAGCACCGAGCGTAGCGAGCGCAGCCAGGAGCAACCCCAGGCACAGATGCGCGCGCATGGGTGGCCAGGGGCACGGAGTGTGCACGCGCGCCCCAGGGGCACAGGCGCGTGTGTGGCCAGTGGCTCGAGCTGAACACCGAGCGTAACGAGCGTAGTGAGCGCAGCGAGCGCAGCGAGCGCAGCGAGCGCAGCCAGGTGCAACCCAAGGCACGGGCGCGCGCACCTGGGTGACCAGCGGCGCGGAGTGTGCACGCGCGCCCCAGGGCCCATGACTGGCACTGAAGGAAGCGCCGAGCGCAGCGAGCGCAGCGAGCGCAGCCAGGTGCAATGCGCACCATCAGGGTCCGAGCTCGACCAAGTTCCAAGTTCGACCAAGGTGTGCAGGCTGAGCGCCGAGCGCAGCGAGCGCAGCGAGCGCAGCCAGGAGCAACCCCAGGCACAGATGCGCGCGCGTGGGTGGCCAGGGGCACGGAGTATGCACGCGCGCCCCAGGGGCACGGGCGCGTGTGCGGCCAGTGATTCGAGTTGAACACCGAGCGCAGCGAGCGCAGCCAGGTGCAACCCCAAGGCACGGGCGCGCGCACCTGGGCGACCAGCGGCGCGGAGTGTGCACGCGCGCCCCAGGGCCCATGACTGGCCCTGAAGGGAGCGCCGAGCGCAGCCAGCGCAGCCAGTGCAGCCAGCGCAGCCAGCGCAGCCAGGTGCACCCCCAAAGGCACGGGGGCGCGCCCAGGCGACTGGGCCCCAGCGGCCAGGCGCACACACCTCCTGAAGGGGCCGCACCTCGGGCACGACACTCCTCACACAACCCGACCACACCTCGGTCGCAACACCCCTCCAAAGGGACAGTTCGGCCCACGCCCTCGGTCACAGCAACCTTCACGCACATCGGTCACGGCACTCCTCACGCGCCCCGGAAGGGGGCACACCTCGGTCACGGCACACCCCCTGAAGGGGACACATCAACTCTGTCACGGCACACCCCCTGAAGGGGACACATCAACTCGGTCACGGCACACCTTGGTCCTCGGCCACACCTCGGTCCGGCGGGTTGCCGTCGCGAGTCATGGACTCGCCGCGGGGCCGGTAAACACAACCCGGTCAAACGACAGCGCTCGGCCTTGGGCATAGGCCCATTGGAGGACGTGCAGGTGGCCTTTGAACGCGGCGCGGCGCAGCGAGTAGGGCATCGCCGGGGAGTGCGCGCACAGCCACTGGAGCACGGGCAAGTGGCCGGCGGAGGCGGCCTCGCTGCCGAGGTCCGGGTCCCAGGGAGCGTCCGTGTCCTGCTTGTACATCCATTGGAGCACCTCGAGGTGGCCGCCCGTGACCGCGGCGTGGATGCCGCGTGCGCTCCAGCGGGCGCCGTTGCCGTGCAGCACACCGAGCAACCCGAGGTTCCCGGCGCCCGCCGCGCGGTCGCACACCTCAGGGTACCGGAAGTGCGCACGAGTGGCCATCCACAGGACCACCTCGTCGGTGCTGCAACCTGCGGCCTGGCTGCAAAACCAGTTCCAGACTCGGGGCTGCTCAATGGCGCACAGCCACTCGAGCACCCCGAGGTGCCCCGCTTGGATCGCGGCGGCATACGCCGTGGTGTCGCAGGCGCAGGGCGCGTCGCGGTCCGGCGAGCGCGCCCACTGCAGCAGGGCGAGGTGCCCCCCCGCCGCGGCGAGGCGGCAGAGCCGCGCGTCCCAGTGGCAGGGCTGGCCAGTGGCCAGCGCCCACTGCACCATGGACAAGTGGCCCCTGCGGGCGGCCTCGGCGCTCCGGTCCACGGTCCACTCGGCGCCGGCGACGCGGAGCAGCGCCGGCGCCACTTGGACGAAGCCATTGCTGGCGGCGCAGTCCAGGCACGCGCCGAGCACGGCCGGGGCGAGCGCCTCGTTGCCCGAGTGCATGGAGGACTCGGGGAAGACGAGCCGGTGCACCTCGGCAACCTGGACAAAGAGGGTTGGGTGCAGCACACGGCTGCCCTTGTACAAGATGGCCCACGCGCGCAGTTGCTGCCAGTCCATGGACAGCACCAGGCGACTAAGGATATCGTCCTGCAGCGCGAGCAAGGCGCACCCCGCTTGCGCCGCTGGCGCCGCTGGCGCCGCTGGCGCCGCTGGCGCCGGTGGCGCTGCTGGCGCGGGTGCCACGGTGGAGGCGCCCTGCAGTGCGAGCAAGGCGCACCCCGCTGGCGCCGCTGGCGCCGCCGGCGCCGCTGCGGCTGCCACGGTGGAGGCGTCCATGGCCCTGAGGGCGGGCGGTCACCTCGAGCTTCTGCCGTGGGCGCGCGCCCAGACCCCGCCCGCCCCGTGGAACATGTTAACCTGTTCGTACGCGGCCCAAGGCGGTCACCTCGAGCTGCTGCAGTGGGCGCGCGCCCAGACCCCGCCCGCTCCATGGGGCGAGCTGACCGGCTACTTCGCGGCCTCGGGCGGTCACCTCGAGCTGCTGCAGTGGGCGCGCGCCCAGAGCCCACCCGCTCCATGGGCCCAGGGGACCTGCAGCGCCGCGGCCCACGGCGGCCACCTCGAGCTACTGAAGTGGGCGCGCACCCAGGACCCGCCAGCCCCGTGGAAGGAGGACACCTGCAGCGCCGCGGCCCGACAAGGCCACCTCGCGCTGCTGCAGTGGGCGCGCTCCCAGGCCCCGCCCGCCCCGTGGGACGAGGCCACCTGCAGGAACGCGGCCCTGGGCGGCCACCTCCCAGTGTTGCAGTGGGCGCGCGCCCAGGATCCACCAGCTCCGTGGAACGACTGGAGCGGCCGCCGCGCCCGCATGCTGATGCTGCAGGCCCAAGAATGAGAGCGGGTGGGCCAAGGGCGCGCGCGCGCTTAGGCGTGTGCGCACACGCGCGCAAGTGCATGTGCGTGTACCCGCCCAGGCGCACATCGCACCCCATTGGCCGGGTGCGCGGGTGCGGGCGCCTAGGCCCCAGCGGCCAGGTGCGCGGGTGCGGTCGCTGTGTGTGCTGAGTTCGCTGGACTTGGTCGCTGCGTGCGTTGAGCTCGCTGCGCTCTGTGCGTGTCGAGTAACTCCCGTGACTCGCTGATTGCATTGATTGAATCGCCCGGTACCATGTGCACCCGAGAACGAGCGACTGCACCCGCAACGGGTTAAGCCCGTTGTCGCAGGACACCCGGTGAACATGAGCGAGTCCAATGCAAACCGCCACGCAAAGCACGTGGAGAGTGGCGCGGACGCCGAGGCGACGAAAGCGGTTAATGTGGCCAGTGATTTATTCCCGCGCCTGTACGAGGATTCGTGGGTTGCGACGGCCGGCGAGACGGCCACTTCTGAGACGATTGGCGAGGCGGCCGGCGAGACGGCCGGCGAGACGGCCGGCGAGACGGCCACTCCTGCGACGACCGGCGAGGCGGCCGGCGAGACGGCCACTCCTGCGACGGCCACTCCTGCGACGGCCGGCGCGTCGGCCACTCCTGCGACGGCCGGCAAGACGGCCGGCGAGACGGCCACTCCTGCGACGGCCGGCGAGACGGCCACTCCTGCGACGACCGGCGAGGCGGCCGGCGAGACGGCCACTCCTGCGACGGCCACTCCTGCGACGGCCGGCGCGTCGGCCACTCCTGCGACCCGGCCCACCCCCACGGCTCGGGGCGGCCCAGCTCGACCCCAGCACGGTCCACGACGCTGTGCCGGCCGACACCATTGCCGCAGCCGCGCTCGTCAACCGCGACGCCGAGCTCACCTCCGACTTCTTCAGAGCCGTCATCGACGCCACCACCCAACCCTACACGCGAATCATCCGGCACCACCCACCGCCCCCACTGGGGAGGCGATGGGGAAGAAGAAGCGGAGTCACCCGGGGGACCCCCCCGCCGATGGCCAAGTCGTGATGACGACCGTGGCGTGCGGTCTGCGCGCGGGGCTGCTCTTCTCGGCCCTGTGCTTCGTGCCCATGTTCAAGAAGGTGGCCGACGTGGTCGGAGTGTACCGGTGGGTGGCGGGGCTCTACGTCAACCACTACGTGCTCACGCAACTCGCCAACGGGGAGTCCATCGGCATCAGCGGTCGCCAGGGACAGGGGGGGCGAACCAGTGCGGCAACCGCGCCGAGGCGGCGCCCCCACGCCCACCCGAGGGGAAGCTGCGCCGGTACCAGGCGCCCACCGCGAAACAGGTCGAGTAGACCTGGGCGGTGTCCGGGTAGAGCGACGCAAAGTCGAGCACCAGCTCGATGGGGCGCGTGTTGCCGCGGGTCAGCGCGCCCGCAGCCAGGGGGGGCCGCCCGGCCCGCCGGCGCAGCAGACGGCCCCCGCCGCGGGCAGCGCGGGGTCGAGGCACACCAGCTCGCCGGTGGCGCCGCCGCCCCCGCGGGCCGCCTCCCGGCCCTGGCCGAAGAAGGCCAGCTCCACGCAGGGCGGCGGCAGGTACTCGAAGTGGGCGGTGCCGCCGGCGCCGGCCCCGTCCGGCACGCGCCAGAGCCGTGGCGACGGCGCGCTGGCCGCGGCGGCCGCGCACTCGTCCGGCCCGGTGCAGTTGGCGGGCGCGGCCAGCTCGGTGAGCACGCGGAAGTCGCAGCCGCCCGCGGGGTCGGCGTCGGCCGGCCGGCCGCACAGCTGCGCGTGCAGCGCGCCGCCCTCGGCCACGGCCGGCGGCGGGGCCGAGGCGGCGGTCAGGTGCCACACGGGGGCCGCGCGGCCCAGGTACCGGAAGGCGGCGCCGCGCCGCAGGAAGTGGCCCCCCGGCTCGGCGTGGCACAGCGGGTGGCCGTCGCCCAGGTGGCCGCGGTGCAGGTCCATCTTGGGGAAGGCGTCGTGCTCGTTGGGCCGCAGCTGCATGGCGTCCATGTAGTTGAGGTTCTCCTGGTTGAGCTCGAGGTTGCCGCGGAGCGGCCGGGACTGCAGGCCGGTGAAGACGCGGGCGCCGTCCACGACGTCCTCGAAGCCGTACGCCTCGATCGGCTGGCCGTCGGCGCCGCGGAGCGCGGTGCCGTCCTCGGCCAGGTGGACGGCGCCGATCGTGAAGAGCTGCATGACCTCGCGCGCGTAGTTCTCGTCCGGGTCCTTGCCGCACGGGTTGTCCGCGCGCGAGGCGCCCAGGCAGGAGAGCGGGCGGTTGCCGCGGTACGTGAGCCGCACGCCCATGGCGGTGCTGTACGTCACCTCGCGCAGCAGCACGGCGTAGTCGCCAAAGGCGTGCCGCGCCAGGATGTCCTGGAAGTGGGCCGCCACCTCGTGCGCGTCGTTGCTGACGCGGTCCTGCTTGCCCATGCCGAAGATCTGCGAGAGCGCCCAGGCCACGCGCTGCCGCAGCTGGTCGGGCGCCCGCACGGCCACCTCGAACCACAGGGCACCTGTGGGTCGCGAGCTCCTTCAGTGACCTCAGCACCGCCACCCGGCCGTTGAGCACATCGTTCACTGCGCAGCAAAGCGCCAGTTGCACCTTGCCCAGTAGACCCGCGTGTGCCTGGAGTGGCACGTTGGGGTCGTCCGCCTCGGCGACTCGTCCCAGGGCCCGCGCGAGATGGCGGTCGCCCGACCCGCAGTCACATCGACTTGCAGGCGCATCGACCGACTCGGCCGCCACGCGCGCCATCCAACGCGACGCTGGCGTCGCCAACGTGACCTCGTCAATGCTGAGGTGGAAGGACACACTGGCGCCAAGGTCGACGAGTCGCACCTGCCCCGGGGTGCATGCACAGGTGACCCCTAGGCGGCGCATGGCACGGACGGCGTACATGACTTGCATCAGCACGCTGAGCAGGTCCCTCGCGCGCAGCTCGTGCGCGCCGTGGATGCCATGCGCGCCGCTGGGCCCGTGGCCCGGGCCGAGGAGCTGCCGCGACACCGCCCCGATCACACACCCCTCGACGGCAAGCTCCAGTGTCAAGTCGGCCAGCGCCGGCCGCGCCACGAGCCAGAGCGCCTCGGTCGCCACCTCGCCCTCGGAGAGGCCCGTGGCCCCCATCCGCGCGGCGCCTCGGATCATCCGCAGCGCCGCCTCCTTGCCCACGCGGCGAATCGCCACCGGCCACGTCACAAACGGCACGGCCGCGCGGTGCTCCGCCAGGCCCCACAGCCGGTGCAGCTCGACGCTGCGCTCCTCCTCCAAGCTCAGGTCCCATACGCCACCGAGCCGGCCGTCTTCGGGCAGGTCGAGGTCGAGCGTCACAAACAACGGACGCACCCCGCGGGTGCCCGCGGGTTGGCGCGCGGCGAGGATGCACCGCCGCTCGGGGTGCTCAAAGACGGCGCCCGTCGCCGCACCGGTGCCTAGCACGAACGGCGCCAGGGCCGCGGCCCCCACCCCGGCCCACCCATGGGCCCGCGCACTGGCGCCGGTGTGCGGCGCGAGTGCCGCGTCCAACAAGGCGTCGAAGCGACCCTTGCGCCCCTCGGGCGCGGTGTGTCCCATTTCACGGGCGCCCTCGCACACCCAGGACGCCGCGGCCGCCCCCGCCATCGCCGCCTCTGACCCTGCCGCCGCCGGCCGATCGGGCGACCATAGGTTGCAGACCACCCCCCGGTCCGACAACGCGCGCAGGCGCAGCGCGCGCTCCTGGGCGCTGCCGCCCATCGAGTCGGGGAGGCGCAGCGCCAGCTCGCGCACGACGCGCCGCAGCGCCACCGCCAGCCTGGCGCTTTGGGATACGGGCACTCGCCGCCTACATACTGGGCCCGCTGCTGGGCCCGTTGGCCGGGCTGTTCAAGATGGCGTTTGGTGCCGCGGTGGGGACGGTCGCCTTCCTCGCCCAGAACCCGTGGCTGATCCCCCTATTGGCGGGGCTCGGGCTGGCCGGGAGCGCGGCCCTGCGCAGGTGGCAGACGGCGAGGAACACGCGTGGGGCGCAGCTGCACACGCAGAACGACGTGGGGCGCAAAAGCGGCATGCGCAGATTACCCGAACTCGCGCGACTCGGCAGGGACAACCTGGCGGGCGCGCTGACCGACGCGGAGCGCAAGCAGGGAGTGGCCGTCTGCGCGTATGGGAGCGCCGCCATGGAGTTGAACGACACCGGCACGCTCAGCCCAGACACCGCGGAACGGCTAGTGCAGGTACGGGGCGCCGAGACCCTCGTAAACAGGGGCGGCCTCTCGATCGGCGTGTTTGACACAATGTTGGATCTGCAGCGGCGCACCAAAACTACCACAAGCGGCGACGGCTTGAGGCGGGACCTGCAACAGAGCCCTCTACCGCCGAACCCCGGGGGGGAGGGGGGCAATAACCCCACCCCCCCCTCCATCGACCCCGGCCCCCCCCGCCCTATGCCCCCCGGGGGCTCGAGTACCCCCTCGACCAGACCCAGAAAGTAACCCCAACCCGCCCGAGGCCGCGGGCACCCGCAGCGACCCCGAACATTATCGGCGCCTGGTGGTAGCGGGATGCCCGCAGCCGCGTCGGCTCCTGCCAGCCAGCGGGTTCACCCCGCAGCCGCGTCGGCGGGCCACTGGCGGCCTCGCAGCTCGCTCCACCAAGTCCCGCTCGCCGAGCTGGGCCCGTCCTCGGCCAAGCTCTACCTGGTGGTAGTACCCGGGTGCGAGCCGGGCAAGCAACTGAGCCTGCACCTGAGCACCGAGTTCTCCGGGGAGCTGGACACCTACGGGGTCTGCCGCGACGCGCTGTGGCGCATGAGGGCCCCGGGGCTCCCCGACCGCTGGATGCGCCTGTGGGGCGGCCGCCAGTCGCTCTTCGCGCTGATGCAGCGCTACTCGTTCTTCGATGCATCCGGGTGCGCCTACAGCGCCGACTCGCGGCAGGCAATGGTGCGCAACGCGGCCGAGTTTGCGCACACCACGGGCGGGCGCGGGCTCGACGCCGGCAGCGGCCCCGCGCGGGGCGCCTATGCGCTGCGCTGCCAGCCCCGCATCCGGTTCACGCACCCCGTGCCGTGCCACGTGCCGGTGCGCAACGTCGGCGTCGCGCAGCTCAGCGCGCGCAGCGGCATCTGCTGGTGGGGGTCCCTCTGGTTTGCAGTGTACTTCAACCCGGCGTGCCGTGGTGTGCTCGACGCGGCCGTCGCGCGGATGCCCGAAGGGCTGGCCTCGGCGGTGCTGAGCGAGTCGCTGCCCCGGGTGCTGCGCGACGCCGCGGCGTCGGAGCGGCTCCGCCGCGCGCTCTTCGAGCACTACGCGATCGGCGACTCGCCCGACCAGCCGCCCGAGCTCGACGGCCAGAACGCCTACGCGCAGCTGCAGCGGCTGTGCCAGGACCTGCGCGTCCCGCTGACCACACTCCGCGCCCCGCCCCCCGGCTTCGCGGCCGCCGCCCCGGCCGAGGTGCGCGCGCCGGTCGGCGGGCTCGGCCCGGTCGCGGGGCTGCTGGGCGTGCGCGCCTACCGCGGGCGCTACGTGCCGCCGTTCGCGCTGCTCCACGGTGGCCGCGCCTGGCGCCTGTCCTCGGCGCTCATCGGCAGCGAGTTTTGCGGCCACCAGATCGCCCTCGCGTCGCATGGCCACGACCAGACCAAGTGGGCGCTCTACGACGCCGACGCGGTGCGCGACCGCATCGGGCCCCTGGCATGGGACATGGGCGAGGGGGCCGGGCAGGCCAAGTGGTGGGAGGCGCTCGAGTGGCTCGTCCCCATGATGAACGCGACCGAGTCGTCGAGCTTCTGCGACATGAACCCGCGGAACCGCCACCCGTCCGAGCCCCTCGCCGCCGCCTTTGGCGCCGCGGGGGACCGCGCCGCGCAGGCGCTGATGCTCGGGATGGGCCAGGGCCCCCGGACCGTCAACGTTGACTGGATCTACACCGAGGCCCCGCCGGGCACGGGGGGCCTTGCCGGGCCGCAGGCCTCCCTCGACCCGGACGCCTCGGCTCGGGGTCCCTTGACAACGGTTTGCGCAGGGGTGCGAGCGCAGCAAGCCAAGAGAGGGCGGTCGCCGCCATAGGTGTCGTGTGGGGTGTGTCAAGTGTGCTGGTCGAACTGGATCGGCGTCGGGTCCAGTGGCCACGCACTGCAGGTCGCACAGGGCGACGCCGGAGGGGGTGCACGCGGCACGCCCAGGCGCTCCGGTTGACGCGCGTGCATGATGCACTCGGCAATTTTTTGTAGTGCATTGGTACCAACGACGCGACTGATGGGTGGTCTGTCCATTGCCCTCGGTGCGCTTGTGCTGGTACTGGCGCTTCTCGCGGGGCTCGTTGTCGCAGCGAGGGCCCGTGCCGCCGACGCCCGGGCGGCCGATGACGCGGCCGCCGCCGCTGCCGCCGCCGCTGCCGCTGCCACTGCCGCCGCCGCCGCCGATGCCACTGCCGCTGCCGATGCCGATGCCGCTGCCGCTGCCGCTGCCACTGCCGCTGCCGATGCCGCTGCCGCTGCCGCTGCCGATGCCGCCCCGGCCGCCTTCGAGCCCTCTATTCCACTCGGTGGGTTTGATTCCCTCAAGGTCGGTCTGCAGGAGTCGCTCAAGGTTGGTGGGTTCGATGCACCAACAACCGATGCAGGCGCACCTGCGTCGAGCAACATGTTGGACGGGCTCTTTGGCGCACTGACGGGGTGGAATGCCACTCTCCGTGATCAATCGCAGCTGCCTGCCGTAGGGTGACTCCGGGCCGGTGAGCGGGGGCGGTGTTGCGTCTGCAGAACGCTGTGCGACGTGCCCGCCTGGCAACCGCCAGCGCGACCAGGCACCGGCCGCCGGTGCAGCGGTAGGGGCAGGGCCGCTCAGACGCCATCCCCGGCGGTAGCCCTCGCTGGGGCCGCCCCGAGCGCTGGGGCCACCCCTGGCGTTAGGGCCCAAGCGGACTTGGGCAGCGGCGCCCGGTCGCGCTTCCCCTCAGGCAGCGGGCCGAAGCGCGAGAAGCGGAACTCGGTCGCAAAGGGCGCCGCGACGCGGTAGTCGTCGGCAACGCCCTCGATGGCGCCCTCCGCCTGCGCCGTGGTCCAGACCACGGGGGTGCTGTAGTCATCCTGCTTGCCCTGGCGCGGGCGCGCGTCGCCGTCGAACGACTGGCCGATCAGGCCATGCGGCCACTCGGCGAGCCGCGGCTCGGGCAGCAGCGGGCGCAGCGAGAGGTCGAGGCGGTGCACAGGGCCGTCGATCCGGCCAAACACGGGGCGGGGGTCGATGCGCACCTCCCACTCGGGCAGCGCAAAGACGGCCGACGACAGGTCGACGGCGACGCTGGCGCCCCCGCAGGCGCGCGTGGTGTGGAACGTGACAGTCGAGGTGCGCCCGTCGCACGAGGCGTTGACCGCCCTCCAGCCCCAGCTGTTGGCTCCCACCTCGTCGGCCCAGTAGGACGCCTTGAACCAGGTGCCGGTGGCGCGGTCGAGCGTCGCCACGTGCACCTCGTTCACAAACGTGCCGTGCACCTCGCTGCCACGCAGCGTAAAGGTCGCGGCGCGTAGCCGCGCGTTGACCGTCACGTCGCGCGTGCTCCGAAAGTTGAACAGGCAGCCGTCGCAGCCGCGGAAGTCGGCATGGCCGCCGTGCGCCAGCCCCAGGTGCGGGTCGCCCTGCAGCGCGCCGCCCGACAGGTAGGGCACGCACAGCGGCAGCTCGAGCTCGGCCGCGTTGGCCACGAGCCCGGCCGTCACCGGGTTCCAGACGGTGGATTGCTCCGCCCACGAGTGGTGGATCCGGCAGGCGCGGCCGAAGCCCGCGCCACCCGACACCGCCTCGTTGCGCATGCGCGAACCTGTGAACATATCATTGAAAGACGTCACTTTGCCCACATCCCACGCCGCGAGCTCCTGGGAAAAGGCACGCGCGTCGCGAAACATGTAGCGCATGGTTTCCACACTCGAAGTGTTCCACCCCCCGATGGGTTGGTTGAATTCGTTGGTCTCCCGGAACACTGAATGTAGTTTGGTGACACTCGAAGTGTCCCATCCCCCAGTGGGTTGGTTGAAGACACTACAGCCATAGAACATCCCAGTCATGTCGGTGACACTCGTTGTGACAAAGTGGTCAACTGGGTGGTTGAAGTCTCGGTTATTCCTGAACATATTACCTAGGTTGGTGGCGCTCACTGTGTTGAGCACCGTCACAGGCTGGTTGAAGCTCTCATCGTATCCAAACATGTATCTGAAGTTGGTCACGGCCGACGTATCGCCGATGGCGTCGATTGGCACGTTAAGGTTGGAGCTAGCGAACATGCTGTCGGCATCCACCCACTTGCCCGTGGAGCCGAGCCCTTCGAGTGAGAGGGACGAGATGGAGAATTGTGTGAGCCCAAACATATATCTTGTGGTGACGACATTGCCGAGCCCAGTCAATGCCAGGCTCCCTGTCAATTGGGCAGAGTAGAACATGCGTTCCATTGTGATGGCTTTTGCCAAATTGAACTCCATCGCCTCGGGTAGGATTCTGTCGTTGAACATGTTATCCGCTGCGGTCACCGCGCTCATGTTCCAGCACTCGTTCGCTGCGACGGCGCCTCGTGGTCCCGGGTCAAAGAAAAACCCGAACTGATCGGCGTTGGGTGGGCAGAGTAACGCGCGCGGCGCCGGGGAGCTCTCGCTCAGCAACCGGGCGTGGTGCGCGGCGCCCCCGGCGCCCAGGGCGGCGGCGGCGGCGGAGGCGAGCAGGGCGAACCCGCTCAGCGCGTGGAGCATCTGGGGCCGCGTGCGAGGGGTGGGGTGCTACATAGCGCGGCGAAAAAAAACCAGCCGGCTGCGGGTGGCCTCGGCCTCGGCCTCGGCCGCGGGCCCGACCCCGGCCTCGCCCCCGGCCCCGATCTCAGCTCCGTCCGCATCGGAATCGGTGGCAGTGGCTGCGGCCGAGGCGCCCCGCGCGCCTGCGCTGCTTCTGGTGCATGGGACTCCCGCCCCGACCCCCCAGGTGAACCGACGCACGTATAGACCGGTGTGCGCATCACAGACGCCCCACGGAATGGAATTGGACACCGCGCGCACAGGGGAGCAGCCGTCGCCCAGAGGGGGGGGAGTTTGTTCACCCTCGAGTCGACCCGTGAGTTGCACAGCCAAAGGGGGAGGGGCTGCCCCCCCCCTCCAAATGGTGGCGACTCCGTGGTCGGTAGCCATGGCGATGGAGGTGTTGCCGACGGAGGTGGTGGCGAGGGCGGCGGCGGCAACGGAGGTGGCCCGGCGACACGCCGGGTGGGGCGACCCCAGGTGCAACGAGGACCCCCCAGAAAAGACCGGGGATCGGCAAATCGCGACCCCGGGTTCCCCCGCGCGTGGTCCCGATCAGTTCCCCCTCCTCCCCC
>Ga0209390_10005457_pt1 | contig 17981 bp, 19 predicted proteins | sample BON01_FD_187212 | JGI IMG/M metagenome (GOLD analysis project Ga0209390, IMG submission 187212) | Freshwater microbial communities from Lake Bonney liftoff mats and glacier meltwater in Antarctica - BON-01 (SPAdes) (version 2) | ecosystem: Environmental > Aquatic > Freshwater > Ice > Glacier...
ACATCGTCGGCGGTTTCGGTCTCGGCGGCTGCGAGGCCTATCCCGGGGTGTTCGGCATGTTCGCGGGCTTTGCCGACGATGCGAAAGTGGAAGACGGTTATCTGAAGCTGCCGGATCGTCCCGGCATCGGCTTTGAAGCGCAGAATGCGCTTTATGCTTGCATGTCGCAGTTGAGCCGCTGATCATACGGAGCTATCACTTCAGGAGTAGCGCCATGAAATTTAAGTTCAGCACCATTTCCGCAGCAGCGATCGCACTGATGGCTGGGTCTGCGGGCGCAGCCGCCGCGCAGGCTGCTTTCCCGGAAAAACCGGTGCGCATGATCGTTTCGTTCGCGGCCGGTGGTCCCAACGATTTTATTGCCCGCGTCATCTCGCAGAAGCTGACCGAGTACTGGGGATTGCCGGTGATTGTGGACAACCGGCCGGGCGCAGGCGGGAATATCGGCAGCGAACTGGCGGCCAAGGCGCCGGCGGATGGCTATACATTGACACTGGTTTCGACCGCTTTCGTGGTCAATCCGAGTCTGTACAAAAAAACCGGCTACGACCCGTTCAGGGATTTCGCGCCCGTGACGCTTGCGGCAGTGTCACCGCTGATTTTTGTCGCGCATCCGTCATTGCCCGCGAAGAACATGCGTGAAGTGGCGCAACTGGCGAAAAAATCGCCGCTGAACTATGCCTCTCCCGGCGCCGGCACCACGGGGCACCTGGGCGGAGAATTATTCAATGTCATGGCCGGCGTGAAAATTCAACACATCCCGTACAAAGGCGCCGCGCCTGCGACCACGGACCTGCTGGCGGGTCAGGTCAAATTCGGGCTGACGGCGCTGCCGCCGGCCGTGCCGCATGTGAAATCGGGCAGGTTGACTGGGCTTGCAGTAACCACTGCGAAGCGAGTGTCGATATTGCCGGACGTGCCGACCGTGTCGGAATCGGGCTACCCCGGTTATCAGGTTGATAACATGTACGGGATTCTGGCGGCATACGGAACGCCAGACACAGTAATCGGCAAGCTGCATGCGGACATTGCCCGCGCACTGCGGGAACCGGCTGTCAAAGGGCGCCTGGTTGAGCAGGGATACGAGCCGCTGGGCATTTCACCGGAGGAATTCGGGCGTTATCTGAAGTCCGAGTCGATCAAGTGGGCCAAGGTGGTCAAGGAGTCGGGCGCGCGCGTCGACTGATGAAAAATCTCAAGTCTTTATTTGACAGCAACCGCAACTGGTCGGAGCGCATCCGCCGGCAGGATCCGGATTTTTTCCTGAAACTGGCGCGGCAGCAATCACCGGAATACCTGTGGATCGGCTGTTCCGACAGCCGGGTGCCGGCCAACGAAATCGTCGACCTGCTGCCCGGTGAACTGTTCGTGCACCGGAACGTCGCCAATGTGGTTACACACAGCGACCTGAACTGCCTCTCTGTGATCCAGTTCGCGGTGGATGTGCTGAAAGTAAAACACATCATCGTGGTCGGTCATTACGGCTGCAGCGGCGTCGGCGCGGCATTGCGCGGCGACCGCATCGGCCTCAGCGACAACTGGCTGCGCCATGTGCAGGATGTGCGCCAGAAACACGAGTCGCGGTTGCTGGCGCTGGACAGTGATGTCCGCCGTGCCGACCATCTGTGCGAATTGAATGTCATCGAACAGGCGGCCAACGTCTGCCAGACCACCATCGTGCGCGATGCCTGGGAACGCGGCCAGCCGCTGGCCGTGCATGGCTGGGTCTACGGCCTGAAGGATGGATTGATCAGGGACATGAATTTCACGGCGGCTACGCCGGACGAAGCCATGTCGGGTTACGAAGCGGCCCTTTCGGGTCTGAACTGAAACGCGCATTGTCGTGCCCCCGTCAGGCCCTCGCTGCCGGATTTCAGATAACGCCGGTCGCCTTCAGCACGGCAATTTCAGCTTCGCTTTTACCCAGAAGATCGCGCAGTACAGTGTCGGTATGTTCGCCCAGCAGCGGCGGCGGCATGGTGTATTCCAGCGGTGTGCGTGAATATTTGATCGGATTGGCCACCAGCGGCACCGTGCCTGACAGCGGGTGCGGCACATTGATCTGCATGTTGCGGTGTTTGATCTGTGGATTGGCGAATACTTCGTCGAGGCGATGGATGGGGCCGCAGGGCACGCCCAGCGGCTCCAGCACGGCGATCCATTGCGCGGTGGTTTTCTTTTTCATCGCCGGCGTGATGGCTGCAATGCAGGCGTCGCGGTTGGCGATGCGCAGCGCATTGCTGGCAAAACGCGCATCGGTTGCACATTCCGCAATGCCCGCGGCTTCGCAGAAACGTTTGTATTGTCCGTCGTTGCCGATGGCGAGGATGACGTCGCCGTCTTGAGTGGCGAAAGTCTGGTAGGGCACGACATTGGGATGCGCATTGCCCATGCGCACCGGTGCTGCGCCGCCGATCAGGTAATTGCTGTTCTGATTGGCGAGCCACGCCACCTGGGTGTCGAGCAGCGCCATGTCGATGTACTGGCCTTGTCCGCTGCGGTGGCGTTCCTCGATGGCGGCGAGGATGGCGACCGTGGAATACATGCCGGTCATCAGGTCGGCAATGGCCACCCCGGCCTTCTGCGGTCCGCCGCCCGGCAGGTCGTCGCGTTCACCGGTGATGCTCATCAGTCCACCCATGCCCTGCACCATGAAATCGTAACCGGCGCGATCCTTGAACGGGCCGTCCTGGCCGAAACCGGTGATCGAGCAATACACGATGCGCGGGTTCAGTGCGGACAACGTGGCGTAATCCAGGCCGTAACGTTTGAGGTCGCCGACTTTGTAGTTCTCCAGCAGGATGTCGGCGTGTTGCGCCAGCTCACGCGCGATGGCCTGGCCTTCGGGTTTGGCAATGTCCAGCGTTACCGATTGTTTGGCGCGGTTGGCGCAGAGGAAATAAGCCGATTCACTGGTGTCTTTGCCGTCACTGTCTTTCAGGAACGGTGGGCCCCAGCCGCGGGTGTCGTCACCCTTGCCGGGACGTTCGATCTTGATGACTTCAGCGCCGAGATCGGCAAGCACCTGTCCGCTCCACGGGCCGGCGAGGATGCGGCTCATGTCGAGGACGCGGATGCCGGCGAGTGGGCCGCTGCGTTTTTTGTCGGTGGATGCGGTCATGATCGAATTTTGATTTCTCGGCTGATGGCTTTGGTGGACCCGGCCCAGGTGGGTGCGTAAGCGGCTTTGCGACCCACGCCGCCGGCGACGACGATCATCAGATCGTCAGGTTTTGCTGCGACGCGGAGGAGGTCTGCCGATGGATCGGCTGCGGCCGTCATGCGGCGTTTACGCGCCGCTGGTACCAGCTTGTCCGCAGGCAGGGTCGCGTGTTCCCAGATGGCGGCCTTGGTTTTTTGTTTGTCATAACCATCGCGATGAAACGCGGCGGCCCATTCCGGCGGCAGTATGCACAGCGGTTCGCCGCCGCCCAGCAGTCCCGAACTGCTGGCAATGCCGGCAATCAGCATGGATTGCGCGAAGGTCTGCGCCATGCCGTTCGCGTGCTGGCTGTCGGAATCATTGACTTCAATGGTGCCGGAAATGCCCACCACCGTGACTACGCTGGCTGCGGCGGCAAACCCGCGTTCCACATGCAGCGGCGGCCATGGACTTTCTGCGGTGTTCTCGGCAAAGCAGCAGGCGTATTTCGCTGGTTGTCCCAGCGTGGCCATGTCGACTTCACCCGGTATCGCGCCGCCGATGTTCTGCATAATCAATGTCATTGCACGGCCGATGGTGGCATTGGCGCGGTGGCCAGAACCCAGGGCGTTGGGTCCGGCGTTGATGCCGATTTTCTCGGCAAGCGGCCCGTTGATGATGTACAGCGGAGCTGCGGATCCGGTGGTGGTGGCAATGCCGACCAGATTGAAATCCATGTCGGACAGCGCATCGACGGCGGCTATCAGTACCGGCAGGTATTCCGGCTTGCAGCCTGCCATCACTGCGCAGATCGCGATGTCGCCGGCAGTGACGGTTTCAAATCCCGGCGGCAGTACGGCGATTTCTTCTTCGGGCTTGTAACTGTTGGCGGAGAGCATGGCTGATACCCGCTCCGCGGTCGGCGGCACTATGGGCAGGCCGTCGCACCGATAGGCTGCGCTTAATTCCTGCTGAACGGTCTCCCAGGCGCTGTCATGTGCGCCGCGCCAGATGTGCATGATGCAAAAGTATTCTAAGTTGTTGATTTTAAAGTATATTTATGCATTTCAGTATGGTCCGATGTAAACCCCAGTTTTTGCTCCATCGCATCCCATACGTCTGCAGTCGGCTTGGCATAAGTGGTTGAGGTGTTCATGGCCTGCGCAATTTCCAGCGCGGTGCGTACATCCTTCGCCATCAGCCCGGTGGAAAAGCCGGCGTTGTAAGCGCCGGACAGCATGTACTGCTTGCACTTGTTTTTGGTGGTGTTGTTCATGCCGCTCGACGTGTTGATGATGTCGACGATCACGTTGGGATCGATGCCGAAGGCCTGGCCGGCGTGCATGGCTTCGCAGGCGGCGATCAGTCCTGCGGCGGAAACATAGTTGTTGAGTGCCTTGATGGCATGGCCTGCGCCCAGCGGGCCGGCAAAATAAATCTGGCTGCCCATTTTTTCGAGCATGGGTTTCACGCGCTCGAAGATATTTTTGTCGCCGCCGACCATGATCGACAGCGTGGCAGCGACCGCGCCTTTGACGCCGTTGGATACCGGCGCATCAATCAGCGGATAGCCGCGTTGCTCCAGCAGCGTGCCGAGTTCACGCGTGCCCATGGGCGACGAAGAACTCATGTCGATGATCAGCGTATTTTTGGGTGCGCGCTCGAGCAGGCAGTCCTTGAAATTATCACCCTTGCCGCACAATGCGGTACGCACGGCTTTGCCATCGGGCAGCATGGTGATGATGATGTTCGCTTCGGCACCGAGTGCGGCGAGGCTGGATGCGACGGTCACGCCGGTTTCGCCTGCCAGAGCAGCTGTGCGTTTGGCATCGAGATCGAACGCGACCAGTTTGTAACCGGCGCGCGCAAGATTGCCGGCCATGGGGGTGCCCATCGCGCCGATGCCGACGAAGCCAATGAATTCTGCAGGGTTTGTCATAAATATTTTAATAAAATCAATAAGTTATAGCTTGGTTGGCAATGTGGTGACGATGCCGCAGCTACGCGATTGTTCCGCGGCGAGCATTGGCAGTGAATCGATACGGTAACGAATCTCGAGGTTGACGGACAGCGCATTTCTCAGCCGTCAGTCGGCGTCATTTCGCATTATTTTGTACGCTTTGCGAACTTTACATCAATTTCTTCCGCTCGCCCGTTTCGACGGACCAGTTGCTTGATGTGGATGGCTGCGGCATCTATTTTCATGATGACGCCGTTGTTCTCCCCCATGTAACTGCCCAGCCGCAGCTGATGGACTGTGCCCGTTTCATCCCGGATCAGCACATGCTCGACACCGTTTTTTTCGATTGACCCCGCGTAACTCAGGCAATCCAGCGTCACCGTATTGTGCAGCACCCCGAATGCGCCCGGCCCGTCAAACTCCGGCGCGGCGTTTGGCGCTTTTTTGGGTGGAGTCCACCGCACGCATTCGGCGTGGGTAGCTGGAGGAAACAGGGTCATTGCCAGGAATGCGGCGATGCAAGCCAGGGTGCTGACAGAGTTTCGAGTGATCATATATTCAACGATACAGTTTGCAATCCACGCCATTGGGTTATTTACCCGCGGTACCGATTGCAGGCAACCCGGCGGCTTCTCTGGCGAGATGGGCCAGAGCAGCTCCGAACTTGTCTGCGGCCTCTTCATTGGTGATGAGGTGGGCGTCCTTGGCAGTGGTAATGGCTGCGGCGCCCTGTTTCACTGTTTCCTCTCGTGCTGCAACATTTCCGTTACGGCATTGTTTGCCCTTACAAGGGTCTTGGCAACCACACTGGCTTTGTCGAAATAGGTTCTCGGATTGTCGAATGACGGCAACGCGTTCAAATGCGCCTGCAAGTTCAGAAACGCCTCAGTATTCAATGGACAGGCGCTGCGCACATTGTCGTTATCGAGTATCGCAAGCCAATCGCTCGTAGAAGGGGTGGACCTGCCACGCACCTTGCCGGCAGGATCTCTCGATTTAGTTTCGAGGCGGCGGACATTTTCTCGGATTCGCGGGAAATATTGATTATCGCGGAACGTTTCAGTTCCACGTCTTGGATCGACTCAATAGTTTTCCGTGCCCCGGCATGATCGCCGGCATCGAATTGCGCAACCGCGACAATTCCTTGTACATGGGATCGGTACCTTGTGGATTGAATAAGATCAGCGCTCCTGAGCGCAGAGGCCAGCGTATCCACGGCTCCCGCGCTATCGCCCGCCCGTATTTGAACCTTGGCGATGAGCGCCTGCCCCATTGCCTTAGCCTCCATATCGACGATCAGATCGGAAGTCTTCAAGGCGATTGCCAAAGTCTCTCGAGCGCCTGTGCGATCGCCGGCGTCTACCTGACCTTCGGCGATGGCGGTCTGTGCGGCCCGCTTCCAGTCGGCGTCCGAGGTCAAATCGGCGGCTTTGTGGGCTTCTGCAAGATCACCCACTTCCGCCCATAGAATCGCGGCATCCCGAAGATTCGCGTTCTGCCGCGCCACCTTCTGCAGAGTTGCGATGAAGCGCAGCAGGTTGCTCGTGTTTCTTGCCCTCAGGGAGAGGATCTGCTCCTTGACCACTGAGGCGTTCGGTGCATTGGAATAGGCCGTGAGATAGGCGCCGAACCAAGCGATCGCGCGTAGTTCCCGTCCGGGGATTCTCGATTCGGCCAGTCCCAGGTTGAGGTAGACGACAGGCGCATCCGGCGCGAGCTTGCGCGCGTCCTCGAAGTAGCGGACTGCCAGCAGGTAGTCCGGCACTTTGGCGGCGATGACTCCTTTGTCGATCGCGTCCTGCGCCCCAGCAGGCAACTGTGCATAGGCGGGGCCAAAAGCGATCGACAACCCAAAGGCTGCTGCCAGTCCCGCGCGAACGACTCGAATCATGGTTCCCATGTCGTCGATCGCTAACGTGACGCTTGCTTCAACATCAGGACAACGACTTCGCGCGCTTTGGCAACCCTTTCTATCGTCATGTGCAGCGCGGCGAACGGATCCTGCGAACTCTGGGCCGGCGGCAGGGATTTCATGAATTCCCCGATGTTCAGAAATGGCATCGTGTTCAACGGACAATCGTTGCTCGCGTTGTCGTCATCGAGCATCCTGAGCCAGTCTGAACTGGCAGCTGCGGTTCGGCTCGACGGCTGCGCGCGGGACGCCGGCCGGCGCTCCGGACCCCGGTTCAGCGCGTCAGAGGCCACCGTTCGAAGTTTGGCGATAAGGTCAAGTGCACGGGCTCTGTACTCCGGCGGCATGATTTCCGTGGTCTTCAACGCCATTGCCAGGGTTTCCTGTGCGTCCGCGTACGCGCCCGATTCAATTTGACTCTCGGCAATGCCTCTCTGCGCCCGGCCCTTGTGGGTTATCTCCTCGATGAGATCGGCGGTTTTATGGGCGCCCGATGAATCCCCCTCACTTGCCTGCTCTTTGGCGATGTATTCCAGGAGTATCATTTTTCTGGTCTGAGAGCTCTGTATTCCGTACGCCGGCTCGGCACCGATGTCATTCGCGCTCCTGATCGCGGCGGAGAGCGCGTTTTTCGCGCCAGCAGCATCACCGGCTCTGAATTTTTTCCTGGCAATCAGGACCAGCGCGGCGCTCTTGATCGAGGGCAGGCGAATCAGGTCGGTAGCCTCCTGAGCCCCCGCGATGTCCCCGAACTCCAACCAATATTCCGTCGCCTTGTAAAGCCCGCTGGCCTGCGGCATTCCCGCCGACCGGGCGGCCGCTTCCTGCGCGGTGCGGATCAGTCGGGAGACGCTGCTTCGATTGGTCACATCCAGCACCGCAATTTGTTCTTTCACCGCCGCCGCATTCGGCGCATCGGGATAGGCGGCAAGATAGGCGCCGAACCACGCAATGGCGCGCAGTTCTCTCCCCGGAATTCTCGATTCAGCGAGCCCCATATCGAGAAAGATCACCGGGGCCTGCGGGGCGAGCTTGCGCGCTTCCTCGAAGTAGCGGATTGCCAACAGGTAGTCCGGGACCTTTGCCGCGATGATTCCCTTGTTGATAGCTTCCTGCGCGGCGGCGGGCAGAGGCGCAGGTGTAGTCGTCTGCGCCAGCGCGGCAGACGGTTGCGCAAGGTTCAAGGAAAAAAGCAGGATGGTTAACCGGCCAAGGCGAGCGAATGACATAAAATTATTCACGGCTTGGCCAGCGACTGTGCCTGCTGTTTCAGTATTCCGGAGATGACATTTTGCGCTGTGACAATTGTTTTGGCGGCGTATTCGAGCGACTCGAAAACTTTTCGGGGATTGTCCGATGGCGACAGGGATTTCAGATAGTTCGCCAGATCCAGAAAAGGAGCAGTGTTCAATGGACAACGGTCGTTCTCGAAATAGGCCACAGACCTGTCGTCATCCAGTTTTGCGATCCAATCGGAAACTGTGACAACAGGCTGGATTGGGGGTCGGATGTCTGACGTTGACTGGCGAGTTGGGTCTGGCGCATTGGTAATACCAGCCATTGCAAAAGCGATGGAACTCTGTTCGCGCTGTTTGCTACCATACGCGTCCTTAATAAGGTCAGCGGCCTTTTGAGCAGATGCCAAAGTTTTTCGAGCTCCTTCAATATCACCAACTTTTATTTGAGCTTCAGCGATGGCACGCTGTTCCTGTGTTTTTTGAGATGATACGTCCTGAATAAGATCAGCCGTCTTTTGAGCAGACGCCAAAGTTTTTCGAGCTCCTTCAATATCACCAACTTTTATTTGAGCTTCAGCGATGGCACGCTGTGCTGTGCTGATGTCTTTCTGTGCACCGGCTTTCACGATCGCTTGCTGGATAAGATCAGCGGTCTTTAGAGCAGATGCTAAAGTATTTTGCGCGGCCGCAATATCACCAGCGTATAGTTGAGCTTTAGCGAAGGCTAACTGCGCCTTGTGTTTTAGGATCGCATCGTCAATAAGATCAGCGGTCTTTAGAGCAGAGACCAAAGTGTTTTTCGCGCCGTCAATATCACCAGCCTTCACTTGAGCATAAGCAATAGTTTCCTGCTCATTGGTTTTATTGAAGGCGTAGCGCAGACTAAGACCACTCGAGACTTGAGCAGACGCCAAAGTTTTTTGAGCACCCGCCAGATCACCAGATTTTATTTGAGCATTAGCAATGGCGATCTGTGCGTAAATTTTCGTCTCATCCGACCGAATAAGATCAGCCGTCTTCAGCGCGCGGGCAATATCACCAACCTGCGCTTGAGCTACAGCAATAAATCTTTGGGCATAGCCTTTGTGAACCCATCCTTTTTCTGAAATGAAATCGGTGGCTTTAAGGGCTGCTGTAATATCGCCAACATTCGCCCACATTGCGACCACACTTACCAAGGAATTGTCGTGATCGTAGCCGTCAGGGATTTGGTTGGCCACATCCTGCACAGACTTGATCAATCGGGAAATATTGCTCTGGTTCCTGACGTCGAGCACGGCGATCTGCTCCTTCACCGCTGCCACATTCGGCGCATCGGGATAGGCTGCAAGATACGCGCCAAACCACGCGATGGCGCGTAGCTCGCGCCCGGCGATTCTCGATTCAGCGAGCCCCAGGTTGAGGTAGATCACCGGTGCATCTGGCGCAAGCTTGCGCGCGTCCTCGAAGTAGCGAATTGCGAGCAGGTAGTCCGGCACCTTGGCGGCGATGATGCCTTTGTCCACGGCCCCCTGCGCGGCGGGTGGCAGGGGCGCAGGCACATTCGTCTGTGGCTGCGCGGCCAGCGGTTGAGCAAGACTCAAAAAAGCAATCCAGATGAGCAGGTAAAGCCGGGGCATGGTAACGGGTTGCAACGGGCTCGGGTGCCGACGACTGAATGACATCGCGGCGGGATTTATCGCTTGGCCTGCTGTTTCAACATCTGGGTGATGACTTGTCGCGCGTCGGCAATTTTTTTGGCTACGTTGTGCAACCCATCAAAGAGTTTCTCTGTGTTGTCCGAGGGCAGCGATTTCAGATATGAACCAAGATCCAAAAAAACGGCTTCATTCAATAGCTCTCCATTTTTCACAATCCATTTGTTAACCGAAGGTGATGGCGCGGCGGGTTGCGCCGGTAGTGCGGTGATAGCTTTTTGCGCTACGCTCTTCCAATCAGCGGCCTGAATACTATCGACGGTCTTTTGCGCGCCTGCGATGTCACCAGCTTGAGCCTGCGCTGCGGCGATGCCTGCTTGCGCTTTGTCTTTCCAACCAGGGGGAAGGCTATCGGCGGTCTTTTGTGCGCCTGTGATATCACCAGATTTTGCCTTTGCCACGGCAATGCCGCCTAAAACTCTGTCCTTCCAACCGCCAGCAGCACCCTGAATCCTGTCAGCCGTCTTTTGCGCGCCAACGATGTCACCGGCTTCCGCTTGTTTCTCTGCAGCCGAAGCGATGGTAGTCTGCGCAAAAGGGATGTTCCTACCCGCCCGCTCCCTAGATGCAGCATCATGAATCCTGTCAGCCGTCTTTTGCGCGCCAACGATGTCTCCCGCCTCTGCTTGAGCCTGCGAGATGACAGATAACGCCCAATCTTTTCCTCCAGCATCCTGAAAGTTATCGCCGGTCTTTTGCGCGCCAGCGATGTCACCGGCTTGAAGCTGCGCGGTCGTGATGGAATACCGAGCCAAATCCTTGTTGCTACCTTCAGCCACACTTTCAGCTGTCATTTGCGCACCAGCAATATCACCGGCCTTTGCCTGAGCTTCGGCGACGTAACGTAGTAAGGTTTGGCTCTTATTGAGGATGGTGTTGGCATTCTGAATAAGACCAGCTGTCTTTTTTGCGCCTGCGAAATCGCCTGAGGTAATCTGTTGGTATGCTATGGCGACTCTCGTCTCATCTTTTATCAATTCTCTTGAGGAAGTGCCATCTAATGTTCGAAGAGCAATTTCAAAATCCCCGTTTTTTGCCCACAGTACCGCGACTTTTTGCAGAGCCTCGTCTCGAAGCCAGGCGGATTCGTGCCCCCATTTATTGGTCGGCCAATGCTGCTTGGCGGCATCTTCTGTGATGCGGATCAGGCGCGCGAGGCTGCCCTGATTCTTTATTTCGAGCACCGCAATTTGCTCGTTGACTGCTGCGGCATTGGGCGCTCCGGAGTAGCTTGCGAGATACGCGCCAAACCAGGCAATTGCCCTCAATTCGCGCCCCGGAATTCTCGATTCGGCCAAGCCGAGATTCAGGTAGATGACCGGTGAAGTTGGCGCGAGCTTACGCGCGTCCTCGAAGTAGCGGATCGCCAGCAGGTACTCCGATACTTTCGCGGCAATCACCCCTTTGTCCACGGCTTCCTGCGCGGCGGGCGGCAGGGGCGCAGGCACATTCGTCTGCGCCAGTGCGGTAAACGGTTGAGCAAGGCTCAAAAAAGCAATCCAGATGAGCAAGTAAAACCGGGGCATGGGAACGGGTTGCAACGGGCTCGGGTGCCGAGGACTGTATGACATCGCGGCGGGATTTATCGCTTGGTCTGCTGCTTCAGCATCGTGGCAATGTCCGTGCTGGCGCTGACCATCGCCTTAGCCGCGTCCAGCAGCGGCACAAATGTTTTTCGAGAATCGCCGGTGGGCAAGGTTTTGAGATGGTCACCCAGGTTCAGGAAAATCGGCGCGCTCAAGGCGTCTTCATTTTTCAAGATCCATTGGTTTACCATCCCCACGGGCGGCGCCAGCGCCGGGGCGCTTCCCGGATCGATTTTTACCTGCACCTCCGTGACGCCAGCTTGCGCTAAGCGCTTCCGATCTGCCGACTTAATGCCATCGACAGTCTTTTGCGCACCCGCCATATCGCCGGCCCTTGCCTGGGCCATGGCTATGAAGTATTCCACCCACCCTTCCTTCTCTTTGGCGTTCTGAATTTTGCCGGCCGTCTTCCGGGCACCCGCGATATCACCTGCCAGAGTCTGCGCGTAGGCGATGCCTCTTTGCGCAATATCTTTTACGCTCGCATCCTGAATGCTGTCGGCGGTCTTTTGCGCACCTGCGATGTCACCAGCTTCTGCCTGTGCCTCGGCGATGTCCGATTGCGCATAGGCCTTATGGTAAGCGCTCTGAATGCTGTCGGCGGTCTTTTGCGCGCCCGCGATGTCACCGGCTTCTGCCTGTGCCTTGGCGATGGCGGCGTAGGCCCCACTTTGATACTTGCCGTCGTCCGGGATGCTATCAGCGGTCCGTTGTGCGCCCTTTATGTCACCGCCTCTTGCCTGCGCACTGGCGATGTCGGATAGCGCAAAATCCTTTTTGCGAGGGTCTAAAATACCGGCGACAGTCTTTTGTGCGCCAGCGATGTCACCGGCCTTTGCCTGCTCCCGACCGATATCTGCTTGCGCAAAGGTCTTGTAGTGAGCGTCCTGAATTCTATCGGTTGTCCTTTGCGCACCGGCGAAGTCGTTGGCTCGTGCCTGCTCCCCGGCGATGTCGCGTTGCGCCATGCTTTTCTGGTCAACATCCAGAATGCTTCCGGCTGCTTTTAGCGCCAAGGGAATATCACCCATCTGCGCCCACAACTTGGACACCTCCTTCAACCCATAGTCACGAATGATCGCTGACCGATTTACCGTTTCCATGGATATTCGTCCATCCTTGTCTTTATCGATAACTCTTTCTATCGGCAACTGCATCGCCGCATCCTGCACGGTTTTTAGGAGGCGTGAAACATTGCTCTGGTTTCTCACGTCGAGCAGGGCGATCTGCTCCTTCACCGCTGCCACATTCGGCGCATCGGGATAGGCCGCCAGATACGCGCCAAACCAGGCAATGGCGCGCAGCTCGCGACTTGGAATTCTCGATTCGGCCAGCCCCAGGTTCAGGTAGATCACCGGGGCTCGCGGCGCAAGTTTGCGCGCCTCTTCGAAAAAGCGCACCGCCAGCGGGTAGTCCGGCACCTTGGCGGCGATGATCCCTTTGTCGAGGGCTTCCTGCGCGGTGGGGGGCAGCGGCGCGGGCGGGGCGCCTTGCGCCGCGGCGATGCCCGGTGCCGTGATCAGGGCAAAAATCAGAGCGGCGCAGCACAGTGGAATTCCCCGCCGGTCTTTTCTTGAGGCCATAGCGCTGCCCTGGGTCCGCTTATTGGCAGATCGAAGTAATGGTGGGTGGTCTCAAACGAGAACTGTTCTAGCGGACGCTAGCTCGGTTCTGGGGAGAACGCGGGGTGTTCAGGTCAAACAAATATTCGATGTCGGTATCCTGGGGTTGCAAATCCCAAACCAAATGTTTGAACTCTTCGTTGGATAGTCCGCGCACATAGGTGCGCACCCGGTCACTCGGCGTACCCTTGCGCCCTTCGCGAAAATTTTTGGCGTATTCATCAAGCTCAGCCTTGGCCGGGGACGGGCTTCTTGTTGCCGGGACAGGGACTGTCGCTGCCGGCGGCACGGCCTGTTTGTCGCGCAACGAGTATTCGGTGAGAACGATCATGCGCTTCAGGCCGGCGTTGCTGGGGTCGCGCTGGAGCGCGTCCTCGAACCACGCCTTGGCGACTTTCCAATCGCGATCCATGACCGCCTGAAATCCCTTGCGGACACGATCGTCGACGCCGGCGGGTGCGTTGGCGTAAGCGGCGGCAATGGCGTTTTCCACGGATTTCGACAGGCCCGACGGGACGTTGCGCGCATCCACTACCATTGGGTCGCCCGACGGCGCGGGCGTAGCGGGTGTCCTCGCCTGGCTCGGGACCGGGACAGCCGAGGTGAAATCCAGGCTGTCGCTATTGCCACGGCTAGGCGTAGTGCCAGCGGTGCGCCCGTCGAAATCCAGGCCGCCGGTCACCGGCGCGGCATTCAAAGATTGCGTGAAGTTTTGTATCGACTGCTGCATGTTGTCCGCCGCGGCTTTATTCTGGCGTTGCCGCTCCATCGCTTCGCGTTCTGCCGCCTGTCGTTCCTTTTGAGTCGCCAGGTTCGCGCGGGCATTGGCGAGATTCTTTTGCATCGTGGAGTTGTTTGGCTCCCGTTGCAGGGCTTGCTCGAACAGGGAAACCGCAGTTGCCCAGTCGCCCCTGTTGTAAGCAGCAACACCATCCGAATTCAGCTGATGCCCAGGGTTGGGCGCTGGCGCGGGGCTGGTGGACCAGGGCCAGCTGAAACTTCCCCCCGAACTTCCCCCCGAACTGCCGCCCGATGAGCCGCCCCGACAGGGATTGGCGACCGTAGGGCTGCACCCAAAGTCGCGCTGCGCAAACGAGGTTGGAGTAAACCAGGTCGTCGCCATGACGGCGATGAGGCCATGGAAAATCAAGGTGAATCGAGCTGGCGCCATACGCCGGCTACGGCAGTTGTCAGGATCGTTCAAGGCCATTTGCACTCCTTTATTGGGGAGACAGGGCTTCGGGTGGATCGTTAAGCGATGACGCCAAACACCGTGATTCTTTGTGACGCGTGGCTAGTATAGGCTGCACGCAGAGGAAAAAAATAACAGCCCACCAAATAAAATTGGCCGGCTTGTATGGGCCGACCAACGTGTTGCAGTGACAGCCTGACTGCTGGCGCCAGGACTAAATAATTAATAAAATCAATAAGTTATAATTACATCGGCAGTGTGGTGCCAACCTTGCGGCTGCGTGCCAGTTCCAGCAGCTTCGCTGCGGTTTACACATCCTGTATACCCATGCCATGTGATTCGTAGAGCGTGATGAACGTCTCGCGCAGGGCGATGTCGACTGGACTCTTTTGCAATTGCTCGACCATCTGGCTCAACTGCTCGCGTGGAGACTGGGCGTGGGCGGTAACCATCGAAGTTAGAATGGCGAGGGTAATAATGACGATCTGTCGAGCGGGATTCATTGTTCATTTCCTTTAGCAAACGTCAGCGTGTGAAAATTGTTTCCCATCACTTCTGCCACTTGCTCGAATTTGTCGAACATATAGAAGATATAAACATCAGCGAGATCATCGCGATGCAAAGCCAGGAGCATGCATTCATTGAAGCCCGCGCTAAACGCGTCTGGTTTCAAAACCAAACGGCAGATAGCGCCCCGATTTGCATTGAATTCCGCTTGCACCGCCTCTGTAGGCAGCGGGTTTGGATCTGCAAGAACGCGATCCGCAACGTTATAGATCAGCGCCGCGAGGTAGGTATCATGCATGGCGTTTAAATTGACGCTGGCAACGGACGTAAACCCTGCCGGCAAGGGTTCACGTTTGAGCGCAACGATGTGATACCGGATTTCCAGCTTGGGTTCGGGTAACGCAATCGCGCAGTGGTAGGCGACGCTGTCGTTGGGTATGGGTGCAGTCAGCCCGAAGCCGGGTGGCAGGGTGAACTGAAGACCAGCCTGGTCCAACTGTCGGCGAAACTCTTGAGGAAGCTCTTGTGACGGCATAATTTGTCTTCTACTAAGTAGATGAAGCTAGGCTCTGCAATTGCTCGACTATCTGCTTCAACTGCTCACGGGGAGATTGGGGGCGCTGGCCATCGAGGTTAGGAGTGTGAGGATGAGAATGATGATCTGGTTTGTAAGTTTCATGGTTTGACTCCCCTTTTCAATCCGCTGGTTTTTTCGTGTTTCGCTTTGTTCCACCCGGGCTTGTAACTACGCTTGCACCCCCCTTACCTCACGCAGACAGAAACATTTCGACTCCGGTATGTTTCGGTAGTTGTCGGAATCCGCCGCTTCGTGCAGGAGGTAATCACCCGCATGGGCAGTGGCAGCAAGAAAACAAAGACCTACTAGGAGAATCTGGAAAAGCCTAGTCATGGTGCAGTACCTCTCGTGTTATATGGTTTGTTTCTCGTATTCGGCCTCGACCGTCGCACTTTTCATGGCTTCGGCTTTGCCTTAAGCGGCAACGGCTGCTTTGGCACGGCGTTCATGGGGCCAAAGTAGGGGGAGTCGTAAGACTTTACTTGTTTGGGTGACAAGCCCATGGAGAAGAATTGCGCATCATCGAACAGTTTTTGCGCTTCCTTGTCCTTGCCGGCCATCAGCATCTTCATTCCGTCGTCGTTCAGCGCACCGACAAGTGATATCTGCTGCCTTACGATCTCCGCGTTGATCGCCGCTTGTTTTTCCTTCTGAGCCGACTTTTGCCGGATGGTCGCGATCATGCTATCCACGTGCGTCGCACTAGCCGGGTTTTCTGCCTTGGCAAGCTCGAACTGGCGAATGGCCTGGGTGTTGTCACCGCGCGCTGCGGCATGGATGGCGGCACTGAGCGGCGTGACCGGTCCCGCCGCCACGGCCTTGCGCCGGTCCACCATCCACTGCGCCAGATCCACCGAACGTTTTAACGCGACATTTGCGGGATCACGTTGCAGCGCTTCCTGCCACCAGGCGAGCGCCACCGGCCAATCGTGGCTGATCACGGCCTGGAAACCTTTGGTGATACGGTCGGCGGCGGGCGAGCGCGCCAGTTCCGGCACTTGGGCGGTGAGGTAGGCGCCGTCCTTGGCCACGCCGCGCGTATCCACGACTTTACTAGCATTGGTCGGTGCCGGTATCGGCGGTAATGCAAGTACCGGCATCTGCGCTTTTGCCTTTTCCGCCTTGGCGCGTTTAAGCCAGTTGTTCAAATCAGGATCGTCGGGATCGCGCTCCAGCGCCTCCTCGAAGGAACGGATGGCGTTATCCCAGTCCTTGCGGTCGAAATAATCCATGGCCTCATCGCTGGACCATGCCTTGGCCTTCAGGCGCGCACGTTCCTTCTGTTGCCTCACTTCTTCAGCGGAGGGGCCGCTCGGCGCCGGGGCGGTTGTGCATGGTCCGCACCCGCCACCACAACTACCCTGGCATATCGCTTCTTTTTGCGAACCGGACCGCCGCCAGTCCGTTTGCGCTACCACGTCGCTGACCGCGAAACCGAAGAGGAGAAACGCAGGGATCATCGCCTTCCAAACACGCATGGCATTTGTCATTTCACATTCTCTTTCGGGTTTGTCCGATGCGTTGCAGTGCTATTGTGTCACTCAGAATTTCTGTGTCGCACGGCGACAAGGACCGGACATACGGCTAGTAGTGTGTAAATTACCTACCCAGTAGGGAAAAACCACAACGCCTTCACCCGAAAGTCGATTCACTTCCCCCCCAAAACGCGGGTGTTTACCAGAGTCCCATTCTACGGTGCTCTCAGTTATCCTTGCCGCCGCCGACTCCCGCGCGCTACCGTTGGAGTTTAAAAGCTCGACGACCTTCTGATCGTAGTTGATCCGCAGCGTGAATAATGAGTCGACCGGCAATGGTGGGTGCTGACTAGCAGCGTTATTCTGGCAAACGAGCGTAACGACTTCCGCACGCGCGGGTGAAGCCTGCACTAGAAGCGCAACTGCAAGAGCTACACACCGCAGCAGAGTCGCGGAAAATCTTGCTTGAAAAAATCTGAATTTTGGTGTCATGATTTTCTCCTTGAGTGATGCTGCATGCTTGCCATCGATCATGATCGTGTCGTATCAGAACTTTTGCGTGGCGCGGCGGCAAGGACCGGACATACTGCGCATAGACTCGTTTTCGTATCTAAAAGTCGCCAAGCCGTGACCAGAAAGTCGATTCAGTGACCCCATAAAACCCGGCGCATAGCCGGACGAGTAATTCCACTTATCCCAGCTGACGCTGCTCTCGGTAATCGTTGCCGCCGCCGAAAACCACACGGTTCCGTTGGGCCCTAAAAGATCGACGATTTTCTGATCATAGTTGATCCGAAGCGTGAATGAGGTGCCCCAAGCGCGGTGCTGCGGTTCGATCGATTCACCCTGGCAAATGAGCGTAACGACTTCCGCACGCGCCGGAGAAGCCTGCACTAGAAGCGCAACGGCAAGGGCTGCGCTCCGCAGCAGCATTAAGGAAGGGTTCACTAGGGCCTGTACACATTCAATCAATCTTGGTACCTTCTGGCCTTTTGAAGGGAGCCAGCGATGCCCAGAAAGCTACTGCGGGACGACCAGTGGGAGCGGATTAAAGATTTACTACCCGGCAAAGT
>Ga0209390_10005459_pt1 | contig 17977 bp, 11 predicted proteins | sample BON01_FD_187212 | JGI IMG/M metagenome (GOLD analysis project Ga0209390, IMG submission 187212) | Freshwater microbial communities from Lake Bonney liftoff mats and glacier meltwater in Antarctica - BON-01 (SPAdes) (version 2) | ecosystem: Environmental > Aquatic > Freshwater > Ice > Glacier...
CGTGCTGGCTCCCGGCGAAGTCGCCGCCACCGGCGGCACTTCCGGGGTGGTGTACGGCGTGGTCGACGGCCTCGTTTCGGATCCTCAAAATCGGGTAAACAGTTTCGCACACGTGAACCACAGCGCCGCCGCGCCGCGCATCGGGGTCTTGCTGTGCATCAACGGCGCAGGCATTCAGTACAGTTGGATGCGTCGCCATATTGCAGGCGATGGTGTCTCCTACAATGACATGGAGCAGTTGGCCGCTTCCGTGCCGATCGGTTCAGCGGGTCTTTGCATGCTACCTTTTGGCAACGGCGCTGAACGGATGTTGGGCAATCGCGAGCTTGGTGCGCAGTTGTGCAATCTGCAACACAACCTCCATTCAAAAGCGCATTTGTACCGGGCAGCCCTCGAGGGCATTGCATTTTCCTTTGTGTATGGCATGGAGATTTTGAAAGGCATGGGATTGAACGCTAATGTTATGCGCGTGGGCAATGACAACCTGTTCCAGTCGGCTGTTTTTGCCCATACGATTGCCAATACAGTCGGGTGCAATATTGAGGTGTTGAAGACTAATGGTGCGACGGGAGCGGCTATAGCAGGCGGCTTTTCCATGGGGTTTTATTCAACTTTGGAGGAAGGGTTGCAGGGGTTAACGGTTGAACAAACTTTTTCACCTTCGGAATCCAGGGAGCAGTACTTGTCGGCTTATAGGCAATGGCTAGCTTGTTTGGAGAAAATTTTGACTTAAACATGAGTCATTTCTTGTTTTTATTGGAAGGGAAACCGGGGTAAATTTGGCGTTTGTATATACTTATTGGTCGGACGATGAAAAATCGTCAGACCAAATGGCCTTGGGGTTGTTCTAATTCCATTTCATGCTGAATATCAGGCAGTTGTGTCATTCCGAGCGTAGCGAGGAACCTGAGGTGCGATATATAATCAGGTTCCTCGCTACGCTCGGAATGACACAACTGTTTGGTATTCAGTATAATTTAACGTTGATGCCAGCCAATGTAAAGATGTGTACATACGCTAGATTTTATAAAAAGCTACGAGATTTGACGCTCGAACGAAATTATAATCTGCTCGTTTTTTGTTGCCAAACCTTATGACAACCCCGAATAAGTAATAACAGATTTTACAAAACAACATCTCATGCTAAATCTATCCATCGGTGACCGCGAATTCTTCCCCGGCATCCCCCAAATAAAATTCGAAGGCAAAGGCTCCGACAACCCACTGGCATTCCGTTTTTACGATGAAAACCAGGTGGTAGGAACAAAAACCATGCGCGAACACCTGCGCTTTGCCGTGGCCTACTGGCATACCTTCTGCGGCACGGGCGGCGACCCCTTTGGCGCACCAACCAAAAATTTTCCCTGGCTGGCCGCCGCAGACCCCATCCAGCAAGCAAAGGATAAAATGGATGCAGCTTTTGAGTTCAGCACCAAAATGGGCATTCAGTATTATTGCTTCCACGATTTCGATCTGGTGGCAGAAGGAGGTTCGCTGGCAGAAAGTGAGCGCCGGGTTCGTGCCATCACGGCTTACGCAAAATCCAAACAGGCAGCATCTGGCATGAAATTGCTTTGGGGCACCGCCAACCTCTTCTCCAACCCACGCTACATGAACGGCGCTGCCACCAATCCCGATTTTGAAGTGCTGGCTTACGCAGGCGCACAGGTGAAAAACGCGCTTGACGCTACCATTGAACTCGGCGGAGCAGGCTATGTCTTTTGGGGCGGTCGCGAGGGCTATCTTTCTTTATTGAACACAAAAATGAAAAAGGAACTCGACCACCTGGCGCGATTCCTGCACCTGGCAAAAGACTATGCCCGAAAAAACGGATTCAAAGGCACGTTTTTCATCGAGCCAAAGCCAATGGAGCCTTCCAAGCATCAGTATGATTTCGACGCGGCTACCTGTATCAATTTCCTCCGCGAATACGGCCTGGCCGACGATTTCAAGCTGAACATTGAAGTGAACCATACCACCCTGGCCCTGCACACTTTCCAGCACGAACTACAAGTCTCCGCCGATGCCCACATGCTCGGCTCCATCGATGCCAACCGTGGCGACTACCAGAACGGCTGGGATACCGACCAGTTTCCCAACAATGTAGGCGAACTGACCGAAGCTATGTTGGTCATTTTGGAAGCTGGCGGATTGCCCCATGGCGGTATTAATTTCGATGCCAAAACCCGGCGCAATTCCACGGATCTGGAAGACATTTTTTATGCGCATATTGGCGGCATGGATTGTTTTGCCAGGGCCTTAGTTGCTGCGCATAATATATTGGAAAACAGCGATTACAGTCGCTTGCGCGAGGAGCGGTATGCTTCCTTCAATTCCAAAAACGGCCAGGCTTTTGAGCAGGGAAAATTGACGTTGGAAGATTTGTCAAAATTGGCCAATGGAGCTGGAGAGCCTACACAGCGCAGCGGAAAGCAGGAGCTTTTTGAAAATATTGTCAACCGGTTTGTTTGACCGAATGCTGGTGCATCGAAGCCATTTTACCGAAAGAATGCAGAACTATATGAGGCAAATGGGCATAGCCATTTCGGTGTTTGTGATGCTGGCAGTAATTGGAATAATGCTGTACTTCACGGGGTGAACCATGTACGGGTTTGGTGGCGGTAGATAGGCTCGGTTTTTTGAGGTGACTTCAATTTTATGCCAATGGGTGCTGGTTTTTGAAGGAAAAGACACAAATTTGTGCATGAAAGCTATCCCTATGTCCCTTACTCGACTAACTACATTCCTGCTACTTATATCAAGCAGCGCCTTTGCTCAATCAAAAATTGACAGCCTTGAAAATGTATTAACTACTGCCACAGGTAATTTGCGGGCAGAAGCTTTGTACATGATCAGTTGGGAGTACCGTTTTTCCGATAAAGAAAAAGCGCTTCAATATGGCGAAGAGGGCTTGACGTTGGCAAAGGAGCTAAAGGATACCACCGTCTTGGCCAGTGCGCTTAACAGCATTGCAGAAACCTGGCTCAACTTTGGCGATTACGAACAAGCCGAAAAGATTACCCAGGAAGAATTGTTGTATGCCCGGATTATCCCCAATAAAAAAAGCCTGCTCGGGGCACTGACCCGCTTGGGCACCATCCATTACCGCCATGGCAAGTTTGACGAAGCGTTGGTATATCAACTGGAAGTTCAGCGGGTAGCAGAAAAGCTCAACAAACCAGAGGTTACGGGTGTGGCAAGCCTCAACCTGGGCTTGACGTACATGGACCTGAAACGCTACGATGAAGCCATGGTCTATTTTCAAACTTCGTTAGCGGCATTTGAAAAACTTGGGTTTGCCGCCGGCATAGGCGCCTGCTACGTAAACATTTCCGAAACCCTGCTCAATCAAAAAAAGTACCCGGAGGCAGAGGCAGCAGCTTTCAAAGGAGAAGCCATGCTCAAAAAATCGGGCAACAACCTCCACCTTGCCTATATCTATACCACTTTGGGGAGGTTGTACCGGGCAATGCAGCTCCCGGAAAAACGGCTTGGATACCAGCAAAAAGCACTTGGGCTTGCCCAGGAAAACAAGGACGATTATATGATTTGTGCCAACCAGGCGGCTTTAGGCCGTAGCTACATGGAAAGGGGGGAAATGGTAAAATCGAAAAAGTAACCTTCCGGCGTCTATGCTGTAAAATAAGCCCTTATGGTAAATAACAATTTTTTTACCGCTATTTTTGTCCGATAATAAAACATAATTTTCGACAAAATAGACACCGCCAATTTTCTTGAAAAATGCCAAACGAAACCAACAACCTCGTCATCCAGGGCGTGACAAAGGACACCATCCAGGTGACTGTCAACGGTGAAACGCTGGAAATCCTGCGGAAACTGGACGCCCTGCAAGCCCTCCTGGAAAAGCAACAAGCCCAAAGCTTCCAGACCGCCGACAAGATTTACAACATCGGCGCCATCACCAACGCCAATTTCGATTTCATCCTCGGACAGTCGAAACACGACAAGGTGCTGCCCGCCGATCTGGCACAGAACCTCGTCACCGATGAAAATCGTTGGGTGCAAAGCCTGCGGCAGGAGTTGTTGAAACAAGGCGTAACCGTGGGCGCCAAGCCCTGGGCTATTTTCCAACACTACGGCTGGCTTATTGAGGCATTTTTACAAAAAATGGGTACGGCCGCCGGGCAGGAACGCAACCCGCGCCGCCTGTCCTTTATGGCCGAAGCCTATCAAAGCACCCTGCGCTATTTGTGTTATATCCAGGCGTCCCAGGTTTTTCAGCGGGGGGAACACACACACAACCCCATCATCGCTGGTTTTATCCAAATGGATGCCACGTCGCAGCCTCGCTACGATTACCTCAACCTGTTGCTGCTTTCGACCGACCTGTTGCCAAAAGAACAGGCTTTTATGCCTGAGATCAACGACTTCGTCGAGGAGTTGACCGATACGGGCAGCGACTTGTACGGCACCGCCCTTTTCCTCGAAAAACACCGCAACCTGCTGCTCGAAAACACCCTTCCCGAAGGCGAAGCCATGGAACAACTGCTTGACGAATACCTGACCGGCCTGGTGTATTGGCTGCGCAAACTGGCTTTTCTGGCAAAATACCGCCTCGTTTCCATCAAGGACATCAGCCTGAATTATCGCCTCGGCACAGCGAAGAACTTCGTGCACCTCTATGGCGAATTGCACGGCATGTACGCCGAAGCGATGTCCGAAGGCGAAGATTACAGCGCCCATTCCATCGAAGGCGTGTTCACCTACAACCAGAGCGTGCTGCTATTCAAGGGCAGCAACATGTCGAACTGCCTCGACAACATCAACGACTCCGCGAGCTATATCTCCCTTTCTCCCTTGGTGGTCGACCAGAGTGTTTTTGCGGAAAAAACCACCCAAACGCCCGAAATATACTACTACACCGGGCAAGGATCGGGCGGGCGGCAATACCTTTTTGCGCAGTACAAGAACGAACTGGTTTTTGGGGGCCGCAGCATCCCGTCCAACAAGGAACTGCCGGTGAAAGCCCAAAACATGTCGCAGCCCCGGCTCGACGAGCTGTTTGAGCAACTGGAACAAGTGTTCAAGCCATTTAAAACCCCGACCCGATGAGCCAGACGACGTCTCCTTTCAAGTTCCTGGACTCCTACCAACAGGAAGACAGCGATATTTTCTTCGGTCGGGAAAAGGAAACCAACGCCCTGTACAATGCCCTCAGCGGGGTGAAGCACCTGCTCGTCTATGGCCCTTCGGGGGCAGGAAAAACAAGCATTGTCGAGTGCGGACTGCGCAATCAATTCTCCGACGCGGATTGGTACGCGCTCACCATCCGGCGCGGCGCCAACATGGCGGGTTCCGTTTTTAATGAAATCAACAAGGCCTTGCGGGAGAAAATAGCCCTCGACCCGGAAACCAAGTTGCCGCTTGACCCGGATACCGATTTTGGGCAAGCCATCGAAAACCTGTTTTCGGAGCGCTACCAGCCGGTGTACCTCTTGTTCGACCAGTTTGAGGAACTGCTTATTTCCGGCAGCGATGCGGAAAAACGCGACTTTTTTACCCGCCTCAACCAGCTCATACGCTACAAAGTACCCTGCCGGGTGATGCTCATCATGCGCGAGGAGTTCATCGGCCACCTGTCGGAGTTCGAGCCGCTGTGCCCCAGTATTTTCCAGCACCGGTTCCGATTGGAAAAAATGCGGAAGGAAAATGTAAAGGAGGTCATTCGCCAAACGCTGGATGCCCCGCATTACCGGTCCTGTTTTCTGGTGGATAACAGCGATGACTTGGCAGATAGCATCCTGTCCAAATTGCCCGATAAAAGCCGGGAAATTGAATTGGCCCACGTGCAGGTGTTTCTCAGCGAATTGTGGGACCGATCCTACAAAGCAAAAAAGAAAGGTGCCCTGCCGCTGCTGCACCAGGGCCTGATCAAGACGGAGGATAACCTCGCAGGCGTGCTCGACAGTTTCCTCAAAAACCAGCTCGAAGAGCTGAATGAAACCTACGGCGAAAAGATACCCTTAGAAGCCCTCGCCGCCATGATATCGGAGCGGCACACCAAGCTCCAGGTGAGCGCCGAAGACCTGCAAAAAGACTTAGACGCCAAAGGCGTTGTAACCAAAAGGGCGCTCTCCAACCTGCTCCACGACCTAGAGCAGCGCCGCATCCTCCGCACCATGAAGTCGGGCGACCAAACCCAATACGAGATCAGCCACGACGTGCTGGCCTTGGTGGTGGGACAAAACCTGACGGAAGAAATGAAGCTCCGGGAAAAAGCGGCGGACATTTACCGGGTGTACGAAGAGCGGAAGGGCTTCTTTTCGCAGGAAGACCTGGATTATATCCGGCCGTATCAGCAGTACAAACCTTACCCGGCGACGCTGGAGCAACGGATAAAGGAAAGTGAGGATTATTTGCACACGGAAGCACTGCGTGTGGAGCGGGAAAAGGATGAACAGTTGGCGGCGGCCCAGCGGCAAGCGGAGGAAGAGAAGCAACTGCGGGGGCAGGCTGAAAAAGCTAGGAGCGAAGCAGAAATAGCAAAAACTGAAGCTGAAACAGAGCGGCAAAAAGCAATAGATCAAGCAAACCTTGCCGAGAGTCGGCGAAAAGAAGCAGAAAATGCCAAAAACGAAGCAGAACGAGGACGCAAAGTATCGCTGGTTCTAGTATTATTCTTAGTTCTGGCGGCTTTAATGGCAGTGTATTTTGGATACAATGCCAACCAGAAGACAAAGGAGGCTGATACTGCCAAAACAGAAGCTCAGCAAAGCCTGATCATCTCATATAATTCCGATATCACAAGATTTAAGAGTGAAATCGAAATTGCTAAGCGCAATCGAAATTCCTTCGAGCAATACAGGGCGGATGATGATGTGATACAATTGGAAATCCAAAAAATAGACAGCCTAACCAATCGTATCAACGTATTGGAGGAGCAAATCAGACAGCTTGAAAAATGAAAAACCTCCTCTTCCTCCTTCTTTTGATTGGACAACTGACCGCAGCGGCGCAGAGCAATTGCCTCTACTATAAAAAATATGTAGCGACAGGCGATGCCGAACTCAAAAAAGGCAGCCAAGCCAACTTCGAGGCGGCGATAAATGCTTACAGCACCGCTATGCTGCATTGCCCGGATAAGGCAGAAGAAGCAAGAGAGAAGATATTGGCTGTTTTTAAAGCCATTGAAAAACTAAAAACGGAGGCGGAAAAGGCTCAAAAGCAATCCTTGATTGAAAAAAACAATGCGGAAACCGCACAAAAAAAAGCAGTTGAAAGTGACTCATTGACCAAAATAGCCCTCGCACAGGCTGACACAGCTAAAACCGCAGCTCAAACCGAGCGGGATAGGGCCCTAACAGCCCTCGGCAATCTTGAAACAGCCAACGCCTCTACCGTCGCCCTGCTTCTCCAAAACGCCGACCGCGACATCCTCAACCTCCACTTTGAAGACGCGCTCCAAAAAATAAAAGCCGCCGCCAGCTTAGGCGCCTTGAAGCCCGAAGTGGCCAAAGCCTACCTCGAGATGGCTTTCTGGCATGGAGAAACCGGCAATACCCGGCGGGCCGCCGCTCTCCTCGATTCCATAGCTGATTTTACGAAAAACACAGCCGTGTCTGCTTTACTGCAACAACTGCCCGCTGATACCGCTGCCGCGCGGAATCGCCTACGAGAAGCCATGAAGGTCGTTGATGCCAGGCATTTTGCGTTTTTGTTTGAACAAAAATACTACCCCGATATGGTACCTGTGCCAGGAGGAAAGTTTATGATGGGTTGTGATAGTAAAACAGAGCCCAACTGCCAAAGCAATGAAACCCTGCACGAACAGGAAGTGAGCAGTTTCCAAATGGCCCGCACGGAGACTACTGTCTGGCAGTTCGCGTTGTATTGTGCTGCGAAGGGGCTGAATATCAATGATTTTTTGCAAGCTACCTGGAGTGATCCTGGCGATAATCCGGTAGTGAATGTCAGTTGGTTTCAGGCAGTGGAATATGCCAATTGGGTGAGCAGGCAAAAAGGGAAAGAAGAAGCCATTCCAAAAGATGAAGCGAAAAAATACGCTGTGCGCCTTCGTGCCGGTTACCGCCTGCCCACTGAAGCGGAGTGGGAGTACGCGGCCAAAGGCGGAGCTGCTTACAGCAAGACAATTTACAGTGGCAGCAATGATTTGGACTCGGTGGGATGGTATGCCGGCGGTCGAACCCATGCAGTCGGAAAGAAAAAAGCCAATGCGCTGGACTTGTATGACATGAGTGGCAATGTGTGGGAGTGGTGCTGGGATTGGTACGACAGCTATAAGTCGAGGCCAGAAAAAGATTACGAGGGGCCGACGGAGGGTTCGTTCCGTGTTTTTCGCGGCGGGAGTTGGTTCGACCTCGCGGAGTTCTGCCGGTCGGCGTTCCGCTACTACTACTACCCCGTCGACCGCTACCCCTTTATAGGCTTCCGCTTAGTCTTCGTCCCGTAGTCAGTTGGCTTGCCCTTCCGGCTTTACTTATGAGCAAAGCGCGTGGCGGAGAAAAATGAAAGATCGGCGAGGGACGAGCCGAACGAATCATTTTTAGAGGCCACGAGCGTTTTTTTTCGGGTGTGGGCTTCGCTTTACATCGCCCCTGACCATTTCACAGATACCTTCAACGAAGGCTAACGCGTCTTCGGGCTTGGGGAGACTTTCCAGGTTTTTAAAACCTGGAAAGTCTGTGCGCGACTCCCGGCAAGGCAACAACCGGGCCTTCAAATTCTATCACAAATTATTGATATTTAATGGTTAGAATAATAATAATTGAGAACGCTTTTTTCGTCAATCCAAGTAAACGAGGGGTTCCAATATGATAGGTGCTGTTTAAAGCCCGTACTGGGCAGCGTCGGCGGTCGAAATTAGTTTTGAAAAAAGCCTTCGTCCCGTAACGCATAAGTAAAGCCAGATCGCTGCTGCGGAGCAGATGGATGGCCTTGCTGCTGGCTTCTCCGGGGCGAGACTTTCCAGGTTTTTAAAACCTGGAAAGTCTGTGCGCGCGTGTAGGCATTCTGGTTTTGGGGAAGGCACCTCGAAGTGTGCCGTTTGCAAGTCTCTGATGTGGGCAAGGAATTTCTCAAAAAGGGTTGTGTTTTTAAAACATTTTGTATTTTTACGCCACGTAAAACTGTAATAACATGGCTAACATCAAACTTTTTGAAGAAAAGCGCGTCCGCTCAGTTTGGAGAGAAGCAGAGCAGCAGTGGTATTTTTCAGTACAGGATGTGGTGGAAATCCTGACAGACTCAGTCAATGTGAAAGATTACATCAAAAAACTGAGAAAACGCGACCTACAATTGGATCTCAACTGGGGGACAATCTGTCCCCTGGTAAAAATGATCGCCGCAGACGGAAAGAAGCGAAAAATACAGGCAGCCAATGTGAAAGGGCTGTTTCGCATCATCCAATCAATACCTTCTCCCAAAGCTGAACCCTTCAAGCAATGGCTGGCGCAGGTGGGATACGAGCGCATACAGGAAATAGAAAACCCTGAGATGGCCACTCGACGCGGCCGTGAGCTCTATAAAGCCAAAGGCTATCCCGACGACTGGATGGAAAAGCGCATCCGAAGCATCGCCATACGCGAAGAACTGACCGAGGAATGGCAAAAACATGGTGTCCAGGAATAACAGGAATATTCGATACTCACCGCAGAAATCGCCAAGGCAACGTTCGGACTGAACCCTTCTGAACACAAAACACTAAAAAATCTGAAAAGTCAAAACCTGCGCGATCACATGACCGATCTTGAACTTATCTTCTCCATGCTCGGTGAAGCGGCTACTACCGAAATCGTGAAAAACACCGACCCGCAAGGTTTTCCCGAAAACCAGATAGCCGCGCGGCAAGGCGGTAAAATCGCGGGCAATGCACGGAAAGAATTGGAAAAAAAGAGCGGGAAAAACGTGGTCAGAACTACCAATTACCTTTCGGAGAAGAAACAGAAGAAGATTGAGTAAAAAGGCTGCTGCGGAACAGATGGATGGCCTTGCTCCCGGCTTCTTCCGGGGCGAGACTTTCCAGGTTTTAAAAACCTGGAAAGTCTGTGCGCGACTCCCGGCAAGGCAACAACCGGGCCTTCAAATTCTATCACAAATTATTGATATTTAATGGTTAGAATAATAATAATTGAGAACGCTTTTTTCGTCAATCCAAGTAAACGAGGGGTTCCAATATGATAGGTGTTGTTTAAAGCCCATACTCGGCAGCGTCGGCGGTCGAAATTAGTTTTGAAAAAGGCCTTCGTCCCGTAACGCATAAGTAAAGCCAGATCGCTGCTGCGGAGCAGGTGGATGGCCTTGCTCCTGGCTTCTCCGGGGCGAGACTTTCCAGGTTTTTAAAACCTGGAAAGTCTGTACGCGCGTGTAGGCATTCTGGTTTTGGGGAAGGCACCTCGAAGTGTGCCGTTTGTAAGTCCCTGATGTAGGCAAGGAATTTCTCGAAGTCTGGGAAAAAGTCCGCAACCCCAATTTTAACCTCGTGTATTTGAACGAGGTTAAAAAAGACCTCGGCAAAAATCGCTTCCTCATATCTCCGGGAAAATGGATTGAAACCACCAATGCCATTGGTTTGGTAGTCAAACCAGGTCGCTATGGCGGCGGCAGTTTTGCACCTTCTATCGCCATGCTCCTGAATTTGTCCAGCAACTTGCTGGGCAAATTCCATGGTGGCACTAGCTTCGAAGATATTCAACGGGAGTTGGAGCAACAACTTGACGATCCAGAAGCGGAAAAGTAGCAAGTCTCTTATTTTTTTGGGCTTAAAACCTACAGAATCACTTCATCCCTTCATTCTTCAAGATTCAACCTCAACTCCGCCATATAAAACCCGCCCTCCCGCACCGTACTAAGCGAATACCGCTCTGCATACAGCAAATCCAGTTGCCGCTTCACATTGCGAAGACCAATGCCCCCATTGGCACCATTGGTATTGGCATCGCTGTCTACCGTATTTTTCACGGTGAAGGCAAGCTGGTTGTTGCGCAGGAAAATCCGGATCGAAATAAGCACATCTCCTGTGGTACCACTGGCCCCATGCTTGAAACTGTTTTCCACAAAAGGCAGCAATAGCAGGGGAGCGATTGACGCATCGGGGTTGTCTGTATCTGCTTGATAATCAACAGTCAATCGGGCGTTGTAGCGCAGTTTTTCCAATGCAATATAGTCTTGAATCACTTTGGCCTCTTCGGTGAGCGCAATGCGCGGTTGCCGACATTCATACAGCACAAAACGCATGATTTTTGACAGCATCATGATCGCATCGGCCGTATGGTCTGATTTTTTTCGGGCCAGTACAAACAGGTTGTTCAAGGTATTGAAAAGAAAATGCGGATTGGTTTGTGCCCGCAAAAAGCTGAGCTCCGATTGCAGTTTTTCCCGGATCAGTTCCTGTTCAAATTCGATGCTTTTATAGCGCATCCGGATCATTTTGATCGTGGTGGCAGCTGCAACGGTGATGAATAAGTCAAATAAGGTGAGGACAATCCCGTTGGGGTTGAAAAGTTCGAATGCTCGCTCGGGATAATAGTTATGGATGTAGACGTAGACAATAATTACCCGATAAAACAGGGTAGCGATGGTAAAAGCTGCTACTATCAGCAACACCAGTTTGCCTACCTTGCTTCGATCCAGATAAAGTGGAATGATGTAATAGAAAATGAAATAAACCAGCGCGATTTTGGGCGGCATACTGAACAGCTCACCAAATATGGCCTTGGGCAGGTTGTCGACAACAGGCACCCTGTCGTAAATGCAGGTGAGGATACCATTCAGCACCAGGTATACCAGCCAAAAGAGGATGTGCTTGCCAATTCTACTCCAATTTAACTTTGCCATTCTATTGTCTGAAAGTTTGGACTGATGTTTAAAGTGTACAGCGAGCGGTCGCGCAAACGGATTTCTTTGATGGGGATTTCCGATCCATCCACAGCACATCTTTTCACGAAAGTGGGAAACCCGACCATGTAAATTTTTACTTTTTCATAGCTTGGAATGAAATCGCCTTCCGTCCGTTGCCGAAGGGTAAAAGTCCCGTTTTGGCCTTCTGTTTCAAATATTTTCAAACAAAATTCGCCTGTTGTATAATCATAGCCTTCTCCCGCATCTTCATATAAGTGACTTGTTTCCAACCCGTTTTTATAATACACATACAAGGTCAGCTCCTCAATTTTTTCACCCGTATGCTGCCGTGTTGGGTACACCGGCAACACGGCACCCTCCCGTACAAAAAACGGCACCTGTTCGGGCATCACATTCGCAAATACTTCGCCATTTCCCTGCTGGCCCGTCCAGAAATAATACCAGTTCCCTTTGGGCAAATACACCGCTTGCCGCTGGATTTTTGGCTGTATGACCGGACTGACCAATATATGCTCCCCAAACAAAAAATCGCGCTCCTGATCCCATAATCTCGGGTCAATGGCATCGGCAAAAAGCAGGTGGCGAATGACAGGGGTGCCGTCCAGCGTATGCAGCCACATCGCCGTGTACAGACAAGGTAAAAGGCAATACCGCAGCTCAATGGCTTTTTTCGCCCAATCGGTGTATTTTTCCCCGAAAGACCAAGGTTCCTGGTCTGAAATGTGCAATGCTGGATCACTCAGCATGGCTTCGTCAGCGGGCAAAGCGTCGCCGCTGGCGTGTTGCCCAATGCTGTGCACGCGCATCAAGGGATGAAAAACAGACAGTTGCAGCCAACGCAAAAAAAGTTCGCCATCGGCATTGCCCGCGAAGCCGCCAACATCGGTGCCACAAAAAGAGAAGCCGGAAATGGAAAGCCGTTGGCATTGAATATTGGCGATTTGAAGGTGCTCCCAGGTAGAGAAATTATCGCCCGTCCACACGGCACCAAAACGCTGGCTGCCGCTGAAAGCAGCTCGAGTGAGCAAGTAGGGGCGCTTCTTCGGTTTTAGTTTTTTAAAGCCGTCCCAAGACGCGCGGCACATCTGCTGCCCATAAATATTGTGCGCTTTCCGGTGGCTGCAAGGATGGCCATCGTGATGGTGCATCACCGAATCGGGCAGTGTCTTATGGTTTACGTGAAATACAGCGGGTTCGTTCATGTCGTTCCAGAAACCGCTCAGGCCAATTTCCTGGTAAATATCCGTGTATAAATCGCCCCACCATTCCCGCACCTTCGGATCAGTGTAGTCTGGAAAAGCGCAGAAGCCGGGCCAAACTGGACCTTTGGCAACTTCGCCATCAGCGGTCTTCACAAACATGTCTTTGGCCAAGCCATCTTGATACACCTGGTATTCCGGGTCTTCTTTGATGCCCGGGTCGATCATCGCCACCGTTTGGAAACCTTGTTCCCGAAGCGAATCTACAAGTCGTTTGGGGTCTGGAAAATGCTTCTTGTCCCAGGTGAAACAACGGTAGCCGTCCATATAGTCGATGTCGAGGTAAATGGCATCACAGGGTATTTGGCGGCGGCGAAACTCACCCGCAAGTTCCTGCACCCTGCTTTCAGGGTAGTAGCTCCAGCGGCATTGGTGGTAGCCCAGCGCCCATATTGGGGGCAGCTCGCAAGCGCCAGTAAGTTGCGCGTAAGCACTGGCTACATTCAACAGTCTTGGGCCATAAATGAAATAGTAGTTCATTTCCCCACCTTCAACGGAGAAACGTGTCACCCCTTTTTCTTCTGAATTAAAATCAAAATGAGATTTATAGCTGTTGTCGAGGAAAATACCGTAGGCAAGGTCTTGATGGAGGGCATAGTAAAAGGGAATGGCGCGGTACATCGCATCGCTTTCGCGGCCAAACCCGTAAGAATCGGTACACCAATTGGAGAATTTTTCTCCAGCCAGGTTTGTACCACATGCTTTGTCGCCCAAACCAAGAAACAACTCTTTTTTGTGGCACTTTTTCTCCACCTGGATATCGCACCAGCCGCGCATGATGGTTCGTTTGGCACTATAGCCACCGGCATCTTCACAAATAACCCGATCGGATTGATCGTAAAATTTCACCCGCAAGTCGGCTTTTGCAATGACAATTTGCAGCAGCTCCGATTCGAGCAGGTACTCCAGGTCGTTTTCATTGAGGGTTACCGCTACTTTTTCTGTGACAAATTCCGGGTTGAGGGCGTAAGAAAAATCGGGGCTGTAAATGCCGTCAGGGGTATAACGCAAGCGCACAATCCCGGAAGCCAGTACCTGTATCCTAAGGGTGACGCCGTTGGCGCAGATGAACTCATAAGCGCCTTCGCGCCAACGAACGGTGGCTATGACATCTGGCGTAACTACCTGATATACATCGTCATAACGTTCGCTCACACTGGCTTCGGCAAATGAGATGGCTGCGGGTTTGACGATTTCCGGTTCGATTTTTTTTTGCTTGGTACTAGTTTTGGGCTCCTTATCCATACGGCGCTGTTTGAGCGTCAAAAGTCCGCTGAATTTCTTAGCTATCCAACATTTGCTTGTTGAATGCTGAATAGAAGGAGAAATTCAATAAAATTGCGGCACGAAGTGGCAGTTTAATAAGTCAGGTAAATGATTGGAGGTAGGTGTTTGTGTATACTTATTGGTCGGACGAAGAAAAATCGTCAGACCAAATCGCCCTCAGGGTTGTGTCAGAGGGGTTGGGCCGGGATAGTCAACAAAATTTAATTTTATTCGAGCATTAGACCTTCCAGGTTTTAAAACCTGAAAGGTCTTCGCCAAGAAATTTGAAATAAAGTTTGGCAACATTTTCAATAGTAGGACTTTTGAAACAACTCCAAATAAGTACAAACAAATTCAGCCATTCACCTAGCCCCTCCAAAAAATTGAAAATCATACCCATGTCAAAACGAAAAAATCAACCGCCCCCCCTAAAAGCGCCACAAACAGCTACCAGCGCTGCCAACAATGGGCCCAACAAACAACTGTGGTGGCTGCTAGGTGCCGCCCTGCTCATCATCATAGCTACACGCATTGCGTACCAGCCAGCCCTCGACAACCAATTTGTGGAATGGGACGATCAATTATACGTCACGGAAAATCCCATGGTATTCAACGCCGGCAAACCGGGAACGCCCCCCGTCTGGAAAACGCCCATCGCCTTGAACTACCACCCGCTTACCATGGAGACCTTGGTGATGAACGCGAAAAGTGCCCAAATAAAACCTGGGCAACTGTCGCCAAGGCCATTTATCTCCACCAATATCAACCTGCATGCACTCAATGGGGTGCTGGTGTTTCTCTTTGTTTGGCTGCTGACGCAGGGCAATTTCTTTGCTTCCCTGTTTTCGGGGCTAATCTTTGCGCTCCATCCCATGCACGTGGAGTCGGTGGCTTGGGTGTCGGGCCGGAAGGACGTGTTGTACACCGCATTTTTCCTGATGGCTTGCATCACTTACCTGCGCTACCTCGATCAACGCAAACTTGTCTGGCTGGCGGTTACATTTGGCCTATTTATACTCTCTTGCTTGTCCAAGGCCATGGCGGTTTCCTTGGTGCCCGTTTTGTTGCTGTTGGATTGGTGGCGGGGCCGCTCTTTGAAAACAGCTTCCGTTTGGTTGGAGAAAATCCCTTTTTTCGCGGCAGCTATATTTTTTGGCTTGCTGGCCATCGACATTCAGAGTGGCGGGAATTTTCACGGCATGTTCCAGGGTATTGAAGGAGTGAAAACTGCCACTGCTGGGGATAAATTCTCAATATTTGAAAGCGGGCAGTTTGCGGCGTATGGCATGGTGCAGTATATCCTGAAATTTATTGCACCAACAAACCTGTCACCTTTTTATCCATATCCTGTCGAAAGCTTGCTGCACCAAACATTACCGGCTATTTTCCCTGCTTCGGCACTGATTTTTATCCTGTTGGCGGGTGTGGCTATCTGGAGCGCCCGACGTACCAAAATTGCGGTTTTTGGCTTTGCTTTCTTCTTTTTCACGGTGGTGCTGGTATCGCAATTTGCTTCCGTCGGCATTGTCATTATGGCCGACCGATACACCTATATTCCATACATCGGGCTCGGCATTGCTTTGCTATTGGGTGTGCATCATTTTATGAAAAACGACACGATGAAGTACGGCGTCTGGGCGGTACTGGGTGTCGCCTGTCTTGTCTTAGGCTTTAAAACGGCCGCTCAGGCCGATATTTGGGACAATTCAGAAGTACTTTGGCAAACTGCCGCCAAATATGCCCCCGACGACGGCTACATAATGGCCAACCTGGGCAATTATTACGGAAAAACGGGGAAATTAGACGAGGCCGCAGCCTGTTTTGAAAAGGCAATCCAAAGTAAAAAAGCCAATGCCAACGTTTTTGAAGGTATGGGCAACGTGTATGGCTCACGCAACGAACACCAAAAAGCCGCTGAAATGTTCACAGAAGCGATAAAATTAGACCCGAGAAAAGGCAACTACTATTTCAATCGCGGCACGGCCTACACGAATTTCGATCCGGCCAAAGGCATTGAAGATTTTAATACGGCGCTTCCCCTGCTTCCCCCCGCCAAAAGGGTGGAGGTTTTTTCGAACCGGGCATATTGTTACCTGAAAATGGAGCAATATGACAAGGCGCTGGCCGATTATTCCGCAGTTATTGATGCTGGAAGCCCCAGGGAAAAGGATTATTTTGACCGTGGGGTGGTACGGTCAAAGCTCAACGACATACCGGGCGCCATAAAAGATTTGGAAGCAGCACTGCGCATTAATCCTAATTATGATTTGGCCAAAAACGGTTTGGTTCAATTGCGCTCAATGGTAGACGGTGGACGGTAGACGGTAGCCGGTTTACACAACATCTAATTAATCCTTGGCTTTGGTGTTTCAGCACCTAAGCCAATGTTTTCTGAGTTATTTCTGGATTAAAGTGCTGAAAAACCTAATCTAAGAAAATGCCCAGGTTGTTGTGCAAACGTCCACCGTCCACCGTCCACCGTCCACCGTCTACCGTCTACCGTCCACCGTTATTTTTTTCGTCTTCCATATTACATTTGGAAAACTTGGCATACTTTTGCGGCATCAGTTGGGTAATTTGGAAGTTTTCCTAATGTTCAACAGATCATAATTCCTCGCTTAGGATAATTCCTATACTTGCTTTAATCCGGTTTTTAAGTATGGCAAAACCGGCAGTTTCGTTTGCGCGAACTGCCGGTTTTTGTTTTTTGTGCTAGAACACTTGAGTCATCCCGAATTTTCCTCGTCCGACCAATAAGTATACACAAATGCCCGACTTTACACCTGTTTTTCCTCCAAAAAAATCCGGGATGACTCATGTTGTCACGCAAAAAAATTAGCCACCCCGATATTTTCGGGATGGCTAATCAAAACAATTGACTCAAAAACCGCTCAGGTATTGAGTACTAATCAATTAAACAATAATTCAAACTCCACCCTGCGGTTCAACTCACGCCCTGCATTTGTATCATTCGTCGCAATTGGACGCGCCTCACCAAATCCAGCATGGCGCAAGCGATCCTGCTTGATGCCTCGGAATACCAAATAATCATAACAAGCCTTGGCACGATCTTGTGACAATGCAAGGTTGCGTTCATCGCTGCCTACATCGTCTGTATAGCCACTGATGGCAAGCGTGTAGTCGGGATTGTCGCGCATTATGACGACTATTTCATCCAAAATGGAGTATGATTCGTTTTTCAGGATAGCCTTCGCCGTTTCAAACTGCACCGCTTTGGCGGCATACGCAAGGCGCTCCGTCACTTCTTTTTTTACTTCCGGGCAGCCATTGTTCGCGACAGTTCCCGGTGTTGCCGGGCATTTGTCTTTATTGTCTGCCACGCCGTCGCCGTCTGTGTCTGGGCAACCGCCGAAGGTTCCTGCTTTGTTCGGGCATGGGTCGATGCTGTCCGGAACACCATCGCCGTCTTTGTCAGGCTCCGTTACAACTTCTGGACAACCGCTGTTTTTAGCCGTTCCTGCCGCATCGGGGCATTTGTCATCTTTATCGGCGACGCCATCGTTGTCCCTGTCTGGGCAGCCCTTCACTGGGCCAGCAGTATCGGCGCACATATCAACATCGTCGGTAAAGCCGTCGCCATCGGTATCTTTCTT
>Ga0209390_10005461_pt1 | contig 17965 bp, 21 predicted proteins | sample BON01_FD_187212 | JGI IMG/M metagenome (GOLD analysis project Ga0209390, IMG submission 187212) | Freshwater microbial communities from Lake Bonney liftoff mats and glacier meltwater in Antarctica - BON-01 (SPAdes) (version 2) | ecosystem: Environmental > Aquatic > Freshwater > Ice > Glacier...
TCGTATTTGGTCATCAGCACTTGGCTTACGGCCTGTTGGAGCCATCTGTCCACTACTGTGGGAATCCCCAGCAATCTAATCTTTCCGTTTTCCTTTGGGATTTCCACCCCTTCGATAGGTTTCGGCACATACGTATGGTTCAAGATAGAGGTAGCATAGCATTACTGTCTCTATTGCTTTCCAGATAGGAAAACAATTCGGTGACTTTCATGCCGTCCACCCCTGCCGAACCTTTGTTCCGAACCACCTTTCGGTAGGCTCTATAAAGGTTCTTACGTTTGAGTACTTTTTCTATCATAATTTAATCTGTTAAGCTCCCCTGCAATCCGGCTCCTCCCTAAAATGATCCTAGTGGATCATTTCTTGACGCTCGGCCCTGCTTAAGATGAGGCTGCACCAAAGAGGTACTCCCCATCGAACCTGCCTTTCGGCAGACAGGTTAGGACGTAATCCAATGTTCAGTCCTTCACCGGTTTGTGAGGCCGTCAGGGATATGGTTTCAGCAGTCCCTGCTCGTTTCTCCGGCTACTATGACGTACCGTTGGGACGGCACAGGTCGGCTGACTTCTCTTAGGTGTTCCCGACACCCAGAGATCTCCCTCGGTAAGGTGAATATCCTTGTGTCTATCCCTGCCATATCTACTACTTCGGCACTCCTCTTCTTTCGAAGAAGTTTGGACTTCGGCATGATGTGTTACCTCATCCGGCCTCATAGCCTCAGTATATGGTTTTCCCGGTCGACCGGGATACAGACACCGCAGTCTGGCTTACTTCACTGCATGCCTTACGGCAAACCAGCCCTGTAAAAACAGGACAGGCTATGCCACTTGCTTGGCTTAGGGTAACGACTCCCGCGCTTAAGGGATACCGAAGGAATCGGCACAGGCTTTTCACCCGTTGGAACGGTCAACTTTTTGACCTATATTCACCATTCAAGGCACACACATCACCTATACGCAATGCCCTTCGGGACACTGCGCATAGCTAAACGTTATCTGAAAACAAAAAGCGACATGAACAATGAAATTTGACCCAATAACAAAAGATATTTATACGGACAAAAACGAATTTGTCAAGACAATGAATTGCCCATATAAAATGAATTGGGACAAATTAGAAAGAACCAATTCTACTTTTAGGAAATGCTCAAATTGCGACCACTTAATAGTTGACACAGAAATTGTAACAGATGACGACCTTCTGAAAATGGTTAGACAAAACCCTAACACTTGTTTAAAAATTGACTTAAATCAACAAAATATAAAAATAGTATCAAATGGCATTTTGGGACAGAAATAAAAATTCACATGCTTTGCGCGTGATAAAAACTGCAAGAGACAAAGACAGTATTAATAAGGCTGCGAAAAATGGTCTTAAACCAATAATAAAGAAGGTTAAACCTTCTGATGAAATACGTTCAAAGTATTCTTTGGTTCAAAACAAGAATACGGGAGAAATTGAAATTATTGGGGATTATCGGGATGGCTTTTACTCTGATGATAATGGAGAATTTGTTACAGTTATTGACTGGACATTTTATTATCCACATAATTTCAAATCGCCTTTTGCTGCCTACTTAATTCCAAAAGACATTTTCGTTGGAGAAAGGGTTTATGTTGAAGATTTAATTGAAGACTACATTGGTGCAAGTTGGAATCAAGGCGATATATATAGACTGGAAAGTTGTGAAGCAATTTGGAACGGAACAGACTTAGAAATTCAGTATGACCCAAAATCAAACCGTTCAAACTTTATTGGATAGAAACAAAGTAGCAGGTAACAGGCGTTTGGCAAAAGTGGCAGTTCAGTGCTCCGCAGACACATTTGCGGTTAATCAAAGTTTAGTTTTTCAAATCAAGTTTTGTGGTAAAAATCGCCACCTTCGCCAAGCCGCAAACCGTTACCACACATTTAAAACATGACTGCAAAAAATATATACGAAAGCTTTGCTAAAAAGTCCATTGTTTTTAAAAATTACAATGTAGAAATAAAGGGAATAACTTATAAGGGCTTTCAGCCTGAGTCTAATGCTCCAGTGCAATTTAGGGGTTTACCATTTGGTAGTGTAATTTCTGGTAAAAACAGATTTAAATACGCTGAACTTTTTACGACTAACAAAAAAGAGATTGATTGCACAAAATATGGTCCCGCTTGTTGGCAAGACGCTGTTGGGATAAGAATGATTTACGAAGGAATTGGGGTTTTGTTAAAAGAAGCAATTTTTCCTTCTACTAAAAAAGGAAGTTCTTTAGTTTATGGCAATTTTAACGAAGACTGCCTTAATCTGAACCTTTGGACACCTGATTTGAAACCCACAAATCGTCCTGTAATGGTATGGCTTCATGGAGGTGCTTTTAAGAGTGGTAGCAACATAGAATGTGGTCTATATAATGGTAGTCATTTAGCCAAAAGAGGAGATGTAGTAGTGGTTTGTTTAAACTATCGTTTTGGAATGTTTGGTTTTAACTTTCCAGAAGAAAACCTTACCAACATTGCCTTAAGCGACCAAATATTAGGGCTACAATGGATCCAGGAAAACATCTCTCGTTTTGGAGGGGATGCTAATAATGTGACCATTTTTGGCGAGAGTGCAGGGGGTATTTCTGTTGCTTCACTTTTAGGAAGCCCTATGGCTAAGGGATTATTCCAAAAAGCCATTTGTCAGAGCGGTGGAGCCGAAAGTTTGACCAAACAGGAATTTACTCATTTGGAGGAATCCATGGCTAAAAGCTTTTCAAAAAACAGCAATGGTAAGCCCTTACAGTCAACCCATTTGTTAGAAATTGAACCTTCGGTACTTGTGAAAAAAGGGAGCAAAATTGAAGAAACATTAGAAAAAAAAGGAAGTGGTAAAATTGGTTTTATGCCCCTTAGAGACGGGAAATATGTAGATAAAGAAGGGACTATAAAAGCAATCGAATCTGGCAAAGGCTCTAAAGTGCCCTTATTGGTGGGATCAAATGCTGAAGAAATGAAACTGTTTTTTGCTTTACTAGGGCCCTTGTCTCCTTTCAATGAAAAAAGTGTGATAGCTGCCATTATGCAACGCATGGATTTGCTCGAAGTAAATGAAACAGAAGAAGTTTACCACCGATTAAGGGAAATCAGCAAACAACTCTTGGCAATGACGAAAGAAAAGCTAGAAAAAAAATTGGGAGTGGCACCTAAGAAAAAGCAAATTCTAGAAGCTTGTTTGACATTCCTTCAATTTACTGTTCCTGCATACGAACTTGCAGAAGCACAGCAACAAACCGGAGCTGAAGTATATTCTTATATGTTTCACTATGGTTCACAGAAATATGGTGCCTGCCATGGCATTGATTTGCAACCACTTTGGAATTTCGGTCATCCTTTTGAAGATTATTTCAGCAACGGGAAGAATAAAATTATTTCAGATGATCCGAAAGAAACTACACTCGTGAATTTTGCCGAATCAATGCAAGATGCGTGGATCCATTTTGCAAAATATGGAAAGCCCTTAGAATTTAAAAAACAAGAGTGGAAGGCTTTTCCCGAAAGAATGAACTTAGACATAAATGCTACTTCTTCAAATTGGTTGAATGACGAAATGATTAACTACTGGAAAACAGTTAGAAAAAAAATCGAATAAAAGACGTTATACCGGTCTATAGAAAATGAAATGAATACTTGGGCTAGAAAACCACAAAACAGGTAAAAGACCAATTTCATTTCGTGAATTGATAATTGTGAGAACTAAAGAAAAAATTGGCTAAATAAACATGTGGTAACAGCGGTTTGGCAAAAGTGGAGGTTCAGTTCTCCGCAGTCACATTTTTGGTTAATCAAACGTGTGAGGGGAGACTATCACGTATCCCGGTCGACCGGAATGAGAGGCTTAGGGCGAAATTCCCTTTGCTTACTCGATTACTAAACGTTAGTCAGAATCGCATTGAACATAATGTACAACTATTCATTTAACCCAGTCTTTAAAATAAAGTGTTAAAATGAGAAAACTATATTTAATCTTATCACTACTTTTATTTAGTGTTTGTTGCTTTTCTCAGAGTCGGAATATTTCAGAAACAACAAAAAAGGTTGTTTTTACAAGAGATGGTGGCATTTGTCAATGTTGTGGTGGTTCTCAAAGCCTAGAATATGATCATATCACTCCATATTCTTGCGGTGGTAGTAGTGTTGTATCAAATATCCAATTGCTTTGTCAAAAATGCAATCGAAGTAAATCAAATAGTTGCTATTGTAAAGTACATAATAAGAGAGTTGGTACTAATTGTTGTAAAAAAAACGTAACTAAAAAGTCACCAACTACTTCGAAACAATGCACAGGAACAACAAAGAAAGGAGCGAGATGTAGAAATAAGACAAAAAGTACTAATGGCCGCTGTCATTTACACTAATAATTTATAAACCAATTTAACGAGGAATGAACAAGAATATATTATTTGCGATAGACCCGAATACGGAAGAAATAATCATTTCAGATTCTCCAAAAGGAAGTAATAAAATAAATTTTATAGAACGTATTTTCCGTCGAGATAATGATATACTGTACCATGCTGTCGTTGCTTTAACAAGTATTACCAATGCTTCCAATTTTGATATTGCAATTTTTAAAGCAATGGATAAAGTTTGCCAAATGATCTACAACAAACGCAAAGAAACCATATAGTTTTCTTTTACGAAATCAATATAGAAAGAGAAGCCGCAAAATGTACAGACGAACGTCAGCCATTAACAGCACCTACAAGAAATTGTCGATTCAGGGGTTAAACCTGCCTGTCCGGCAGGCAGGTGAAGCTGTCTCGCAAAGGCGGGACAGGTCGTGCTTCGTATCAAGTTTTGTGATGGCAGACAGTTTAGTGCTTCCCTGCCTGGCCGGCAGGCAGGGAAATCGCCAACTTCTTGTAGCTTAAACGTTATCAAACATTATAAGAAACATATGAGGTATCCTTTAGTAATCCAGTTTTTCCTATTAGTTATTCTTACGAGTTGTTCTAACAGCAAATCAGAGCAAAGTAAAGAGGGAGATTCTTCACCCTCAAATTTTACATTAATCAAAGACGTTGTATACGGTCACGATTTTGGTATGGCACTAACTCTTGATGTTTATGTACCGACAAAACCTAATGGTGCAGGTATAATATTGACTAATAGCGGAGGTTGGACTTCTCCTTTTGACATATTTAAAGTACTTGAAGAGGGTCATTATAGATTTGCAACAGATCAAGAAATGACTGAGTAAGATACCTGGCATGTTCCAAGTCCAAAACAACTAGTTTCTGAAGGCTATACTGTTTTTGAAGTAAGGCATGGTAGCCAGCCAAAATTTGTAATGTCAGAATTGGTAACTCATATTAGAAGGGCAGTTCAATACATCAAACAAAATGCTATTGATTTTAAAGTAGATTCTGATAGAATTGGATTATGGGGAGGTAGTGCCGGTGGCCATCTATCTCTACTCATTGGACTTTCGCCTGAAATACAGATTCCGGATAATGAAAAAAGCGGAAATAAAAATGACGCTTCGGTAGCAGCAATAGTTGTCTTTGCTGCGCCATCTGATTTATTAAAGATGGTGACTGACAATCCTGAGGAATTGGAAAAAAGACCTGTTTTAAGAATGGAAAAAAAGCAATATCAAGAATTTTCACCGGTAAACTACGCTACTATGTACGATCCTCCTACCCTCATAATGCATGGAAATGCTGATAAAGATGTCCCATTTGCTCAAGGAGAATTAATGTATTCAGCACTTGAGCAGGCTGGGGTGGAATCTCATTTTATTGAATTCGACAAAACAAACCACTCTCCTACACTTGAACAAGCATCAAAAGGTGTTGATGAAGCTTTGGCTTGGTTTAATAAGCATTTGGGAAATTAATTAAAAAACGTTAGATAATAACTAAGCATTCTGACGGCTGGAACAGCCTAGTTTGACCCTTCGACAGGCTCAGGGTCCACTTCACGGTGTTGGGAATTAGGGTTACTATGGGGAATGGTTTTCCCTGTTTTGCTTTTTAATGGTTGGAGGATGAAAAAGTAGTTGGTTATAAGTTGTTCGTTTGCTTAATTTTATTTTATTTCAGGAGATTAAGTCCACTTTTTTTATGGTTTAGGAGTGATTTTTGGGCTGTTTTTACCATTTGGGCATACCTGTCCCGTTAAGCTGCTGACTAAGGACGACAGGTAGTTTTTTTGGCCTTTCGATAGATGGAAGTATGACGCTGCTTTCTTTTCGGTCAAAGATTCGAAACAAGTAGCGCAATCCGTAAACGGTGTATTTAAAGAAACTGTCGGAAGGAGTGTGGTGTTTCCGTTTTAGGAAATGGAGGTAATCCTGAATGACTTCATCGTCAAGCTCGAGCAGGTCACAGTTGAGGTGCAGTCCCATATGAGCCAGACATCGGGCATAGTTGGTGAGGGTACTTTGGCTTTTGCCTGAAATGGTTATCGACCTGCGGAGTCTTTTGAGCTGTAAATCAAAGCCTGGCACATTTTCACAGGCTTTTTCAATGGTAGATTGCTTTTTTTTTCATAGCTTAAAATGTTGAATATTAACGATAAGTCTAATGTAGGAAGAAACGGCAATAAATGCTGGCTTGCTACCATAGCAGGATTCGTTCAACAAAACCTTGGATACAATGGGCGGTACCAATTAACTATGATATCCAGTATCTTTAAGAAGTCAGGAGTTAGTTATAAAGCAAACGTCTCCGAATGCCCGCCGTCCACAAGCCCTGACCGTTGTGTTTAATGCTAAGAGCGACACAGTAAACGCACATTTGGCACATTTACAAGCTCAAATACACATAATGATTCTTCAGCTTGCCAAAGAGTCAAATTTTGCCGACATAGGGGCTAAATGAAAATCCAAATACTTAAATCGTAACCAAAAAGATTATTTGCATGCCAAGATTGGATAAAGAAACAAAAGAGAGGATTAAGAAACTTGAATATAAAGAACTTCAAGATATTGTGTTAAAACTAGCATCTAAGGAAAAATCAGTTTATGATTATGTATTTGCTAATTACCTTGATAAAGAATTTGGCGAGCAAGAAATATTTGAAACAACAAAAACTGATTTAGAAATTATTTTTCAGAAAAGGTATAAAGGATTTTCTGAGCAATTACAAATGGCAAATATGTTAGGTGCTTGTATCAAAAGGATTAATGAGTTTACTAAGATTTCAAAAAATAAGACTTTAGAAGCATCCTTACTATTACATATTCTTGAGACCCCATTTTCTTTAACCACAAATATGTTTGGAACCTGCTTCACTCAATATGATACAAAAGTTGCTATGATTCTAAAACGATTAATTAATATAGTTACAAAAAAGCTTCATGAGGATTATCGGATTGAATATGAGGAAATATTGAATAACTATCTTCAAATACTTCATCGAACGTCAGGACATATAAATACAGTGTATAATTTACCAAAAAAGATTTGATGAAAAACAGACTAAGACAAAGCTTAATAGATTTCAATTAAACATTTTGCTAAATGATGAACAAAAATTTGGATTCATCTATTTGCTGAATCAAGGAGTATTTTGTAGTACTTGCGGAGGAACTTGTGAGAAAGGGATTGTAATCAAGGAGACTTATTTAAATTCATTAAACAACATCATGATTAAGGGGAACTGCAAAGACTGTAATGGAAAAGTAGCAAGGATAGTGGAGTTTAGGGAGGATAAAGATTTTTTTAATAAAGCTAATGATTTTATAGAGTCGATTGATAAATGAACAATATGTTATGCCGACCCTTCGCAATCATAAACATTGCCAAGTTGCTCGAAAAGAACGACACACAAACCAAAACGTGACAAAAAGTAGGAATGCCCTCGTACGTGGACTGACTGCGGAGAATAAAGCACTAAAGCACAACACGCTGTATATTTCATTGGCGGTTTTTTGGAACGCAAACTTTTGTATTTCAATTTTCCTTATCTTGAATCTTGATAAGTTTGAGCTATGAACTCGCCAACAAAACATACAGCAATTCGTTGTGCACTATTTAAAAAATGACCGAACTAACCAAGAAAATATACTACGCTGACCAAAATATTCTAAATAGAATAGAATCGGAATTTAAGCTTATTGAGGGAAAAGATTGGTATAAATTATATCAGAATAAAGCGGACAACTCGTATTGGCGACTTGACGTGTGGGACAAATATCAGGAGCAATTTTTTGTTCGACTTGAATCAACCGAGAATTGGATTGAATATGACGACCAAAAATTGAGAATGTAATTATTAAAAACGCATCGTGGAACAACTGACCAAATATGTGTTTGGAAAAATTGTGATAAAAAGGCTCTGAATGAAATGGTTATTTGCGAATTTCACGCTTATACTGAAATGGGATTAAGAAAATAAAAGATGGAGCAAAACACTCAACAAAAATACGATTTGATTTGCTTTACGGATTTAGCATATGAATTTGACTTTTCGGACAAAAAAGAAACTGATTTTGTTATAAAAAGACGTTTAAAATATTACAAACTAGCAAATTATAACCAAGAACGCATAGAATATATAAGAGTCTTAAAAAATGACCTTTATTCCGAAATATCTTTGGGAACTAAATCAAAATACTTTCAAAAATCAAAAAGTAATTATGCGGATTTAGAAGATTATAAGTTTGAAAAAATGAAAATATTTTATTTAAAAAAATACGATTTGATAAGCGAAAACGATATGAATGGAATATTGAATTTTGCCATTTATTTATATCATATGCGATAAAAATAACATTGCCTAATAACTAAGCATTCTGACGGCTGGAACAGCCTAGTCTGACCCTTCGACAGGCTCAGGGTCCACTTCACGGTGATGGGAGTTAGGGTTACTATAGGAAATAGTTTTCCCTCTTTTGTTTTTTAGCGTTGGCAGATTAAAAAAGTAACTGATTTTGTTGAACCAGTTAGCTGGTAGCCCCCTTTGGTCGAAACATGCCACTGTATGCAGTTCTCCGGTCTTGCAACAAGGATACTTTCTGAGCAGGGAAGCTGGTTTTCCCCCTACTTCTAATACGACCTGACCGATTTGACTGTCAATATTGACTTTGTGGGTAGCCTTGAAGGCACTGGCCAGGATGCCATAATGCCTGATTCGGGTAAAGCCCTTGGGTAAGATCCCGATTCTCGGGACAAGTTATGAAAGCCAAACCTTCTAAGCCTTCATCGTCAACACGTTATGGAGCATATCCAAATCGAAAGTTTTTCGTATTTTTAACGTATGCACTATAAAAAGTTTTTAGAAATCAGAGCAGATAAGCGATTTGGGAAACCTTGTATTAAGGGAACCCGAATTACCGTTTAGGATGTATTGGACTGGCTATCTAACGGGATGGATCTAGAGGATATTAAATCTGATTTTGAGGAAGTTACATTCGATGCTGACTTTATCGATATTAATGCAATGCATGGAACGCCGCCGAAAATTGTTTATCCCAACACTGGAAACCTAACAACTAAAAACATCACTGAACTTTTGATGGACAATATCCTCAGAATTAATCATTATCTCGACGCTAAATCTAATGACATTCTTGAACTGATAAAAGCTCCATCGGCTGACAGACTCATTTGCAAATGGAACAGCAAGGAGCTACTTTTATTGATGTTTGTAAGGCTTAGCCTACAGAGCTTAGCTGGAAGTTATGACCAATTTAACGAAATGACAAATTCTAAATATTAACATGGTAAAATTTGCCAATCGATTAATGGGGAGTTCTAAAAATCAAACGCAAGGATATCAGTTAGTAATTCTAGCGATGCAACCAAGTTTATTGTGGGTCCCAATATTTAGTCTTATTTTCAGGATTAAAACCGGCTCACTAGGTGTGAGCAAACTAAAATGTATAGCCTGTCCAGATTTTTCAGAAAAGCCATTTTTACAAAGCCGATTGGAAAGAGCTTGAGGAAATTCCACCTAGGGTGGGACACGTTTTAGCGAGTTAAATCGAATACCTTTAAAAACTTATTAAATTATAAATTATTGAAATTGAATTAATAATATGAAATCAATACACACCTCAATAATTCTCTTGCTGACATCAGGTATCCTACTTTCAGCCTGTACTTCCCAAGGTTCATTTAGCTTTAAACAAAATGAAAAAGTTGTCTTCTTGGGGAATGCTTTCTTTGAAAATGCCATTGATAACGGAGAAATTGAAACCACAATCTCCCTTTGCTTCCCTAAAAAAAACATCACTTTTCGCAACATTGGTTGGAGCGGAGATAATGTCTACGCACACACACGCACACGGGCACGTGGAGGGGGACGATTTGGAAATCCTGACAAAGGCTTTGGGATATTGACCAATCAGATTAGTGGTCTTAAGCCAGACAAAATTTTCATCGCTTACGGTTTTAATGAATCCTTTGATGATGACCAAGGTATTGATTCTTATGGCAAAGGCCTAAACCAGCTTTTGGAAATGCTCAGTCAGCATTGCCCCGAATTGATCCTTATTTCCACCATACCTATGGAAAAAGGTTTTGGAATACCTGCGGAGCACATTGAAGCTCAAAATAAGAAGCTTAAAAATTACACTGAAATGACTAAAGGTATAGCCATCAAAGGAGACCATTCTTATGTTGATTTATTTACTCCCTTAAGTAAGGAAAATAAATACACAACCAACGGCATACATCTTACCGTAAATGGATACCGTAAAGCAGGAGAATTGATTGCACAAGCATTGTCATTTCCGGCACCAGCGATTAAAATTGACTCTGAAAAGGCTGATCAAATCCGGAATACTATTATCAAAAAGAACACCCTTTTCTTTCACCGATGGCGTCCACGCAATGATGCGTTTGTATATGGAGAACGCAAAGATGAACAAAGGATTGCTCAGGAAGAACCTGCACAAATTGAACCATTTATCGCAAAACAGGAAGCAGCAATTACATTACTACTTGAAGACTTATGATGATGAATAGTAAAAGAACATTCCAGTTGCTTATTTGCATCAGTTTGTTAGCTCAAAGCTTACAAGCGCAAAATGACCTACAGGACATACCAAAAGCAAACCTCGAGAAGGAGCTAGCTTCCTTTTCGGTCCTTGATGGCTTTGAAATCAGTCTCTATGCAGCAACTCCCATGATCGAAAAACCTACCCAAATTAATTTTGACAGTGATGGTAGGCTCTGGGTTTCTGGTAGCCGGATCTATCCTCAATTAAACGTAAATGAGGAACCCAGCGACCGGATAGTAATACTTGAAGATACTGACAATGATGGTGTGGCCGATAAGTCTTCCATTTTCTACGATAAACTCATTATCCCTGGTGGCGTTCTTCCAGACAACCAAGGTGGAGCCTATGTTGCAAATGGTGACAAACTCATTCACTTAAGTGATACAGATGGTGATGGAAAAGCTGATAAATTAGATGTCTTACTTACAGGTTTCGGAACAGAAGACACACACCATACCCTTCACCGCCTTGGTTGGGGGCCAGGAGGGCAGATGTATATGCTTCAAGGTTATTACATTTCGTCACATGTCGAAACCGCCTATGGACCCCGTCATCTTAACGGCGGAGGTCTCTGGACCTATGACACAGACACGCGACGTCTGGAAATATTCACAAAGGGGCATGTAAATCCCTGGGGGCACTCGATCAGTTATTGGGGGCAGTCTTTCGAGTCAGATGGCGCAGGTACAGGCTTTGGACACAGCTTCCCAAACTCGGTTTTTATGGCTTCTCCTGGCGAAACACTTGCCTTACCCACACTTACCCCTAAAAGACCAAAAGCCAGTGGTCTTGAAATTATTAGCGGAAAACATTTTCCGCCGTCATGGAAGGGTAATGTCATTACAAACGATTTCCGAGCACACATCACAGACCGTTACTCAATAGAAGCGGATGGAAGTTCTTATAAAGCGACACTTGAGCCTACTTTCTTAAAGTCGACACACAAATCTTTCCGTCCCATAGATATCAAAATGGGGCCAGATGGAGCCCTTTATGTCGCTGATTGGTATAGCCCAATTATACAACACGGAGAGGTTGACTTTCGTGATGAACGCAGAGATCACCAGCATGGTAGAATTTGGCGAATTACAGCAAAGGGAAGGCCACTGGTTCAAAAACCTAACTATAAGGAGTCGAGCATTCCTGAATTGTTAGAACTCCTGAAAGCAGATGAAAACTGGGTGAGGCTCTTGGCCAAACAAACGCTAAAATCAAGAGAAGCCAGCCAGGTGATGTCGGCTATAGACAAGTGGTTGAGTACTCTGGATCCACAGCACTCTGATTACGATCATCACCGGCTCGAAGCACTCTGGACTGTGCAGACCCTGAATTTAATAGATATAGATCTGTTGAAATCTGTATTACAATCGAATACAGCAGGTGCTCGTTCAGCCGCTGTTAGGGTTCTCTACTATTGGAATGAAAAAGTGCCTGATGCCCATGACTTACTCAAAACAGCCGTTCAGGACTCAGATCCCAGTGTGCGACGCGAAGCGATTACTGCACTGAGCCAATTCAAGTCAGTTGAAGCCTTCGACATTGCACTACTTGCCTATAATGAGAATATGGATGATTCTTACTCGTTTGCTTTGCGTCAAACCTGTCGCATATTATCAAAATCTTGGATCCCTTCTGTCCTTAACGGTAACTTGATACCTCAAGCAGACGATACTGCACTCATATTCGCACTTAAGAGCACAGAAGACCCTAGAGCAACTCAGCCTTTGATTTATTTATTTAAGAATAGTGAAAACCCGGATGCGGACATCCTGCCTGTTATTGGTCGCTTGGGTAACGCTGAGCAGCTAAATTTCCTTACCGACATTGCCAGTTCGCAAAGCAGTCCATATACAACCAAGGCAGCAAATGGTTTACTAACTGCAGCTAAAGATAGAGGTGTATTTCCCAATGAAAATCAAACTAAGGTGCTTCAAAATCTCTTCGCGTCTACAAAGGATGACGACCAGGCAACTGCTTGCGCTCTGGTAGGTCATTGGAACAGTAAGGAATTTACTGATGTACTGAAACAAAATCTCACTAAGCCGAATGCAAGTTATGCTATTAAAAATAGTGCTGCGGAAGCCCTGGCCATGTTCGGTACGGACGATATTCGTGATTTCCTTGTTCAAATTATTAGTGAAGACCATTCCATCAACACAACCAAGCTGGCAGTATATTCACTTGTACAAGTTGACATGGAAAAAGGGATTGAAGCAATAGCTAACACTTTGAGCAAAGAAATTGATAACTCAACAATTGAATACCTCATAAGGAGAATAGTAAGAATGGAAGGTGCCTTTAGGGCTTTAAGCTCAGCGTTGGAAGGAAAGACGATAGCCTCCGAAACCGCCAGGTATGCTTCTCGTTATGTACAGGTATCTGGACGAGAAGGAGCAGAAGAATTAATAGCTGCTTTGGCCAAAGCAGGCGCTATACAAATCAATTCTGCTGCCTCGAATAATGACCAAAGGACCATGGACCTCATCTCAAAATTAAAAGGTGGTGACGCAGAGAAAGGAAAAGAAATATATCATAGATCTCAACTTGCTTGCATTTCATGCCACAATCTCAAGGGAGAGGGCTTATCTGATATCGGCCCGGACTTAGGGAGTATTGGTGCTAGTGCCCCGGTGGACTATATCATTGAGTCTTTAACTGAACCAAGTAAAAAGATTAAGGAGGGCTATAAATCATCTACAATTACTACAGGAAAAGGAGATTTTTACAATGGTTCAATAATTTTTGAAGATGCGAACAAGATTACAATAAAAACTTCTACAGGAGCTGAAGTCTCCATCCAAAAAAATAAAATTAAATCTCGCAAAACAAGCAAGGTTTCAATGATGCCAGCAGGTCTGACAGATGCTTTAAATGAGAGTGAACTAATTGATCTTTTGAAGTACCTGACTGAACTTGGGAAAAGTCAGTGATTGGAGTTTGTCTATCAATAGGTGGATTGAAGAAAAAAGATACCAATTTCTCCCAGAGCTAATTAATTTCTCTTGCTAACTAGGGTGTTAAAACCCTAATTTTTTAATTTTATACAGATCCTATGTAAGGCCGATTTTTCTAATGGTGCTTGAAATGGAAATCATTAACCCGCATGCTGCTGGCATCGATATTGGCAGTCGTTCGAATTTTGTAGCCGTGAGTCAAGCCCTTGAGGACGTAAAAGAGTTTGGCGTGTACGCCGAGGATCTGTCAGCTATTTGTTGTCACCTTATAGCGCTATGGTATTACCTCTGTAGCTATGGAAAGCACGGGTGATTATTGGCAAAATCTCTTTACAGAACTCATAAAGCGCAACTTAGAAGTAATCCTCTGCAATGGTAAGTTTATTAAACATGCCAAAGGTAAAAAAACCGATGTTAAAGATGCCCGTTGGACACAAAAGCTACATAGATGGATTATCACGGAACCCCGATTGAAAAGTCGGGGCAGACTGTGGGAGATCTCTTATTTCAATGGTTGGCAATCATAAACGGGCTGATATAAGCTTAGCGAAATTCAAAATGGAAACAAGAGAAGTCGGAAGAGCCCATAATACCTATGATTGTAGTGTGAACAAAATCAAGGATAGGGAAGGGGCGCTACTTTAGAGAAGCGAATATGGAATTAATACTATTCCTACTGGCTTTGTCCTATTCGGCTGAAATTATAAGTAGTTGATTCTAAATGCCGCTATATGTTTGTTCAAATAGGAAGAGAAAGTACGAGTGATTCATTTAGCCTATGAATTATACATATGCTGGATAGATTCATGTGAAAAGCAAATGAAGAACGCTATCGGTAAGCCGTATGAGGGAAAACTTCATAGCCTGTCCTGTATTTAACAGGATACGGTTTGATGAAGGGGCTGCTGATAGTTCACTATTTATTGCTACTTTTAAAAGTATTAATAGGAGTAAGCTATCAGGCGCTACTCTACGCAGCAACCCTGGGAGTCAGGTGTTGCACATTGCTAAACGAGTTGGAGACTGCCTGATATCATACATGAAACATTTTTTTACCGAAAATAAAATTATGTCTAAACTCTATTTTGAAGAACAAACTTTTTTAAAGCGGAAAAAATTAAGAGAGATTGGTGCAGCAACTAAATAGGAAATTTTAAATGTAAATTTGTAAAATCAACAATTATTTATCATGACGCAAAAGAATGAACCTCAAAAAAATTCAGAAAATAATCTCTCTTTTCAAAAAAAAGTATGGATAGTAACTGGAATACTTGCTTTAGCAATAATTGTCTTATTGCTTTTGAAAGTCACATTTAGCGTTTTTTTATTAGTATTAGCAGGAACCCTCATAGCTATATTTTTTAGAGGGTTGAGCAATTTGATTCAACGGAAAACAAAATGGAAAGAAGGCATATGCGTAGCTATTTCCATTATGAGCACCTTGTTAATAGTTGCGGGATTGTTCTGGTTGATGGGAGCAAAAGTGCAGGGACAAATAGCTGAACTAATGGAAACGCTGCCTAAAACAATTGATAATGCAAAGGCGAAATTGAATAACAGTTTAATAGGCGAAAAAATTGTGGATAAGCTATCCTCAAAAAATTCAATGGATAAAGTACAAGTGTTTGCCGGACAATTTTTCCAGTCCACATTCGGGGTGTTAGGAGATATCTATGTGATTTTATTTATTGGGATTTTCTTCACCATTTCACCGAAAACGTACACCAAAGGTATGGTGCAACTAATACCGTTAAAAGGACAAGAAAAGGCAGATCAGGTGTTAAATAAATTAGGCGACCAATTACTTAATTGGCTCAAAGGAAAATTATTTTCCATGTTTGTTGTGTTTGTTTTAACAGGCATAGGCCTAGCTATCATTGGAATACCGCTTTGGCTTGTGTTAGCTCTTTTAGCAGGATTGATTAGCTTCATTCCCAACTTTGGACCGTTGCTTGCGTTGATACCAGCTCTACTGGTGGCTCTAATGCAAAGCCCTCAAACCGCTGCTTTGGTTGCTGGACTTTATATTCTAATTCAGTTTATTGAAAGCAATTTTATTACAACACTTGTACAGAAAAAATTACTTAACATGCCTCCGGCACTCATAATAATTGCACAGTTGATAATGGGTGCGCTGACAGGCGCATGGGGTTTAGTTTTGGCAACTCCACTAATTGTTATTGTAATTGTTTTAGTGCAGGAATTGTATATCAAAAATAGAAGCTAAAGAAGGGTATGCTTATAACAGCACCTACAAAAAATTGGCGGTTCAGTGGTTAAACCTGCCTGTCCGGCAGGCAGGTGAAGCTTTCCCGCAAAGGCGGGACAGGTCGTGCTTCGTTTCAAGTTTTCCCGCAAAGGCGGGACAAGTCGTGGTGGCAGACAGTTTAGTGCTTCCCTGCCTGGCCGGCAGGCAGGGAAATCGCCAGCTTCTTTTAGCTGCAAACCGTGTGTGTCTTGAAGCTGTGGCAATCCAGTAGGTGGAAATCCTACCTAAATAATTTGCTGTTCATTTAGAAGAGCTACCGACAGTTAAACCCAATTTCTACTGCTTTTTGATTGATTTTCCTTGACAACCTCTGAATAATTGAAGGATGAAATATTTATGACGATAAAAAATAACAATTGAAGCTTAGAATTTATTATTAAGGACTTGAGATTTGCTTATTGCTGGTGCCTTAATGATGAAAAATAATCAATTGATTCAGATTTCTTTTAGATTTACTTAGTATTGTGCAATTCAAATAAACCTTCAGTATGGATAAAAGAAATTACGTTTCCTATTCAAGTATATTGATACAATTCATCGAACCTCTTCTCAACGGTTCTGAAACAGAGGAAGAATACTTGATGAAGGCTAAGATGGGTATAATTGCGTGGAATTATCATGTCTCTGACCAAAACAAATTGCCTTACGATAAAGAGATGAAATCAATTTTGAAACAAATGACCAAAACCAATAGTGAAGGCGGAAAAATACTGAACTTGCTTGTTTTGCGAAAAGAGGCAAACTTCATTAATTATAAGCAGCTATTGACAAAGGTGGAGATAAGAAGAAAATCCGATAATTCGACAACGCTTTATGTAGAATCCTTTCCGGTAGATAAAATTATGAAATAGCCCTTCGGCCGGCTCAGGGCATTGTCTTGCTTTCTGATTTTGTTGAACCAGTTAGCTGGTGGCCCCCTTTGGTCGAAACATGCCACTGTATGCAGTTCTCCGGTCTTGCAATAAGGGCACTTTCTGAGCAGGGAAGCTGGTTTTCCTCCTACTTCTAATACGACCTGACCGATCTGGCTGTCGATATTGACCTTATGTGTTACCTTGAAGGCACTGGCTAGGATGCCATAATGTTTGATTTGGGTTAGGCCCTTGGGTAAGATCCCGATTCTCGGGACAAGTTATGAAAGCCAAACCTTCTAAGCCTTCATCGTCAAGGTTGAGCAGGTCACAGTTGAGATGCAGTCCCATATCAGCCAGACATCGGGCATAGTTGGTGAGCGTACTTTGGCTTTTGCCTGAAATGGTTATTGACCTGCGGAGCCTTTTGCGCTGTAAATCAATGCCTGGCACATTTTCACAGCTTTTTTCAATGATAGATTGCTTTTTTTTTCATAGCTTAAAATGTTAAGTATTTATGATAAGTCTAAGGTAGGAAGAAACGGCAATAATTGCCGGCTTGCTGCCTTAGCAGGATTCGTTCAACACATGGTATAGTGCATGCGGGTTTCAGAGGTTTTCGAAGGTTTGTGGCTTGTAAAAAAAGTCGGTGTAAACTGATAGGAAATCGCTTCGTAATCCCGCACGACACCATACCATAAAACGTTGAACTAAACCGTGCTGTTTGGGATACCTTATATATATGGGATCGATTTATCGGGTCTTGGGCAGTTGGCTAAATTTGGCGATGTTCCGGCATTGGATCGTTTGTGTTTTACTGCCAAAACCAAGTTTTGATGGAGGTTCGAAATGCTGTTGGCCATTTTTTTAGGAGCATGCACGTACAAAATAGTAGCCCCAGGGCATAGCTTCCCCTCTT
>Ga0209390_10005467_pt1 | contig 17950 bp, 16 predicted proteins | sample BON01_FD_187212 | JGI IMG/M metagenome (GOLD analysis project Ga0209390, IMG submission 187212) | Freshwater microbial communities from Lake Bonney liftoff mats and glacier meltwater in Antarctica - BON-01 (SPAdes) (version 2) | ecosystem: Environmental > Aquatic > Freshwater > Ice > Glacier...
CTGTCAACTATCAACTATTTCCCAATACAGAAGCGGCTAAAAATCCGATCGAGAACGGATTCGGTAACTTCTTCGCCGGTGACTTCGCCTAATGCTCTAATCGCCTCACGGAGGTCGATCGTCCAGAAGTCAAATGGGAATTGACTATCGACGGTAGTTAAGACCTGTTGTAGGGCAGCCTGGGCGCGAATCAGTGCTGCTGCTTGACGTTGATTAATAGCGATATCGATATTGGCTGCGTACAGTTTGCCGCCAGCAACGATCTCCAAAATAGCCACCTCTAAGCGATCGATTCCCAGATCGATCGCCGCAGCAGTTTCGACTACAGCACTAATCCCTGGTGGTAAATTCAGGTGGTGGCTCACTTTAACGAGATCGATTTTATTGATTACCACAATCGTCGTAATCGGGGCGATCTGGGCGTAAAGTTCTGTCTCTACATCCGTCCAACCGACCTGAGCATCGATCGTCAGTAGCACTAAATCCGCCGCTTGCGCCGCCGCCCGCGAACGCGCCACCCCAATTTGTTCGACCACATCACTAGTATCCCGAATCCCCGCTGTATCTAGTACCTGCACCGGAATTCCGCCGACGACTAATCGCGATTCAACTACATCTCGCGTCGTCCCAGGGAGTGGAGTCACGATCGCCCGATCGCTCCGACTCCAAGCATTGAGGAGACTAGATTTCCCGACATTTGGCTGTCCGAGAATTGCCACCTTCAAACCACTCCGCAACAGTTCCCCGCGATCGGCTGTCGCCACAATCCGTCCAATTTCATCCGCCAATGCCGCTAGTTTTGCTTTGACATCATCTAGATCCAAAGGCGGTAAATCTTCCTCAAAATCGATTCTCGCCTCAATCTCAGCCAGTAAATCCAATCCTTGCGATCGCAATTGACCGATCGGTTGGCGCAATTTGCCTTGTAGTCCAGCAATTGCTGTCTGAGCGGCGGCGGGAGATAAAGCACCCACTAGATCGCTGATACTTTCCGCCTGAGTCAGATCGATCCGTCCATTCAAAAATGCCCGGAGGGTAAACTCCCCAGGCTCGGCGACTTTTGCTCCATACTCGACACACAATTGGAGAATCTGTTGAACTAGGATAATTCCACCGTGACTATGGATTTCGACCACATCTTCCCGCGTGTAAGAGCGCGGCGCAAGCATCACTAGCAATAGTGCCTCATCGATCGTCACATCCGTCTCTGGATGCCGCACATAACCATATAAAATTCGATGGCTCTCCCACTCTTGGGTGCCTGGTGTTCTAAAAATTTGACGGGCGATCTTGACAGCATCTACCCCTGAGAGTCGCACAATTCCGACACTACCTTGTTGGGGGACAACAGCCGTCGCGATCGCTACAATAGTTCCAGTTTGCATAGTTAAATTAGTTGACAGCTCACGCTGTTGGCGTTAGCCTTGCCCTTGGCAATGGTCGTAAGTACAAAGCGCAGGCTCTGCCAATGCGGAGCGGATTGTAGAAAAGTGTTGATAGTTGTGAATAAACTTACTTTGCTTGGCATTGGTGCTGACTAATTACTAGTCACCGATCGCCATCCAAACTATTCTGATAAGATCCTAAAATTTAGATTGAGTGAATTTGAGGGTAACTACTGGAATATTGGGAGCTTCTAATCCAGCGTCAGGGCGATCGATTAAAACAGGTCATTGTCAACTGATGGAAGGCAAGTATCGGCTCATTATCAATAGTAACTTATTCGATCCACAGATTCAGACTCGCCTCACTCATCAAACGCCAGGTTCGATCCCGCGACGGCGATCGCCATCGTGCAATCAGACTACCGATTCCAGCGGACTACTACTCATTATCCCTTTTACTCACCTCCATTCAGGGATTTGGCAATTGGTTTGCAGCGGTACGACAACAGCACAGACGACATGGCATCAGATCCTCAAACTCCTTGTCTTACCACGCACCCTCACTCATCCGCCTACTTTTACCAATCCGCTCCAACTAGAGATACTAGCAAATGGAATCGAGTTACAGCAGATAGCACGGCAATTTTCTCAGATCGATCGATGTGCCGATATCGATCCACCGATTCCGCCCACCGTACCCATCGAGATCGGCAAACAGGAAAACTGGGCTGATGAACTCGATCGATTATTAGATCGACTAGAGCGGGATGCAGTAGAGGTTCACCGCCACCAGCCAGCAATTAACGATCGATTACTCGGCACAATTCAACTCAACCAGATTGGCGAGCCACCATTGCAACTGATTGGCTTGAATCGATCGACCTTACCCTGACTCTAAATCTCAATTCCCTGCACGATTCCAAGCTTTATACTGACATAACTGACAATCTAAATCTCGATTTTGCTCAGTCTGCTGTTTTTGGCGGAGCCTCCGCTCCTAAGCATCGTCACTATGACACTCGTACTCATCAAAACTTAGAAATAGTTATCGATGATTGAGTCGGTAGGTCTGTGAAACATCAAAGTAGTCGTCAGGCGATCGCCGCCCAGCACATAGGTTTCAGCTACCAGATTCCGATGTATTTTTACTTATTAAGATTTACAAACTTTTATCAAATATTTGTGAGCCTTTTTAGCTGACTAATTCAGATAGAATCTAAACATGCAACTCATATTTCCAAAGGACTTTTAATTATGGCAGCTTCTTTTCTTCCTGCAATCCTCGTCCCTACTGTCGGTTTATTATTTCCGGCGATAGCGATGGCATTTCTATTTGTATATATCGAACGTGACACTATCTAAATTAGGGTCAGTTCGAGAGCGGAAATCAGCCTCAGACTGAAAGTCTCAGCTAATAATACCAACACCAACACGGACTAATCTGTCTAGTCTGTGTTGGTGGGCTTTGCAGTTGTATCACGAGTGTAAACCCCAGCAATAAAACAGCCGGACTAGTCCGGCTGTTTTATTTAGATAGTAGTAAATACTCTTTGGCATTTGTCGATCCATGCCAATATTTAGGATTGGTGAATCGAACCACCAGCTTGATTACATTGACGATCCAATTCCAGCGTAGGAGCCATAAAAGAATAGGCTCACAACACCGATTACACCAATACCAGCAACGGTAGCAACCATCCACAATGGAATTTTTCCTGGTTCAGACATAATTTTTTTCTCAGTAAAGATCCCAATAGCAATACAAATAAGACTAGTTAGTTAAAGAAGTAACTAGTAAACAGAATTCCGAGCGTGAAGACCATTAATAAGCCTAAAAACAGTGAAGCTCGGTTGAGTTCTACTGGCTGATTATTTGGGTTTGGAGTACGTTCCATAGTTTTAATTTAATCCTATCTTTGAATAAATTGCATAGCAGCGATCGCGCCAATAAAGAATACACTAGGTACGCCCAGGGTGTGGACTGCTACCCATCTGACAGTAAAGATGGGATATGAGATAGGCTGATTTCCGCCGCCGCTAGTCATGTGTTTGCTCCTAAAATTTAAGGTAGGTTAGTTTAAGGTTTAGTTATCGATATTTATCTGGTTACTCATTAGCTAACCAGCACCAAAAATAACTTTTAAACCAAGATATGTAAGATCGGGATAACTATTTCTTTTGAACGAATTTGTCGAGCTGATTTTTGGAATCAAATCGATCGGAGACGATTGGCAACTCTTGACGATTCTGAGTAAAGTACTCATCAGGACGAGGAGTACCAAAAGCATCGTAAGCCAAGCCAGTGCTAACAAATAACCAGCCAGCTACAAACAATGCCGGGATGGTAATGCTGTGAATGATCCAATAACGAATACTGGTAACGATGTCCGAAAACGGACGTTCTCCGGTGGTTCCGCCTGCCATCTGGTCTGTGCTCCTGTGGTTAAATATCTACTCATCACAGTTTATCTCATAAACTTGAAGAAATGTGATGTGTAGATGAGAGAAATTGGGTTTTGGATTTGGGGTTCTGGGCGGTGAGACTCTATAGGATGTGTTAGTGCAAGCGTAACGCATCACTTTCATAGATTGATGCTACGCGATTACCTCCGGCAGGCTGCGCCAACGCCAACACATCCGAACCGATCCTTAATTCTTACATACTAGCCACACTGGGGGTGCCTTTGTACTCTAGGATAATCCCCCGTTGACCGATGATAAAACCGCGTTCGGGACTAAAGAACAAAATCTTGTATAGATTCGATGGTACCTCTTCTACAGCCTCATCCTTGAGCCAAGTTTTACCACTGTCATTACTGACGAGCAAATCTCCACTCCCACCAGATACCCAGACTTCTCGAGGGGTCCGATACGCCAGATCTAATAAGCCTGTATTAGTCTTTTGTCCGGGGAATACTTCATTCTCCCAAGCGTCAGGCGTTGCTGGATTGCTAAATTGTAGTTGTCCACCCCGCGCCAGCATCCACAGCCGACCATCATTAGCAAATCCCATGTTTGAAACACGGCGAGAACTGTTCCGGTTATGGGGTTCCCAATTTTCTTGACCTGGACTCCAAATCGAATAAAAGTTACCTTTGGCAGAAACAGCGATGTATTTACCTTCAGGGGAACGAGAAATCGTCCGAAATACACCCACAGCCCCACTAACTAGTGATTTCCAGTTTCTCCCTCCATCTTGGGTGGCATAAATCGCCCCAATATCAGTAGTCATTTCCGCCGATTTATCACCCAAGGCTTTGATGGTGGCGGGAATCCCTGGTAGTTTGGAACTGAGGGCAATTCGTTCCCAAGATTTACCTGTATCTTTGGTGTGGAGAAGAATCGCGGGTTCGCCGACAATCCAGCCTTCATCACCAGCAAAACTAATTGAAGTAAAGCGGTATTTGTCGCTATCTAGTTCTAATTTGCGATTTTCCCAAGTTTTACCACCATCGTTAGTTTCCAAGATGGCTGCATCACTACCGACCACCCAGCCGTGTTGGGGATTGCCAGTAAATGTTAGATCCTGGATATTGGATTCGGTGGGTAGCTGGATGGATTTCCAGGGACTGGTAGCTAATGGTTGAATGTGACTACAACTGACACACAATATTCCGATCGCTAGTAGTGTAGCCGTTCGTTTGAGAATTTGTTTAAGCAGGTTCATGTGTTGGGGCGATAATTATTTTTAATTGAGTGTATATAAGCTGAGGAAAATGAGGATGCCGACTGCGAGTCCACCATAAATTAATAAGCTTTTTTGTCCTGGAGTCATCGTATTGACCCCAAACCCATAGCCCTGGTTCTCTTTGAACCCATAACTTTCGGTAGTCCCGATATTGGCAAATGCAGTTTTCTTGACACCACATGAAGGACATTTCCAGGTCATGGGTAGGACACTAAAAGGCGTACCAGCAATAATCCGGTTTCTGGGATCGCCTTTGCTGGGATTATATTTGTATCCACAGGCGCGGCATTCAAATCGATCGTCATCGCTAGCTGCTGCGGCTACTGGTTTGGTGTCTGTTGTAGGTGCCAGATCTTCTGGACTACTAAGACGATCTTGCTCTAGATCGCTCATAAACTTGATTTTAATATTGGACGATTATTAACACACTGTTACAAATTTTGGCATATTATGCCGAGGTTTGATCCTGGGGATGAGATATTCTCAGATCTAAGCCAAGTTGCCAATCGCCTAAGCGGTTAGAAACCGCTCCTCTGCAAATTGGGTATCTAACTATGAGGCACCCTCCTTCATCCACCTACCTACATCTACCATGTCTATCAAAAAAATCCTGTCGATCGGGTTACTGATTTTTGTACCGATTTCGATCGCGGCTGAATCTCAACACTGGGGAGATCTGGCTGTATTTATCACCTCAGCGTTAGCGATCGTCCCGCTAGCCATTTGGTTGAGTACGGCGACGGAGGAAGTAGCCGTAGTCACTGGTCCCGCTGTAGGCGGGCTGCTAAACGCCGTATTTGGTAATGCTACAGAGTTGATTATTGGGTTAGTTGCACTCAGGGCTGGTTTAGTAGATATTGTCAAAGCGAGTATTACGGGGACAATTATTAGTAATCTACTGCTGGCGATGGGATTGTCGATGTTTCTGGGTGGTTTGAAGTACAAGGAGCAGGAATTTAAGCCGATCGTGGCACAGGTCAATGGTTCTTCGATGACGCTGGCTGTAATTGCAATTTTGTTACCGACGATGGCATTTTATGCGGCTAATAAGTCTGATGTCTTTGCAGTCGAAAAACTATCGATCGTGGTGGCAGTTATCTTGATTGCAGTTTATGTGATGACTTTACTTTTCTCTCTCAAAACTCATAGCTATTTATATGATGTCGGTTTGGTAGATTTAGATATTGAAATAACCCCACACAAGCCCAATTTACGCTTATGGTTGGTTGTGCTAGTTGTTTCTACTCTAGCAGTTGCGTACGAGTCAGAAATGTTTGTAGGAGTAGTAGAAGTAGCGACCAAAGGATTGGGTTTAACACCGTTATTTACTGGAGTAATTTTATTACCATTAGTTGGTGGTGCCGCAGAATATGTCACGGCGGTCGGAGTAGCGATTAAAAACAATATGAATTTATCCGTCTCCGTAGCGATGGGTTCGAGTTTATTAGTTGCGTTATTGATGGCTCCGATGTTGGTATTAGTCGGATATGCGATCGGTCAACCGATGGATCTCAATTTTAATCCGTTTGAAGTTGTGGCGGTAGGAGTCGCTGTAATTGTGGCTAATCTAATTAGTTTAGACGGTCGATCGAATTGGTTGGAAGGGGTATTATTACTCGCAACTTATTTTATTTTAGCGGCTGCTTTCTATTTTCTACCGATTTAAATAAGTCCAACTAGCGACCCGATTTGTCTGATTTGAAACGAAGAGTGGTATGACATAGCAACCGCCAAGGCAATTAGGACAGCGATTGTGTCTTGCCGTGCTGTATTGTCTTGATTCGCTAAACCCTCGGGGAACCCCATTGGTGCGGGGAGGTGAAGGAAGCCAAGAAGCGGCACGAGATATTTTCAGCAGCCCAAAAACCGTTTACGTGAATTTTGGTAACTGGATACAGCGAGAAGATATTACGATCGTTTGGAGGAGTTCGAGATTCAGGACTAAGTGCGGGAATTTACCGACTGGCGGAGGGATAGCTAATGATACAGCGGTATCGTCACAGTCAATCTTCAGTAATCATCAAACATCACCTCGATATTCTCACAAGCAGAGATGGGAGGTAATTTTTTATCGTGTCGCTCGCACCGACGTTACTATTATTGGGATACGAGATCGATCTTAATTTAAATTTATTTGAAATTATAACGGTGAGAGTCAGGATAATTATGGCTAATTTAATTAGCTGAGATAGTCGATCGAATTAGCTCGAAGGGATACTACTATTGGCAATTTACCCGATCGTATCTACAGATTTCTAATTCTAACGATCTAAGGGAGGTACGTGGAAATAATACACCAAATTATAGGGTATGTTATCACAAAGCGTAACGCACCAGCACACTCACAGTTAGTACTTTATTTAGCTGCTCGTCCCTAAATAGAGTGAATAGATCTCATTGCTTAGAAGTCAACACTCCGATCGATATTACTACGGACAGATCATGAGTCATTATCTAATTTTTTATTTTCCGCTTGAAGATGGTATTGATGTGATTAGGGTGTTACATGGTACCCGCGATGTTGAGGTGATTCTTTAGCTCGGCTGGGCGAGAACTTGCTATATGCTACGATCTTCTAATCGCCAGACGGTATCACCCAATGCTCATTAAACCTCCAAGTAGTTGTAACAATTAGCTGACAATTTTTAATATTATGTCTCGATGTTCTGATTGATTTTTAGTTACTCGATCGTCGTTGTAAAATAATCGGATATTTACCCACCACTGGACTCCGAGCGATCGAAACCCCTTGACTATCTTGAATCTCTAACTTGCTAAAACGATTTGTCTGAGCTTGAAGCCACATGCGATCGGTCAATCGATTTTGTTGCTCGTCGTCGAGCGTGTACCAAATTAGATCGAGTCGGACAACCAATCGATCGCGGGCAATATCGACGTTTAGTGTTTGAATCAGGTCGTCTGGATACTGACTGGTGATATCGCTCAATTGAGACTCAATTGCTTCGATAAATGCCTGTTCGGGATTAGTTAATATTGGATCGATCGCGGGTGTAGAATAGGGTTGAACAGCGATCGGTGCAGATGGTGTCTTCGCTAATGACGGCTCGATCTTCGGGATGAAAAAACCATCGACAAACCAGATCCCTATGGTCACGATCGTTATCACAATTGCCGTCAGGATCGCATCAGAGAGCTGCCGAATGGGTGCTGGTAAGAAACGACGAAATTGCTGTAATGTGCTAGACCAGAACCCGATCGATCGATCCATCAGTCCAGGTGTAGATCGATCGAGAATAACGTTACTATTGGGTGAAAATGGCTGCTGGGGCAGGCTCTCATCCCAAATATCTTCAGTGAGGGACACAGACGCGGGATTCTTACCGCGCCGAGCTTCCTGGAGATTACTAGTTTTGACTGTTGCTGCGGGTAGAGCCTCATCCCAGTCTTCGAGGTCCGGGGCGATGGGTGTTGGCGGTACTACTGTTGCGCTCGGTCGATCGGAGACGACCTTACTAGCCAGAGGCTGTGCCCACAAATTAGATTCATCAGCTAGGGTTTCGGCATCATCCCAATTAGTCTCTTCATCATCAGTATCATATCTACTCGCGATCGGAAACTCTCGATCGTTATATTCTGGCTGGGATGGCGGATCGTTCTGTTGTGAATTTGCCTGAGTGAGTGATGATTCTGGGGTCTTTTTTCCAAATCGCCCAAACAATCCTTGTATTAGTTTACCTGTCCTCGATCGGGGGGCCATTTCGGTTAGGATTAGTTTCACTTACTTCTAATTTATCACCTTTATTCAGTCAGCCCCTGACAAATCACCAAAATTTATGAGTACTAACCGCCGTCAATTTTTAGTTGGAGCTGGCTTGGCTGGCTTGGGTATAGCTGGCGCGGGTAAGCTATTCGTCGATCGAGCCAATTCGATCGAAGATATCATGTCCGCAGTACCCATCCCCAAGTCAAAGTTATTACAGCGATTCGCCGTCCTTGCCGATACAGGTACTGGTAGTCTCAATCAGTATTCCGTCGGTCGTGCGCTAGCTCAGTATCACACCAAAAATCCCTTTAATACCATCCTGCTGGCTGGAGACAATATCTATACCAATGGCGAGTTTAGCAAGATTAAACCTGTCTTTGCGATCCCTTATCAAGATTTACTCCAACGAGGGGTAAAGTTTTATGCTTCCCTAGGCAATCATGACGTGCGGACAATGAATGGCGATCTTCAAGTCGCTTATCCTGAGTTTAATATGCAGGGTCAGCGTTACTATACACATGGACAAGGCGATGTCCGGTTCTTTGTCCTCAATACCAACGATATCGTCAATCCCCAGTCACCCGAACGAGTCAAACAATTAGACTGGCTCGATCGAGTATTAGCAGCTAGTACAGCTAAATGGAATATTGTCTACGGACATCACAATATCTATTCCGCTGGGGTATATGAAGTCAACAAGATAATGGCAAGAGATATCACCCCAATTTTGAAAAAACACAAAGTGCGCCTGTGGATCAATGGTCACGATCATAATTATCAACGGTCGAAACCGATTGACGGTACTACTTATATGGTGTGTGGCGGCGGCGGCGCGGGTTTATATCCAGTCCAACCCCAGAGCTGGACTGCATTTGCTAAAAGCGTCCACAGTTTCGGTATCGTTGAAGTTTATCAAGACCAAATTCTCTTGACAGGAATCGATAGTAAGGGCGAGATCATCGATCGCGGTTTAGTCAATCTCGCTTAAAATCCCGCTCGAAAAATCCCCTTCCAAGAGGGGATTTTTTTATGCTGCTTTATTCATTAGGTGCTATCTTCTGAGTCAGCCGTTGGCGTAGCTTACCGTAAGTAATCGCAATTACCCAACGCAAGAGTACCCACGATCGGCTACAATTATACATAGATATTTACAAAGATTAGTAAATTTCGATCGTCTACATTAGACCGTATTAGAGTTCTAACTCCACAATTTATGAGCATTCCCATTCGTAACGTAGCCATCATCGCGCACGTAGACCACGGTAAAACCACCCTTGTTGATGCCCTCTTAAAACAATCCGGTGTTTTCCGCGAAGGGGAAGAAGTGCCTGTTTGTGTGATGGATTCCAACGACATCGAGCGCGAACGTGGTATTACGATTCTATCCAAGAATACTGCCGTTAGATACAAAGAGACATTAATCAACATTATCGATACCCCTGGACACGCGGACTTCGGTGGTGAAGTCGAGCGCGTATTGGGCATGGTTGACGGCTGCATCCTGATTGTGGATGCCAATGAAGGGCCGATGCCCCAAACCCGCTTCGTGCTCAAAAAAGCCCTAGAGAAGGGTCTACGCCCGATCGTAGTTGTCAATAAGATCGATCGCGAGCAAGCCTCCCCCCATATAGCCGTAGATAAAGTTCTCGACTTATTCCTCGAACTCGGTGCTGACGACGATCAGTGTGACTTCCCCCACCTATTTGCTTCGGGGATCGGTGGCTATGCCCAAAACGACATGGAAACCAAAGGTACCGACATGGTACCGATGTTTGAGGCGATCTTACGGCATGTTCCACCCCCAATTGGTGACTCGGACAAGCCCTTGCAACTGCAAGTTACTACTCTAGATTATTCTGACTATCTAGGTCGGATTGTCATCGGTAAGATCCACAATGGGACGGTTACTATGGGTCAGCAAGCTGCGCTGATCAAAGAAGATGGCTCGATCTCCAAAGGACGCATCACCAAGCTCTTGGGCTTTGATGGCTTGAAGCGGATCGAAATTCCGAGCGCGACAGCAGGTAATATCGTTGCTGTGACTGGATTTGCCGATGCCAATATCGGTGAGACGATTACCTGTCCCACCATGCCGATGGCTCTACCAATGATCAAAGTAGACGAACCTACCTTGCAGATGACCTTCTGCGTAAATGATTCGCCCTTTGCTGGTACCGAAGGCAAAAACGTTACCTCACGTCAAGTTCGCGACAGACTATTCCGTGAATTGGAAACAAACGTCGCCCTGCGCGTCGAGGAAACCGATGAAGCTGACAAGTTTGCTGTAGCCGGACGCGGTGAACTTCACCTCGGTATTCTGATTGAGAATATGCGTCGGGAAGGATTTGAATTCCAAGTCTCCCAGCCGCAGGTAATCTATCGTGAAGTTGGCGGTCAAAAGTGCGAACCATTTGAGCTACTCGCTCTAGATGTCCCCGAAGAATCCGTCGGTAGCTGTATCGAACGTCTCGGTCAACGCAAGGGTGAAATGCAGGATATGGTTGTCGGGATGAATGGTCGTTCTAACCTAGAATTCGTCATTCCTGCTCGTGGTTTGATCGGGTTCCGAGGTGAATTTATGCGGATGACTCGCGGTGCTGGGATTATGAATCACAGTTTCCTTGAATATCGTCCGACTTGTGGGGATATTTCTGCTCGTCGCAATGGCGTATTGATTTCGTTCGAGGAAGGTGTCGCTACTGACTACGCGCTGATGGGTGCCGAAGATCGCGGTACATTCTTTATCAAGCCTGGAACCAAGGTGTATAAAGGAATGATCGTTGGTGAAAACAACCGTCCACAAGATCTAGAACTGAACATCTGTAAGAGCAAACAATTAACCAACCACCGAGCTTCGGGCGGGGAAGAATTGGTTCAGCTCAAAACACCGATCGACATGACGCTCGAACGCGCTCTAGAATACATCAGTGGTGATGAGCTAGTAGAAGTCACTCCCCTATCAATTCGGTTGCGGAAAATCTCCAAGAAATTAGCCAGACGTTAAGTCAGCAGCTAATTAATTAACCGATTGCAAAGCTCACATCTGTGGGCTTTTCTTTTGGGATTGTCGGTAGGGGCAATTCATCAATTGCCCCTACCGATAATCCCATTCTGACATAATGGAAATGTAGTGAATACTAATCGATCGCGTGGAGGTTGGATGAGCATTACCGAATCCGTAGATACCGAAACACTTTCAGTCAAAATTCGGAGTGCAGACCTCGATGTTACTTCAGCCCAGTTCGACAGGTTGTGTCAAGACAATCGGGATTTGCGATTGGAATTGACTAAAGAAGGAAAATTGATTGTCATGGCACCAACATTTGGGGAGAGTGGAAAAAGAAATGGAAATTTGTTTGGTCGAGTTTGGGCTTGGAACGAACTCACTCAATTAGGAACAACTTTTGACTCTTCCACTGGCTATGACTTCTCAGCAATTGGCGGCGGTAAACTATCGCCAGATGTTTCGTGGATTGAGAACTCTCGCCTAGAAGGTGTTTCGCTCAGACAATTTATTCCTGTGGTACCAGATTTTCTAATCGAGCTACGCTCTACTACCGATAGACTGAGCGATCTCCAGGCTAAAATGCTGGAATATCAGCGGTTGGGCGTAAAGTTAGGATTATTAATTAACCCCCAAGATAAACAAGTTGAAATCTATCGATCGAATAGAGAAGTTGAAGTTATTCAATCCCCCACTTCGTTCGCGGGTAGCGTACCGGAGGTAATCGATTGTGCGGACATCATGCCTGAATTTAGCTTAGATTTAACCAGAGTATTGTAAATCGATTGCTCAAGGCAGGTCTTCTCCTGAAGGAGAGGCTACGCCAACGATCGACAGAGTAAAAAAACCTCGATCGAGCTGCCAATGTCAGTGTATTTATTTACCCCCAAATGCGATCGAAACAATTGCCAGTATTATAAATAATATCCCCCCAATAATTGTAATCGTCCGCTCAGAAATATGACTAGCGATCGCCCGACCGCCAATCACCGCAATCAGCGCACAAATCGTATGACCGACAATACCACCCAACATTACCCCGATCGCGTCTTTTGATGCGGCTAGTGTAATTGTCGCAAACTGAGTACGATCTCCCCATTCAGCCACAAAGGTTAGTACACAACTTTCGATAAAAATCTTCCAAGCCGTATGCCGCTGTTTAAATTTACGTTCGCTATCTTCGACAGCTTCTTCGGCTTCAGCCATCACTTCTACATCAGTTTGAGCTGACATCTCTCGCGCTGAATAGAGTAGCTTGATGCCAAAGATTAGGAATAGTAATGCTGCGACTCGATCGATCGAGATTTGATTCAGAAAACTCAGACTTGGCGGTAAATACTGACTAAATAATTTTGGTAATAATACTATCAGTTGACCGATCCAGACTGATAGTATGGTCATCGCTGCTAAAGCTGTCACTACGCCCAGAAATACTGGTTTGCGCGGGTAGCGGCTAGCCAAAATCACTGCCATGAAGAAAGTCTTATCACCGATTTCTGAGGCTGTGATTAGTGACAGTGCAGCCGTAAATGCTTCTAACATTGATTACTTATATTTTTAGAGCTAGATCCTGCTGATTCTGCTAGTCTACAGATCGAATCTTACCGACCAAAATATCTTACGATACTTTACTAAAAATAGGTACTTGCACTCATTTTATCGTCATTTTCTCATCATTTTTACCTCATAATTTCACTCGGTCGTAGTGATTAGTATAAAAGATCGATATTTCCAATATCTACAACCTAAAACCTAACTTCTTCTCTTTACGTAGATATCTATTAATCTGGATATAAACGTCGGCGAACACTATTGACTCAACCCGTGGGGTGAGTTCGGAGCTATAATAACCATCTAAGATTGAATTGAGGACAGCCAATCGTGATAAATAAAGTTGAGAACCAGTCGCCGCATCACGTCGTTATTGTCGGTGGGGGTTTTGGGGGACTTCATGCGGCACTATCATTGGGTAACGCGCCCGTACAGGTGACGCTGATTGATAAACGTAACTTCCATCTGTTCCAACCACTACTTTATCAAGTAGCCACGGGTGGCTTATCACCTGCGGATATTTCCTCACCATTACGATCGATCCTGAATAAACAACGAAACACTAAGGTAATCATGGGCGAGGTGCGAGATGTCGATCCTCACCAGCAGAAGATTTTCCTAAATAAGGGTGAGATAAATTACGATACGCTGATCGTCGCTACAGGAGTCAGCCACCATTACTTCGGTAACGAGCAATGGGCACCTACAGCCCCAGGCTTAAAAACCGTCGAAGACGCGCTCGAAATGCGCCGCCGGATTTTCATGGCATTTGAAGCAGCCGAAAAAGAAACCGATCTCGAAAAACGCCAAGCTTGGCTGACCTTTGTCATCGTCGGTGGCGGCCCAACTGGAGTAGAATTAGCTGGGGCGATCGCTGAATTGGCTTATAGTACCCTTAAAAAAGATTTCCGCAATATCGATACGTCCGAAGCCAAGGTAATCCTGGTCGAAGGGATGGATCGCGTCTTACCACCCTACCCGCCCGAACTGTCTGTAAAAGCAGAAGCATCCTTGGTTAAATTGGGCGTGAAGGTGCAGACAAAGGCACTAGTGATAAATATAGAGGATAACGTTGTTACCATCCGTCAGGGCGAGAATATCGAGCGGGTAGCAGCCCGAACTGTGTTATGGGCGGCGGGGGTAAAAGCTTCGGCGATGGGTAAGATTTTAGCAGCACATACCGGAGTCGAACTCGATCGAGTCGGGAGAGTCATGGTTGAGTCTGACTTGAGCATCAAGGGGTATCCGCAGGTTTTTGTCATTGGCGATTTGGCTAACTTCACCAAGCCCGACGGGAAACCTCTAGCAGGAGTAGCACCTGTAGCGACTCAAGAAGGTAAGTATGTTGCTGACTCGATCGTCAAGCGACTTGGAGGCGAAAGTTTGCCAGCTTTTGAGTATTATGATGCTGGAAGCTTATCAGTAATTGGCAGACATTCAGCGGTAGCCGATTTTGGTAAAGTGAAAATGTCTGGCTTCTTTGCCTGGTTAATCTGGGTATTTGTCCACATTTATTATCTGATTGAATTTGATAGTAAATTGGTGGTATTTATTCAATGGACGTGGAGTTATTTCACCCGCAAACGTGGGGCGAGATTGATTACAGGTGATGAATCTTTAGGACAAATCGGCGTTGACGATCGAGGTGATTATTTCGTGCAGCCAAAAATACAGGTAAATGTCAAAGTTTAAATAAGTGCGCTCGATCTAAAATATCAGATCGAGTGCAAGATATGAGTCATCAGATCTTAGCGATCGAGATTGATGCCAAGATCGATCGCTAGAATCTCCATTTAAGATTTTAATTTCCATACGGACGGGGAAAAGGTCTCAACATCTTTTGGGCTTGATAAACGCTAAATGTTTGAACTATTTCCCCACCACGGAAAATCGGAATTTCACCTAATTTCGTTAATTTCTTAAAATAGCTAGGATAGCGTTGTTGGGCATCTAAATCGACATCAAAGGTTTTGCTACCTAGATAAATAGCATTTTGACCTACCCACTGTTGTGGTTTCGACCAAAAGGCAAAGCCACGCGGATCGGGATCGAAACAAGTTAACGGTTTATGAAAGATTGGTTCGATCGCCATGCCGATCTGTCCGCCTAAAATGTACCGATTGGTGAAGACAAAATCTGCTTTTTTCAAGGCTAAATTTAACTGACTATTACCGATAAATCCTTGGCGAAGCTGTTGGATGTCAAAGATTTGGGTAGAATTATCAGTTTTTATTTCTAGTGGTAATACTCCAAATATTGAAGGCTTGCCAGAGGTTTGAAATGTCCCGAGCGCAATATGAGATAGCGCGATCGAGAATAAGACCAGAATTACCCCAACCGATCCAAAAAACCACCGATCAGGGACACGAGAATCAGCTGATCGACGGCCAATTGATATCCGTTCGGCAAGTAACATGATTGCCGACCAATATCCAGGCATTTTCCAAGCAGGTAGAATTTGTTGATAGCCAGAGATGAGTGTAAATCCCAAGATTAGAGGTAATGAGAGCCATAATAGTAAAGCTCTTTTTTCTAAATCCCACTCATTACTAAATCTGCTACGACTTGGATATTGCCATTTAATATTTCTAATTTGGTGAACGGTAGTGCGGATGACTGTCCATAATAATGGCAAGCCAAAAGTGGGGAATAGATAAAGCATCTCTACCAAAAGAGTGACTACTACTCGATCGATCTGATAACTACTATTGGGCACAGCGCGTTCTGATTGAAAGCGAAAAGATACCCAATCATGAATGATATTCCAGTATAGTACTGGCGAGATGGTCAATAAGAAAATCGGGATACCAATTAAGAACCATTTGGATTTGAGAGCGCAACGATAATTAGGACTAAATAGACAAAAACCAAATAAACCTAAGCCTAAAATAAATCCATGATATTTACCTAAACAAGCTAATCCGACAGTCAGACAGAGCAATGTCAATCGAAAACTCGGTCGATAGACACGATAATCAAAAAATTCTCGGGTGGCTAACCACAATGATACTGCCCAAAAAAATAATAGTGGTGTGTCGGGAAGATTTAAGACGCCGAAGGCAAGTTGAAAGATGGGAATTGCCGAAGCGATCGCCAGCGTATTAATGGCAATTTGGAGCGTGTATAATCTCAGCGCGGCTAGATAGAGGAAGATTAACGAGCCAGTGTAGAGTAGTAGTGTCCCGATCCGAATCGTGAACTGAGATACTTGTCCCGTCAACCACACACCAATACCTGTAGTAAATGCTACCAGTGGCGGATGATCGAAATAACTCCAATCGGGATGAAGAGTGTAGAGATAATAATATGCTTCATCAAATCCGGCATTGAGCCAGATTGAGATAAATAATCTGACTAGAAAGCCAGCCAGTAAGATGATTACTGCTGTTCGATGATAGTAAGCTGAAACACTTTGATAAAGTTGGATCGCCATGAATACTTAACGCGGTTGACAGTTGTCTGGGCGGGTTCCCCGCCCAGTACAGTTGTGGTAATTCTGACACAGCTTTTGATGCTGATGTATTGGTGCAAGCTGTGAGTAAATTCAAATTATCCGGAGAGCACATAGAAATCTTACCGTGTTTGTGTGGGTTGGGATCGATTCTGTACCAGACGGCGATCCCAACGATGATTAGTGGGTACTCTAACTAATATCAATGACTCGCTCTCGATCTCTAAATCTAAATCCCCATGCTCAACCGTCCGACTAAATGGCTGGAAACTAACTGGGTAGCTCCCGCCTATGCTGGGTGGTTGTTAGCAATCCTGACGATTTGCTTCTTTGGTGCAGCGACTAATACGATGGCTGGCTGGCTATATGTATTGAGTGGCGTGGGAGTCGCATTACTTGGGGTGTCGGCAATTTTGCCCGCTCGATCGATCCAAGCTCTGACAGTTACTCGCGAACCAATCTTACCAGTTACTGCTGGCACAGAATTAGAGATTGCCCTGACTATCCACAATCCTACCCATCAGGCGCAAACTTTATTTCAAGTTCAAGATTTGACAACATTGAACCGACTAAATCCGCCTGTAACCAGTGTAGAGCAAGTATTGGCTCAAAATAAGTATCGATGGGTGTATCGCCTGGCTACCGAGCAGCGTGGAGTCTATCAGTGGGCGAAAGTAGCCCTGCGAAGTGGTGCGCCGATCGGGTTATTTTGGTGTCAGCGATATCGTCAAGTCCCAGCGATCGCTTATGTATATCCACAAGTCCTCAAATTAGATCGATGTCCTCTCATCGACGGAATGGGTAGTGCGGATCGATCGATCGATCCAGATTCCAATCGCCATTTAGAAGCAGCCAACGAGGGGATGACTCGATCGCTGCGTCCTTACCGCTATGGCGATTCGATCCGCTTGATTCATTGGCGTACGAGTGCCCGGTATGGAGAGTTTCAAGTGCGGGAACTGGAAATCGATCGCGGCGGACAAGACATGGTAATTTATCTCGATAGTGGTGCAAACTGGAACGCAGCAGACTTTGAACAAGCCGTAATTGCTGCCTGTACACTCTACTTCTATGCCGCTCGATCGGCACGTTTTCACGTCAAACTCTGGACGGCTGGAACTGGTCTAATTTCTGGCAGCCAACAGAT
>Ga0209390_10005470_pt1 | contig 17946 bp, 5 predicted proteins | sample BON01_FD_187212 | JGI IMG/M metagenome (GOLD analysis project Ga0209390, IMG submission 187212) | Freshwater microbial communities from Lake Bonney liftoff mats and glacier meltwater in Antarctica - BON-01 (SPAdes) (version 2) | ecosystem: Environmental > Aquatic > Freshwater > Ice > Glacier...
GGGGGGGAGGACAGAGGAGCGGGCGGGGGCGTGAGGCGGCGGCGGCAGCCGCAGATGGCGGGAGGGGGGGAGGACGGCAGGAAGAAAGAATCGAGTCCCTATGGTCGTCGGCGACGACGACGGAGCATGGTAGGGGTTGCGTCGCCCTAGGCGCCCGTAGAGTGCCCTGAGCCGGGCGCGGGTGGACCGCGGAGAGAGAGAGAGAGACGCCGCTTGCTTGCTTGCTGCTGTTGCCGTTGGGCCCTCGTCCCGTCGGCGGCGGCGCTCGGCGGCGGCGGCGGCGCTCGGGACCCCCGCTCTCTCCTCGCATGCCGCGCGCGCGTGCTCTGGCCCGCCGAATCGACCGTCGGGCCCCGGTCGCTTGTCCATTCAGCATGATGGCGGGCTGGCGGACCGGGGGAGGGGGGGAAGGGGGGCGCGCCGCCTTTTCGCGACTTGTAACTGCGAGGGAGGGCCGTCGTAGAAAAAAACCGAAGGTTTAGAAGGGGCCGGGGGGAACCCCATCCGTTGCCCGAGAAGCCAAACCTCACCGTGGTGCAGCGCAGCAGCTGCTCGAGCAGGATGCCGCCGACAAAGCCCGTGACGCCGGTCAGGAAGACGACCGCGCCGTCGAACTCGCGCCGAATGGAGAGGTCCTCCATTGCCATTGGCGGAGCAGGGGGAACCATTGAGGGCAGTGCGACGTTTTTTTTCTTCGGGGGAGGCTTTGACTGACAAATTAGTCGTGCGTGAAGGGGGATGCGCGTGCGGGCGCGCGCGGCAGTCGTGAAAAAGGAAGGTTGCGCTCGCGTGTATTAAGTATTTCCTGCGGGTTGTAAAGTGTGGAGATGCCAACGGAGGGGGGAGCTCCAGCAAAGAAGAGGAGGGGTGGGGGCGGCGGCGGCGGCGGCAGCGGCGGCGGCGCCCTTGCACACGCCCTCCAGGGACGCAGAGAGACGGACGGCCTCTGTTTGATAGCTAGGGTTTCGCGAGCAAAACATCCTCTCTCTCCCTTCTCTCCCTCGCGCCCGCGCGCGCGCGCCGTCGTCCGCGCCTCCCCCGCCCTCACCGCCGCCGCCGCCCCTGCACCGCGGTAAAGCCGTCCTCGTCGACGACAGGCGCCGCGCGCGGGGCGTGCGCCGGCGCCGCGCGGGGCGGCGCCGCCTCACCCATCTGCGCGTCGCCGCCCTCGCCGCCCTCGTCGCCCTCGTCGCCGCTGCTGCTGCTCCCGTCGTCCTCTCCGCCGGCGCCCCCGCCCGCGGCCGCGCGGCTCGCTCGCCGCGACGCGGCCGCCTTGGCCGCCCGCGCGCGCAGCGCCTGCAGGCGCGGCGTGGCGGCCGGCAGACCCGCTCCCGCCGCCGCCGCCGCCGCCGCCGCTCCGCCCGCCGCCGCTCCGCCCGCCGAGGCCGCCGCCAAGGCCGAAGCCGCCGCCGAAGCCGAAGCCGACGCGAGCTCGTCGTGCAGCGCGCACAGCGCCTCGGCGACCTCGCGCGGGCTGCCGTCCTGGGCCTCGACGCTAAAGTCCTCGACGAGGGCCTCCTCGAGCACCTCCTCAAGCTCGTCCGGAAAGTGCTCTGCGTTTTGTGTTGTTTTTGCTCTTGTTGTTTGTCGTGAGAGAAAAAAGGCGCCGTCCTCTCTCGCCTCGCCGTCCCCGCCGACCTCTCCTCGGAGTTCTGGCGAGAGGCCGCCGGCACGAAAGCGGGCCCGGGACAAACACCTTGACTCACCCTTGCGCCCGTAAAACCACGACGCCACGTATCCCACGAGCTCGCGCGCCTTATCGCGCGAGTAAGGGCCGCCCCACTCGTTCTCCACGGCCAGGGCCAGCGCCGTCCACTCGGCCATGACCAGGCCGACCCCTTCTTCAAAGGCCGGACGCGCGCGCGGCGGCACGAGGCCGGCGCCCACGACGGCGCCGCTGCGCAGGTTCATTGTTTTTTGTTTTCGGCGGTCCTATGTGTTTGATTGGTGGTCTGTTTGTTGCGGGTGCAGCGTATTCGGGGAGCGGATGGCGGTGCGCTCCTAGGGGCACGCCCTTCAGTTGTCGCGCGCGCGCGCGCGCGCCAAGAGGGGGAGGGTGCGGATGAATGAGGGGCGAGGTTGCGCCGCCTGCGAGAGAAAGACGTGTTCCGCTCGTCTCGTTGATTTGAGGCTCGGCGCTCGTGCGAATTCAGAGGTTGGAATGTCGATCGTCGATCGGGGTGAGTAGGATGGGGAGACGGGGCGGCGCGATGTCGTCCCTTTGTATTCGCGTCGCCCTGTGCGTGCCGCCGCTTCTTTCGACGTCGCCGACGCCGACACGTCGTTTCGTCGTCGGCGCTCCGACCACGAAAGCCGACGCCGCCCTCCCTTCGTACGACAGACAGATACAGTTGGACAGACGGTCAAGGGCGATCACACACCACGGTCGACAACCACAACACACCACACCAACAACGCCACTAACCGAGGCATAGAACCCGAGGGCTGAGAGAGCAAGAGAGACGAAAGCGTCGACACGACAAAGAGTTCCACCCACGCGCGCCCGCACCACAAAATAGCACCGTCTTGCGACATCGCCATGATCGACCGCGTCTAGCGGCCTCGTGGGTGACCAAGCCCTCGTCGGCGCCCCCTGTTGGCGCTTTGAAAGGAGGACAGAGCCCCTCCACCTTCTTGCACGCCAATCCGAAGCGCGAGAAATGGCGAGCGGCGGAGGCCAGCGCGAGGGCGAGGCGCTCGGGGAGATGTCGGGCATCCTCTGGGGCAACCTGGACGCCAACCACCGCGTGGAAGCCGACTATTTGGAGGAGGTGGGACAGAGAGAGAGCAAGAGCGCCGAGCGATCGGCGCGCCTTTGCCGGCGTCTCAGCGGGAAACCGCTCAAAGACTCGACACACCACGCATCCCCCTCGGCCCCCCAAACCCAACACAACAACAGGACGCCCGCGCCAGCCTCGGGCGCGTGTCCGAGCAGGTCGCCGCAGAGACGCTGCCCGGGCTGCGCACGCTGGCCGACGGCGCGGCGGCGGGAGGAGCTGCTGCTGCCGGCGGCGCCGTCGCTGCTGCGGGCGGCCGCAGCCCGTCGCGCCGTTCTCCGGCGGCGGCGGCGGCGGCGGCTGCGCGCGGCCGCCCGGTGGCCGTCGACTACGCCGACGAGCCGACGATCCCGGAGGACCTGCCTGTTCCGGGCGGCTTCCGGGCCCCAGCGGGCGCCGGCGGGGCGGCGGCCGAGGAGGACGACTACGACGACGACGACGGGCCGACGGCGACGCCTGCCCCGCCGGCACCAGCAGCAGCGGCAGCAGCAGCACCAGCGGTGGTGGTCCCGCCCACGGCCGCCGAGGACGACTACGAGGACGATTACGACGAGGGCGCTAAGTCCGCAGCAGCCGTCAAAGCGCCGCCGCCGAAAGGAGCCGCCGCCGCCGCCTCCCTCTTTGTGGCGCCGGCGCAACGGGTCCGGCCGCCGCCGCCGCCGTCTCGGCAGCAGCTGCAGCAGCAGCAGCAGCCGCCGTCCGCGAGGCCGGCGCCGCCGCCCATGCCCGCGGGCCTCACCGCGGAGCAGGTGGCCGCCTACGTCACCGAGGCAGACCGCCAGGACATGCTGAGGCGCGTCGCGAGGCAGCGCGAGCTGGGGTTCCCCTACCTGGCGACGGCGGCAGCGGCCGAGCAGCGCGCCGAGCAGCGGCGGCAGCGGCGCGAGCGCCGCTTGCAGCGCGCGGGCGGCGGCGACGGCGCCGGCGCCGGCGCCGCCGACGCCTCGACCGCCTCGACCGCCTCGGCCTCGGCCGCGCAGCAGCAGCAGCAAGGCCCCACCTCGGGGCAGCCCAGGGAGGCCCGGAGGCGCAGCAGCCCCCGCCTGGCCGCCGCCGCCGCCAGCTCCGAGGAGGGGGACGAGGGCGGCGCCAGCTCCGAGGAGGAGGCGGTGCTGGCCGCCGCCACGCGCGCGCAGCAGGCCGCCTCTGCCGCCCTCGCCGCCCAGGCCGCCCTCGCCGCCCAGGCCGCGGCGGCCGCCGCCCGCGGCGCCGGCGCCGCGCCCGCCTCCACCGCCGCCCTCATCGACGAGGAGCAGGAGAAGCAGCAGGCCGCGCTCGCCGCCGCCGCCGCGCAGGCCACCGCCGACGAGGACGTCGTCGCCTATTCAGACCTCTTCTCGCCCGAGGAGCGCGCGCTGCAGGAGGTGCTGGCCGAGGCGGCAGGGCGGGGGGCGCGCTCGGGTGTTCCCGCGCTCGAGGTTCCCGCGGCGGCGGCCGCGCTGCTGGCGCGGCTGGACCGCGCGGCGGCCAGGGGCGCGGGCCTGCGGGCGCGCGACCGCGAGGCCGGGCGGGCGGCGGCGCGGGCGGCGCAGCGCTCGGGCCGGCAGCGGCGGCGGCGGTCGGCGCTGTTTGCGCGGGCGTTCGCGGGCGAGACCATCGACGGCGAGGAAGACGACGACGAAGACGACGACGACGACGACGACGACGAGGACGAGGACGACGACGAGCAGGAGGACAAGTGCGACGAGGAGGAGGACGAGGCCGAGCTCGTGCGCGAGGAGGCGCTCGAGCACCACCTCTCTGCGGCCACGGCCGCCGCCGCCGCCGCCGCCAGCGCGCGCGCCCGGGCGGCGCACGCCGCGGCGCAGGCCGCGCGCGGGCGCCCCGGGGACAGGGCCGGGGCCGAGGCGGCGGCGGCGACGGCGGCGGCGGCGAGCCGGCAGGCGGCGGCCACGGTCGAGGTGCTGGCGCCCCTGCTGCTGGCGTCGGCGGCGGCGGGCCGCGAGGGCGCGGCGGCGGCGGCGGCGGCGGCCGCCGCCGCCACGGACGCCTCTGGCGGCGGCGGCGGCGGCGGCGCGTCGATGGCCGCGGTGACGCTGGCGCTGCGGCGGCGGGCGGCCATGCGCGAGGCGGCCAAGGCTCGCGCCCAGGCGCGCGAGGCCGAGGCGCGCGCGCGCAAGGCGGCCGCGCGGGCGGGCGCGGCGGCGGCGGCCGCCGATGCCGAGCAGCAGGAGGAGGAGGACGGAGACGAGGAGGGGACCGAGGGGGGCGGCGACGGCGACGGCGGCGACGGCGGCGAGCGGCAGCAGCGGCGGGAGCGGCGGCGGCGAGGGGCGGCGGGCAGACCGGATGACCCGGCTGCCGCCGCTGCTGCTGCCCCTGCCGGCAGCCCTCCCCAGCGGTCGCTCCGGGGAGCCACTGCCGCTGCGGCCGCGGCCGCGGCCGCCAAGACAGCTGCCGCAGCCGCGGCCGAAGCCAAAGCCAAGGCGGCGGCGGCGGCCGGGCGCGCGGGGGCGCCATTCGGCGGCAAGGCGGCCGCGGCGGCGGCGCAGGCGACCGCTGCCGGCGGCGGTGGCGGCGGCGCCGCCGCCCCCATCCCCAAGGCGCCCCGCTTCCCCACGGCCGACGTGCTCGCTGCGGCCGCCGCGGCCGCCGCGGGCGAGGAGCACGCCGCGGCCGCGGCCGCGCTCGCGGGCGACGACTGGGAGGGGTGCGTTCTGTGGGACGACGGCCGCGCCCCTCTTCGCGAGGCCTGGCGCACGGGCGCGGCGGCGGCAGCGGCGGCGGCGGCCGAGGCCGACAGGTTTGCGGCGGCGGCGGCCGGCGCTGGTGGTGGCGACCAAGGCGCTGCTGATGCCGCTGCTGCTGCTGCTGCTACTGCCGGCGACGCAGGTGCGTTTGACGGCATGGACGGCGCTGCGGCAGCGGACGACCCCATGGCCGCCGCCGCAGCGGCTGCCGCGGCCGCCGCCGCCAAGGCCGCCGCTGAGAGGGCGGCCGCCGCATCGGCGGCTGCGGCAGCGGCGGCCGGCGAAGAGGCTGCCGCCGCCGCCGCGGACAACCCCGACGCCGCCGCCGCCGCCGCCGCCTCGGCCCTCGCCGCCCCGCGCGGCCGCCCCCGCGGCCGCGGCCGCGGCAAGGGCCCCGCGCCCCCGCCGGGCGCCCTCCCGGGCCTCTGCAAGCTCCCCCCGCCGCGCGGCGACGCCGCCGCGCGCCTGTCGCACGGCAACCCAGGGCACCTGCGGCTGGTGCCCTCGCTGGCGCAGGCGCTGGCCATGTCGCGCGCGCAGGACGCGGCGGCCGCGGCGGAGCGCGCGGCCAAGCGGGAGGCGGCCGCGGCGGCCGAGCGCGCGGCGGCGGCGGCGGCGGAGGGCGAGGGGGAGGGGGGCGCGGCGGGCGCGGCGCCGGCGCCGGCGACCGCGCGGCCGCAGCCGCTCTACTCGCGGCGCGGCCTGCGCGAGCGCGAGGCGGCCGACGCGGCGGCGGCGGCGGCGGCGCTGGAGCAGCACCTCGTGCTGCGGTCGCGCGCGGCGCCTCTGCTGCGGCGGTCGTTCCGGCCCGTGCTCGCCGACGACGGCTGGGCCGACGCGGTCGTGTGGGACGCGGACGCCTTGGCAGCGCCGGTGCCGCCAGACGGCGGCGGCCTCGCGGCGGCGGGAGGGGCGAGGGCGGGGGGAGGAGCGGGCGGCGCCCCCTACGGCGGCGGCGCCGTCGGCGCCGCGCTGGCCTTTCACTACCACGCGCTGCAGCAGCAGCGGCAGCAGCAGCGCCCGGCCCCCCCGCCCCACCCGCTCCTCTTCCTGCGCGCCCCGGTCCTCCTTGACCTCAACGACCCGCTCATGGTCTTCGAGACGCGCGACCCGACCCTGCTGCGCGCTGCGGGCGCCATGATCGCCGCCTCTGGCGGCGACGGCCTCGGCGGAGGCCCCGGCGGCGCCGCGGGCGCCGGCGGCGCCGCGGGGCCGGGCGGGGGCGGCCACGGCCGCGCCGGCGGGTCCAACGCCCCCGTCACGGCGCCCCCGGGCGGCGAGCCGCTGCTGGCGCACCTCAACATCAGCCGCGACAACTACTACCAAGGGCCCGCCGCGCGGCGGCCGCGCGCCGAGCGCGCCCTGCTGTCGACGGCGGCGGCAAAGCACGCGCTCCCCGCGCTGCGGCTCGAGTCGCTGCCGCTGTACCCGGGGGACGCGTGGACGGCCGAGTGGCACCGGCCGCGCGCCGTGTGGTCGCCGCGCCTGCTGCACGCGCGCATGCAGAGCCGCGCGCCCGGCGGCAACACGGCCGCGCACGCCGCCGCCTCCGCCGTCGCCGGCGCCGGGCAGCAGCAGCAGGGGCAGCAGCAGCAGGCCGTCCGGGCCAAGTTTGAGTTCCACGCCGCGACGCACCGCCTGCGCGTGATGACCTCGAACGCGCCCGACGTCAACCTCCTGGCCGCGACTGCCCTGTCCACGTTGTGGGACGTCGTGCGCGCCAAGTTTGACGGCCCGCCGCCGCCGCTCGCGCTCGGGAAAGAGGTGGCGGCGGCGGCGGCGGCCGCCGAGGACGCGGGCTTGGCGGCGGCGCAGGCGGCGGCCGAGGCGGCGACGACGGCCAGCGTGGCGGCCGCCGCGCACGCCGCGGCCGAGGTGTGCTCTGGCGGGGCTGCCGCCACCGCGGAGCTAATGTCGCCCGAGGGCGCGGAGGGGCTCAAGAGCGGAGCGGCAGCAGCATCAGCATCAGCAGCAGCAGCGGCAGCAGCGGCGGCGGCGGCAGCGGCAGCAGCCACCGGCCAGGCGGCCGACGCCGCCACGGCGCACGCCGCCGACGCGCGCGCCGCCGCCGACGACGCCGCCGCCGCCGCCGACGAAGCCGCCGCCGCCGTGCGCGGCGCGCGCGAGGGCGTCGAGCCCCTGCTCTACGGCGGGGTCCCCTGCCGCCGCCTCGACCCGGCGCGCACCCTGGGAGAGCAGGGGCTCACGCGCCAGACCAACATCGTCGTGCCGGCCTGGCGCGTGCTGCGCCCGCTGCCGAGCTCGTCCGCCTGCGCGCTGCCTCCGCCGGGCGCCGACGTGCCGCGCCGCCCACCCGCCGCCTTCAAGACGCGCGCCGCCCTGTCGGCCTCGGACGGCCACGTCCTGCTGCTCGAGCACCTGGAGGAGCGGCCCATGCTGCTGATGCAGCCGGGCATGGGCATGCGCCTGACGACCTACTACCGGCGCCACGAGCACGAGGCGGGCGAGCGCGGCTCCGCGGCCGCGCTCGCCATGCAGGAGGAGGCGGCCGAGGCCTTGTCGCGCTACGCCTCGGCCGCGCCCCCGCACTCGGCGCAGCGCGACCCGCCCGGCGCCCCACGCCGCGCCTGGCAGATCGGCAACGTGGTCGCGCTAACGCCCTCGGAGCCGTCCCCGTTCGGCGACCTGTGGCCTGTTCCCAAAGGCAATAGCCGCTTCGCCGTGGACTGCCCGGCCTACCGCGCGCCGGCCGAGCCGCACCCGCCGGCCGCCACCGATTTCTTGCTGGTGCGCTCGCCCGGCGGCGCCCTCTCCCTGCGCGAGATCTCCGGGACCGTGGCCGTCGGGCAGCAGCACCCCCAGCTGCGCGTCCTCGCGCCCAACACGCCCGAGGCGCGCGAGTTCGAGGCGGCCTGGCTGCAGGCGCACGTGGCGCGCGAGCTGCGGCGCAAGCAGGAGCGGCTCGACAAGCGCGGCGCGGGCGGCCTGGCGACCGTGGCCGCGGCCGAGCTCGCCGCCCGTCTCGGGTGCGCGCACCACCGCATGCACCCGGACCTGGGCGAGCTGCGGCGCCTGCGCGACCGCTGCGGGTGCGCGCCGCACATGCACAACGAGGCGCTGTGGGCGCTGAAAGACGGCGCCAGGCTCCCCGTGGAGGCGGAGCTCCGACGGATCGTGGCGCCCGAGCACGCGCTCGCTTACGAGGCCCTGCTCGCCGGCCTGGGGTGGGCGTTTCACGAGCTTGGGGTCAGCCGCGCCGTCGACCTGGGCGCCGTGCCGCCCGACCGCCTGCGCGTGGCGCTCGAGCAGCTGCCGCGCACGGCCGACTATGCGCGGGCGGCCGCCGCGCTCGAGCTGGCGGCCCTGCTGGTGCCCTGGCGCGCGTCGGACGCCTACCTCTCTGCCGTGCGCGAGCGGCGCGCCTTGCTGGCCGTCACGGGCGTGGGCGACCCCACGGGGCGGGGCGCGGGCTTCAGCTACGCGCGCGAGGACCTGCGGCGCGCGCCCGCCAGGGAGGAGCGCGAGGCGCCGCCCGAAGGGCTGGTCGCGCGGCACACGGGCGACGGGACCATCACGGGCACGGACGCCGACCTGCGCAAGCTGCCGATCGCGCGCGCCGCCGAGCTGCTGCACGTCAAGTTCGGCGTGCCGCACGAGGAGATCGGGCGCCTGGGCCGCTGGGAGCGCATCGACCTGATCCGCACGCTGTGCCGCGACCCACAGTTTGCCTCGGTGGTGGCGGGAGACGAGCTGCTGTCGCTGTTTGTGCGCGGCGTGCGCGTCTCGCACACGGAGCAGCTCCAGAAGATCGGCGTGGCGGCCGCGCCCGTGGCCCGGCGGCAGGCGCGCCTCTTGCGCGAGGAGTGGCCCGCGGTCCCCGCGGAGGCGGCGGCGCGCGCCGAGGCCGAGCTGGCGCGGGCTGAGGCGGCGCGGCGCGCGCGCGACGAGCGCGAGGAGGACGCCGAGGTCGAGGCAGCGGCGGCAGAGGCGGCAGAGGCGGCGGCCGCCGCGGGCGCGGACGACGCCGGCGCCCAAGAGGCGGCGGCGGCCGCGGCCGAGGCTGCGCTGGTGGCCGCGGAGGAGCGCCGGCGCAGGCGGCGCGACCGCAGGCGGCGCGACGCCCTGCTGCGCGCCGCCGTGTGCGCGCACGACCCGTTCTTGTCCGGGCTGGTCGCCGTCGACAGAGCAGCGGCAGGGGACGGGGGGGTTGGCGGCGGCAGCGGCGGCGGCCGGGCAGGGGCGGCGGCGGCGGCGGGAGGCCCGGCGGCCGCGACTGGCCAGCCGCGCCTGCCCGCCGAGCCGGAGCTGGTCTGGGGCGTCAACTACCCGCCCGGGTGGCTCGACGTCGGGCGCCAGCTGACCCCGCCGCCCTCGGAGGACGAGCGCGAGGAGGAGCAGGACGAGGGCGCGGCGGCGACGGCGGCCGACAAGCGCCCGGCGGCGCCGAAGAAAGCGCCGAAGCGCAAGCCCAAGCAGCCGCCGCCGCCGCCCGCGGCCAACGCCCCCGAGCCCAAGGCGGGGGACCGGCGCATCCGCCGCATCATCACCTGCCCCGACGGCCGCGGCGGCGTCTTGCGCCGCGAGATCGTCTACGCGGACAAGGACAAGGTCGCGGCCCTGAACGCCATCTGCCGCTCGGGCGAGGGATTCGGCGAGCGGCGCATCGCGCCGCGCGGCGGCGGCGGCGGCGGCGGCGGAACAGGCGGCGGCGGCGGGATCGGCGGGATTGGAGGGGGATCCGAGGGTCAGGCTGCTGGAGGGCGGGCGACCGCTGCGCATCCGCCTGGCGGCGGCGGCGGCGACGACGACGGGTACGGCGGCGTGCTGCTGGACGACGAGGCGGCGCAGCAGGCGGCGCTCGAGCAGCAGCGGCGGCAGCGGGCAGGCGCCGAGGCCGAGGCCGCGCGGCAGGCGGCGGCGGCGGCGTCGCGCAAGCGGCCCCGGCCCGCGGGCGAGGCGCCGCAGACGGCGCGCGCCGACCGCACGTACCACGCCGCGCGCCGCATGTCCGACGACTACGAGGACATCGACGCGGCGCTGGCGGCCATGGGCGACGACGGCGGCGACGAGCCCGACGCGGGCGCCCGCGGCGGCGGCTACGGCGGCGGCGGCAGCGGCCGGAATCGCGGCGGCGGCCGGGGCGGCGGCCGCGGCCGCGGCGGCCGGGGCGGGCGCGGCGCGCGCGGCGGCGGCGGCGGCGACAGCGAGTACGCCGACGACGACAGCGACTACATCGTTAGCGAGGAGTACGAGCCGGCCGGGGGCCGCGGCGGGCGCGGGCGCGGGCGCGGCCGGGGCGGCGGCGGCGGGGGCGGGGGCGGCGGCTACTCGTCCGGCGGCGGCGCCGCCCCTGGCTCTGCCGGCGGCCGCGGCCGCGGCCGCGGCCGCCCGCCCGCCGCCGCCTTCTACGCTTCCCCCCCCTCGCCCGCCCCCCCGACGCCCCCGCGGCCCCCCGACGCCCGCCGCCGCATCGGCACCCGCCTCGGGCAGGTCGCCCGCGAGCTCGTGCGGTGGCAGAGCGACCCGCGCAACGTCGGCAAGTTCCTCCGCGGCACGTTCAAGGGCCGCGTCTCCACCGTCGCCGTGCCGGACTATGCGGCGCTCGTGCCCGCCGACCAGGAGATGTGGCTCGACCGCGTTGTCGCGCGCTGCCGGCAGGCGCACTACGCGTGCGCGGCCGACTTTGACCGCGACGTCGCGATGATCGCGGCGGCCGCGCGCGCCTACAACACCCCGGGTTGCGGCGCCAAGGCGACGCCGGCCATTGCCGACCTGGCCGACCAGATGCTCGACCGCTCACGGGAGCTGCTGGCCGAGGCGCGGGACGAGCTGCACGCGCTGGAAATGGAGGTGTTTGGGCACCACGCGCAGCAGCAGCAGCAGCAGCAGCAGCAGCAGCAGCAGCAGCAGCAGCAGTACGGGCAGCAGCAGCAGCAGCAGGATTACGGGCAGCAGCAATACGGGCAGCAGCAGCAGCAGCAGCAGCAGCCGCAGCAGCAGGCGCCATACGCCCGGTACGCCGACGCCGCCGCCGCCCCCCACGCCGACGCCCCCTTGGCCCTCCTGCCGGCCGACCTGGCCGCCGCCGCCGCCGCCGCCGCCGTCGAGCGAAGCCGCCGCGACCAGCGCGCCTACGCGGCGGCGCTGCGCGAGGCGCTCGGGTGGGTCGCCGCCAGCGGGCGCGACGACGTGGCGCCGCCGGGTTGGATCTGGGCGTGCTGCGACGCGTGCGACCGCTGGCGCCTGGTGGCCGAGGGCCTGGCGGCCGAGCTGGGCTTGGCGGCCGAGGGCGCGGCGTTCACGTGCGAGCTCAACCGTGACCGGCGGGGGGCGTGCTGCGCCGACCCGCCAGACTTTGGCGAGTGAGACAGATTCGTCGCTGCGTCGTTTTTCTGCGTCGTTGCGTTTTTCTTGTTCGCGCAAGCGCTCGAGTTTTTTATGGTCGTTGCCCCCAAAGGTGCCCGAGTGAAATTTCGTTTGGCTGTTGCCCGCGCTGTTTGCCCGACCGACACACAGACGGCGCCGAAAGGACTGATCTCGCGAAAATTAAGTGAAAATCTGAAAGAACAAAAAAGATCAAGCGCTTTTGAAAGGTGCTCGACGGCTCTCAAACATCCGCCACGAAATGAGAAAACCGTCGTCGCCCAAATCGACCCCCTACACGTCCTCCCCCAGAGCCGCGAGGGCGCCCGACAGCTCGTCGATGGCGTCCAGGCCCTCGGTCGGCGGGTCGGAAGGCGCCCGCTCGGGCGCCTCCTCCTCGTTGGACTCGCCGCCGGCCTGGCCGTCTCGCCGCGGGCGCTGCCCGCGGGCGCGTGCCGACCCCGCCCCGGCCTCCCCAGCGGCGTCCGACGACCCCTCCTCTTCCGCCGCCCCCGCGACACCGCCCCCAGCTCCAGCGCCAGCCTCGCCGATCCAGGGCGCACCCGGAAAGTGCCGCCGGAACAAGGTCTCGGCGGCGGACCACGCTTTCACGTAGCCGGCGACGCCCAAGGCCGCGTCCTCGGGCCCCGGGCACACGACCAGCCCCTCGGGGGGCGAGGTGGGACAAGGCGAGGAGGGCGGGGGACCGTCGGCGGCGGCGCCGGCGCCGTCTTCCGCCGCCGCCGCCGCCGAGCGCTCGCCTTCTTCGCCCCCTTGCGTGTAAAACACGGCCTCGAGCACGCGCGGCCGCCCGTCCGTCGCGTCCTCTCGCCGGCGCGCGGCCAGGCGCGCGAGCACGGGCGCCAGCACGGCCTCGGCGCCGGGGCGGCGGCCGGCCGATAGGTGCGAGACGTCGGCGACCAGGTAGAGCAGGAAGAGCGGGCCGCGGCCGGCGGCGGCGGCGGCGCTCGGCGGCGGCCCGGCCTGCGCGGCGGGGCCGAGCAGGAGGCCGCGGGCGACGACGGCGGCGGCGGTGTTCGACCCCTGTCCCGCCGCTGGAGGGGGCGCCACGAGCAGCGCGAACGTGTCGGCAGCCGTTCCTCCCCCCCCGGCCGGACGCAAGGGACCGTCCAGCACGGCCACGCAGCGCGCCAAGACGGCGCTCGCGCCGCCGCTGCCGCCGCCGCCGCTGCCGCTGCCGCCGCCGACGCCGGGCGCCCCGGCGAGCGCGGCCCGCCCCCCGACCACCGCGTGCGCCGACAGCCGCTGCCCCGTGCCCGCCAGCCGCACGCCCGACACGCGCGTCCCCCCTCCCCCTTCTTCTCCTTCTCGTGCCGCCGGAAAGCACAGTAGCAGCGCCTCGAGCGGCCGCCGCAGCACGGTCACGGCCCCGCGGACGGCCGCGTGCCGGACGAACGCCTCCGCCAGCGACCCGGCGCCGTGCGCGGCGGCCATGAACGCGGATGCGGGCGGCGGCGGCGGCGGCGCGACGGAAAAGGCGGCGCCGCGCGGCGGGCGGGCGGCCGGCGGGGGGGCGGGGGAGGCGAAGCGGCCGAGGGAGGAGGCGTAGAGGGCCAGGGCGTCGCGGCCGTCCGCCGCGGACAGGCGGTTGCCGATGCGTGGGGGCTGCTGTTGCTGCTTCTTGGGCTGCTCGCCGCTCGCCGCTGCCGCCGCCACCGCCGCCGCCGCCGCCGCCCCGTCCTCGCCCTCGCCCCGCTCCTCCTCCTCCTCCCCCTCGTCCTCGTCCTCGGGCGCGCACGCCATCGCGATGCCGTACAGCACAAAGTCGCGCACGCGGCGCGGCAGGCCCTCGCGACGCAGCACGCGCGCCAGGGACACGTCCCGCCGCGCCATGGCCGCCGCCAGCGACGACGCCTCCTTGGCGGCCGCGGCCGCGGCCGGAAACGCACCGCCGCCGCCGCCGCCGCCGCCGCCGCCGCCGCCGCCGCCTCCGCCTTTCCCTTCCCCGGCGGCCGCCGCCGCCTCGAGTCCCGCCGCCAGGAATCGCATCAGCGACCGCTTTTCCCGGGGAAGCAGGCCGCGGTCGGCAAATATGTGCGCCTTGCTCGCTGGGATGCGCAGGAGGAGAGACGAGGAGGCCGGGGGCGGCGGCGGCGGCAGCGGCGGCGACAGGCCCGGCGCGGCCAACGGCGGCGGCGGCCCCCCCTTGCCCCCGCCAACCCCCTCGCCGGCGTCCAGCACGTAGCTGCCCTCGACCAGCTTGAACTCGACGTACGGGTGCGCGCGCAAGGCCACGAGCCCGTCCACGAGCGGCTCGCCCTGGTACAGGGCGCGGGGCGACAGGTCGATCGCGCGGCAGCTCGACAGGAGCGGCGGCAGGCACTGCGGCGGTGGCGGCGGCGGGCGCTGCGGCGGCGGCGGCGATTGCGGCGGCGGCGCTTGCGGCGGCGGCGTTGCTGCTGCCTGCCCCTGGAGCGCGCTGCGCTCGCCGTTCTCGAGCTGCTGTTCCGCCTCCTCGGAGTCTTCCCAGACGGTGACGCCCGACGCACGCAGCGGGGGCGCGGCGTGGAAGGGGAGGGGCGCCAACGACGACGCCGCCGCCGACGACGACGACGTCGCCGCCGCCGCCGACGTTTGGTCGGGCGCCGGGCCGCCGGGCGCTGATGAGGCCGCCGACGCTCGCCGCCCTGCGCCAAACAGGAGCCGCGAGAAGGTCTGCCCCCCGACGCTGGCCCACGCGCCGCCGTAGTAGTCCTGCGAGTCGAGCAGCAGCACCGACTTGCCCGCGGCGGCCAGGGCGCTGTCGTTTTGTTGTTGTTGTTGGTGGGGCGTTGTTGGCGGGGCGTTGTTGTGTCTGAGAGAGAGCGCAAGAGCAACGGCGTCGCCGGCCGTGGAGAGGGGTCGATCAATCGAGACACCGGGTGCGCAGCATGAATCATCAATCCCCCCCCCCCCCCCCCCCCCCCCCCCCCCCCCCCCCCTCCCCCCCCCCCCCCCCTCCGCCCCCTCCTCACCTGGCTATGAGCACCTCTGGCAGACCCGTCGACACGACGATGGCGTCGAAGTGACCGGGCTCGATCGGGGGCTCGGCGTTTGGCCGCTCCTCCCCCTCCTTGCTCTTGTCCGCCATGCTGTCGATTCGGCTGGCTTGGCAAGGGGGAGGGTTGCGGTGCTGCAAAGGAGATGATGAGAAGGAGCAGGAGTACCGGGCAGTGTGGTTGTTGTTTCGCGAGGTTTAGACTGATGTGGGCTGCGTTCTGAACGAGCGGGAGAAGGACGGGTCACCGCTCCACCCGACGCCGACGCCGACGGTCGCCGTTCAAAAAACCGCGCGCGCGCGCTCGGGGTCAGCGTTTCAGCCAGGCGCGCTGCCCCCTCCCCTCTTTCTCGCGAGCACACACACACACACGCCTGGTTTTTGGATCTGCTGCTTTGCAGACGTCTTGGAATCCCTCATCGTTTTCTTGGAGCGCAATCACACGGAGAGAAACCACCCCACCCTTTTTTCCGAGAGAAGGCCTCGACTTTCCGCCTTTCCTGCCTCTCACGCCCCCGTGTTTGTGGTGTGTGCGGTGGATGCGTGGTGCCCGCCCGTCGCATCGGCCGCCAACCACCCGGACTGGTCACGCGCGCGGCCGCCCTTTCGTCGCCGCGGAAGCAGCAACAACAGCTCGTCCCCTCGCAGCAAAAGCAACAACGTCAGCAGCGTCGTCGGCCATGACGAGCAACGCGTTCGCGGCCCTGCAGGGCCTCAAGGACGCCCAGATGCCGCGCGTCGCGGCGGCGAGCAAGCCGAAGAAGGCGGCGGCGGCGGCGGCGGCGGCGACCCCCGTGACAGCAGCAACGGCCGCGGCCGCGAGCGCCGCCAGCAGAGGCGAGCCCTCCTCTGCACCAGCAGCAGCGGCGGCGGCGCCGGCCGCGGCGGCAGCAGAGGGGGAGGACGACGACGGCTTCACGGCCGTCGTCGCGAGCCGCGGCAAGCGCGCGCCCCCGGCCGCCGCCGCCGCCGCCAAGCCCGAGGCCAAGGCGCCGCCGGCCCCGGCCGCCGCCAAGGACGCCGCCGCCTCGACCGCAACCGCAACCGCAACCGCAACCGCAACCGTTGCCGCAACCGCCGCCGCCGCGGCGAAGAAGAAGATCGGCAAGGACTCGCGCAGCGCCAGCAAGACGTGGGCCGACGAGATCGAGGAGGAGGAGGGCGGCGGCCCCGCCGGCAACGGCAACGGGGCGAGCAGCAGCAGCGGCGGCAGCAAGGCCGCCGACGCCGACGCCGCAGACGCAGACGCCGACAGCGGCGCCGCAGACGCCGACGGCGGCGCCGCCGCCGCCGGACCCACCAAATTTCTCAAGGACCCGCTCGTGTGGGTCGACCTCGAGATGACCGGCCTCGACGTGCGCGCCGACACCATCATCGAGATCGCCGTCATGGTGTCCGACGGCCAGCTGGCCCGCGTGATCGAGGGGCCCGCGATCGCCATCCACCACCCCGACAGCGTGCTGGACACGATGAACGCCTGGAGCCTCGAGCAGCACGCCAAGTCGGGCCTGACCCAGCGCTGCCGCGACAGCCGCACGTCGCTCGCCGAGGCCGAGGCGCAGGTCCTGGCCTTTGTCCGGCGTCACTGCGACTACCAGGCGGGCCTGTTCGCGGGCAACAGCGTGCACGTCGACCGCGCCTTCCTGGTGGCCCACATGCCGGCGCTCGCCGGACATTTGCACTACCGGATCGTCGACGTCTCCTCGGTCGCCGAGCTGGCGCGCCGGTGGCACCCGAAGGTGTGGCGGGCGGCGCCGAGGAAGAAGAAGGCGCACACGGCGATGGCGGACGTGCGGGAGTCGCTGGCGGAGCTGAGGTACTACCGGGAGCGGCTGTTCAACAAGCGGGGGTGACGGGAGGAGGAGGAAAGGGGAGGAGGGGGGGCACGGGCGCAGAGTGATTCGCAAACAGCGCACGGAGCGAGGCGCGCCCCCGGCCGCCGCCGCCGCCGCCGCCGCCGCCGCCGCGACCCGGTCTGCCCCGCCTCCTCCCTGCTCTCGCGCCGCTCGCTTGCCCCTTGCCCTGCTTCGTCTCTCTTTCGCCCCCTCCGCGCCTCAATTTCCCGACATCTCGTGAAACGCAGATAGGGCGCCGCGCGCGCTCACCAGAGCCAGACAGACAGACAGACAGGACAACCCCCCCCCTCCTCCCCCTTTCCGACCTTCCTCCCGCGCGCCAACCAAAAAAAGAAACCGAGGACGAGAAGGGGAAAAAATTCCCACGCTTCGCGCTACTGCGATCCTGCTGTGTTGCTGATTCGTTGCGTTTTTACACACGCTCCTGCCGCGCATGTCCTTTCTCTCAATCTGCGGCGCCTGTCGGTTCCGGCGTTCGGCGGCGCGCTCGACCAAGTTTTGGCCGCCCCCCCCCCCCGAGGGCGAGGGGGATGGCGGCCTGTTTTTTGTTCTTGTTTTTTTGGGGGCCCCCCGCCGGTTCATGCTCGCTCGCCCTTCGCGCGGGCGCAAAGAGCGCCCGTGCTTTCAGGGGCCGGGCGCGACGAGGGCGAGGAGGAGGGAGGGGGGGATCGGGGGGGGGATGCGATGTCTTTCTTCCCATATTTTTCTTGTGGTTCTGTGTTTTGGGGAGAGCGCCTTTTTGGGGGGGCGGGGGGTTGGGGGTTGTTCTCTCAAGGAGCGCGGGCGCGCGTGCGAGCATGACAAAAAGTTGGCGGGGCGGGAGGCGGCGGAGGGTGCGGCACCCCGGCCCCCGCGCGAGGAGGGAGCGGCGGCGGCGGCGCATCAGGCGAGGGGGCGGGGGCGGTCGGGAGCGGGCGGACGCGCCCCTTGGGAACTTCTCGCTCGGGCCACTATTCGCGCTTGGCGGGCGGGGGAAGAGCGGGATGGGGCGCGGGGGGGGAAAGAGAAGGATTCCGCCTCCGCTCGGGGGCGGGTCGGTCGCCGCCGTCAGGCCCTCCAAGGGCGCGACGAGGGCGACGGCGGCGCGTTATTTTTCGTGTGCGTAGGGATGGCAGAGGGGAGCGGGGAGGAGAAGGGGGCGAAATGGGGCGGACAGCGGGCTGGTGGGTGGGGGCGGGCACGCGCGCGCGAGATAATGTTGAAGACGATGACGCGACCCCGATTCGGGGAGCGCGGGCGGCGCTGGAAAGGGGGGGGGCGCCCGCAAGCGGAGGAGAAGGGGGGGGGGGGAAGGGTCGGGG
>Ga0209390_10005472_pt1 | contig 17942 bp, 9 predicted proteins | sample BON01_FD_187212 | JGI IMG/M metagenome (GOLD analysis project Ga0209390, IMG submission 187212) | Freshwater microbial communities from Lake Bonney liftoff mats and glacier meltwater in Antarctica - BON-01 (SPAdes) (version 2) | ecosystem: Environmental > Aquatic > Freshwater > Ice > Glacier...
GCCGGTTCGTGCAGGTGCTGCTGCCGGTGCTGCTGGTGGTGGCGGCGCTCGCGATCAACTACATGTCGAAGAAGCAGCAGCAGCAGGAGGAGTGAGGGTTGTATTGGAGGGGGGAATGTCGGAGCTTTTGCGCCGCCGCGCCGCGCTGCCGCTCTCGGCCTCGCCGCTGCGCATTCTCTCTCTCTCTCGCGCGCGCACGCGCTCTTCTTTTCCTCTCTCTCTTTTGCGAGGGAGGATGCTTTAATAGCCTTTGCGGTCTGTGTTATTTGAAAGCAAGCCGCTATGCATACATGCATATATATACACCGTGTATAATACACGCGCGTCTCCCGTTTGCGTGTGTGTTCTGGTCTTGTTTTTGGGGTGGGATCGGGATCAGCCAGCACAAGGAGAGGAAAGAAGCAAAGAAGAAAATAGATCCTAGTGGTGCCGCTCCACGACCTGCGGCCGCGTCTGCACCACCGTGACGCGCCCCTGCGCGTCCACCACCCCCTCTACGTCCTGCGGCGCGCCGCCGCCCATCGCCGCCTCGACCGCCGCCGCCGCCGCCGCCACCCGCCGCGCAAGTTCCTCGCGCGCGCCCCTCTCCCAAAACACGGGCTCGCCGCTGTAGTCGCACGGGCCGTAGGCCAAGGGGGTGGCCGGGACCGAGTCGTACAGGCCCGCGCCCGCGAACGCCTCGAGATCCTCGCCGTTGGCGTCCGAGCGCGCAATCAACGCCGCCGCGCCCACCTCGCCCGCCGCCGCGGCCCCGCTGCCGTGGCCGCCGCCGCCGCCGTCGCCCGCGCCCGCGCCCACGCCCACGCCCAAGCCGCCCGCCGCCCACGCCGCAAGCCGCTTGCTCGGCAGCGACAGCACACGCACCTCGCCCCCTTCCCCCCCGCCCCCTCGCGCCGCCGCCGCGGCTGGGTCCGCCAGCGGGTCCGCCGGCGGCGCCGCCTTGAATCGAAGCGCCGACCCGGGGCTGGCCGACACGAGCACCTCGCCCATGCCGACGACGGCCTCGCCGTGCACGAGGCCGTCGCGCGCCCCTGTGACGGGGTCGGCCGTGTGCGCCACAAAGGCGTAGCGGGCGGGCTCGACGCGCTGCAGCAGCACAGCCACGAGGAGGTGAGGCTCGGGGACGCGGCGGGCGCGGCGGGAGAGCCAGGCGCGGTCGGTCCACTTGCTGGCCCAGACGCCGAGCACGGCGCGCCAGGCGAGCAGGAGCGAGTCGGGCGGGGGCGGGGCGGCGGCAAGGGGGGCGCTGGCGTTGCCGTTGCCGTTGCCGTTGCCGTTGCCGTTGCCGTTGCCGTTGCCGTTGCCGTTGCCGTTGCCGTTGCTGCCGGCCTTTGCCGCCACCAAAGCCGCCCCTGCCCACGCCTCCCACTCCTCGCGCTCCGAGCCGAGGATGATGCCCGCGGCGCCCGCCTCGGCCGCGAGGGCCGCGGCCAGCTCGGCGGGCGGCAGCAGCGGGGGGCAGGACGCGTCCTCGCCCGAGACGGCCCCGCGCAGGGCGGCCAGGTCGGCGGCCGGCAACGTGGCGGCGCCGCCTCCCGCGCTGTTGGCCTTGGCGTCGGCGGCGGCGGCGGCAGCATCGAGCCTCTTTTGCAGCGGCGCGATGGCCGCCCTGGCGCCGGCGTTGCAGCCGTGCGCCAGCACGCGCTCAAAGGTGCCGAACGGCAGCGCCACCCCGCAGGGCACGTTGAGCCAGGCGGGCAGCTTGGCGCGCAGCTCGGCCAGGCGCGCGGCCTTGCCGCCGACCAGGCCGCCGCCCAGGCCGCCGAAGTCCCGCTCGCCGATCGCCCATGCCTCTGTCCTCCTCGGCGCGGGCAGCTGCAGCGGCGGCGGCAGCTGCTGCAGCAGCAGCGCCTGCCCCCGTCCAGCACCGCCGCTCGTGAGGGCGGCGTAGTCGGCGGGCACGGCCACCACCTGGCCGTCGGGCGTGACGACCAGGTCGACGGCGGTCTTCTCGCTGGCGCTGCTGGTGCTGGTGCTGGTGCTGGTGCTGGTGCTGGTGCTGGTGCTGGTGCTGGTGCTGGTGCTGGTGCTGGTGCTGGTGGTGCTGCCGTTGCCGTTGCCGTTGCTGATGTTGCCGTTGCCGTTGCTGTTGCCGTCGACGCCGCTGCCGCTGCCAATTCCGCACGCCTCCAGGAGCGCCGCCCACTCGGCGTCGCCGCCGCAGCACGCGAAGAGCACGCGCTGCGCGCGCGCCCGGATGGCCACGTGCGAGAGCACGTCGGTCGCGCCGCGCGTGAGCACGGCCGCCACCCCGAGCGGGATGTCCTCCGAGCCACCCACCGCCTCTGCCACCAGCACGCACGGCAGCGGCTCGCCGGCGGCCGCGCCAAAGGCGCCGCCCTGCACCTCCCGGAGGTCGGCCACCCGCCGCACCACGCCCACCACCCCGCGCGCCCCGCCGGCCGCGGCGCCGCCGCCACCCGGCGGCGGGGGCGGCTGGGACACGAGCGTCCAGGCCGGGGCGCCCGCCGCGCGCCGCAAGTCCGGCTCGAGCGAGGCCAGCACCGCAGCGGGAGCAAAGGCGGCGCTGCCGCGGATCGCCTCCTCCGCAAACGCCTCTACGTAGGCCGGGTCGACGCCCTCGAGGAAGCCGCCCGCGGAGGCGAAGCGGTCGGCGGCGGGCTGCACGAGCAGGCGCACGTCGTCGGCGAAGGCGGCGAGGGCGAGGGAGGCGCGGCGCGTGGCGGCCAGGGCGGCGAGCGGCCAGGCGCCGCCGCCGCCGCCGCCGCCGCTATCGCCGCCGTCGCCGAGGATGGCGGCGTCGCCCTCGCCAGGGGGGCACTCTCGCTCGAGGCGCGCCCACTGCCGCGCGGCCATGGCCACCTCGGCGTCCTCGCACGACAGCGCCGCGTTGCGCAGCGCCAGCCCGGCCAGGCCCACCCGGTCGCGCACGGAGAGCGCGCGCAGGTCGGCGCGCCCCAGGTGCCGCCGCGCAAACCCGTCCAGCGCGGCGTCCAGCAAGAGCAGGTCGCGGGATGGCGGCGCGCCCGCCGCCCCCCTGTCGCGCCACGCGCCGGCGATCGCCCCCTCGCGCAGGTCGACCGCCCGCCCGGCCGCCCACCAAGCCTCGCGGTTGGCCAGCAGGTCCGACAGAAGCCACCGGTCGCCGTCGGACAGGTGCCCCTTGCACATTTCCGCGGCCGCGTCGAGCTCTGCGCCAGAGTGCACCGTCTTCAGGATCCAAAGGTAGTGGCGCGCGGGTCCCAGCAGGTGGGGCAGGTGGTGCGGTACGTGCGTGATGGGACGCGGCATGTCGGCGAGCAGCTCGGCGTCCAGGCGCCCGTGGTCCCACAGCGCGCGCCACCACGCGTCCTCGTCGCCGCCCGAAGACAAAAACGCGACGTACGCCTCGCCGATGGCCACGTCGGAGCGGTCGGTGTTTTGGTGCAGCTTTTGGTGCCACTGCTCGAGGAAAGGCTCGTCATGGCCGGGCCGGTGGCCCTCGCGGATGCCCCCGTCGCGCATCAGGTTGAGGATGCCGAGGCGCACGTCGTCGCCGTTGCCGCCGCCGCGGGGCAGGTCGGCCGCGAGCCAGCGCGCAAACATGCGGTGGCGGCTCGACGACGACGGCGACTGGGCAGCGACTGCAAACGCGGCCGGGCCGCCGCCGCTTCCGTCGCCGCCGCTCTCACCGGCCGAGCCGTCGCCGCCGCCCTCGCGCGCCAGCGCGGTGGCGGCCTCGGCGAGCGCGCGCTGCGTCCACGACATGTCCTTGGGCTGGTAGGACCCGCCGGCGCCCCTTCGGCCCCAGGGGAGGACGCGCTGGCTCGACAGGCGCAGCCACGCAAACACGAAGGCCGCGAGCTCGTCGGCCGAGCGCTGCGCCGCGCGGCGCGCCTCTGCGGCCCCGGCGGCCGCGCCTGCGCCGGCGGAGGGAAGCGCGGCGGCGGCCGACGCCGCCGACCCGGCTGCCGACAGCAGCTCTGTGGCCAGCCGGAAGCGGTCGAGCAGCGTCCAGTGCGGCGCCGTCGCCTCGGCGCCGACTGCCTTGGCCGCGAGGCCGGCCACCGACGGCGCCCTGAGCTGCGCGGGGAAGCCCGGCCCGCCGTTGTTGGCCCAGCGCTCGCCGCCGGCGCCGCCGGAAATCTTGACGACAAAGACCACGCGCGACGGCGCCGCGTCGGCGGCGAAGCGGAGCTCGACCGTGGCGCGGCTCGTCGTCGGGTCGCCCGCGCCGTCTTTAAAGGGGGTCTGCGCCGCGTCCCCGACGTCGCGCGTGCCGGGCGCGGCGGAGAGCGCGAGGCCGGGCCCGGGCGCGGCCCAGTCGTCGACGCCCCAGTGCAGGGTCAGCGCCTCATCCGGGGCTCCGCCGCTGCCGGCGTCGGGCGAGGCGCCGTCGCCGCCGCCGCCGAAGGCGCCGCGCGAGGGGACAGACACGCGGACGACGTAGCCCTGCGGCTCGGCGGCGGCGGCGCCGGCGCCGGCTTCGGGCGGGGATAGGAGACGCGAGACGGACACCTCGGTGGGCCCGGCGTCGAAGCGCGCGGTGGCGACGTGGTGCTCGACGAGGCCGGCTTGCTCCTGGGCGAGCAGGAGGCCGGGCGAGGCGGAAGCGGCGGCCGCAGCAGGGGCTGCGGCAGCTGCGGCGGCGGCGGTGCTAGCGGCGCGCGCAGCGGCGCCGACGGTGGGAGCGACGGCGCGCGCGGCGGCGCCGACGGCGCCAGGCCGGCGCGCGGCGACGGCAGCGAGAAGAGCAGCGCTGGATCGGCCTGCGCTGGCCTGCGCCGTGGTGATGGCGGTCGACGACGCGCGAGCCACGCCGCGGGCCGTGGTCGCGACAGCAGCTGCGCCGCGGCCCAGGCGGGCGGGCGGGCGCTGACGGAGGAGGGGGGGAGTGCAGGAGCACGAAGGGGAGGAATAGATTGGGCGCTGGGGCGCGCGTGCGCCGCGCAGGGGCGCGGGCAGCTGCATATTTGGTGGGACCGGGGGGTCCAGAGACTCTCTGGCTTTGGTTGTGGGGAAAACTGCGTGCAGCACGGAGGAGGATTTCTTGGGAAAGGAGAGAGCTTGCAAAGATTATGCCAGAAAGTATCGGCCCAGGTCAAAAATAAACGCAGCCGAGAGTCCCGCAACCGCGCCTGCCGGAGAGCGACCGCTGCAGTCCACCGGTCCAATCCACACGGGCGCCAGCGACCGCCACAGCCTGCGTCCGATGAAAAGGCGCGGATTGCTTCAAAAAGTCCCGTGGGTCACTCGCGCGCTTGTCGCGGGCGGCGCTCGCCCGTCGTCGGCGGCGCTCTCGCTCTCCTCCTCGTCCTCCTCCTCCTCCTCCTCGTCCGCACCAGCCGCCGCCGCCGCCGCCGCCGCCGCCTCCTCCAGCTCCCGCTCTGCCCAGTCCAGCGCCTCCGCCACCGCCGCCGCCCGCGGCGGCAGCCGGTCCAGCCGGAACCGCAGGCGCGGCGCGGGCACCCGCGTGCCGCGCAGGCAGCCGCGCGCCACGGCGCGCCGCAGCCGCGACGCGCGCCGCTCGAGCGCCGCCGCGCAGGCCTCCTCGTGCCCCGGGAAGCAGTCCCACAGGACGGCGGCCTCGCGCCCGTCCGGCGACCGCCGCACGGCGTGCACCACGAGGCCGTGCGCGCGCAGCAGGTCGTCGCGGCATGCCGCGTCGCCGGCGAGCGCGGCCGAGACCGCCGCCTCGAGGTGGCTGGCCGCGCGGCGCGCGCCGACGGTCGGCCGCGCCGCGCGTTCGTCGGCGGCCGCCTTGGCCGCCGCCTGGCGCGCGTGCTGCTGCCGCTGCTGCTCCCACAACAGCAAGCGTTTCCTCCTCTGGTTTGACGTCGACGCGCCGTCGTCGTCCGATGCCGATGCCGTGTGCTCGGCCGCCTCCTCGAGGCCAGAGGCACGAGACAGGAACGCGGGCGTTGCCGCTGCCGCTGCTGTTGCTGCTGCTGCTGCTGCTGCTGCTGCCGGCGCGCGCTGCGTGCGGCCCGGCAGCCGGCCGCGCGCCCCGCGCGCAAAGAGGCCGAGCGCCGCCGCCACCCCGCCGCCCAGCTCCTCGCGCGGCGGGTGCCGGTAGCTCGCCGCCACGGACGCGCCGTCGTCGCCGCCCGCGCCCGCGCCTGCTTCTGCCCAGACTCTCCTTGACCCGGGACGCTCCTTTGCCCTGGACGGCGGTGCTGATGCTGCTGCGCGGCGTCGTCTCCAGCGCGGCGAGGACGCTGCGGACGAGGACGAGGACGCGAACGAGAGGAGCGGCGAAGCAGACTGCACCGCGACAGGAGTGGGGGATGATGCGCGCGCGCGCTCGATCGGGATCAGGAACGACGCGGGCGTACAAGAAGGGGTCGATCCTGATGCAAAGGAGGAGCACGGCGGCGCGCGCGCGACGCGCAGCGCCCAGGAGAGCAGTTGGCGCGGGCGGCTCATTGTCGGGCGCGAGGCGGCGTTTGTGTGCGATCGACGCGATAGGGGGGCAATTGAAATATTACAACTTGTTGTGCCCCCACGCTCACCCCCTCACTCGAGAAACCTAAGAGGAAGCCGACGGCAAACGGCGATTGACCAAAAAGCAACAAAAGCAAATCACACGCGCAAAGTGTCAAAGACTAAACAACTAAAGCCCGTCGAAGGCCTACTGCTGCCGCTTGCTGTAGAAGGACGTCCTGGGCGAGGCGCCGCGACGGGGGGTGGGGGGGCGTGTCCCCAGTCGCGTCGGCCGTAAGAACGGGGCACACCGGCCGACGCGCGCACATCCTCCTCGCCCCCCTCGTGAGGTTTGCTGGCGCGGTCAACTCGACGCCCGCAAGCCCCGGCGCGGCAACCCGCGCCAGAGCTCACAGGCGCCGAGAAGTCCGCCGCAAACCTTCGAAAGGCAATCTCGGCCGACGGCGGCGGCGGGGCCGAGCACCAGAATCGCGGCTCGCGCTCCGCCGCCGGGAGGACCCCCGCCTCGCTCACCCTGGCGCGGGCCCAAAAAACGCGCGCGGGTCGAGGGCGCCGGACGCACCCGCCCTCCTTTGCCGCCGAGAGCTCGAGCGCCATGACGTCGAACGCGCTCTCGACTGACGCAAAGAGCTCGAGCCGCGTCCGCCTCCGCGCGCAAGGCAGAGCGGGGCGCATGCCGTATAAACGGCTGCCGCAAAGACGGCGCCGTTCGGGGGACTCGCCGCCGCCCGCACCCGGCGCCTCGTCCACAGGAGACGCGTCCTTCGCGCCGCGGAAGCAAGACCCCCTCCCACGGCGGCGTCCTTTTAAGCTCCGCCGCGCATCAGCAGCGGGCGCAACTTGGCGGCCAGCGCCGCGACCTCGCGCTCGGCGGCCGTCGGCGCCGGCCGCCGCGGCGGACGGAGGGCCGCATGGTGGCGCCGGACGCCGCCGCCGCGCGCCCGCCGCTCCGCCCCGTCATCCCCTAGCGCTCGGGCGGTGGCCGCGGCAGCAGCAGCGGCAGCAGCCGCTCGCGCGCCCGCGGGCACCGCCAGAGGGGCGGCCGCCCGCAGCATCTGCACGAACCGCCCGACGGCCACGTCGCGCGACCCGCTCTCGTCGCTGTCCTCGCCGCCGCTCCCGCCGCCTCTGCCGCCCGGCGCGCCTTCTGCCGCCGCCGCCCCGGGAGGGGCGCCTTGCTGCTGCCGCCGCAGCAGCGGCGTCCCTCCGCCGCCGCCAAGGCCACCCCCCCCGCCTCCGTCGCCGTCGAGCGCAAAGGGCAGCAGGTGGTCGGCGCTGCCGGCGAGCGAGCCGGAGACGTGCGCCTCCTGGAGGGCGGACGCCCACGGCTCGTCGTCGTTGTCATCGTCGCCAACGGCGGCCGTTCGGGGGCCGCCGGCGGCGGCGGCAGCACCAGGGGCGGGGGCGGCGCCAGCCGAGGCTAGAGCCGCCGCGCTCGCCGCCGCCGCACCGGGAGCAGCAGGCCCCGAGGCCCCCCCCGCGCCCGGCAGCGACCCGGCGATGCCGAGCAGCAGGTCGCAGCCGGGCGTGCCCGCGCCCAGGATGGCGCCAAACATGGCGGGCGAGGAGGGCGTGCCCGTCATCGCCTGCCGCGCGCGAGCGTGCAGGCTGGGCGGCAGCGGCGGCAGCGGCGGGGCGGGCGGCGCCGACGCGCCTCCGCCCGCGCCGGCAGAGGAGGAGCTGGCCTCGCCGCCGCCCCCACCGTCGGCGGCGCCCGCGACGCCGGCGCAGCCGGTCCAGGAAGGGCGACGGACGATGGCGAGCGAGGTGATGTCCCGGCCAAAGATGGCGGCGGGGGGGCCGCGCGGGAGCGAGGGCGGCGCGAGGAGGGGAGAGCCCGAGGCGGCAGCGGCGGCGGCGGCGGCGGCGTGGCGAGGGTGGAGGCCCCCGCCCCCGCCGCTGCTGCCGGCGCTGCCCGCTCCAGCCGCTGCTGCCGCGCTGGCGGCCAGGCGCGACGAGGACGCCAGGTGAGCCGCCCCGTACGACGCGGCGCCGAAAGAGTGCAGCGCCGACGGGGTGAAGGCGAACGGCAGCTGCGGGCTGGTGCAGAAAGAGGCGGCGGCGGCGGTGGCGGCGGCGGAGGCCGGAGGAGCGGGCGCGCGGGCAAAGGGCGCCGTCGGCGTCGGCCCTTGCTGCTGCCCTGGCTGCTGCTGCTGCCCTTGCTGCTGCTGGTGCTGCTGCCGAGAGAGCAGCTGCCCCAACATCCCCCGCTGCTGCACCGCGGGCGCCGACGACGCCTCCCCGCCCACGCCGCCGTCGGCCGCGGCCGACGAACACAGGTGCGGCGGCGGCAGCAGCAGCGCCGGGCCCACGCCGCCCCTTCCGAGCCCGCCGCCGCCCGACGAGCCGCCGGCCGCCGGCGTGAGCGCCCCGCCGCCCCTGCCGGCGCCGCCCCGGACGCGCGGCGGGCCGTCCGACGCCGCGCCGCCGTCGGGCCGCCCATCCCCGACGTTCAGGAGGCGCCCGCCGGGCCCGAAGACGCGCGCGCGCGCGGCCGCCCGCTGCGCCGCCGCCTCCTCGGCCGCCCGCGCGTCGAGGCTTGCGAGGTCGGCGGCCGAGCGCGCGCGGGCGGCGGCGGAGAACGCGGCGCCCGCGGGCGAGGCCGGGATGGCGACCGCGGGGGAGGCGGCGACGGGCGGGAGGATCGCCGAGGGACGGGGCGCGGCGACGGGCACGGAGCCGTCGGGCGCACCCGGAGCCGACGCGCCGCAGCCGGCCCGGCGGCCGCTGCTGCTTGCGCTGCCACGGCCGCCGCCGCCGTCGTTCTCGCCGCCACCGCCGCCGCCGCCGCCGCCACTGCCCGCGATCAGAGGGTGGGCGCAGTCCGCCGGGAGCAGTCCCGAGCAGGACGCGGTGAGGGGAGGATGGTGGTGGTGGTCGGAGCAGGACGGAGAGTCGGGGACCGACTCTGCGGTGGTGGGCGGAGCTGCCCTTGTCGCTGCGGCGGCGGCTTCGGCCGACGGCGCGCTGGCGGCGCTCGCAGCAGCAGCAGCGGCCGCGGCGGCAGCGGCAGCACCACCAGCACCAGCACCAGCACCAGCGGCAGCGGCAGCAGCAGCAGTTGCCGCGGCCCGCGAGGACGCCGACGCCCGCATCATCAGCGAAGACGGGCGCGAGCCGCTGCCGTAAGAGGCCGGAGAGGCCTGCGGCAGCGGCGGCCGCCCCGAGAGCGAGGAGGGCGGCATCGGGGCGGCGGCGGCGGCCGCCGGCGACAGGAGCGCCAGCGGTAGCGGCGGCGGCGGCGGAGGCGACGGCGCCGCTGAAGGGTGGGGCGGCGTCCCGCCCCCGCCCGCGCCCCCACCGCCGGCCATCGACTCGGGCCAAAAGCCGCGCGTGATGACCATGGGCGGCGCGTCCCTGCTGCTCCACACGGCCCGAGGCATCGGCGCGGTCGGCGCAAACGGCAGCGTCGGGTCGGAGGCGGCGGCGGCGGCAGAGGAGAAAGAGGCGCCGCCTCCCCCGCCGCTTCCGCCGCCGCCGCCGCCTCCGCCGCCGCCGCCCGCCCGCAGGGGGACGAGCTGCTGCGAGGAGGCAAGCTGCTGCTCAGGGTGGTGTTGCTGCTCCCTGGGCGAGGGCGCGGACGCGGGCGAGGACGCGCGCCGCGACGCCGCGGGAGAGCGGCTGAAGAGCGCCGCGCCCAGGCGCATGGCGCCGCCGACGACGGCGCCGGCCGCCGCCGCGCCCGCCGCCGCCGCCGCGCCGCCGCCGCCGCCGCCGCCGCTGTGGCCGCCGCCGCCAAAGCTGCCGCCGCCGCTGCCAGCGCTGCCGCCGCTGTTGCCCATGCTGCCGCTCCGCGCGCGGTGCAGCGCAGCCGCCGCCGCGGCGGCGGGCGCCGAGCTCGCCACGGCCGCGACCGCCCCGCCGAAGTAGCTCGCCAGGGCGCCCGCGCCCGCGCTGCCGGCCGCCGCCAGGCTGCCGCCTAGCTGCTGCGCGCCCGCCGCCAGCGCGGCCGACGACGAGGCCGAGCGGCCGGCAGCAGGCACGGACGCGCCGAGGCCGCCGCCGCCGCCTCCGACTCCCGTGGCGCTGCTGGACCGGCGCGCGCGGTGGATGGGCAGGGATCCGGCGACAGAACTGCCGCCGCCACCGCCTCCCGCCGACGAGCACGATCGGGAGGACGACGGGCCGTGCAGGAGGCTGCCACCGCCGGCGCCGCCGCCACCGCCGCCGCCGCCGCCGCAGCCGCCGCCGCCGCCGCCGCCGCCCGTCAGCGGCGACGCCGCGCCCGACCACGAGGCGGCGACGGCCGCGGACGCGTCGGACGCGCGCGGCAGGCGGCCCATAGTGCTGACGTAGTCCTCGTCGACGATGGCGGCGTCGAGCGGGGAGGCGCAGCGGGCGCCCAGGGCCGTCGCGGCCGCCGCGCCGCCGCCGGCAAGGGACGACGGGGAGGGCGCCGCCGCCCCGAGCAGCAGCAGCGGCGCCGGCGGAGGCAGAGGCGGCGCCAGCGCGGCGAGGGCCTGGGCGCCGATGTACTCGACGCAGCAGGTGAAGCACCCGGCGCCGTCGGCGTCCAGCGGCGCAAAGGCGAAGCGCTGCAGCGGGGGCAAGGAGGAGGAGGAGGACGACGACGACGCCGAGGGCGCCCGGCCGCCGCCGCTGTTGTTGTTGCTGTTGTCGATCACAGGGCCCGGCGGCCGCGCGGCGCCCGCCGCCGCCGCCGCGCCGCCACCGCCGCCGCCGCCGCCGCCGCCGCCGCCGAGCCCAGCGGCCATGAGCACCGACCCGGAAGGAAAGGCCGGGCTGCTGCTCATGAAGCTGCCGCCCGCGCTCCCGCCGCCGCCGTTGTTGACGGCGCGCGAGGCCGAGGCCGACAACGCGCTGGAAGAGGGGGCGCCGCGGAGAATCCGATAGCGCAGCGCGGCGGGCGGCGGCGGCGGCGGCGGCGCGGTTGTGCCGCCCGCCTGCCCCCGCTCGATGGCCGCCCGCCGCGCCGCCTGGCACAGCCGGTGCGCGGGCAGGAGGCGCGCGCGCGCGTGCGCGCACCGCGCCAGGACGACCATTCGGGCGTAGGCGGCGGCCGCGCCCCGCTCGGGCGGGCGCGCGGGGGCGCCGGCGCCGCCGCTGCCGCCGCGGGCCGGGTTGCCCCAGTCGTGCGCGGCGGCGGCCTGGGCGTAGGCCTGGGCGCCGCGGGTGTAGCGCAGGGTCCAGCGCTCGAGGAGGACGGGGGCGGGGCGGCGGGCCGGAGGGGCTGGCAGGGCCGCCGCCCCTGCCGGCGTCCCCGCCGCCGTCGCTGTCGTTCTTGTCGGCGCTCCCGCCGCCGCCGCCGCTGCTGCTCCCGTCGTCGTCGCCGCCGTCGCCGCTGCCGGCGGCGGGGGGCGCATGAAGATCTGGTGTTTGTGTTGGAGGTTTGTTGTTTCTTGTAGGCGGGTGTGGAATGCATGTGAGACGGACAGAGGTGGGCACAGCGCGCGCGCGGGCGTGGCTGGGACAAGGCGGGCAGGGGGGGGGGGGGGAGGGGGGGGGGGGCGGGGGGGGGGGGGGGGGGGGGGGGGGGGGGGGGGCCCTCGGGCGAGAGAGAGAGGGGGACGAGGCGTCGCCCCAGCCGAGAGACAGGCGGCGGAACCAGACCCGAAACAACGAAAAGCTCGCACCTCGATGATCATGGGGGCCGTGAGCTCGCCTCGCCGCCACAGGTCCACCTCGCGCGCGAGGCCGTCAACCGGCTCGACGTCGATCATAAACTGTTTTGTTTGGTTGGTTTTGGGAGGAAGGGGGCGGCGTGAGAGCGGCGTCAGGGCGAGGGCGAGCGAGCGCGCGCGCGGCGCAGACATGAAAGAGATGGAGCAATCGCGCGCCGACAACGCGCCCCGGCGACGGCGCCCGATGCTCGCGAGGCGACTCACCCATCCGTGCGCGCCCCTGCCTTGGCCGGGAGGGACAGGGGCCCCCGGGGGAGGCGGGCGGTAGACGCGCGACGAGACGACGATACGACCGAGCAGGCAGAAGAGCTCCGCCACGCACTCCTGCGCGTCCATGCCGGCCGTCGCCATCGGCGCCGGCGAGGTTTGGCAAGGCTGCGCCTGCCGCGCTTGCCAAGCGTCGCGCGCGGGGGTCGTCGGCTTTACCCACGCGCCCTCATCGAGAGGGAGGGAGAGCAAGAGAGACCTCAACAAAAAATCGTCGTCGTTGTCCGGGGGGAAATAGGGAGGGCAGGCGCGGTTGGAGGGGCGTAATGAGGGGTGTCCGAGTGTCTAGGTGGTGCTAAGAGGAGGGTGACGATGCCGGGTGAGCGTGATCGTGCGCTCAAGAGGCGTTTTCGCGCAACCGCGACGAACGGCGGCGCTGTCGAGCGGGCGAGCGAGCGGGCGGGCGCCCCATCGCCGGCCGGCGGCGCGACCCCCCGTCCGCTCCTTCGACCACCCCTAGGATGTATGTTGGTGTGCGATCACATTGCCTTACGTTCGACGATCAAGAAGAAAAAGAAGAGGGAATTCTATGCGCGTGTCTCCAAGTCTCTTCACAAAAATCACGCGCCGCGAGAATCACGGGCGCGGCGACGTGAGCCATAAATCCCAGTCTTGCGGCACGGCGGCGGCGGCGGCGGCGGCCGGCTGGTGCTGGTACTGGTGCTGGTGCTGGTACTGGTGCTGGTGCTGGTACTGGTGCTGGTGCTGGTGCTGGTGCTCTTGCTGGTGCTGGGGCTGGTGCAGCGGCAGCCGGTGCGCGGCGGACGACGTGGGCACGGTCCCCGAGAGGAACGCCAGCAGCTCGCGCCGGCGGAGGGCGCGCAGCGGAACGACGGCGCCGGGCGAGCAGGGCCCGCCGAGCAGGGCGGCGGCGGCGGCGGCGGCGACGGGCGAGAACGGCTGAGCGGCCGGCATCAGCGGCGGCTGGCGGCAGTAGGGGTGGTGGTGCTCCGACGACGAGTCCTGAGACCGGGACAGCGGGTCCATGAGCGCGTGCCAGGCGGCCGCCGCCATGCCCGCGTGCGCGCTGGCCGCCGCAGCCGCAAAGTCGGCCGCCACCAGCGCCGCCACCGCAGCATCGCCGCCCGCACCCGCGCCCGCGCCTGCGCCTCCCGCCGCCGCCGCCGCCGCGGCCCCTCCATCGCCGCCCGCCGCGCCGACGCCGGACGAGCTGCTCGCGGGGAAGCCCCACGCGAGGCCGCCGAGCAGGTCGGCCGCCGGCGGCGACAGCGGCTCGAACGGCTGCTGCTGCGGCTGCTGCTGACGGGCGGCGCAAAACAAGGGCAGCCGCGGGTGCGCCGCGGCAACGGCCGCCGAGCCAGGCGCGGGTTGCGTCGGCGACGTGAGCGGCAGCCTCAGGACCGGCAGCCTCAGGAGCGTCGCGGCCGCGGCCGCCTGGGCCGCGTCGCCCTGGTCGCGCCCGCCGGCGCTGTCGGGGCGCGCGGTCGTCGTCGCCGACGCTTCGGCCTTGCACTTGCGCCTGCCAGCGGCGCCGCCAGCGCCCCGCCCCCCGTCGCGTCCGGCGCTCCTCGCTTGCGCCCGCTTGCGCCCTGCGGCCCTGGCCCGCGGAAGCGTCAGCAGCGCCCGTCCGCTCCCGGCCGCCGCCTCTGCAGCCGCCGCCGCCCCGGTCGCCGGCCCCAGCGCCGGAGCCGTCATCGCCGCCATCGCCGTCGCGGGCACCGGCAGGGCGCGCAGCGCCTCGCACACGTCGTCGAAGCTGACCAGCGGCAGCAGGGGCACGAGCGACGCGTAGCGCCCGTCGCTCGGAAAGTTGAGGGCGTGCTTCTGGCCGCCGCCGCCGCCGCCGCCGCCGCCGCCGCCGCCTCCGTCACCGCCCGCCGCCGCCGCCCTGCCGCCTCCGCCACCGCCCGCCGCCGCCGCCGACAGCAGCGCCGCGCCGCGCGTCTTGAGCGCGGCGACGTCGTGCGCCATGGCCGCCACGCACTCGTACGGCCAGCCGCCCAGGTACCGCTGCCGCTGGTCGTACCACAGGTGCGCCTCGTACCGGGCGGTGCGGCGGTGTAAGGTGACGCCGCGCCGGGCGCACGGCGGCGTCGAGGCCGGCACGGGCGGCAGCCGGAGCGGGGCGGTCTCGGGGCGGCAGATGCGCGCGAGGGTCGCGCGCAGCTGGGAGTAGTGCCCGGGGGACTGGGTTTTGTTTTGAGGGGAGGGGGAGCGTCGTCCTTCGGGCGGGGAAGGAAAGGGGCGTGAGACGGACGGACGAACGATCGCGTGGGGCCGCCGTCGTTTTCAAATTTTCAAAAACAACGCCGGCGCGCGAGGAACATAACCCTCCCCCCCCCTGTTTCATTCAGGGCAGTCAGGACTCACCGCCTTGATGGGTGTGATGTCGAGCGATTGCTGCTGGTCGCGGTCGTTGCAATCGTCGACGAGGCGCGGCGAGGCGCCCGCGACGCGCGTGTGCCCGTCGTCGCGCGAAGCGGCGTGCTCTGCCGTCGAAAACGGAGGCGCTTCGCCGTCGCTGCACTCGCGCTGCGTCGGCGTGCTCTCGCGGCTGTCGCGCCGAGCGGCTACGCGCGCCGAGGGCGGACGCCCGGTGCTCGACATGGCAGATGGTGTGGGGCAGCGGGCGCGCTGCTTTGTTTCTGCGATTGAGGCTTCTTGTGATTGGAGACACCTCTTCGCGCGTTTTTCAAAAACGTCCTATGTGGAAGTCGTGCGCGCGTGCGCTAGTGCTTGTATTAGTGCTGCACGGAGCTTTCTTCTAATGGTGTACAGTCGGGCGTTTCGTGAAGAGATCGGTTTGCCCGTCTGCAGAGCGCTCTCCCTCGAAAAAAGGCATGCGAGCTCATCCCAAACATGCAGACGGGCGTCCCCCTGCTCCTGCTTTTGGCGCGTGGCGTCGAGAGCGCGCGCGGTGCTAATTTCATCTGTGCGCAAAAAATAAGGGCAAGGCCACGCAACGAAACAAAGTTCTAGTGCAAACTCCCATGAGCGCTCGGTGAGAAGGGGGAGGAGGGGGCGGAGGAAAGGGGGGCAAAATTGAGACCAAGACGGGCCGTCGTCGACAAAAAACATTTCTCCGGAAAAAAAAACGCTCTCGCGGCGCGCCGTCGCTCCACTCTGTCCGTCGATGAGAAGGAGGGGCGGCCTGGCCGCGCGCGCGAGCGCGCAAGGGGAGACATGGTCGACTGTTGTGAGGTACTTGGAGGTTTGCGACTCTTGAGAAAATTGGGCGTCAGGAGGGGGTCAGGGCGTGTGAAAGACGCGGGTCTCTTGTTTTTTTTTTTACGACGAGGAGGAGAGGGAGGAGGAGAGAGACGACGTCGGCGAGGCCGCCGCTCCGGCGGCGCCGACGCACTCGACCAAACGCCTCAGCTGGCGGCTGACCTCCCGCGCTCTCGCCATCTGCTGCTTGGTCTCGGCGGAGCGCGCCCAGGTCATGGGGCCTTTGAGGGCCAGGAGGGCCTCGGCGGCGAGCGCCTCGGCGACGAGCACCTGCTCCATGTTTTTTCCCTGGGGCAAAAAAAGGCACAAAAAAAAGCACACAAATTTTGTGCCACAAATTTGGCAAGTCGTCTTGACGCGCTGTGTTTCTAGGCTTGGCACTAGGGGCCTCGCCCAATTTGTTGTTTCGATGTGCTTGTTGTCAATTGTGGAAGAAGCGAGGGGAAAGGGAGAGGCGTCTTTACAAAAGAGGGGCGGGCGAAAATTCGCCGCGGGTCGCCCGCGTCACGCGTCGTCGCCGCCCGTCGCCGCCTAGGCGAGGAGAGCGAGGCGGGGAAAAAACGAGTGGCGAGGCGGAGCCGGAAAAAAAACGACTACTTTTGCCCGCCGTCCCCAAACGCGCTGTCGTAGTTGAGCGTCGACTCGAGCTTCTTGGCGTCGCACAGCTTGCGCACGGCGCGCATGAAGTCGTCCTGCGTCACGTAGTCGCGCTCCTCGCGGATGGCGAACCTGTGTTTCGGTTTCGGAGCGCGGGAGAGGGGGCGGGGGGGGAGAGAGGGGCGCGGCGCGCGGGCGGGGGCAAAAAGAGAGAGTGAGCGCGGGAGAGGGGGCGGGGGGGAGAGAGGGGCGCGGCGCGCGGGCGGGGGCAAAAAGAGAGAGTGAGCGCGCCGGCAACGATCGCAACGTCGCGGGTCTTGCGAGTCGGGGGATGCGAGAGGGACCACGGACGAGGACACCCTCGGCAGACACTGGGGGCTCCCGCGGCGTGCCAGGCCCTCCAAACCCCCCCGGCCAAAGATGCAACACCGCGCTGCGCTCGCTTCGAGTCCGGAAACAAAAAACGTCGAGAGCAAAAGGCAAAACAAAAAGACGGGGTGGCGCCCCCGGACGCAAAAAGCGAGAGAAGCAAAAGAACAAAAAAAGCGAGAGAAGCAAAAGAACAAAAAAACCGCAAGAGAGACTCACATGCCCGCCTCGGTGCACACGTTGCGCAGGTCCGCCCCGTTGAACCCCTCGGCCAGCTTGACCACGGCCTCGTAGTCCACCTCGCCCTTCTTCGACAGCCGCGCGGCGTGGATCTTCAAGATCTCCATCCGCGCGATCTCGTTGGGCAGCGGGATCTCGATCTTCCGGTCCAGCCTTCCCGGCCGAAGCAGCGCCGGGTCCAGCACGTCAGGCCGGTTGGTCGCCATGATCATCTTGACTTTTCCCGCCACGTCGAACCCGTCCATCTGCGACAGCAGCTCCATCAGCGTCCGCTGGATCTCGCGATCGGCGCTCGTGCCCTCGCTAAAACGGCGGCCGCCGATGGCGTCGACCTCGTCCATGAAGATGACGCACGGCTGGTGGTCGCGCGCGTAGCCGAACATCTCGCGGATGACGCGCGCGGACTCGCCGATGTACTTGTCGACGATGGCGGAGGAGACGACTTTTAGGAAGTTGGCGTCCAGGTTGCACGCGATGGCCTTGGCCAGCAGCGTCTTGCCCGTGCCGGGAGGGCCGTAGAGCAGGACGCCTTTTTATTATCGTTTGGTTTTTTTGTTTGTTTGTTTGTTTTGTATACGTTTTGTGGTTTGGGTTCGAGTTGGGGGGTTGTTTCGTGTGCTTGTTTTGTTTGACGGGTGGGTTTGCGTGCGAGAGGAGAGGGGGATGGGGCGGACAAAGACGCGAGGACACTGAGCAGAGCCGCCCCCCCCGCCCGCCCGAAAAAACACAGCCCGGAAAAAACACAGCCCCGAAAAAAACACAGCCCCCGAAACGCCGGCCCTTGGACCCCCCCCCGCTCCGAACAAAACATCCCACGCAACAAGAAAACACCCCCACCCCCACTAAGCAACTCCGACACTCACCCTTGGGCGGCTTGATGCCCACGCGCACGAACAGCTCCGGGTTCATCAGCGGCAGCTCGATCGACTCGCGGATGGCGCGCACCTGCTCGCCCAGCCCGCCGATGGAGGCGTAGTCGACCTTGCCCGGGTCCTCGCTGAGCATGTTGAACACGACGGGGTCGACCTCGCGCGGCAGGGCGCGCATCACGGTCAGCGTGGTCATGTCGAGCGCCACGCGGGTGCCGGGCGGCAGCTTGGCGCGGTCGACCTTGGCGCGCACGCCGACGACGTAGCGCGGGCCGCTGGAGGCCTTGACGATGACTGATGGTTTTTATTGTGGGTTGGTTTGGTTTTGGTGGTTTGCGGTGGGGTGATGAGGCCAAAAGAGGGGGGCGGGTGAGCAGGGAGGAGG
>Ga0209390_10005473_pt1 | contig 17939 bp, 14 predicted proteins | sample BON01_FD_187212 | JGI IMG/M metagenome (GOLD analysis project Ga0209390, IMG submission 187212) | Freshwater microbial communities from Lake Bonney liftoff mats and glacier meltwater in Antarctica - BON-01 (SPAdes) (version 2) | ecosystem: Environmental > Aquatic > Freshwater > Ice > Glacier...
ACAACTCGCTCCGCGCGAAAAAAATATTCTAAATCTTTCTATAGATATTTTTTTTACCTCCCTTGCGGAAGTGCATAAAGAGTTTGCTATAGGTGTAGTTTTATCGGGCACAGGTAAAGATGGCACTAAGGGTTTAAAGGCTATCAAAGACTATGGCGGAATTTGTATTGCTCAAGACCTAGAATCGGCAGCCTATGAAGGTATGCCCGAAAATGCAATCAATGAGGGAGTGGTAGATTTTATTTTAGCTCCTGAAAATATTCCAGAGCAGCTTTTACAAATAAATAGCGCCTATAAAACAGGTCAAGCGCTAACAAAAGATCAGCAATCGAACAGTGATGATGAAACGGTTTTTAAACAAATTCTTCTGCTTCTTCGCCAGCGCAGCGGGGTTGATTTTACGCATTATAAAGATCCTACTTTACGCAGGCGCATTGCAAGGCGGATTGCCATTGTAAAAAAGAAAAATTTTACCAATTATTTAAAATTTTTGCGGACTAATAAAGCTGAACAGGATGCCCTGTTTAAAGATATGCTTATTCCTGTAACCTCTTTTTTCCGTGACCCAAAAACGTTTCAGGCATTAACTGAAACCGTTTTTCCTGCTATTCTGAAAAATAAAAATCCCGGTGCCCCTATTCGAATCTGGATTGCTGGTTGCTCGACAGGCCAAGAAGCATATTCAATGGCTATTGGGCTGCAAGAATTTTTTGGAGCAAATCCCCATAGCTATCGAGACCGACCAAAAATTCAAATCTTTGCTTCGGATATTTCTGAAATAGCCATCAAAAAAGCGCGATCAGGAGTTTACAAGGTAGCCGATGTGGAAATGCTTTCTGCATCGCGGCTAAAAAATCATTTTATAAAAAATAATGGCGGCTATGAAGTAAAAAAACTCATACGTGATATGTGCGTGTTTGCTCCGCATAATTTTTTAAAAGACCCTCCATTTGCAAAAATGGATTTGATTAGTTGTCGTAATGTGCTCATTTACATGGATACATTTTTGCAGCAGAAAGCATTCGCCACGTTTAATTACGCATTGAAAGAAACCGGATTTCTGCTCCTCGGTAAATCCGAATCTGTTGGCGCATCATCCGATTTGTTTGCGCAAGTAGCAAAGAAAGATAAAATTTATTTACGCAAGCATGTTCAAGGCCGTTTTAGGCATATTATTACCGAACCGAAAGAAGAAGTCTTGACCAAGAAAACTAAAACCATAGCTAAAACTGAAGCAACACAAACCGATTTCAAAAAAAGTGCAGAGGCCATTATGATTTCCAAAGCACCTGCAAGCGTTGTTGTCAATGATCAAATGGATATTGTGCACATTCATGGAGATCTCACCCCTTTTCTTCAGACACCACAGGGCAAACCCACGCACAATCTTTTGAGCATGGCACGAGATGGTTTAACCTTTGAATTACGAAATGCCATTCATAAAGCCTCTAAAGATAAAATAGCGGTCACGACAGAAAATATTCCTTTAAAAAGAACACTCCTTAATGATTTAGAAAGCGACCAAGAGGGGCAAGGGAAACAAACTTTGGTGGCGATGGAGATTATTCCGATTACTGATACGGTTGAACGGCATTATTTAATTAGGTTTGAAAAAATAATAATTCCGAAAGCGAAGGAGGGAAAATCAGCTTCATCAGCAAAAACAAAAGCCGGTGAAGCAGAAAAGCGAAACGCGCAATTAGAAAAAGAATTGGCTTACAACCGTGAAGATATGCGCTCCATCACCGAAGACATGGAAGCTGCCAATGAAGAACTGCAAAGTGCCAATGAAGAATTGCAAAGCAGTAATGAGGAGATGCAAAGTTTAAATGAAGAATTAGAAACATCAAAAGAGGAACTGCAATCTACCAACGAAGAACTCATTATTGTTAATCAAGAATTGCTTGAGAAGCAAGAACAACTAGGAGCTGCCCGTTTTTATTCCGAAAGCATTGTAAGCACAATTCGCCATCCGCTTATTGTTCTTGATAAATCTCTTTGCATAAAAACTGCCAATGCTGCCTTTTACAAAAAATTTAATGTAGATGAAAAGCAAACAGAAAATAAATGGTTCTATGAAATACAACACCATCAGTTTGATGATGAAAAACTTCGCTCTTTGCTCCTTAAAGTACTTTCGCGAAAAGACCCTATATATGACTTTGAAATAGCTCTTAAATTTCCTGAAATAGGCGAACGTACCCTACTGATGAATGCAAGGCAGATTAAAAACGAAATAACAGAAGAGCAATTAATACTGTTAGCCATTGAAGATGTTACTGAAAGAAAACTTGCAGAACAAAAACTACAAACTTTTTCTGACGAATTAGAAAAAAAAGTAAAAGAACGTACCGCTGACTTGCAAATTTCTAACGAAGAATTATACCAAACCAATAGGCAATTAGACCAGTTTGCCTACGTGGCGAGCCACGATTTACAGGAGCCTTTAAGAAAAATAATTACTTTTTCGAATCGGTTGCGAGATAAGCATATTGATGAATTGAGTACAGATGTAAGAGCGTATATCGATAAAATTGAAAGTTCTTCTTTGCGCATGTCAACACTAATTAGAGATCTGCTTCACTATTCACAATTGCTAGAACACGAAAAATTATTTGTAAAAACAAATTTAAATGAAATATTAAAAAATACTTTAAACGATTTCGAATTACTCATTGATGAAAAGAAAGCCCAAATTAACTTTGAAGAACTTCCGACCATTGAAGCAATCCCACTACAGATGACCCAGCTTTTTTACAATCTACTTAGCAATGCGCTTAAATTTAATAGAGTAGGTGTAAAGCCAGTGATTAGTATTACATCACGCCTGCTTTCAGAAAATGAAATTCAAAAATATCCAGCTTTTAGTCCACTAACGTCTTATGTGGAAATAGTTATTAAGGATAATGGTATCGGATTTGAACAGCAATATGGCAAACAAATATTTACTGTTTTCCAGCGCTTGCATGGCAAAGAAGCTTTTAACGGCAACGGCATTGGCTTAGCACTAGTTACCAAAATTGTTGAAAACCATTACGGAGAAGTATTTGCGAAGGCTAAAGAGAGTAGGGGTGCAGCATTTCATGTTATACTACCATTTAAACATTTAAAATAAATAAAACCCAATTTAATTATGGTGAATAAAGTTTTTATGATAATAGACGATGATGAAGATGACAGATTTTTTTTCAAAGAAGCCTTAGCAGATTTGCCCAACAGCCCTATGTGCCTTGAAGCCATAAACGGTGAAGATGCGCTCAACCAATTACAAAAAATAGATAGCGTTCCCGATTTTATTTTTCTCGATGTCAATATGCCCCGTATGGCGGGACGTGAATGTTTATTAGAAATAAAAAGAGATACAAAGTTAAAAAATTGTGTAGTGATTATGTATTCCACCTCTTTTTCCGAAGAAACAATCGAAGATTTTGTCAAATTTGGGGCATTAACTTGTCTGCAAAAGCCAACAGATATGAACAAACTTCATAAGCAAATTCTCGATGTCGTAAATAAATCGGTAAAAATTTCTAGATAATATTGACCATTTAAAGCCCATAAAAACATCATCACTCTGCACGATAAATTTTCAGGATATATTTAAATGTATAGTTGGGCTTTTATATCGGGTACTTTACCCGTTAATTCTTTTTGGTAAATGCTTGAAGTAGCACTGTAATTTTATAATTTATTAGATGCTTTAATTGCTGGCGTTAATGCCATAATAATGTTGTCCTTACCAGCTTTTGTGAATTCCTAAGTAAGGGTTCCCATAAAATCGGTGTAAATCAGGTTATTGGGCATGCGATTAAGAAGTATTTGAGCCTCTTTTATCATTTGTTCATCGTCTTTTAGCACCAATGTTTGCAATTGCACCCAATTGTTAATAATACCACACTAGGTATAATGCATTTTGAGTGAGTTCCTTGTTTTTAAAGTCCAATTGAAATTCGTACTTTTCAGCCGATAATAAGATAATTGTATCTCCTTGCGCTTTTAAATCCATTATTAATGCTTTATTTTATATAAGTGAGATGGTGTAGGCAAGTGTTATAAAGACAATTTGATAAGAAAGCAGAAAAAGACCTTCAGAGCCATCAAGATTGTAATAATTTTGAAACTGTTTTGATCGCAATATAATAACGACCATTCGAACACATTCAATCACAAAAACAGAACAAAAAATACAACCTACATTTCGAGTTGTTTTACGAAGTTCCCTAGGAGCTTTTACAAGCATTAACCATGCAATTTGCGAACTTAACAAGACCTGGAAAAATATTATATTTATACTTCTCATGTGTAAATCGGGATGTACAACAGTAAAATAGCAATGAACTACAAAAAAACAAAAAGAAGAATATAGTTTTGAATTTGTTTTTCTTTTCTATTCAGAAATTTTTCAAATCCTATCAGAAGCACAACTGTAGAAAAAATTACTAAGGTATTGCCGACTACAATCGAAAGCCAATCTGGTAAAACATCTTGAAAAAATATTAGCATATTTCCACTTGCTGACATTGCAAAGCTTATTACTATCACTACAGATTTAGGAAATTTTTTCCTAATTTGTGCATATAATATGCTTATCAATAGCAAGCCAATGATGTTAATAACTACATAATTAACAAAAAGAGTACGAATGTCGATGAAAAACATATAATTCTACTTTATTAATTATTTGGTGTGAAATTGTCTATTTTCATCCTATTTGGCATGGTAAATTCAGTTCCTATGATTTTGAATGTCAATGCGTGATTTTTTTAATGGCGAAAAGTAAAAAAAGGTCGTCAAGGTCATATAACCAATACCGCCTATTTGAAATAGCAACATCACAATAAACTGTTTGAAAAAGTTGAAGGATTCCGCCACACTAATAGTAACCAGTCCAGTTGTTGAAATTGCCGAGGTAGATATGAAAAGGCTTTCGATAAAAGGAACATCTAACTTATGGAAAACAGGAAGTGATAATAATATAAATCCTGCGACTGTGTAAAGGAAAAAACTCCAAACTAAATTCATCTGAGGTGATTTGCTGATCTGAAATTTTTTGTACCCTTTCAGAAATTTTCTCATCATATTCATGTTATTATTTATTTAGTGTACCAATGAGAGACCCTAAAAGTTTGCTTGAAAAGCGCGGTATCGTAAAAGTGCAACAAAAAAGACCCCGCCAAAAGCATTACCTATAAGAGCCGTTGTTTGGAAAGTTGCATAAGTGCCAAAAGATATAGCATCGGTAAATATTAAACCTGCCAATACTTCAATATTACCTACAATACTGTGGTGGAATCCTGCGAAGCCTACCACAGCGGTAATCATATAGATGACCACAATGCGTCCTATGGTTTCAGAAGCGGAAGTTACCAACCAGGAGAGTAAGGCCATTAGCCATCCGGCCAAAATTGCACTACCGAATATGACTAAAGTACTCGCTTTTGTTATATGTAGTGCAATGGCAGATACACTTTCGTAACTGATAATTCCCATCCCGTTACCCACTGAGACTATGATTACAGTCATGATAGCTCCGCCAATAAGATTACCAATAATAACAATACCCCACAATTGCAATAATTCCGAAATCTTACGTTTTTTATGGAGTACGGGTAGCGCCAACAAAGAAGTTTGTTCGGTAAATAATACAGATTTTCCTAAGACGACAATAATAAATCCAACTGGGTAGGTAAAAGCTACAATAAAGAAAATGGCTTCTTTTGAAAACTTGCCTTCTAAAAAGGTGTAAAGAATGGCAATGAGCAAATAACTAAAGCCTATTTCCATACCAGCGGTTAGCGCACTTATAAAAACTTTAATTTTGTTTTCTTCAAAAGCCTCCATGCCTTCGCTTAACTGACTTATTAGAATTTTTTCTTGGGATTTTTGTTTGTTGGATTCTTCGTTCAATTCCTCCACCTTTTTTTCAATTTTCTTGTCCTTTTGATCTTTGCTCATTATTTTAATTTGTTGATTTAGAAATTATTATCTTAAAAAACCTTCAAGATTGCAGATTTCAAGGAATTTTTTATTTCGGAAAGACTAGATAGCTGCTTTCAAACGAGTACTATTTTTTTGCTAGTGCCGTCATTGAAAACTGCTACCATTAAATTTTTTTCAATTTTTTTATCAAATTTCAGCTTTCTTTTTTTGTGATTTTAATGGGAAAAGGTTTTATTTTAACTCTTTTAGAATGGAACAATAGCAATCTTGCACAATTCAAATTTGAGTCAATATAGGTAACCTTAATAAAAACTGCTAAACCTACATTTCTAGCAAAGAACTTCCATGATAATTGTAATGGAGTATTTTTTTATTGCCGCTCTGAATACCTATATTGATGATCTTATAACATTATTCTCCGAATCTCGCAGAAACAGGATTAGATAAATAGCAATGACGATGGGCAAGATCCTGAAAAGTTGGCTTTTAGGTAAATTATTATCTATGCTGATTTTAGGTGTTTTAATCGGAATAGGACTTATTGTTATGGGTGTTCCACGGGTATTAACCTTTGCTGTCTTTGCAGCATTTATAAGTTTTATTCCCAATTTTGGACCTATTCTTGCGCTAATCCATGCACTTTTACTGGAATTTTAGGTGTAATACTCGCCGTACCATTAGCAGCATTGCTCATGGTTTTGGCGAAAATGGCTTGTGCACAAGATGTTTTGGGTGATAAAATAATTGATATAAAACATGAAAACTCAAAAGAAGAGGAGGATAAGTAAATAAGAACTAGTTTCTCAAAATGGACTTATTTTTTAAAGAAACGAGAATAAAAATCAATTTTTAATAGCTTTGAATTTTGTGATTTATTCTTAAACTAAACGCTTGCAAGATGATACAATTCAATTCGGTATTCCACGCCTTGTACATAAACTATGAAGAGTTCATATAAATAAAAAAACGCTGTAAATAGTATGATTTACAGCGTTTTTTGATCAAATTTTTATTAAGTAAATACTTATTTAAGCATTTTCTTTATGCTTTTCGTCTTTGTAATAATTTGTAAGCTAATTAGCCAAATCGTAAGCCTGCAAAGATGATTTTATTTTTTTTTGACATTATTGCTGAAGCTACACTTAATAATATTGCAGATTTCATATTTTTTTCTTTTAAATGTTTCAATCTATTTTAGTTGTCACCATTAACCATCCAATTGATACCATACCTGTCCGTACATCTTCCGAAATAGCCCCATTCTCTTTTCATGAAATTATGGTGAATTTGTCCTCCGTCGGACAATTCATTAAAGATTTCTTCGGCGTGATTTTTATCTTTTAAATCCACACTCATGTTAATTTGATTTCCATGATTAATGGGCGTATCAGGAGACGCATCGTATGCCATGAAATGCAAACCTTTTCCTTTTAATTCTGCATGTTGCAATTTTTGACGAAAAGACGAAGGAACATCAATTTTTTTATCTTGATAAGTTTGACGATTTATTATTTCGGCATTAAATAGTTTACTATAAAAATTAAGCGCTTCTTGGCAATTACCGCCAAACGCTAAATAGGCTTGTACTTTCATAATTTTATATTTTAACCAAATTTATAGTTCAATGAAGATAAATCTTACCCGGAAAACAATAATTCTTAATCCAAACCAAATTTTTAAACAAATAGGATTTTTTGAGTGAATTGTAAATGATTTTGGTATCCTTAAAGTTTTCGAAAAGTGTTTCTTGAACGATCTTGCCTTTGATAGTTAATTTTGTAATCAAGTATTTAGGCAGAGAATTCTTAAATTTTTAATACGCTATCGCTAATTCGTCATAGTGGAAAGGCTGAATAATATCGGCGCTAACTGCTTCGCTATTTCTTTTGTATAGATCTTTGCTTATGGGATATGCTTTTAGGAAATCATCAGACAAATCATTTTGAATAATACTTGAAATATCATTTTCATTTAGGGCACTGTCTAGCCAAATAGCAAGGTCATCGTCTTTTAAAATAACAGGACGCCTAGATTTCTTGTTATGGATTTTAGCAAACATGGGAGTGGCTTCTTTAGTAAGAATAGAAAAAGTAACCATTTTGTCTTTGGTAATGCCATAAATGCCTGCTAGATGAATGGGGTTTTTATCTTTACGATGAAAGTAAAAAGGTATTTTAAAATCTTTATTATTTTTCTTGGCGGTATGCGGTTCATAAAAACCATCTACTGGAATAATACATCTTCTGGTTAAAGCACTATTTTTATAATTGTTGGATTGAAATAGTTTTTCAGAACGAGCATTTAATCCCGAGCCATAAGCAATTGTTTTTTGATAATATTCCTTAGCATTTGCACCCATTTCATAAGCCAGAATTAAACCCCACATCACAGGAATTAGGTTTTTACTTTTCTCTTGGGGAATAATCCACATATTCGGGTGCGCAAAACCATTAGCGTAATTGTAGGCTAATTCAGTGCCTTGTTCTAAATCTCCATAAATAGCTTCAATTTTATAGTATTGCTCTAATTCCTTAGCTTTTTTAACGACTCTTACTCCGTAGCACATATATGTTTCTTTTGAGGTTTCAAATTACAAGATTAATCAGTAGTTTGAAAATATTAGTTTAATTAGTGTCAAAATTAGATGCAAATTTCACCCATACAAATGAACTTTTATTCAATAAAAATCATCCAAGTTCTACCTCAGATGTAGTATTTGTATAATCGCTATATACAAAGAAACAAGAGATAATAACCAATACAAAAAAAAGTCTAATTTATGCCTGCCAGCATCTTTTGGCTCTTATAGCGCAGCGGTCGTGTTTCTGATACCTCAATTGTACTGCCTCTAGGTATTTCATTTTTTTAATGATGATTAATAGATATTTTGAAATTATGGTCAAAGTAAAACGCTGAACTTAAACTACACTAATGGATTTTAAAATTTCAAAAAATTTCAAATACAGAAGTAAAATAGCACTTGTTGAAAAGTAATGTGTTAAACTTTTAGTTTGAACTTGATTATTATCTAATTTTGGAAATAATCCAAGTATATGGATTTTATCCAAAAAATGAAAACAGAAGCTATCCTACACCTTGATTTAGACACCTTTTTTGTGTCTTGTGAAAGACTTATCGACTCCAAACTACTAAAACGGCCACTTTTGGTCGGTGGTATTGGCGATCGTGGGGTGGTGGCGGCCTGTAGTTATGAAACTCGAAAATTTGGGATTCATTCGGGAATGTCTATGAAACTAGCAAAGCAATTATGCCCCGAAGCTACGGTAATTCGAGGAAATTCTAGTACTTACACCAAACATTCGCAAACCGTAACCGATATTATCAAAGAACGTGTTCCTATTTTTGAAAAAGCCAGTATCGATGAGTTTTATGCAGATTTAACAGGAATGGATAAATTTTTCGGCACTTACAAGTTTGCTACCGAATTGCGCAATACCATTATCAAAGAAACGGGATTACCCATTTCTTTTGGTTTGTCTTCTAATAAAATAGTGTCCAAAGTAGCTACGGGCGAAGCCAAACCCAATAACCAAATGCGTGTCGATAACGGTTTAGAAAAGCAGTTTTTAGCACCTTTGTCTATTCAGAAAATTCCGTCTGTGGGCACTAAGACCTATCAGACCTTACGAAATTTGGGAATTACTAAAGTACAGATTGTACAAGAAATGCCTTTAGAAATGATGGTGAGTGCTCTGGGGATGCACGGGCAAACCATTTGGAAACGCGCCAATGGAATAGATAGACCGCCCTTAATTCCTTTCCATGAACGAAAATCTATTTCTACGGAGCGCACTTTTGACAAAGACACGACCAATATGGTACAATTACGGACCACATTAACGGCCATGGCTGAAAACTTAGCCTATCAATTACGCCGAGCTGATAAATTAACCGCTTGTATTGCTGTTCGCTTGCGCTATTCAGATTTTCAGACCTATACCAAACAAATCAAAATTCCCTATACCAGTGCCGATCATATTTTAATCCCCAAAGTCATAGAACTCTTTGAACGTTTGTATGAAAGGCGTTTATTAATCCGATTGGTAGGCGTACGCTTTAGTGATATTGTTACGGGTAATTATCAAATTAACTTATTTGATGATACAGAAGAAATGTTAAGCTTGTACAATGCCATGGATCATATTCGAAAAAAATATGGAGAAAATAGCATTATGCGGGCTACTTCCATGGGTGCCAAAACCATTGGTCGTTTTGATAATCCTTTTAACGGCGAACCTCCTACGGTATTGGCACATAGAAAACAATAGTTATGTATATCAATTGTCATTCTTATTATTCGTTGCGTTTTGGCACGTTTTCAGAAGTTACGCTCTTGAAAATGGCGCAAGTGTGTGGCGTAACTTCTTTGGCTTTGACTGATATTAACAATACATCGGCCTGCTTAAACTTTATCCGAAAAGCAGCTGAATTTAATATTAAACCCATCGTGGGTATAGATTTCAGAAAAGGAGCAGAGCAATTGTATGTAGGTTTGGCAAAAAATAACCAAGGGTTTCAAGAACTAAACACTTTTCTTTCTGGCCATTCCCATCGATCTAAAAATTTACCGCTACAGGCTCCTGAATTTGCCAATGCTTTTATTATTTATCCTTTTGAAAAAGTACTGCAATTAGAGAAAGTCGATTTTAAAGAACATGAATTTATAGGTGTCTCTATAGAGAATTTAAGGCGATTACCGTTTTCAAAATACAAAACTTACACCGATAAATTGGTCATTCAGCAAGCCGTCACTTTTCGGAATAAGCGCGATTTTAATGCACATCGTTTATTGCGAGCCATTGCCAATAACACTTTACTCAGTAAACTACAGCAAACAGAAGAAGGCAGCTTAACAGAACAAATGCTTCCGATGACAGAATTGCTAAAAGCCTTTAAGGAGTTTCCAAACATCATCGAGAATACCGAAAAGCTAATGGCGCAATGCAACATTCAATTCGATTTTGGCGAGAGTCGTGTTTCGCAAAATCAACAGGTATTTGGCGAGTCCAAAGAATCTGATTTTGACTACCTAAAACAGCTTTGTACTACAGGTTTGCCCAAACGCTATGCCGTCATCACAGATGCAGTAAAAAAGCGTTTGGCGGTAGAATTGAAAACCATTCATCAAATGGATTTTGTGTCCTACTTTCTCATCAACCATGAAATTGTCAGCTATGCCAATTCCAAAGGCTATTTGCATGTAGGGCGGGGTAGTGGTGCAAATAGTATTGTCGCTTATATTATTGGGATTACCGATGTGGATCCTATAGAGTTGGACTTATATTTTGAGCGATTTATCAATCCGTATCGGGTTTCTCCGCCCGATTTTGATATCGATTTTAGTTGGAAAGATAGAGATGATGTCACCGCTTTTATTTTCCGTCGCTTTAAAAATACGGCCTTGCTAGCCACTTACAATACCTTTAAATACAGAGCGGTAGTGCGGGAATTGGGTAAAGTATTCGGACTCCCGAAAGAGGAAATAGACAAGCTTTGTAAAGGTCATTTTTCTATGAATGACTTAGATGAAATGGGCAAATTAGTATTGAAGTACAGTGCTTTGATTAAAGATTTTCCCAATTATCTCAGTGTACATTCCGCTGGGATTTTAATTTTAGAAAAACCTATTCATTATTATTCCGCTACAGATTTACCACCGAAAGGGTTTCCAACGGTTCAATTTGATATGATTATCGCTGAAGATGCTGGTGTTTTTAAGTTCGATATTTTAGGACAACGTGGTTTGGCAAAGATTAAAGAAGCGATGGATATCATCAAAGAAAACAGACCTGAAGAACCTGAGATTGATATCACACAAATTGAAAAATTCAAAAAAGATGACAATATAAATACGCTGCTCAGCAAAGGAAAAGCTATTGGTGCCTATTATGTGGAGTCGCCCGCCATGCGCGGACTACTATGTAAACTTAAAGTGAAAGATTATTTGGGTTTGGTGGCAGCGAGTTCCGTTATTCGCCCTGGCGTATCTAGTTCAGGAATGAAAAACGAATACATCCGCAGACACCGAGAACCTGAAAGGCGAAAAGAAGCCAACCCTATTTTAGCGCAAATTATGCCTGAAACTTACGGAATTATGGTGTATCAAGAAGATGTGCTAAAAGTCGCCAACCAGTTTGCGGGCTTAGATTTGGGCGAAGCAGATGTTTTGAGGAGAGGTATGAGTGGTAAATTTAGATCAAGGGAAGAATTTAAACGCGTGGAAGATAAGTTTATCGACAATTGTCGTGAGAAAGGCTATTCTGATACTTTAATTTTTGAAGTCTGGGATCAGATTGCCAGTTTTGCAGGCTATGCTTTTGCGAAAGGGCATTCCGCTTCTTATGCCGTAGAGAGTTACCAAAGTATGTTTTTAAAATGTTATTATCCTTTAGAATTTATGGTAGCGGTTTTGAATAATGGCGGCGGATTTTATAGCGCAGAACATTATATCCATGAAGCTCGAATGTGTGGCGGAAAAATTCATTCGCCTTGCATCAACCAAAGCGACCATCACAATACCATAAACGGAATAGCTATTTTTCTAGGTTTTGGCTACCTGAAAAATGTTGAGAATTTAGTCGTACAACGCATTTTAACAGAGCGTCAATTGTATGGCAGGTTTATTTCTTTTGATGATTTTATTGATCGGGTGGTCATCAGCATTGAGCAACTTTCTATTTTAATCCGAATAGGGGCTTTTAGATTCACAGGTTTAGAGAAAAATGAATTGCATTGGCAGGCTATATTTAAAATTAATGCCTTAAAAAAACGAAGTGGTAATCCCTCTTTATTCAAGCCCAAACACAAGAATTTTGAACTTCCTAAACTAGTACACAATTGGTTAGAAGATGCTTACGACCAAATGGAATTATTAGGTTTTCCGCTGTACAGTTATTTTGATTTGATTTCAGAACCCTTATTAAGCGATAGCAAAGCAGCGGAAATGCCTATATACCAAAACAAAGAAATACTCTTATATGGCATTTTAGTAAACACCCGATTCAATACCACCAAAGATAATAAAAACATGCGTTTTAGCACCTTTGTAGATCAAGCTGGCGATTATTTCGATGTAGTACATTTTACCAAAGTCGTAGATAAATATCCTATTCATGGTATTGGCGTGTATGCCTGCTACGGCAAAGTAACCGAAGAATTCGGACATTTTAGTTTGGATGCTATTTGGACTCGAAAAATTGCTTTACAGCCAGACCCTAGAGCTTCAGTTAAACCCACTTTACAACGGTTAAATACGTAAGCGTATTTGCAATATTACTGGCTTCAAGTGCCTTGGCTACTGGGTTTTTTATCAGCAATAGAAAAAATAAATATATTTTTGAGTTAACATTTATTTTTAAAGAGTTACAGAAATTAAAGGCTTACTTATAATTTGCAAAGAAACTTTTAATTAGAAATATGATGATGACATTCAGAAAAAATTTATTCTTTATTTATTCCAACGAATGCAGCTATACAAAAAATAGGCGATAGTAGGTTAGCCGAATTGGAATCTGAGCCAGAAAATAAGCACTCAGCAATATTTTAAAGTATCATTTTATACCTAACGACGAATTTGATTTGGAAGCGCTTAAATCTACTATTTGCCTCAATGACGAGATTTTTATAGTATAACCTTACAAGGTGGCTATTTGGCTTTTACATTGATAGACGGCGATTTGTTCATAACTGACGAAATGGCTACAGCATCAAAAATAAATGCTAATGAAATTCAAACCTCCAAAGGCATCATTTATAGTATTGAAAATATATTGATGCCTTAATAATTTTGAGGCTTAAATTTAATTGATTCCTCAACGTTTAATTATATAGGGTTGCGTTAGGCTCGTCATCTCAAAGAACCAAGAATCAATATCAAGATTAAAGCTTTTAAATGCTAGGCTCTCGTAGTGCAGTGGTTTTTAAAATTTTAGGGCTGAGCATCGATAGTTTTGACTTTAAATAGTTCATTTTTACAAGCTAAAACCCTGATGGCGAATTGCTATCAGATTTTTTTTATAATATAACATGCTAGTAAAACTTATTTAATCGACAAAAAATATTGATCTATTTGGCACTATAACATCATTTACGATGTGTATAACTCCGTTTGAAGCCTCAATGTTAGACCTGATTATTTTTGCTCCTCCAATAAATACATTGTCATAACTATCTTTTGAAACCGATATTTCATCGGGAGATGGGCTCGTAATTACCTGAGAATTCTTAAATGCAGATTGCATATGCTTATTGGGCATAAAATGATATTGTATAAATGTAATGAGTTGGCTCTTATTTTTTGGGTCTGTTAACTCTGAAAAACGCCCAATCGAGATATCGCGAAAAGCGTCATTTGTAGGTATAAATAAGGTATGTTCGTCCGTAAGCAACATCGAGGGCGCCAATCCTGATAACCTTACTAAATTTACGAAGGTGGACAGATTTTTATCCATGGATGCTAATTCTAAGGTAGTATAATTTTTTGTGTCACTGACAGTTTTAAATACTTTGTCCCCATCCCATTGCGCTGATGTAGTGAAGGAGAATACTAAGAAAGTTAGGGCTATTGCCACTAGATTTTTTATTCTTGTTTTCATAATCATATAATTTAAAAAGTTAATAATAACCTTCATTTTGAAGGTTATCGATTTTTGTCAAAAAAGTATCTTCTTGACTTCCTCAAAAATACAACGTAGAATAAAAATAGATTAACTTCAAAGCTATCGTCCTTGACTTATTTGCTATAAATTATGTAAGCTTAGATAATGAAAGTCAATAGGTTGAACCATACTTATAAGGAGTACAAAACAATTATTTATAAAATCTGCTATTTTTTTAATGAGATCATTAATTGATGTATTTCTGTTAAACTTTATAAAGCAAATCATCTATGTTTACCTTTAAATATTATAATTAAATTTACTATGGAAGAGTGGTTCAAATTTTAAACAGAGGCTTTATGCGCAATCGTATTTACCTCCATAAGCATTTATATTGCAGTATTGCATACGCGAGACAGCCAACAACAAGTGTAGAAATATATTTTAGAAGGAGTTAATCATTAAGATACCAAGTACAAATTTATAATATTCGAGAATTTTTAAGTTTTATTATTAATGTCCTCTGTTTAGTACTTATTGCCTATTACTTTTTGTCTATTGGCGGATCTTAATTCAATATCACGCTGATAATATCAGAAATTATGGTACTTAAGTAGCTGATAATCAAAATTAAACAGGCTTATTTTATAATTTCTTTTTCAACATGCACATTATAAAATAAAATCTATCTTTTAAATACTACATAGTGCAATCATTAATAATAAACTAACACGTAATATTAATCAATCGAATTCCTCTAGGTTCTCTGCTTCGAAAGTGGCGCTAAAACAATCCCAATATTCAAAAATCCAAAAGGCAAGAATCAAGACAAAGAGATTTTTAGCTATACTTTTATTTAGGTTCTGGCTCTTAAAGTATAGCGATCTGCCCGGACATCGGGGCTGATTCCTAGATCGCTCTATATCGATACAATTCTTTTTGTAAACTTTGGCGTAAAAACAGCTTTTTGCGTAACCATAAAAAACCCCATAAACCAAAATGCTGGAATAAGGGGTAATAAACAGACTTAAATCAACTTAAATAACCATAAACTTTACTTAATTTTTTGAAATGGTAGGATAATCTTTAAAGATTTCATCTACATATTTAGCAACCTCTGCAGAGGCGTTATTTTGATATACATAAAATTTGTCTATAGAACCCGTCCAAACAATATTTTTAGAATTTTTATCTACAAGGCTTATGACCATATCGGCGTCTGTATATCTATCCATCGTTACATTGTAATCTACAATACCATTATAATTTCTATAATCGCGATAATAGTTGTCATTGTAGTAATTATTTACAGGTAGTGTTGAGGTATAAGGATAATAAGCGTAATTATTATCGTAATATAATTCACGGTTCACGTTGACATCTGTTTCTTTGTCATAATTGGTATTGATTACTACCAATAAATCTGGGTCTGACCTGTCCATCGTATAACCTGCCTTTTGCATGTTGTTGTTCATGGCGTTGACAATATTTTTGCCAACATCGTCGGACTGATTTGTGTTTTCGATGGCCTGAATGCTACTATTGGGCAAGTAAGCATAGGTTTCGTAAGCACTTAAATCATTGTCTGTTTTTACTATTGAATTTATTTTTGGGCCGCAACTCCAAAAAAGTAATAGTGGAATTGATAGGGCTATGGTACTGCATATTTTGTTCATAATGTTTAAATTTTAAATATTTATAATACCATAAAGTTAATATTAAAGCGTTTTTTTGTTTAACGCTATCGCTAAAATTTTGAGCGTAAAAAATTATTTTAGAAAACTTGTTTGGAAACTCTTTGGTGCTACAATAAAATAAATAGTAAAACGGACTTAGTTAGTAGAATTTAAAAAAAAATAATTTCTGAAAGCAGCCGAAATGCAGCAGAGTACGATCTATTGTAAATTTTGGAAGGTAATTAATAACGAAAATATCGTTTGAATTTGAAGTATTTAAACAGCTATTCTATTGAATTTTTGGTTCGCTTAAAGCAAACTTTAAAATTCATAAAATTTCTACGCCATTTAACCAGTATTGCAGCAACCGCTCATTAGTGGATATTTCTACAATATAAAATTTTGAGAATTTTTTGAAAACGCTAGAATCTTCGATACGCTCCATACAAACAGCATTTGGAAAAAGGTAGTTAGAATGAATTAAAAATAATGCTCCGTCTTGTTTTAGAAGAAAACCCACATGACCTTCGTCAAAACCAATAAACGATACATCCTCTGGGGTAACTTCGCAAATGTCTCTTATAGCGGTTTCTGTATCAGGAGCAGTTATGGTTTTTATTTCTGATCCGCAACTGATCATTTTGGCTTCATCGATAGGCGATTTTTGTGCCAGTTTATAACGGTTTAAGTTAAGGCCCATATCACGAAGCGTGGTAGAAACAAAATAACCACAGGAAATTTCGCCCTGATTGGGTATAGCGGTATGCCCATCAAAATTCCATTTAGTGCCGTACCAATGTGGAATTAAACGATAAACAAGGTGGTTTGTAAAGGAGCTTTTTACGCTATCCATCTCAATCGTGTTTCGATTAAGATCTTCCACGATTTGATTGCGTAGCGTTTTAATGCTTTCTTTTTCAATATAATAAGAAGCTAAAACAGTCTCTTTCGATTTTTGTAACGCTATTTTTTTTAGAACTAAGGAGTCATTAATAACTAAATTTAAAGTGGTAATAGACAATAAAATAAGATCGCTTTTGAGGGCTGTTGCTGCAGAAGATAAATTACTCCATAACCCTAATAAAAATAATAAATGGAATGCTTTTGTCATGGAATTGAAATTTATTTAAAAAATGTTTCTGAAATATGCAATGTATATTTTTACTACAAATTTTAATTGCTATATTAAAATTTTAGTCTTAACAATCTTTTTGACATTCCTATATTTCTAAATTAACACCCCACCAAATATCGTAATCACTAGGTATCAAAGTTCGTTTGCTTTGATAACCTTGGTCGGCAATCTTAATACCTTTAATCTTACCTTCGACATCTCTAACATAACTTAGAAAAATAAAAGAGTGTCCAAACGGATCCAAGTCAGGATCTGATATGCCGCGTACCACGGCCTCATAATCTGCCTCGTGCTTCCATACTTGCATAGGTGCACCATGCCTTAGTTTTCCCTTCCAAATACCCTCCTGATTTACAAGTTTTCCCATGGATGCACTGGCGATAGCTCCCGCACTTCCTTTTCCGCGATAATCTTCTGGGAGCGTTAGCCACCCGCGATGCGTTCCGGAGGTTGATGCGTACAAATGGTCAAAAACCTGTTTAGGCTTGTATAATTTTGTGGCCATTTCCTGTGGTAAATTTTCATAAATAGAACGTCCATATACATTCTCATAGGCTATTAAAAATCTAGATT
>Ga0209390_10005474_pt1 | contig 17938 bp, 32 predicted proteins | sample BON01_FD_187212 | JGI IMG/M metagenome (GOLD analysis project Ga0209390, IMG submission 187212) | Freshwater microbial communities from Lake Bonney liftoff mats and glacier meltwater in Antarctica - BON-01 (SPAdes) (version 2) | ecosystem: Environmental > Aquatic > Freshwater > Ice > Glacier...
AAGTATCACGCAATGAAACACTTCCTTCGCTTCCTTGCTTTGTTTCCTGAGAATATCACGTTGTGCTCTCATGTCCGACAGCACTTTTTCAAATTCACTCCTCGTCTTGCACCTGCCTAATGTTAGGAGTCGTGTTGCCATGAATTACATTCCCCGCAGCGTGTACACTGCCAGTATCCGTACTGTGTACTGCCGTTCTCGAACTTAGACCACACGCCGATCTTGCAGCCGAGAATAGAACAAATCAGTCGTCTAAATTTTATAATCATCTCTAACCCTTTGTGTGTTTGATTTCGCTAAATGGTTGGTCGGTTCCGTTTCGGGCCTGTAAATCTGAGGGCTACCAGGCTTTGATATTTTTGATCTGTTTAATAACTGCCACAACGCCATCGCAGGCAATTTCTTTTCTGGCTTTATCGACGCCAAATCCGGTGCAGGCCCCGCCACGAGTGAGATTCTTAGTGGCTTTACAGGCATCTTCAAGCATGTGGATTTTTGTTAAGAGCCTGTTATAAAGTTCTGGCGGACATTGATCTTTCAGGTCTGTTGCTGCGATCCTTATCTCAGATATCAAATGGATAGCAGAATTGAAACCTTGTTCTGGGTAAATTGGGGCTTTTGTCACTTATCTTAATCCTTTGTTAGGTAGTCAAATTCTCAATTCAAACGTGAGGATATTTCGTTGCCTTTCGGTAACGCTTCAAGCCACGCCAAGGCTCCTTGGTTCCAACGAGCGTCCGCCAGCGCGTGATGCTCGTTTTCATATTTATTTGGCAACTTCGGGTTTCCCAGTTCATCGCAGAATTGCTTGATGTCGCGGCAGTACATAGGCCAACCGCTTGGCAGATTAACCATCGAACCGAACAGCCAGCATGTCACGACCCAATCGTAATCCGAGTAATAACCCCAAAACTCTGGTTTGTCATCCCCGATAAACCGAAGAATGGCAGGGCCTATTTCTCTAGTCTTCATTAAGCCCCCGGCTCCACCGTCTCTCAACCAAGCATTGAAATTCAAATTGTCTACTTGTCGGGACCAAAGTGAAGTCACGACGTTAGCTTTTACCCAATCGTTTGGTGTTCCGCCGAAGTCAGACGCCTCTGCGTAGAATTCGCGTCCATCCTCAGCGACAATGGCGATGCTTATTAAATCAATCTTGTTCGGTTGTTCCGAAAACTCAGTATCTAGGAAATATCTCATAGTTTTTCTTCTCAGTTGGGATTGGAGTTAAAGTTTTCTATCGAATTGGGAACTCGCCTTGAACTCCACAACCCATACCCAAGGGTTGGCATTCCACGATCCTTCGCCGTTTATCGACTCCCAGATTTCATTAAGTATCTTCTGACTCGTCACTTAAAAGGACTGTTTGAATTGCCACAAATTGTGGTGAATCTGGTGGCTGGCAGCAAAACGCGGAATCGACAGCCAAGACCGTGTAGATCGCCCCGACGCGATTACGGGCCCTCCGCTTAGCCTCAGCTACCGCCTTATCTTTCGAAGTGTACATTCCAGTTGTATAATATCCCTCCTGTTCAGGAAGGTGGATCATCCAATACTGCTCCTGATTCATATTGCTATCTGTACTCATTATTTGTCTTTCTTTACTAATGTGCTGCCTTGCCCCATGCCTTTGAGTATAACGAATAGAATGAGTAGTCCAACAGATACCGAGTAACTAATGGGATTTGCCCAAGTTACCGCAGACACTACGGCAAAGTTCCAGAGGAACTGTAAAACCCAGGCGGTTAAGGCAAATGCTAATATGGTGAGGGGTACTATAACTCCATATAATTCTGATGTACTCATCTAGTGTTTTCCTTTTGATTGTCTACGGTGCCATTTCCGGGATACTTACTCATTGCCCCTCTTCCTTGGCGTTTGGAATAATTCCAAGTTCTTCGTTCCATCGCAGGTGGAAGTTATCCTCCCCGTCATCCCCTGATACTAACCAATCTACTCTGTTAAGCATAATATATGCTTGGCGAAGGGCTAGATCACACTGCTTAAACTTATCAAGGGTCTCCTGGGAGTATTCTGGTTTCCATCCATACTCGTCAATCTCCTCAGAATTACACCTCTGAATGTAATTTTGAACTTCATCTGCCGCTTCAGATATCCGGTATTGGATATATTCAAAATGCCCGCCACTCATATATCTTGTCCTCTTGTATTAGTATGCCTGTAGGGATGTAAATATCTCTAAGTTGTATTCAAACGCAGGGCATCGGATATTTACTCATAGAGTATTTGGAATAATTCCTGTGTAGGAAGAACTTTACTTACCCATCACTAAGTACCGCACCTATTACAAACCTGTAACTGCCTTTTTTCATCGGGATATGCGCACGAAACATATTTCGTTAGCATACAGGTTCCCGAAATTTGCTTCGGGAGCCTAAAGCGGTAAGATTTTAGACATCCGATTAACCGCGATCTCGAAATACTTCTGATCCAACTCGACCCCGATAAATCGCCGCCCGGTGTTTGCCGCCGCAACTCCTGTAGTACCCGACCCCATCGTAAAATCCAAAACCGTCTCGCCTTCGTTGGTGTAGGTCTTGATCAAGTATTCCATCAAGGCGACAGGTTTTACCGTAGGGTGATTCGTTCCATTACGCTTCTGGTACTCTTTAACAAAACCAATTAAATTAGTGGGATATCTGTGCGTGTATGTCCCCCCTACCTTTTTGGCGACACTACCATGCAACGAACTTTTCTTTTTAGGATTGCTCCCCGTCGCTTTGAATGTCGGCCCAGGTTTCATTTCAGGATTGTACGTAGACTGGTTAGCATAAAATACTACTATGTCTTCAACTATCCGTAATGGCTGCTTTTTGGCGTTCAAGAATCCGGTAGGTCTAGTCAGTTTGTTCCAGTACCATACATATTTGAACATCGCTATATTGCTCATCACCAGTGCCGACGTAAACGGCTGCGATGCCATCAGTACGATGGCCCCGTTGGGCTTTACGATCCGCTTCAACTGTACCCACATAGGCTCGAACGGAATAACCGAATCCCACTTGCACGCCGTGGTGCCATAGGGTGGATCCGTCAAAACCATATCAACCGAACCGTCAGGGATCTCTTTCATACATTCAAGGCAATCGCCAAGCATAAGTTTGATCTTGTTCATTGAAGTTCTTTTCTAAGATGGGTTGGCGGTAAAAATTCGATCCGACGCTAGGGCAAAATAATCTGGGTCCAACTCGATCCCGATGAAGCGACGCCAGGAGTACCCCATTAAAGCAAATTGCCGTCACCATCTTCTTTTGCCTTTTTAATCCTTTTTTCCATAATCTTAAAGTATCCTTCATCTAATTCTATCCCTATGAATTTACGGTTTTCTAAAATTGCGGCAACCCCGAAACTACCACTGCCTGCTGTAAAGTCCAAAACTGTCTCATTTTCATTCGTATAAGTACGGATTAAGTATCGACCAAGGGCGACGGGCTTTTGCGTGGGGTGGACAGTTTTGCCTTCAGACGCAATTTCCAGAACATCGCGAGGCCAGTTCGTAAACTCTTGCGTATAAGGTTTGGTTGAGCGGGCACCATAATTTTCACTCTGGCCTCCTTGGTATGTGATAGTGTCCTTTTTCTGCAAGCCTTGTGCATTGTAAGTTCCCGTGGTTTTGTTCCGACAAAAGACCAAAACTTGCTCATGCTTTCTTACGGGCATTTTCTTTGCGTTCAGCACGCCGGTTATCTTGGATTTAACCCATACCCATTCATAGGAAAACATCGCCACGTTTGACATCACTAGTGCTGAAGTGAACGGCTGCGAGGCAGTCAACACAATCGCCCCTTTGGGCTTTATGATTCGCTTCAAATGTTCCCACATCGGCTCAAACGGTATGACCGAATCCCACTTGCACTGCGTCGTTCCGTAAGGAGGGTCTGCAAGGATCATATCCACGGAATTATCCGGGATACTTTTCATTACCTCAAGGCAATCGCCTTGATGCAACTCAAATCCTTGCAAACCCAAGTCTCCTTGTTTTTGCATGTTAAACATTCCTTAAGGTGTCAATGAAAATTCTTCAGATTTTTTTAGTCATTCGTCGAGACCATCCCTTTCTCGCGACCATCTATTGCAGTCGTCGCAAACGTGATAGTAAACCGGGCCATTCCCGTAATTATTTACTCGCAGATCCATTTCGTGAGTACATCGGTTAATACCACAATCGGCACAAGACGTTCTATCACAATCGCCGTCGATGTCGCTAGGGTATCTGCCAATCGAGGACAGTCGTTTTTCTGGTATGTTATTCACTAATCTCCCCAATAATTACCTCTGTTAAAAATCCCCCTGCAACGGTGCGGCTAAGCCTCCATCCACTCGCGTTGATTTGCGATATTCTGCATCTGTGCCATCGCGTTTGCGACATTACAAGCTGCCTGCGAAAATTGCAAAGCATCAATAGCGGTTTTCGCCTCGCCCGTCGTAAACGAACTCTTCCCACGGATACCAGCCAAAACCGCTGTCCTTTTTAACCGTAATGTAAGGCCCGACGTAAACACTAAAATACATACCCATCAACTAAATTCCTTTAAACACATTAGATTTAGCATGTTCCCATTTCCCTCTGCGCACGGTCGCGTTTAAGTTTATCGACCGCATTTCTAACCGCCATCAGCCGAGATCTACCAACCATGAACTGCATCGGATAGCCGCCGTTGCGGAACCGGTAACTGTGACCGCCGCTGATATCTGGTGCAGTGATTTGAAGTTGGCGGAAAAAGAAATCTAGCATTTCAGACGCCTCCTCAAGGGTGGCGGCTCTGCGTGATCGTCAATGTTATGCATCTAACTCTACCTTATTACAATATCTTCGACACACTACCATACGTTATCGCCAAATTACTTTACTACAGAGACGCTATCCAGAATATACATGCTTCCGTATGCCCAACAGCAGTACCCCGATAGGCCATCAACGATGTCTGCCGAATACAGCCGCCACCATCGTTTACCTTCCTGTTCGCATCGCTCGCGTTCTTGGATAATAACAGTCTCCTGCCTTTCTGACTCTAATTTGTTCTTCGATTTCACCTCTGCGAGATAAAATTCACGGGCTACCTCCCCATCTAAAAAAAACCACTCAGACCAGCATCTACCTATTTGACCGCCGTCGCAGGATACTAGCCTTACCCGCCAAATAACCAGGGCTTCAGCTAAATTTTCACTATCACCCATACTTCTCATCTCCTTAAAATAGGGTAAACCCCAAGTATCTACTCGATGTGGTAGGACTATCCCGTATACTCCTCGACGATGACAAACTCCCAATTATTGTCAGCCGTTTTGCTCAGATTCTCGAAGTAAGGCATACTCCAGTCCTGGCCCCTATCCTGTTTGTTTAGGATCGACTTAACTCTTCTCATCGCCGCGAGTTTTTCTTTTGCAGACTCTTCGCTATCCGCCGATACCGTACCGGCGTAAATAGAATTTGCATAAGGCCTTGACTGCCCGTATTGGGTTAGTTTTATTCCGTCGTTTCGTGGATCGGTTAACATGTTTTCAATCCTAAAATCAAGAATTCGTCGTACCTACCCAAATACCATACGCAGGTACGGGATCGCCACGAATACGCCGAACGCTAAATCTAAAATCTCGCTACCTGACGACTTAATCTGGAAATACATCGCCCGAAGGCAAAACACTCCACAACCAACAATAAACCAAAAGACTCCCACAATTATTACCCGTAGCCTTTCATCTGCATCCGCAATTTGAGGCGTTTCATATCTATTGCCGTTCGTTTTGCAACCACTTTGCACAAATCCCTCGCACGCACTCGCCTTTTATCTACTATCTGTATATCTAGTAAATGGATCGCTCTGTCGTATCTTGCAAGACGATCCCGGTCTCGCTTGCTTATAATCGGGCCTGATGGACTCGAACCATCGCCTTGAGTAGATCTACCCACGTTCTGCTCCTCCTAAACTAAAGCCCGCCTTAATAAATAGCACCTCCCAAAAGTATTACAATCTATTGGTGATATGAGGTAACGTCACGAATCCAATAATTGCTATAGGGTACACCTAAATGGGGATCGCCACGCGAACGTGCATGTAAATGGCTTCCATAATATCCGTTTGATGAACTCCTACTGACGATCACAAGACTACCTACACCGCCTTTGAATCGAGTTGCAGTAACTTCATCCTCCTCTTGAGTAGTGTTTTTTACGGGAAATGTTATCTGCTCTGACTTGCCGGTCAATTTAGGCTTTCCATCCAGTACCACTGCATCTATGAATGAATCTGCACCAAAATCTGCTAATACTTCTATCTCAATCCAACCGCCCCCTTCGAGCTTTAGCCAAACTAATGGACTTTTGACCTTAACCGCTAAAATAGTCTTGCCCGCCAGCACTTCCTCATTCCACATACCATCACCTATAAAAACAAATTACCTTATTCCTGATCTACCCTTAATTCTTAATAGCCTTTACCGCCAATATCCATCGGCATTAACCGGGAATACTGGAATTATTCCTAAGCACTCCCACCAAGTACCTAATAGGATTACTGCCCGCGTGATTTTGGATTGTGCTACTTCATCATCTTTAGTAGTCGAGCATTCTGTCGTCGAAGGGCGTTATTTTCATTCTTAAGTATCGATACCTTGCCTTCTGCAAGCTGTAGCATATCATAATACCTAGTTGCCCGGTCTTTAGCCAGCACTTCTTGAGACTTCAACTTCTCGAATGCAGCCGCCGCCACAGGGTCTTTAGTCGTGAACGATATATTTAGCTTATTCATACACTCTATCCAGGGGTTTATTCTAGTAATTCGCATCATCGTCTACTTTCTTTGCGGGATTCCTTGACCGGGATTGCCTCTAAGTCTGCGTTAATACCAATATTAGCCCTGACATATTCTTGAAGGGCGTAGATATCACTAAAAATTACAGTAAATGTATGCTTGGTGGGGCCATTATATGATGCCCAAGGCCTTACAACCAATACATACTTACTATCTACCTGTGCTTCCGAATCCATTTGAACCTCTCTGTGTTTCATCTAGGTCTGATAAATTGCTAACTTCCTTTATCTCTACTGAAATATCAGGTTCTAGCTTAAATTGGGCGATTTTAGCTCCTGGGGAGATTGTCAACCGTGTTAAAGTACTCCCAATTACGAAAATTTCCCCTCGATACGACATGTCGATCTGACCTCCAATAACAGAAAATCCATAACCAAGAGCAAGGCCGCTACGACTTCTAAGGCTGAGGTGGTAAGGATAGGGGTCAATCACCAACCCAGTAGGAATTTTTACAATAGTAAGCGGGGGGATTACTAAAATCTCATCAATATCGGCAAATACATCATAGCACATATCCCCATCTGCCTTTTGTGGCAATGTGGCGGAATCTCTAACTTTGAATACTTTCATCTATGCCTCCTTTAGGCGATTCTGGTTCGTTATTTTCAAGGGAAATGCAGGATTTATTAGATTGATCTTCTTGAAGTAGAATAATTTGTAATCCTGCCCATAATCTAGCAGTGACTAAGCCATCAATGTCTCCCTGTTCGCCCATTTTAAGGATCAGGTCAACGGCAGAATCACTAATCAAGCTCATCGTATACCTCTCGCATATTCAATAAAATAGTATGGTCCTTTTTCATCTGGGCCCTGACCTTGGATACAATGTCTTCACTGCCCTCGACCTCTAGGACTACGATTGAGTTTAAGGCTAATAGGGCTTGACGCAAGCCTGTATTAAACTGGGCAAATTCCCTCTGGGCTAGGGTAAGCTTTTCGTACACACTTAAATCATTTGTCATCATAAATTTCCTTTAACTGGTAGGCTTGTCTGTTTGCCGGGGCTTATTGCTCTTTACCGCACCGCATTGTTCACACTTAACATAACTGTAGTTGGTGCCGTTAATATTTAGTGGGAACCCTACAATCTTCCACTCGTGATCGCACTTCATCTATACCGCCATAGGGGTTTTAATTGCCGGATGGCAAACGTAGTTAGTTAATTCCAAGTCTCCATAGCCAATTCCCTTAAATTTACTTAAACTCGAAGGTAGGTCAGGGTTAGCATGGACTTCAAGGGTTGGCAGGTCAAATTCAGGCAACTCTACTTGCTCCTTCATCAATTCAATGTGGTTTGAGTAGATGTGAAGATCTCCAAACGTGTAAATAAGCTCATGGGCTACTCTGTTGGTACACGCCGCCACCATTTCAAGTAGTAGCCCATAGTGGGCAATGTTTACAGGGATTCCGCAGGCGGCATCTGCTGATCTTTGGTACGTGCTTAGGGATAACCTGCCATCATCATAGCACTTAAACTGAATTACTAATCCGTGACAGCTAGGCAGTGTCAATTCTCGAACAGTTCCTGCGTTCCAAGTGGACATTATCAGCCGACGAGATTGGGAATTATTCCCAAGGTCATCAAAAAGGCACTTTAATTGATCGACTTGGCCCCCAAATGTAGGAAATGCTCGAAGGTTCTTACCGTAAGTGTGGCCCAGTTCCCCAGAATCGTCGGCAAAAGGCGTCCACCAGTGCTGAATATGCTTGGGCAGGTCAAATACATTGGTACTCCCTGAGTAAAACCAGACTAATTCGTCATACACGCCCTTGAAAGTCATCCTCTTAGTAGTTACTAAGGGGAATCCCTCTTGCATATTATGCCGGAACTGGTATCCAAAGCTGCTAATAGTGCCTACTCCTGTTCGGTCATTATGGACTTCGCCATTAGATAAAATGTGTTTAAGTATGTCTTGATATGATTTCATTTGATTAAATCCTTGGTTACTTCGTGTGCATTGTCTAAGACCTGATCCCCCATAAATCTCAAAAGAATTTCCTTTACATTCTCCTGCGATCCGTTGTAGATCAGTTCAACATCTTCCTGCAATTGTTGGCAAATGGGGAACTCTAATCGAATAAAGGTCACCAAGTCTGTGTTTAAATGATTAGTGAGTAATGCAAATGCCTCATCCTCATTAAACGCCAACACATAATATAAATGAATTCCTTTAAATCGAAATAAACTATTCACTTTGGACCTTTGCTGAGAATATTTCAATATTAAATAACAATTCTAAACTACTGCGAAGCTCTTCCACTGATTCGTTGTTGCATATTCCTGATTCTGATGGGCTTTTTACATAGTTCCTTGAATCTTTAGAGAAGTCACACCCTTCTCGATAAATCTTAATCACATACACGTCTAGGTCGGGTTGAGCACAAAGGAAATCATACTCTCTTTGGAAACCTAAGTCAGAAATACATATAGGGACAGTGCTTTCTCGTATCTCAGATAATAGAAAGTTACTCCATACATCCTCCCCGAATCGAGGCTTAGCTATCTTCTCAGAGTAATTTATTGCAATATCCCTAAGTGAGTTATCATCAAACAAAAGCAAGTCTTTGCCCTTTTCTCGGAGGAACTTCATTCGATCATCTGATATGCCAAGAATCGCCTGAACGTCTCGGAATAACCGATCAGCAAACTTACCCGTCCGTAATCCCCTGCTGTGCAAGTATTCACAACAAGTATCCTTCCCCGACCGGGGAGGCCCATTAAACAGTAGTACGGTAGTTTTCATTTTTTGATCAGCTCCACAATTAAGGTAAACTTAGAAAGAATGTCTTGAACCACCATATATGCCACAAGGGATACAAACACATAAGATGCAGTGTCAAATATCCTTCGCACCTTTATTTGCGATTCTATTCTTAAGGATTCTCGGTACTGCCGCCTCCGCATTCATATACTCCATAAGGTAATTATTCCCGCCGACCTGCTCGGTAATAATAAACCCGCATTCTTTGAAAAAGGCTCTTTGCCAAGGGGATGTTTCGTCAATAATACATTGAATCCTGCAATCCTTGTGCGTCACCTTAACCTTCCGCTTTAAGGAACGTACTAATTCATAGGCATATCCTTTTCGGCGGAAATCTGGATGAGTCGCCAATCTATCAATAGTTATGTCAATGTTCCCCATGACATTTGAATAGATGCAGTGAGCCACTACTTTCTTACTCATAATGCATACAGAATGCTTAAAGTTTTTGCCTAATAACGAGTCTAGGAAGTCAATTCCCGACCTTTCATTTTCTGGTAAGGCGTTCTCTAGCTCTTTGACTTGATCCCTATCCGAATCTTTGGCTAGTCTAATTAACATCATTTGTATACCTCACTAAAATCGGCATTGCGTCAACCATTTGAATATCTAAGTCACTGCATATTTTACTCAAATCTCTCAATTTGGTTATCAATTCCCTCCGCAATCCTTCGTATTTAGTGACTGCGTTCCTAAGAGACTTGATCCCCATTAGTTTCAGCTTCTCTTCATCTGCCTTTATCTTGGACTTGACTGCCTTGGGGTCATCTGACGTAGAAATCATGTCGTTAAGCAGGTTGAACCTCTTGTCCCAATATTCTACATCCAAGTCGCTAAAGTCAGAGGAAAACTTGAGTATCTTCTTGTTGTATACCTCTAACTTATCGCAGATACCTAGAACCTCTTCTATGATATTAGAGTCATCAGGCAATAATCTATTGGCGAAAACTCTCGTGATTCTGCAATCCGCGTCCTTTAGATTTGATAGCGTCCTTGACGGTAAGTTTGACATCATTGATCCCATAAATATCTACGTTGACATTGTATTCTAGCCACCACTTAAAGTCCCCGTAGATTTTCAACCATGCGTCATTCGACATCCCTCTATGACTTTCAGGAATATCGTAAGGACTCAGCTTGTTCATGTCTAGGGCAACTAAATGCCGGTACGCCCTGAACGGCATATCCAACTTATCAGGTACAGTACCGTCAGAAGTGGGGATCATTAACGAGTTTGGTGACCTTGATCCCGTAGAAGTAGGGTTTGATGGGCAGTTGAAGTGAATAATTCCCAAACCTTGTAGGTATTCTACACAATCGGGCAGAATTGGCCCATGAGGCCCATTATAAAATACCCAGGAGGGTAATTCAAATTCCGTTCTTATATTCTGTTGGATGGGTTTAATTGAATACATTTTGCAGATTCTTAGCATGATTATCCTCTAGTGTAGACTTTCTGTTCAGGGATTGATCCAGTTTTGGCGTTAATTAAGTGCTTTACGTTACCTCGAAGATCACTAAACTTGATTATGTCAAGCGATACGGCAGAAATCGATTCGGCGGATATTGAAGATCTAAGAGTATCATTAAGTTCCCATATTACATCGTTGTATTTGGATAACTCCGCTACTAATAGGTTAAGTTCTTCCCATCCTTGTAAATGTGATATGGCTGATCTGAGTGTTTGTAGGTATTCTTTTTGATCTAGGCTAAGCCCTTTTCGGGTATTGCGAATATGCAATATCGTGATCTTGTCCAGAATATCTCCAACGGCCAAAGGAACCGATATCATGTTGTACTCCTTAGAAGTTATGTGTTATCCTAGATACTTGTCCCCATCGAGGGCAGTGAATAAATCCTTCCACTGCTTTTCGGGACACGAATCCATTACGGTGATGCCACCCATCTGTGCCGCTAGGGCTTCTAACACTCTCAACCGCCACTCGCCCTAAGTCCTTCGAGAATTTATGATGCACATGGTGAGAGTACACATACCTTCGAGGGCACTGCGACCAATGCTCCGATTCATCAGCCATTAGCAGAGGCAGGTCATTCACCTTAGCACCATCCCCATGAGTAAATCCCAGGAGGTTATCGTGGTACTTCATATATTTTCTATGCCTCAGGCTAACATCGAATGTAATGTTAGAACATTTACGGAAATATGTTGCAATTGTATCCGCCAAAAAGAATCCACTCTGGAAGTCATGGTTTGAAGGGCAGAAGACAAAATGTACATCCGCCACAGAGGCTAGTTTCTCTAGGACTGATACATAAAGGTCTTTAGCCCTTAGGAAATTGTCGTACCACATGTCGCAGGTATCTTGGGGGGTTCCCGCCGTAGTGGTAGACCTCGGGGTATCTACGTGCAGGATATCATTTCCGCCAATAAACACAATCTTATCAATATCAAAATTCGCCGACTTGTGTAAAAGCCCGTCAACCCCCTCAAGTACCCGATTAACCGCCATGTCCGAGTTATACTCGTTACCTGTTTCGGTCAGGCTGGCAAGTTTACCAATATGTACGTCTGCCGGGTCAACGACAAAGCAATGGCTATCTTGCGATTTAGCCCTCTGAATTTTAGGGAAGGTAGGAGAGTATTTCTGTAAATCCTTGATTATCTGGTCCCGAAGATCGAAGTAAGTCTTAACCTCTGGCTCAGAGTATAAAGGATTCTTGATAAATACGCTGCTGTTGCCCTCCTTAGTCCATAGATGCTTTACATTTTCCGGCGAAATCCCATGTCGAACGGATTCGTTTAAAATGGCGTTTTGCCCTAATGCCCGAAGCTCTCGCAGGGAATCTAACTGTTCTGGGGAGACAGTGTAAATAGGATTATTTAAGCCTGATTTTTTCTTAGTCTTTAGCCCAAGGTAAGTAGCCTCGTGCTTAGCCAATCGTAATCTCTTATTCATGCGATCTCCCAGGGAATGTGATCTCTTCGTATATCTTTGCCGAACTCATCGTATTACCAGTGATGTTATCTACGTCTTCAATCGTTAATTCTGTGTCGTAGAAGTCAATTGACAGTTGCCGAATGCAAATACATAAGTCCCCGTTAAATAGTACGACTACTTTACCTTGATCCTTACTACGCTCGACTGCCGAGGCGTGAATTGGCAAGTAATTCGAGGTGTTGTGGATCACCCTATATCTATGCCCCTTGAGAGTATTAAGAATGGTATCGAAATAAGAATCAGCATTAAGGAACGTGAGTTCACTAATGTTGAATACACAGTTGTAGATAATATTACTTTCCATCTTAACCTTCGCAACTAGAACAATTTGATTGACTCTTGACCACTTTTTCCCAAACGCTAGGATGTTCACTTCGAAGATAATACAAGGTCTTTACGCCTTGCTTCCAAGCAAATAAGTGTAACTTGTTGATTTCCCTTGCACTCATTCCTGGAGGGCAAAAGATGTTCAGGCTTACGCCTTGATCAATGTAGGTCTGACGAATTCCTGCTTGACGAAGTAGTTCATACTGATCAATCTCCCAGAAACACTTAAACACCGCCTTTTCTTCGTTGGTTAGAAAGTCCAGATGCTGTACCGAACCGATTGCGTCTTGGATAATTGTCCATACCTCCCTAGTATTCTTACCTTTACCCTCAAGCAATTTTTCCAACTGTGGGTTTTTTCTTACACATTGCCGACCTGCGGATTCAAACATAAAGATGTTACTGCGAATGGGCTCAACACCTTGAGACCCTTGCCCCATGATTGCAGAAGACCCAGTATTTGGAGCCAACGCACGCAAGGCAGAGTTTCTAAAAGGCGTAACCTTCATAAACTCTGACTGCCCTAGAACCTGAGCCATCTCAATACTTGCCTTCTCACTTTGATCCTTAATCTCGCCAAACATCCTTGATGTCTCATGCCGAGCGGATAAAGAATCAAAAGGAATCATCTTACTTTGCAGGTAAGTATGCCAGCCGGTCAGCCCTAAGGCTAATGCTCGCTCTTGCTTAGCAAAGTTCAACGCCCGTTCAAGACCAGGAACACCGCTTGCCTTCTCAATGAAGTCCTCCATTACCGTATCAAGGAAGTATGTGGTCAACTTTACTGCGTCTGTTCCCGACCACTCGTCAAACGTGGGGGCCATCATCGCGGTCAGGCAGCAAACAAAGGACTTGCCCTCATCGGTATTAAGCAAGATTTCTGAACACAAGTTACTGTGAGTAATCTTGAGGTCATGCTTCTTGTATGCCTCTGGGAGGGAATTATTCACGCTGTCCGAGAATACAATATAAGGATACCCTTTTTCCTTGCGAGATTTTAGGACTTCCGCCCAAATAGTTAACTTGCCCTCATCCCCAAGGATTAACTCTTCCAACCAAGCATCCTCTACGGTAATTCCGTAGGAAAGATCCTGAATGGGGTGCCCCTTATCCTTAATTGCCAGGAAATCAAGGATGTCCGGGTGAGTTATGGGCATGTAAGCCGCCATTGACCCACGGCGGACTGATCCTTGACTGGTAACTCGCATCGCGGTATCAAACATCTGCATGAATGAAATAGGACCACTGGATGTCCCATTATCCGCAACCGAAGCGTCTTTCTGCCGAAGATCCCCAAAATATACGGCGGTCCCCCCACCATACTTAGTCATCATAGCTACCTCTTTAAGGGTATCCATGATTCCAGACATATTATCTGGGCAATATGAGGAGAAACAACTAATGCTTGCCCCGCGAGAAGTACCAAAATTAGACCAGATAGGGCTACTTAAGGCAATCCAACCCTTGGCAATCATGTAATAGATGTGTGCGGCATATTCCTTAGTATCTACTAATCCTTTGCCTTCCAATAATTCCGCCGACCTGTTGGCAATACGCCAAGCAGCATCTTTAACGGTCTCACCTGGGGGCAAATATTTACGCTCAAGGGTTAATTTAGACTCTTCGTTGTACCAATCAAACATCAATGGCTACTCATTAAAATAGGGAGTTTTTATCAAACACTACATCGTTAACCGAATATTCTGTCAATCTTACATCAAAAAAGTCCCGGTGGTTGGTCCCATTGATAGTCAAATAGAACCAATCCGTCTCTTCAAGCAGCTTGGCATCCAGACCTGGGTAAATGGTGGGCAGGTCCATAGCCGAAAAGGAATTATTCACGCGGTCCTTAAGAAACTCTATGATAACCTCCCTTGACATGAACGGAAGCTCGCCTTCACTACAGATCAAATCAAGCATTGCCATCTCGTGATCAATACCGCTACGCCCGATTTCCATTAACTCCTCAATAAACTCAGGAGTCCGAATTTCAGGGTATTCCTTAAATAGCTGATTGACCAGTGCAGCACCCGCCTCAAAATGGCAGGTCTCATCAGCAGCACTCCAGGCAACCATATTAGCCACATTCTTCATAATCCCTCGATGCTTGCGAAAAGAGATCATAATTAAGAACTGACTGAACAAAGATACATTTTCCATCAGGATAGAGAAAATGGCAAGCTGCTTGGCAATTCCTTGGGGGTCAGAAGGGCGATCCTTTGTAAGCCACTTGAATCGATCCCTAACGACGGGTAGATCTAGGAAGGATTTGAACTCCTTCTCAAAGCCAAGTACCGTAAGGAGTTCGCTGTAGGCCTCCCCGTGACGTACCTCGGACTCACTGAAACTGAATCCCATGTTATAGACTTCAGGCTTAGGGAGTAGATCCCCTACCTTGGCCCAAAATGGCTTAATAGCCACTTCTGCCTGCGAGGCGGACAATAACGCATATTTCAAGGCGGTACGCTCGGCAGAGGGCAGAGCAAAGAATTCCTTGCGGTCAGCGTCAAAAGTGACCTCAGTGTGAACCCAGTAAGTAGACTGCATTCGAGTCACATACTTCATCAAGTCATATTCAAAGGGCTTGTAGTAATTTCGGGGGTCTAGCAGGCTCAAGTGATTTTCCTTACCTTCTCGATGATTTCAGTTACTTTGCGGGGATCGATCTTAAGATACTTTGCGATTGTCTGCCTGCTCCAGTCATAGGAGAAGAACTTTTCAGTAACCGCATATTCTAGGGGAGTTAACACCTCCTTTAGTTTATCTAGCTTAGACCCCACAATTTTAGGGGGCGGGGGACTCGCAGTACTCTCTACTTTCAATGATGTTACATTTTTCTGCCGGTATCTGAACTCATTCTTCTGATCAGTTAGAAATCCGCCGACCATTAAGCCAAGAAATTCGTCCTGCACTGGATTTGTTTTGATGGGCTTGAACTTTGACGCCTTGATATACCCAAGAGATAAGGCTGTGTCGTATGAGGCACTCTTGATCGGAAACTTAGTGATCTCAGAGAATTCAGCCCTGAGGAAGTCTTCATACTTGGCGTAAAATTCCTCAAAGGATTTATACTTTTTGTTGATTTTGGTTAGGAGATTCACTCACATTTACTCTCAAGTTAGGGGTTGTGGAATTATTCCAAAGAGATGATATTTTACCATATTTGGATCAAAAAGTCAATATATTTTGGCAAATTAGAACTATTTTGGACAAAATTGGCAATATCCACATTTTATTGCAGAAAAAGGGCCTATTTCCTGTCCTAGTATATAGGGGATTGTTTTTTCCAGTTATCGATCAAACCTTTCATGCGATTTAACTTCGGGAATTATTCTCGATCCCCAAGACTAGGGTTAGTTGGTCTAGCCCTAGTCTTTATCTGGTAGAGTTCCAAAGGGGAACGCAGTCTTGCTTAAAGATTGATCATCGGGTTCGATTCCCAACTACCGGACTTTCTCATACTTTCCCTGTTAAGGTTAACCGCAGAATGCGGTCATCTATAATGACAATTACTTCCATTTCTGCTGAAATCAGCCAATTAAGTCTAAGAATGACTTATCAAGGCTCTTCATGCAGTAATTTAATGACTGTCTTCGGATTTCCTTAGCGAAGTTTGATATCGCAATTGGTTTTTAAGCGATTACAGCCGTCTGATAAGGCACAGTAAAACCTAGACTAGATTCAGGTGCGAGCGTAGAGATCAGAATTAACAATTCGATCAGCTAATACTTAGTATTGGTAACCCCTTCCCATATAGGGTGACTACGCCGGATTAGTTAGGAGGCTAACTAATTTGTGAAATGAGGCAACCCAAAGACCACTTCTTTCTAGTCGAAATCAAGTATTTTTTACTTGACCCCCCCCCCCCCCAGGGGGGATTTCAAGGCGATAGCCGCAGAAAAGAATCTGGTCTATCCTATCTCATCTTAAATCTGCCGCGAGGCGATTCTGGTACAATCCGGCGTTTGTATTAATTAATACCTTAAGTATTTATTACCTACAAACAAACGCTCTGAATAACTGGTAGTCACAAGAATCTTTTCATCGGCTATCGCCTCGAAATCGCTACGGCTAAAGCCTTGCGACTTTTTAAATACTTCTTCTAAATATTCTAAATTACTTGCCTTTAGGGAATTATTCCAGAGAGGGCAGGAGATCACAGATATCTAATCGGAATTGGCGGAAAATATATAAATACGGGATAAGGTAGACCATGTTCTTACTAGCACAAGAGTTACTGACATCAAGAGAAGACGGATCATGGGACACTCTGAAAGTCATTAGTTACCTATTAGTCATGGCATCAGGCGGATTAGGTGTTTGGTATAAACAAAGAGTAGACCGCAAGCAACGTGAGGAAGAATTCAATAAGGCCCAGGAAGAATTAGGAAAAATCCACCTATCGGCCCTGGCGGCAAAAGAGCAAGAAATATTAGGTGAGTACAAGAAGTCGGAACATCAGTCGATGACTAGCCACTACGAGTCATTGAGAAAACAGCAAAACGACACATTCACTTACCTATCTGAAACCTTAAAGACCTATGTATTGCAGATCTCGGCACTACAGCAGCAAATAACTGACCTACGGGCAGAAGTATATGTTGTTAAGGAAAAGTTAGAGTATTACGAGGAAAATCCGGCAGCCTCACATGCAAGAGATATTCTAAAGGAGGTACTAAACCAAGCCATATCAGGAAGTACTTGGTTATTTGATCCATCTTCAAATCACTGGTATTTATCCAAGAGCTACTGTGAGAAGTTTCACATAAATTACCGTGACTTCTGGCAACCAGTGAATATCTACAGCATGTATGACCAAACGGACGTACTTCAGTACACTGCAAATGACATGGCAGTATTAGCGTCAGGAACTAGCCAAGAGTTTACAGAGAGAGTGCGAGTCAGGATCACTGACCCCAAAGGCACTGAATTTATTCTCTGTAACATACGAAAAACACCAATAACAGTCGGCGGAAGCATGTATGTGTTCGGCCAACTTTCAGAGATTGAGGAATCCCCTTGAGTATTTCAACCGCATTAAGAATCCCAGGCCTGG
>Ga0209390_10005476_pt1 | contig 17934 bp, 7 predicted proteins | sample BON01_FD_187212 | JGI IMG/M metagenome (GOLD analysis project Ga0209390, IMG submission 187212) | Freshwater microbial communities from Lake Bonney liftoff mats and glacier meltwater in Antarctica - BON-01 (SPAdes) (version 2) | ecosystem: Environmental > Aquatic > Freshwater > Ice > Glacier...
GGGGCGGGGGCGAACGCTGCTGTGGGGAAAGGAAAAAAACGACTGCGAGTTGAGGGGGGGGGAGAGAGGGGCGGCGGCGGCGGCTGGGAGGGAGGGGGCCGTGATTAAGTGTTGCGGGGAGAGAGGATGCAGGCGGGGGAGAGGGATCGAGAGCGAGGCTGTATGGTTGTTGCGTCTCTCCGTCGGTTTGTGTTTCTCTCTTTTTTGCCAATCTGTCGCCTTTCAGAGGGCGGCGGCGGCGTGCGCTTCGTTTTTGTGTATTTTTGTGTATTTTTTTGGCCGCTCTCGGCGTGATTTGTCAATTTGTTCGTCAGGGTCCCGCCCCGCGAAGTGTTTCTTGTTGTTCTGTGTGTGGCGCGCGCGCGCCCCGCCAATGCAGGGGAGGAGGAAAAGAGGAGAGAGGTGTGGGGGGCGCGCGCGCAAATGGAAGGGAAGGGTCGTTTTCGCGTCTTGTTCCAGAAAAAAATTGAGGGGGCGGGGGCGGAGGACGGATGCAGCGGCGGCGGGCGGGCGCACGTGCGCCCGTGTTCTTCATCTTTTTTTGACTCCGATGGGAGAGGGAAAGCGAGGGCACGCGCAAGGAGGGTGTGCGACCCCTGTCCGCGTCCCTGTTGTTCTGAGAAGGGGTGGTCGTGCTCCATGGACGCGGCGGCCGCCAGGCAATGCACGGCAGCGCCCGCCTTTGAACGGCGACGACGAGGGGGCACAAACGGAAAAGCAAGGGAGGGTTGGAGACGGGTGGGGCCAGGAGGCAAGAGCCGAGGAGCAAGGGGCGAGAGGGTGTGAACCGCTCACCGGTTCCAGATCTCCTTGAGCAGCGGCAGCAGGCTGGGCGGCGCGGCCAGCGCCGTGCCGGCCGGGCCCGCGCCGCCGCCGCCAGCCCACGGCGGCGGCGGCGGCCGCAAGGAGGCAGGGAGGAGCAGGCCGCTGCCGGCGTCCGCGGCCGCCCCGCCCTTGCCAAAGACGCCGCCGGCCGGAGGTGCGTGGAGCGTGAGCACGGGCGGGCCGGCGCACGCGCCGCCGTAGACCATCGACGTCGGGGCGCTCAGCGAGCCGCCGCCGAGGCCGCCGCCGCCGAGGCCGCCGCCGCCGCCCGCCGACCGCGCCGGTCCCCCCCCCGCCAGCAGCGCCGCGAGCGCGTCGCCGGCCATGAGGCCGCCGCCGTTGGAGGCGGCGCGCGCGTGCGCGGCGCCGGCCGCGGCGTCGGGCGTGCCCGCGGCGACGTCGACGTTGGGGACGGACATGGCGCGGGCGAGGCCAGCGGGCGCGAGGCCGCCGCCGCCGTTTTGCGGCTGCCGAGGCGGCTGCTGCTGCTGCTGCTGCATCTGCATCTGCATCTGCATCTGCTGTGTTTGCGGTGGTGGCTGCCAGCCGCCGTAGACGTCCCGGCCATTGCCCGACAGCTGCAGCGTCGAGGACAGCAGGTCGGACAGGGGCAGGGCGCCAAAATTGTGATTGTGGTTGCTGCCGCCGCCGCCGCCGCCGCCCGCGCCTCCCATTATCATAGCCTGCTGCTGCTGCTGCATTTGCTGCTGCTGCCGCTGGTGCTGCGCAAACAGGCCCTGCGGCTGCTGAAATGGCTGCATGCCGGGCAGGTACACGCCGCTGTTGGCCGCGTGGTGGTGGCCGTCCCCGGAGGACGCGCCCGCAAAAGCGCCGTTGCCGCCGCCGCCGCCGCCCTGAGGGCCGCCAAACTGCGGCGGCTGCTGCTGCTGCTGCTGCGCGCCCGGGCGCCCGGCCGCGCCCGGCAGCGCGTGGGCGTACTTGCAGCCGGGGCCGCGCGAGCAGCGGCCGCGCAGAAAGTCGTAGCAGACCTCGGTCGCGGACGGGTTGCCGCCGAAACCGCGGCCGTTGGTGCTGCGGGCGCCGCCGACGCCATCGTCGCCGACGCCCGACGAGGCGGCGGCGGCAGCAACGGCAGCAGCAGCGGCAGCGGCGGCAAACGCACCGTTGCTGCGTCCAAAGGGACCGGCGGCGCCCATGCTGTGCAGGTGCTGCTGCTGCTGGTTGGAGGCGGCGACGGCCGCCCGCGCCGCCGCCGCCGCCGCCGCGGCCAAGGCGGCGGCCTGGGGGCCGCCGGCCGCCGGCGCGCCGCCGGCCGACGCCGAGCAAGGGCCGGCGGCCGGCCAGGAGGGGGCGGCGCCGCGCGTGGCGTGGGCGATGGCGGCGAGGTCGTGGCTGTAGCGGCAGTCGGGCCCGCGCGCGCAGACGCCCTTGACAAAGTCGTAGCAAATGGACACGAGCGGCTGGCCCTGGCCCTGCTGCTGCTGCTGCTGCTGGGGAAGCGGGCCGCCGCCGCCGCCGCCGCCGCCGCCGTTGCCGACGCCAAACAAACCTGCGAGCGCCGCGGCGTGCTGCTGCCGCCGGTCCTGCTGCTGCTGCTGCTGCTGCTGCTGCTGCTGCTGCTGCTGCTGCTGAAGTTGCAGCTGCTGCTGATATTGCTGCTGCTGCTGCTGCCGCTGCTGGGCCTGCAAGAAGTGGTGGTACGGCGCGAGGCCCTGCTGCTGCTGCTGCTGCTGGGCCGCCAAGAGAGAGGGCGCGCCGCCGCCGCCGCCAAACGGCATCTCGCCGCCGCCGCCGCCGCCGCCGCCCGCCGCCGCCGCCGCCGGCGCAAGCGGAAGCGGCGCCTGCGGCGGCTGCTGCTGCATTATCGGCTGCTGCTGCTGCTGCTGATGCCCCAGCCCCGCGGCCAGCGCCGCCACCGACGCCGCGCTGTGGCCACCCAGGTACGCCGGCCCGTCGAGGAGCACCCCGCCGGCGACGCCACCGCCGCCGCCGGAGGCCACCGAAGCGCCGCCGCCAGGGGCCACCGCCGCGCCGCCGCCGCCGAGCGCGCACTGGGCGGCCACGTTTGTGAGGTCGTGGCTGAAGCGGCAGAGCAGGCCGCGGTGGCACTGCGCGCGCACAAAGTCGAAGCAGATGCCCTTCTCGCGCGAGTTGACGCTGACGATGGTGGCGATGTCGTGGCTGTAGCGGCACTTGCCGCCGCGCGAGCAGAGGCCCTTTGTGAAGTCAAAGCAGATTTGGACCTTGGCGGCGGCGGCGGCGGCGGCGGCGGCCGAAGAAGGCGCGCCGCCGGAGAGCGCCGCGCCGCCGACGGCGCCGCCGCCGGACGCCGAGCCTCCGCCCCCGAAGCTGCCGCTGTGGCTGCCGGGGCCGCAGCCGCCCAGAGCGGCGCCGTCGTGCGCGGCGGCGGAAGCGCCCGAGTAGGCCGCGGCCGCCGCGAGGGCGGCGGCGTTGGCGCCGGCGGCGGCCGCCGCGGCGGCGCTGTTGGGGCCGCCCGCCGACGCGGGGCCGGGAGAGGCGCCTTCGCCGCCGCCTTCGCCGCCGCCTTCGCCGCCGCTGAAGAAGAAGGGGGCAAAGTGCGGCGCGGGGCCCCGTTCCTGCTGCTGCTGCTGCTGCTCGGAGAACGCGGCCCGGGCACCACCGTCCGACAGGAGGCTGGCCAGGAGCAGCGGCGCGGGCGGCCCCGCCGCGACGGCGGCGGCGGCCGATCCAGGGGACGGCGGCGGCGAGGCCGGGGCGGCGGCAGCGGGGGGATCGAGGGGAGCGCCGGCGCTGCTGCTGCTGCCGGCGTTGGCTGCTCCTGCTGCTGCTGCTGCTGCTGCTGCGGTCGGGGTGTTGCTGCTGGGTGACGGGGCCGGCGCCTGCGAGAGCAGGTCGCGGGCCGGGCGGCTCGCTGCGTCAACGGCGTCGGCGGCAGGGTCGGCGGCGTCGGTGCCGTCGCCGTCGGCCGCCGGCGGCGGCGACGAGGGCGGCGGCGAGGGCGCCGGAGACGGCTCGTCGCTGCAGCGCTGGTCGCCCCGGTCCGTGTCGCGGCGCGCGTCGCCGCCGGTGTCCCCCCTGCGCCCGGCGACGGTCTCCCCGCTCTTGGGCGCCGGCGTGGCGTCGGCGCCGCCGCCGGTGTGGCTGCCGGCGCTGTCGGGAGTAGGGAAGACTTGGCCGCTGCCGCCGCCGCCGGTGGCGAGGGCGGAGGCCGGCACTTGCGCTTGCGCTTGCGCTTGCGTTTGCGGCTGCTGCTGCTGCTGCTGCTGCTGGACCACGGGGCCGTCCTATTGTTGTTGGTATCGGTGGTGTTTGGTGTGGACGGGAACGGGGCGGCGGTGCATGGCGAGCGTTGGTGTTTCGAGCTCGGATCGCCGCCGTGTCATCGCGGCGGCGCCGGGCAAAGCGCGATCGGGCGGGCGCGCGCGCGCGCGCGGCGGTTTGAGCGGGGGGGCGGGGGGGGAAATCCGCGCCAATCGGTTCGCGCGAACGCTGCGCGGCCACCTTCCGGCGCGTCCGCCGCGCGGCGGACCGGGACAGCGCCGACCCGGACGACGAGGCGCGCGCGGGGCTCGGCGATCGCGGGCGCGGGGGAGGGAGAGAGAAGGGCCCTCCCCCGTTTTTGGCGGGAGGGGTCACCCCTCCCTCGGGGCGCTTCAACGCGGGCGCGCGGCCGCCGGGCACCGACGACGACGCACCATGATCGTCTGTAACTTGGGCCCTGGCGTGTCAGGGGAGCGACCGCGCGTGCGCACAACGCGGGGCTGATCGAAAGTGTTTTGAAAAACGGCGAGAGAGGAGAAGGCGGTTGTCTCTAATGGGAGAAGAGGGGGGCGGGGGCGGCAACGCTTCTCAGCGTCGCGGGTTGCTGGAGAGGAACGGATCCTAATGTGTGGGTGGGTGGAAGGCGGTGCAGATGGTCGGGGCGAGGGTCTTAGCCTCCTCCTTGGCACGCCTCCCCTCCTCTTGCACCTTCTCATTCCCGACACGGGGCCCGGGTTTTTGTTTGCACGTTTCTTTTCACACGCGCGCACACAGGGCCGCTGCATTCAGACCGCCAGAGATCAGTAACAGGTGCACAAGTAAGGGGCACGATCGTCAGGGCAGGAGAGAGAGAGGCCACCCAGGTTTTAGTGTTCGTCGTGCTCCCGGCCGCCGTGTCGTCGTCGTCGCCGCCGCCGCGTCGGATCGCGCGCACCAAGCGAGAGAGAGCGACAATCGCAGCCTGTCGTCTCCCCTCACGCCTCGACCGTCGCGGGCTCGGGCGCTGGGTCGGCGACGGCGGCGGCCGGGACGGCCGGCGCCTCGGCAGCGGCAGCAGGGACGGCCGGCGCCTCAGCGGCGGCAGCAGCACCGGCAGCAGGGGCCGCCGACGCGGCCGGCGCGGCCGGCTTTGGCTTGGCCGCGCCGCCGCCGCCGCCGCCGCCGCCGCCGCCGCCGCCGCCGCCGCCGCCGCCGCCGCCGCCGCCGGCCGCGGCCACCGGCGCCAGCGTCACGCTGTACACGCTGCTCTTGAAATTGAGCGTCCCGTCCACCTTGCCCTGCGCGCTCAGGTCCTCCACGAACTTGAGCACCATGTCCCGCCCGGCGTCCTTGAACCGCAGCTCGCGCCCCGAGAACCGCATCGAAAGCTGAACGCGGGCGCCCTTCGCCAAAAACCCGGCCGCCTGTTTTATTTTCACGTCGTAGTCGTGCGCCTCGGTCACGGGGCGCAGGCGCACCTCCTTCAGCTCGCGGGCGGAGCGCGACGCGCGCTGGCGGTCCTTGGCCGAGCGCTCCTGCTCGAACTTGTACTTGGAGAAGGGCACGAGCCAGCAGGCGGGCGAGGCGCTGTCGGCGCCGCTGACTAGGACGAGGTCGACGCCCTCCTCGGCGGCGATCTGCATCGCCTCGGACGTGGCCACCTCGCCGAGGTCCTCGCGCTCGAGGCCGAGGAGGCGCACGCGCGGGGCGCGGATCTCGCGGTTGCACAGCACGCGCTGCTTGCCCACGAAGCGCGGCTCCTCGCCGCGCTCCGCGTTGCGGTCGTAGCGCCCGCCGCCGCCGCTGCCGCCGTTGTTGTTGTTATACCCGCCCCTGCTCTGCTGGTTGTTGCCGTAGTTGTTGCTGTAGCCGCCGCGCCCACCGCCGCCGCGTCCTCCTCCCCCGCGGCCGCCGCCGCCCCGGCCGCCGCCGCCGCCGCCGCCGTTGTTGTATTGGCGCGGCTGGTATGCCTGCTGCTGCTGCGGCGGCGGCGACGGCGGCGGCGACGGCGACCCGCCGCCGGGCGCGGCCGCGGCACCGCCGTTGAGCCGCCAGTCCTCGCCGCTGGTGGTGGTGGCGCCGTTTCCGCCGCCCCCGCCGCTGGTGCTGGGGGCGCCGCCGCCGCCGCCTGCGGGGGCGGCCCGGCGGTCGTTCACAAAGGACGACTCCTGCGCTTGTTTTGGGGGGGGAGGGGGACGGTGAGCGACGACGGGGCGCGTCCGGCGCGGCGGCGCGCGCGCGCGTCTCGGTCGGCGGGCGGTGGCTCCGTCAGTTGTTGGCATCGCGGGCCTCTCCAAGCGCGCGGCCTCAAGCCCGCAGAGTCACTGGGTACCGAGACCTGTCGGCGACGAGGCCGGCGCGCCATCGAACGGGGGCCTGCGGTCCTTGGAGCAGCCGGTGGCGCGCCGCAGATGAAAAGAGAGGGGGGAGGAGGAGGGGGGAAAACTCACTTGGCGGCGCTGGAGCGCGCGCGCGGCGACCTTGCTGCTGCTGCTGCTGCTGAGTAGGGGCGCCATCGGCGCCGCGCGACCCTGGACCAGGGACGCCGGGCGCCGGACGAGGGAGGACGCGCCGAGCATTTTCGTTTTTGGCTGCAAAAAGTCGCCCTGTGTCGCTTTTTGTGGCGTTCGTTGATTGTGAGAGGTGTCGACGCGATTGGGCTGGGCGTGGATGAGGAGGTTTGTGCAGCGACGCTTGGATGTAAGGGGCCGAGGAAAGGACGTGTGCTGGTGTGAGGGAGAGAGTTGAGAGGAAGAGGGCAGAGAGATGGGGCAGTGAGGAGAGGAGGGGGGGGAGGAGCCGCCCAAAGACAAAACGGCTTCCCTCCCTTCGATCGCCTCCCGATCAATCCGGAATTGGCCTCGTCACATTCAATCGTACGTACCACTGCCCGACAAGCGACCCACTGAGCCCTGCACGCCCGATTTAGCGAACACAGAAAGGAGACGGGGGGGAGAACGCAGAACGCAATGGGCTTCCCGTTCCTGTTCAAGCGCAACCGGTCCGAGGTCTCGACTGTGCCCGATGTCGTGACGCCCAAGGTCAGTGCGCGCGCGGATCGCGTGTCGACGTCGCGAGTGGCGCGTGATGGCGATATGGTCACGGGAGAGGGGCAGGGGCAGACCAACCTCCTCCTCCTCTCCAACGCGCCAACAACGCCTGTCTACCTTGGGACGCGACGCGTCGCCGTCACCGGCACCTCTTGGACCGCCCGCGACCGGTGGTGGCGCGTCGAGGGGAAATCCGGGCACGAGCGAGGCAGAGAGGACGGGCCGACATCTCGCCGCCGGCGGCGCCGGTCGCGCGCGCGCCCGTTTCGCCGCCCGACCTCTTCCCCCCGCGCTCACGCAAACGCCATCCTCCCCCCTGGCCAACCTACCCAATCGCCGCGACCAACAACCCCATCACCACCCAACCAGCCGCAAAAAAAGCCCGACGGCATCGTCGACCGCTTCGTCGACGCCGTGCGCACCCCCCTGGTCCCGCTGCCCGCCGCCGCCCCGCCTGCCGCCGCCGCGCCCGCCGCCGCGCCCGCCCCCGCCAGCAAGCCCTTCTTCGGCGCCGGCACCAAGGTGACGACCAAGCACGTCTACGACTGCGCCAAGGGCGAGCTCAAGTCGCGCACCGAGATCCGGCTGCCCAACACGGGCGCGCGGGTGGGCCTCAACTACAGCGACAGGGCGTCGCTCGTTTCGGTGGACGTGGAGCGCGGTGAGAAAAAGAGAGGGAGAGAGAGAGGGGGGGGGGCGGGGGGGCAAGAGAGAGAGAGACACAAGGGGGGGTTTTTAGAGGAAGAGAGAGAGCGTGTGAGGCAGAGGGATGGGAGGGAGAGGGAGAGAGGCAGAAACGAAGGGGGGGGGGGTTGAGACGGAGGGAGAGGCACACACAACACAGCACAAGCACACGCCCACGCGCGCGCACTAACAAAAAAACGCCGCCAAACCAACCAAGAAACCAACAACCAACCAAAAACAACCAACCAACCAACAACAACAAAGGCGCCTACCGCCTCGGCTACGACCTCACGCGCGAGGACGTGCTCGCCCAGGTCAAGCGCAAGACGGGCGCGGGCACCATCACCGTGCGCCAGCTGGTGCCGGGCCTGCGGTGGGCGGTCGTGCCGAGCCCCGTGGTCGAGGTGGCCACGCGGCTGCTCGACACGGGCCGCGGCGGCGGCGGCGGCGGCGGCGGCGGCGGGGGCCTGCGAGACTCGCTCAAGCTGGTGTACGACTTTTCCGCGCGCCAGGCCTTCTACACCGAGACCCTGAAAGCGGCGGGCGGGCGCGTCAAGCTCCGGGTGGCCGGCGACTCCAAGACGGGCGACCACGCGTTTTGCGCGGGGTTCAAGCCGGGCGGGCGGTGGCTAAAGAGCCTGAAGGTGGTGCACACGCCGCAGGCGGGCCCTGTGCTGAGCTACAAGCTGCGGCCGTTCCCCGGGTGCAAGGTGGCGGCCGAGGCGGCCGCGCGCCAAAGGGTGGCGTCGGCTTCGCTGGCGTTCAAGGCGCTCAAGGGCGACGCCGAGGTGGTGCTGGACGCGGCGGTGCCCTACGGCGAGGGGCTGGTGGAGGGACTGCGGTCGGCGCGCGTGCTGCGGCGGGCGGGGCTCAAGTGCGACTTTGCGTTCTGAGCGAGCGAGCGGCGGCGTGTGTGTGTAAAAAAAGGGCACAGAGGCGCTGCCGTCGTTGTTGCTTTGCTTCTTCTTGACGAGAAACGCCATCCCGCTCGCCCGCGCGCTGGTGGGCGGGCAAGACCAAGAACGAATCCTCTCTGCAGTTTGTCGGCGGCAACTGTGTGCGCGTTTACACAAGCAATTCTTTATGACGGCGTAGTCACCGCCCGAGACAGCAATGCAACTGCTCCCCGCCCTCTTCTTTTCTCTGCCGAGCTCGGACGCCCGCCGACTTTTTTTGCGTCTTCGCCTCACCTCTGCTTCGCCCCCTATTTTCCCTTCACGGCGCTCCGCGCGCCGTCGCCGTCGGAGCGCCCCACGGCCAGGCCAAGGCCAAGCCGCGGTCGACCAGCCACGCCGCCGCCCGGCCGGGCGGGCCCAGGCGGTTGAAGAGGCGCTGCTGCCACGACGACGCCCAGGGCCGCCCCTCGGGGAATGGCATGGGCCGGCCCGCCCAGTAGAGCAGGCCGAACGCGCCGCCCATGCCGCCCGTGTTGCCCTGGCGCCGGTCCGAGCAGTAGCCGTACGTGAACTCGACCACGCGCACGGGCGGCAGGTCCGGGGGGCCGCCGCCGGGGAAGGGCGCAAACTTGAGCGAAGCGGTCTGCGGCGGGCTCATGGCGACGCCGCCTGTGGGCTGCAGCAGCGGCAGGAGCGGCGCGCCCACGCGCAAGGGGCGGGCGAACCGCGCGATGGGGCGCGTGGTGAACCAGACGCGCCCGGACTCGAGCGGGTCGACGCGAAAGCCGTAGCAGCGCGGGTCCAGGTCGAAGGCGTCGTCGAGCGTCATCTCCTCCATCGTGGAGGCAAAGGCGTCGGCCGTCAGGGGCCCGACGAACGGCGCCGAAAACTCGAATTTGCCGCCGCCGCCGCCGCCGCCCTCGCCGCCGCCGCCGCGCCAGAGCAGGGGGCTCTTGTGGACGCCGGTGGCGACGGCGTCGCGCGCGAGCAAGAGCAGCTGGTCGGCCGTGACGGGCCAGCCGCCGATCCAGGCGGGCGCGGGCGCGTCTGCGACGAGGACGCCCGGGCGCGCGGACGCGACGCGCGCGGCCGAGGCGGCCAGCCACGCGGGCGGCGGCGGCTGCGACTGCTGAATCCCCGGCGGCGGCAGCGGCCGCGACGGCGGCTGCGACCCCGTCCGCCCCTCCTTGCTCAGCCGCGCCGGCGACGACGGCGGCGGGGCGGGCAGCTCGCGCGCCGCCGGCGCGCGCAGCACGGGCGACGAGCCGGCCGCCGCCGCCCGGGGCGCCGGCGCGTGAGGGTTGCGGGCCGCGGGCGTGAGGGGCTCGTGCTGCTGCTCCTGCTGCTCCTGCTGCGGCTGCCGCTCGGCCGTCGTCGCGCCCGTGCCGCCGCCGCCCCCCCCCTCCTTGCATATTGCGCCGCCCGCCCCCCCCCCGCCGCCCGTCGAACGGATGACCTCCGCCACGTCGCGAACGTCCTCCTCCGTGCCCGCCACGTCGTCCTGGGGAAGCTGCGAGCGGGGTGGGGGCGGCGAAAGCAGGGAGTGCGCTGCCCCTTGCGGCGGGCGCGCGGGCGGCGGCATCGGCAGGGGGCGGCCCTCTTGCACCGTCGGCGGCGGCCCGCCGACCTCGAGCGAGAGCGGCTCGAGCTGCGGCAGCGCCGACAGCAGCGGGGCCGCGAGCAACAGCCCGCTCTCCTCGCCGTGCTCGCAGTGGAGCGCGGGCAGGCCGGACGTGTGCCCCGCCCCGGTCGCCGCGGGGCGCTGCGGCTGCTGTTGCTGCTTCTGCGGCGGCGACGACATCATCGCCCCCCAGGCTCGTTTTTATTTTTCTGTTTTGTGTTTCTTTCTCTGTGCGTGCGAGTGGCTTAGTCTCTCGGCTGGACGCGCGTGCGCGTGGTGACGACGACGATGATGATGCATGCGCGGGGCGCCGGTCGTGTTCGAAAGATTGCTTTATCTTTAGGAGCCGCCGCGGGATGTGATATAAATCCCGCCGCGCCGCCCCCCGTCGTCTCCTCTGCTCCCCGCCGCCGCCGACAAACCGTCGCCCAACACCGACCCCCCCCTCCTCAAACCCCGGCGATCGAGTCGATGATCACCCGGTACCCCTCCATCAGCGGACCCCCTTTGCCCGCCGCCGCCGCGCACACCGCCGCGCAGTCCCCCGCGTCCAGGTTGGGCTGCGCCGACAGCCAGAGCAGCAGGTGCGCGTCGGACAGCCGCCGCTCGTAAGTCAGTAGCCGCTCCGCCGCCGACGCGCCCGCGCCCCCGCCGCCGCGCAGCTGCGCGCGCAGGTCGTCGCGCGCCTGAGGGACCAAGCGGTTCTCCACGGGGAAGCGGGCGAGCAGGGGGCCCTCGTGATCGAGGATCTTCACCGGGCAGAGAAAGTAGTCGTTGTCCACCTCGCTGGCGCCGCGGCCGGAGAGCAGCACGGGGTCGGCCGACGAAGGGTCGCCTGGGTACTGCATGCGCGTCCGCCCCGCGGGCGCGTAGGCGCCTCCTGCAGCGCCTGGGCCGGCGGCCGCGGGCGGGTGGGGGAGCGTGGACGGGTTGCGGGGGCGCTTGCCGCTGAGGGTGTGGCCCACGCGCGGGGCGGCGGGCGTGGCCGCGTCCGCCGTCGGGGCCGCGCCGTTTCCGCCGCCCTTGCCGCCGCCGCTCGTCGTCGCCGCCGCCGCCGCCGCCGCCGCCGCCGCCGCCGCTTTCGTTTTCGTCCCCCCCGCCCCGTCCGCCTTGCCCTCCGCCGCAGCGGCGGCCAGGGGCGGGTCCGCCACCCCCGCCGCCTCCCCCCCGAGCGGCGCGAACCACCCCTCGCGCCACAGCCGCACGCACTGCTCGGAGCATTGGAACGCCTCGAAATGCACGTGCCCGCCGGCGGCGCCCGCGCCGCCGCCGCCGTCGGCGTCGTCCCAGGTGACCAGGACGGTCACGCCGAGCGTGCCGCACGCGTCCTGGGAGGCGGCGGCCTGGCGCAGCTCGACGTCCGAGAGGATGTAGTCGCGCGACGCGTCGAAGGCCTGCGCGAGCACGAGGCCGACGCGCCGGAGGCCGAAGGCGGCGGCGACGGCGTCGGCGCGCGCGGCCTCGCGCGCGTCAGGGCGCACCGCCGCCACGTTCTTGCTGCCCTCCTGCGGCGGCTCGTACACCCACTCGACCCGCACGTTCCCTTCATCATCCAAGGATCCGTACATCACGCCCGCGCGCGCGCGCGAGAAGCCGAGCGCCCCCTGGACGTAGCGCTGAAAGGCGTCGGCGGCGGCGCGGTCGAACGACACGCTCTCGCACTTGGCCTTTTCCTGCCGCTCGATGCGCGCCGTGCGCGCCGAGACGTCGTCGATGGTGAGGCGCGCGCCGAACGGCCGGCTGCCGGCGTCGGGGCGGGCGGCGGGGGCCACGGCGCGCTCGCCGCGGTAGAGCGCAAAGAGCATGGCGCCGTGGCCGAGGCCGGCGGACGCGGCGGGCGGCGACGGCGACGGCGAGTCGGGAGAGGGCGCGTCACCGCCATTGAGCGCGGGCGGCGACGCGGCCACGGCGGCGGCGACGTCCGCGTCCGACTTTGCCGTGAGCAGACGCGGGTCCGTCGACAGGGCGATCAGGTCGGCCGGGCTCGGCAGGGCCAGCTGCCGCAGGACGGCCGCGCGCACGTCCGCGACGGTGGGGGCGGGCGCGTCCGGCAGCTCGACGCGCTCGAGGCCGTCGCGCGAGCGCAGGCGGATGATCATCTTTTGTTGGATTTGGGTGGCACAGGATGCCACTGGAGGCGCCTGCGGCTGCTTGATGCGCGCTTGCGAAGCGACCCCGCGCGCCTGAGAGAGAGAGAGAGGAACCGCAAGCAGGAACGACGCCTCCCGTGAGAATGCTCTTTTCTGGGGGAGATGCGAGAGAATGATGATGGCGCCGGGTGCGTGTCTGTGGGCAGAGAGTGGGAACCGGCTTGATCAACAAGGCAAACAGAGGGTAGGCGACGGGAGGGGGCCTGCGTGGGGGAGAGCGTTTGTGTGTGCGTCGTCGTCGTCGTTGGCGTCGTCGTCCGTTCGGCGTCGCCTGCCCGCCCGCCCCCCGAAAAAAACGCACGCCCCCCCTCTGTCCGCCCTCGCGTCAGCACTCTCGGCCCTGGTCGTGGGAGGCCAGTCCAGCGGCATGAAGTCTTGTTGCAAGTTGATAAGGGTGTTGTTGTTGTTGTGGTGGTTGTTTCTAGGTGGATCTTATTGTTTTTTGGACGGGCAACGGTGCCGCCGACGCCAGCAAGCGGTCGGGGGGCTGAAAAGCAGCGCAAATGAAAAAACGGGCGGGGTCGGGTTGCGTGCCCCTTGAAGAGACCTCGCGTCGTGAAAAAAGAAACCGAGAGCAATGATATGATGTGAGATGATGGTACAGATCGGGGCCGACCGAGCGATCAGCACGCGACCAGCAGCGACGCCGCGGGCCCGAGCTCGCCGCCGCCGCCGCCCGACGCGCCGGCCGCGCCTTGCCCGCCGCCGCCAGCGGTCCCGGCACCAGGCGCGCCGGCAACAAGCCCGCCCCCTGTGGCGCCGCCGCCGCCGCTGGGCGCGAACGAGGCGTGCAACATGCCCGACATGGCGTTGGCGATGAGGCACGTGACGGAGGTGGTCGCCGACGTCACGGACGCTAGCAAGGGCGGCTTAGGGGCCGCCGCGGCGCCGCCGCCGCCGCGCGAGGCCGCGCCCGCCGCCGGCCCCTCGGCGTCGCCGTGGTGGGAGACGGCAGACGGCCCGCCGTGCACGAGCGGGTGCGGGTGCGGGTGGTATCTGGAGGGCCCAACGCCGCCCGCGGCGGAAGAGGACGAGGCGGCGCGCGAGGGGCCGGCGCCGGCGGCGTCGGCAGACAACGAGGCGGCGGCGCAGAGGGCGGCAGCGGCCCCTCCGCCGCCGCCGCCGCCGTCGGCCGACGAAGCAGCCCCTCCTGCCGCCGCCCGGTCCCCCTCCATCACGCCCCACAGCCCCGACCGCACGCGCTCCGCCTCGCCCGTGTGGCACAGCACGTGCACGCTGCACGGCGCCGCCGACCGCGAGAAGAGCAGCCCGCCGCCGCCGCCGCCGCCGCGCTGCTGGCGCGCGCCGCCGCCGCCGCCGCCGCCGCCGCCGCCGCCGCCGCCAAAGCGCCACAGCTCGACCCCTTGCCAGGCGGCGCCGACCGCGCGGAGGACGCCTTCGGCCGGCGCACGCGCGGCCGTGGCGGCGTCGCCCGAGGCGTCGGCCTCCTCGAAGAAGAGCTGGCGCGCGAGGACGCCCAGGACGGCGGCGTCGCCGACGGCCGCCGCGTTGCGCAGCACCAGGCGGGCGCTGCACGCGACGGTGAGGATCGGGCCGCCGACCGCGGCGGCGGCGGCGTCGGCGCGGCGGCGCGCCAGCAAGCGGCGGGCCTGGCCGCGGGCGCGGCGGCGCGCGAGCGCGGCGGCCTCGGCCGCCGCGCGCCGCTGCCGCTCGAGCTGCTGCTCGCGCGGGTGCAGGTGGTGCGCGCGGACGGGGCCCTGGTCGCGGCGCAGAGAGCGCGCCGTGTCGTCGGCCTCTCCTTGGTGTTCTGCCGCGGCGCCCCCCTGGCCGTCGGCGGCCTCAGAGGAGGAGGCCGCGCCAGCGGCGGCCGCCGCTGCCCCCCCAGCCGCCGCCTCTGCCGCCGCCGCCGCCGCCGCCGCCGCCGCCGCCTCGCCCTCCTCCTCCGCCTCGTCCATCTCGGCCAGCAGCGCGTCCTGCGCCAGCACGGCCTCCTCGTCGCCGCCCATGTCCGAGCAGCCCCCCTCGTCCCCCTCGTCCAGGAAGCCCGACGACCCCTCCTCCGAGCGCCCGCCGGGCGCGAGCGCGAGCCCGAAGAACCCGTCGCCGCCGACGCCGTCGCAGACGCCGTCGCCGTCGCTGTCGTCCGAGTCGTCGCCGGCGCCGGCGCCGGTGCCGGCCAGGCGCGCCAGGCGCGCGTACCGCTCGCGCGCCCAGGCCGCGCCCATGTCGGGCAGGGCGAGGCGCACCTCGGCCGCGCCGGCCCCGCCGTCGTCGGCGCCGGCGCCGCCGCCGCCCCCGCGGCGCAGCAGCTGCATCGCCGAGGGCGCGGCGACCGACACGCGCAGCGCGGTCAGGGCCGTGAGCGCGGCGAGGCCCGGGACCTCGAACGCCGTGCAGTGCTCGGCGCCCCACGTGCCCAGCTCGAGGCGCAGCTCGCGCAGGCGCCCGCAGGCCGCGAGCGGGCGGAGGTCGAAGACGCCGGCGGTGCTCCACCCTCCCGCGTCCTCGAACGAGAATCCCTCGAGCTCGAGCCGCCGCAGCCCGGACACGGCCGGCAGCTGGGCGGGCAGGCACGTGAGCGCGGCGGCGCCCGCGCGCAGCAGCAGCGAGACGTCGGGCACGTGCCGCAGCGCCCCGAGGTTGAGGCCGAGCAGCCCTCCCGCCGCGTTGGCGTCGGCCTGCTCCAGGCCCGCCTCAGCGCCATGCAGCGCGGCGGCGGCGGCGGCCGTGTGCCCGACGGGCGGCTCGGCGGCCTCGACCTCGATGCGGCGGAGCGCGTGCAGGCGCGCGATGAAGGGGGGCAGGCGGAAGAAGCCGCGCGCGAGGGCCGAGGAGGAGGAGGAGGAGGAGGACGAGCCGCCGGGGCCGCCGGCCCCTTGGCGCCCGGCGGCGGAAAAGGACGAGCGCGCGGGTCCGTAGTAGTTTTGCGGCTGCTGGTGGTGGTGCCCGTGGTGGTGGTGCGGGCCGCGGGGGGGCAGGTATTGGGGGGCGGCGGCAGACGAGGGGGCGGTGGCGCGCCGGCCGCCGTGCGGCGCCGGCGGCGCCTGGGGCGCCGGCTGCGGCAGCGGCGTCGGCGGCGGCGGCTGCGGCCGAGGCTGGTGCTGCTGCTGCTGCTCGTCCTCGTCGTCCTCCATGCCGAGGTCGGCCATGGCCGCGGCGGCCGCCGCCGCGGCCGCAAAGGGCCCCATACCGATGTGCAGGTCGGGAAGGAAGGAGGACGAGGACGAGGGCTGGAGGCTGCTCCTGGCCGCGGCCGCGGGCGCGCTTGGCGCCGCCGCCGCCGCCGACGACGCCCGCTGCTCCTGCTCTTGCTGCTGCTGCTGCTGCTGCGGGTTTTGGTGGGCGCGCGTCGCCGTGACCGACGCCCACGCCCCGGCACCGACGCCCAGCAGCTTGCCGCTCAGCGTGCTCGCCAGGAACGAGCCCACGCTCGCGCCCGTGGCGCTCATCGCGCCAAGCAGGCGGCTGCCGTTGTTTTGCGCCGCCGCCGCGGCCGCCGGGCGGGGCTGCGACTGCTGCCGCTGCTGGTCCTGGTGTTGCTGCTGCTGCTGCTGCTGGTGCTGCTGCTGCTGCTGGCCCCACGCGGGCTCCGTCACGCGCCTCTGCCCGGGGTTGCTGCTGGCCGCGGCGCCGCTGCACCTGCCGCCGCGGCCAGCAGCAGCGGCGCCGGCAAACGACGCCTGCCACCCGGCCGACGCCCGGTGCTGCTGCTGCTGGTGCTGCTGCCGCTGCTCCCGCTGCTGCAGCAGCAGGCCCCCGGGGAACTCGCCCGCCGTCAGCCGCAGCGTGCGCAGGTTGGAAAGGTCGCCCAGGCTGTCCAGCAGGCGCGGGGCCGCGAACATGGCCCCGCCCGCGCCGGCCAGGCCGCCGCCGTGCGCGGCAGAGGAGGACAAGGGGCCGCCGCCGCCGCCGCCGCACGACTGCCGCAGCGTCAGCCGGCGCAGGCGCGGCCCCTTGGCGCCGAGCGCGCGCGCGACGGCGGCCACTGCCGCCGCGTCCCAAGCGTCGCCCGCCATCTCGAGGTGCACCTCCTCGAGGTTGGCCGACGGGAGGACGTCGAGGGCGGGCTCGGGGCCGTCGGCCACCAGGGTGAGCGTGCGCAGCGAGTCGACCGGGCGCAGGCGCGGGGCGGCGGCGGCGCCGCCGGCGGCCGAGCAAGGAGCGGGCTGGCGGGGGGCGGCGGCGGCCCGAGGCGCGCCGCCGCCGCCGCCGCCGCCGGACGTCCGGGCGGCGTGCGCGGCGGCGGCGGCCATGGCGGCGGCCGTGTGCGCGCCCGCGCGCCCCCGGCCGCTCCCCGTGGAGCCAACGGTCTCGAGACTCGGCGCGCCCGACAGGCGGCTCTGGAGCGTCCCTCCAAAGCCCCATCCTGCTCCTCCTGCCGCGGACGACGACGACACCGCCGGCGAGAGGGGGGGCACGGCCGGGCGTGGGGGGAGAGGAGCGCCGCCGAACGCCACCGCCGCCGCCGCCGCCGCCGCCGGAGTGGCGACGGTCAACGACGCGAGCGCCGGCATCCGCGCGAGCAGCTCGTCGGCGCGCGCGCCGGGTGCGAGCACGAGGCTGGCCGAGCGCGCCTGCCCGATCAGCGGGCACGTCAGGGCCGCGCGCTGCTGCGCCGGGCGCGCGAGCCGCACGCGGTTGAGCGACGCGCGGCGGGCGAGGCCCGGCTCGAGCACGACCGACGCGTCTCGCCAGGCCCTCGACACGCACGCCGCGCGCGAGCGGTCGCGCAGCGCGAGGCGGTTGAGGACCTTCATGATGGCCTCCGCGGGGAGGCGGTCGGCCGCGCACGACGCCATGGCGCGCGGGCGGGTGTCGCGGCGCCTTCCCGCGGGAGAGAGGAGTGGTGGCACTCGCAGCAGAGCCGCGGTGATTTTTTTCTTCCTGTTGTCGGAGCTGGTGTTACTGCTTCGATGCGTGCGGTCGTAATGCGCTTATTCGTGGGAGAGTTTTGCGATGGATGACGGGAGTGCAGTTTATTGGGTTTGGAGCGGGCGGAGATTGTGGAGGGGGAGGGACCTTTTAGGCCGATGGCGTCCCTGGGGGACGAGCCCTTTCTGCCGTTGTCCCCCGCCCCCGGCCAACGCGTTCCACGCGCCCCCGACAAGAGCCCCGCCCGGAACAAAACGATTCAAGACCCATCAAAAGCCGATCGCGACCAACCGCGGGGCTCAACACGTGCGCTGAAGCGCGATGTGCGCCCGAGCCGCCCGCCAGGCCGGCAGGTCGCCGCTGCGCGCTCGCCCCCCCCCTCTCTCTCGGGTCGCGGGGACGGGCGCGGCGGCGGGCGCTGCCGGGGGAATGGCGGCGGCGTCCGCGCGACTGGCGCCTGGTCTCGGGGAATGGCGACTGGCGCTTTTGCACTCCCGTACACTTTCAAGCGACGGTGCACTATCTTCCGAAAAAGACAGGGTGGGCGTTCAGATCTGATCGGGGCAATGCCGGGATGCGGAACGCTCAACGGCCCGAGCATGGCAGCACGATCTTGCGCGGCGTGAGCCAGGAGGGGCGTGGGTGCCCGGCCAGCTTGGCTGCGAGGATCATGAGCATGTTGCGGGAGCCGT
>Ga0209390_10005477_pt1 | contig 17933 bp, 8 predicted proteins | sample BON01_FD_187212 | JGI IMG/M metagenome (GOLD analysis project Ga0209390, IMG submission 187212) | Freshwater microbial communities from Lake Bonney liftoff mats and glacier meltwater in Antarctica - BON-01 (SPAdes) (version 2) | ecosystem: Environmental > Aquatic > Freshwater > Ice > Glacier...
CCGTGTCCGTGGTGCCCACTCTATACACACTTGGCGCAGTGACTTTCCCGAGAGAAACAGTGACAATTTGGCATGTTTTTTGTAGTCCGGGCCGAGCCACGGTGGATCCAGGAAAAGCACGTCTTGTGTTATGTTTTGAGCCACCTCTGTAGTGTTGGCACAGTCGCCACCCCAGACTGTTACTTTGTGCGACAAATTCAGCAGCTTGACGTTTGAGAGTAGCATCTGTGCCCGGTCCTTGTCCAATTCTATAGCATTGATATTGTAAAAAAATTCGGCGAAAGCAATTACGTTTCCACCTACAGACGCGGTGCCGTCTGTAATCCAGCATCTCCACGGGTTCATCTTGCACTCCGTCACACAATCGGAGATGATGTGTGATTGAAGTCTCGCAAGTTTCCCCACCGTCAGGCTGTAACGCGCTTCGTCGTCGAGCTGCAGGTGCTGGCGCAAGTCGTATGGAACGTTCAAAACGTACCGTTTGCAGTCGTTTATTTTTTCAAGTTGGCTTTCATCGTACTGGTTCAGAATTTTGGTTTGGTAGTTGAAATTATAATGCTTCACCACAAGTTTCATCCGGTGTGTGGCCATAGAATGACCAGTTGGCGGCAGCTTGCAAGCAGCACTTATATATTTTGCGCTCGTGATATGCCATACGGATACGGGTCCCCGTGTGGGACAACATGGTTTGTCGAGCACACACAGCTCGGGGATCTGCGACAATCAGGGGGTCGTATACACGTTAACCGTGACGACCTGCTAGAACACGTAGGGGCGCTGACGACGGTTTCTCAGAGCCCGATATGCTACGCTCGATCAAGTAGGCCATTCGGTCTCAAAAAGTGTCGATTTCGTCGCGTTTTGCAAGAATTTGAGATTAATGTCGGGACAAGCGTCATGAAGGTGTATGACAATGATACCTTCAAAAAGTAGTGTTTCACAGCACACCAAAAAGCAACAAAAATGGGTAACAAGTACAAAAATAGTGCTGGAGTATTATATATGAAACAGTGGATTTGATCCAGAACACATTGAGCGCATGGCCGCGCCGAGCGACATGTTTGTCACTGTGATGCGGCAGAGTGGTCTCTCCAACAACGAAATCGAAAATGCTATTTTCCAGATTGCGCAGAAGCATTCCACCGATGACCACGACATCATCGCAGACACCTTCCTTGAAGCGCATCGTTGTGGTATTGCGGCGGGTGCTGACGAAGGCGATGTGGAAGGCTTCCGAATCGAAATCAAAAATTTCTTGCATGGGTGTACCGACCTCGAGGACCAGCGCGCCGTGCGTAGTCGCAAGTCTGTCACAACACCGGCCACCGCCACCGTGAACGACGTCGCGCCTACCGCTGCTACTTCCTCTACCACATCCACGACCACACCCACAACCACAGACAGAGAAATGGATGTAGCCGTTGTCGGTGAGAAGGGCAAGGAGCGAACACGCGAGAAAGAAGAGCATGAGGAGGGGGGCGGTAGTAGTGCCAAGAAAGCAAAAGCTTCGCGTAGCAATGGTGGAAAGGGGGCAAAAAGCGCCTGTGTTGAGGGTGTGCGTGACGAAGGTGGTGGTGGTGGTGCTGGTGGGGATGTAGACGAAAACAGCAGCGGTCTCAACGTGGGCAACAGAATGATGATTGCGAGTGTTGACGACGAAGATGCGGTTGCAAATTCAGCGGGCTTGGTGGCACTGGTGGAAGACGGGGGAGTGGTGGATGAGGAAATCGTCGACAAGGAAGAAGCATACGTCAAATTGAGTGAGATGCGCGTGACACTCGAGCAAGACGGCAGCAGCAACAGTGTCAACAAGAACCCTCCCCATACGGCACGACAAGTGCTTTCTGGTCTTCGCGTGAACAAGCAGATGATGACACACTGCATTACTGGAGAGACAGACAACAGCAAGGTAATCCAGTCGTGTGTCGTTGATCAGAAGTGTAATTACTACTGTTTTGTGTCCAAGATGGACCCGAAAGGCTCGACGCCACAGGAAATTTTGGATGTGATCTACTGTCTTGACATGATGCAGAGGTATTATACCAACCAGCGCCCGATGCCAAATGGACGTGGCGGTGGTGAGGAGCTGTTTGACGTGCCCAAGCTCGGTCCAAACGGAGGGCGCAGCATGCGGCAGAATGGCGCGGTGTTCCACAAGATATTCGATAGCAATGACGACACTGTCACTGTGCCAATTATCAAGATGAAAATCTTTATCGAGCAGGCAAACACCGGCGGTGAGAGTCCACTGGTGATGTTCTTCATGTTCCTTGTGGTCGAGGTGCCGATGACGTTTGATCTCGTCGACACCGTGTATCGATCGTGCACCAAAAACTCCATCGGGCGCGAAAAATTCGTGTGTGACGACATGAAGCGCATCTGGGTCAACATTGCCCATCGCCATCAGACGTTCAGTGGCTCTGGAAAAACAACACTGGAGGCGATGCTGCAGATTCAGTTCAACGACATTTTTGACCCTGACTCGGCCAATTGTTTCTGGAAAATGTTTCGCATCCCACGCTGCGTCCAGCAAGCGCGCTTGCACATGCACATGTGGGCAATGGATAATATCACCACGCGCTCCAAGATTTCAGTGCCCCTCGCCAACCTTCTCATCAATATCCGCTTCAATAGCATAGACGAGGTGCTTGACGGCAACTGTCCCTCTCTTGCGACCGACGCGGTGTTTGTTGCCATATCAGACATGTGCTGCGCGGCTTTCTGCGAGGATTTCGAGATTTGCAAGCACCGTGTGAAGCAGTACAAGGCGTCCAAACGTCGCAAAGGCAGAGCACCCGACAACGACGCGGGCGCTGATGAGGAGCAAGAAGATGAAGCCGAAATGGAAATTCCTGTGTTCGAACCGCCAGTGATTATTTCAGTGCCGACCTATGTCGACTGGAGCAGTGAAGAAACGCGCGACTTATTTGTACAGCTCACGCTGCCCGATATGCTTGAACAACCTGCCGAAATGCAACGCATGTTGCTCGAACACATGACACGGCACCCGTCGACTATCAAAATGGAGGGCTTTCCTATCACCAACATGGTTGCCTACGTGGACCCGACAATGCTCCTGCCGCACTCCGGTGCTTTGCTGCCAATGCTGGATTGGCTTGTCGAAAACAAGGAGTGCGCGCTCCCAGACCAAATGATTATGTGCATCCTGGTTATGATGCACCAGAAGCAAATCTCAAGTCGCAGCATTTTTTCGACTTTCATGCAAGCGCAGGACTGTATGCCGCGCAATATCCTGACGCTGTCGGATTTGCGCATGTCCTTCCTCTCAGAGGACGATGCCGGTAGAAAGATGATGTACAGGCGAGCGACGCCGGTGCGCGACAAGCAGATGCTCAGCGTCAAGGGCAACGCCAACCCCACGCAGCGTGGGTATGGACTGCAGTATTATCTTCTTGGCACGGTCTATCCGCTGGCATATGCCAACGCGCGCTCCGACACTGGAAACTATGGTGGCAGGGATCCTGCCGCCAGTGTGCACAACGAAATCGGCGAATATCAAAACATGGGGAGTGCCTTCCTGTCTAGCATCGCTGAAGGCTTTCACGAAGCATACAACAAACTGCTCGCATGCGACAAGGGCAGCAATTGGTACCTCAAGGATTACCAGGGGACATTGTATACGACGCTGCACCTCTGGAAAGCGTCGCTAGACCATATGAACGAAAACTTCCGTCTGAAGCCCAACAACATTCAACTTTTATTCCGGCTGATGCAGAGTGACATTGGGGTTCGTCTGACATATCTGGTGAACGCGATCGGTCCGGCGCCAAACGGTATTGGACTGACGAATGTTGTCAAGAATTTCGGGGGACACATTATGCGCAAGGCGCAGCGCACATCGGCGCAGTTCGAGACCAAAAACGCAAAGGCGTGGGGCACAGGCGCCGATTGCACGACTGCAAAATTTATAGAGGTCATCAGCCCGGAGAACAACGGATGTCCATCCACCATCCCACACTCCAACTGTGGCAAGCCCGACGACTTCCGGAAAACGACCGAGGCGGGCACGTGGTATCTGCTCACTCAGACGTACGATCAAAGCGGAAAACCGATGCCCAAGCAACATGAGCTCCCACCGACCATGTACTGCAATGAGATGCCGGTGACAGACTCGCGGTCCAGTGGCAATGTGGTGAACATGCACGCGAAGCTGTGCTCCATCCTGCCGCGCAATACCGAGGTGGACCAGGCCGGTAAACGTACGCTCACGCAAAAGAACGAGAAAACCGGCAACCACGAGGGTGTCGAGCAGCGACTGGTGTGGTTTATCAACTTTATTCTATCCTGCCAGAATCTGGAGAGCAACAACGCCATGGAGCATACGATGCACATGATCTGCCAGATGGTAGCGGCGGGTGCTGTAGACTATGAGGACGGCGATTCAGGCGCGGACGGTCACAAGACGTGCGGGCACAACGATATGGGCGACTCTTGTAAGTACACTGTGAAGAAAAACGACAAGACCGTCGACTTCTGCAAGCGGCTCTTTGCGTTTGACGCGCGTGCCGTGTGTGTTGCCGTATCGGGAATGCAGTGGCGCGGCTGGCTGCCTGATTCTCCGGCCCTCGCAGAGAGTATGGTCTTTGACATGCTGGGCAATTATGTTTACATGCACACCTGCATTCAAACACAAGATGCACGACTGACGGCACAGCGTGGACGCGAGACACAAAAGGCACAGGCACGTTTGCCTCCGACCGCGCTTTACATGCACTCTGCGAACGCGCTTTTGCAGCGCAACATCAAGACCATGTCATGGTCTGAAATTACCTGTCACGCGGCGCTCAACTTCATGGCTGACCCAGCCCCGCTTGAGCTCATTCCGCTCTTCTTGGGAACCATGATTGAGAATACATTTGACTGGGGCTTCTGGCTCATCCTCGGAATCTTTGCTGATTTTTTCGAGACACCCTGTCTGGACGCACAGGAAGCCGAGAATCTCTTTGCCGATTGCAAGTACGTGGTTCCAGACGCAGCGTCCAAGGCGACACGCAAGTGGCTGGCCAGCTTCGGCATCGGCGGAGTCGCCACGAGCAAAGTGCGCGGCGAGATTCTTTTCAAGGTCGACGACGATGAGTCGGTGCAGCAGAGTACGCTGTATATCACAACAAAATGGGATTCTGACATGACTGTTTCCTCATCGAAGCTCGCCTTCAATCTTCCGTCCTTCAATGGTGGTGGGGGTGGTGGCGGCGCAGGTGGTGGTGGGGGTGGTGGTGGTGGTGGTGGCGGGGGCTCCTCACGCGACGGTAACGGGTCATCTGCGCTGACTGGCAGTGTCGCTTGGAAGCTCTCGGAGCACATTGGCGCGGCCATGTACGCAAAGTACGAGAAGAAGCTCAACTCTGCCTGCAACATCAACTCACCTGAAGACCTTGGCATCATGCTGTACCGGTACATGGACACACCAGTGTGCTACCCAAAATTCGGCAAGGTGCCCTGTGGCAATGGGTTTCAGTCGTGGGACGGCATCCTGAAGGGTCTGGGTTGCGCCTCGAGTCGCATAGCCGAGGGTCAGCACGAGGACAGCGACAAGTTTATAGATGGGCTGCACGATTCCATGAAACAGCACATTTCTCAGGACAACTACTCGTACAACATCGCCGCATGGACCTTCAACAACCGAGGTGGGAGCATCTTTTCCTTTGGCGTCGAGCCTCGCTTCCTTATTTTGGCGCGCGCCATCATTGCCTCTAAGCCCCTTATCTCGCAGACGTCTGTGCAGAGCATCTTCGACCACTTTGTGCTCCAGACAGTCAAGAATCGCATTCCCGTCACCATCTACCCCTATTGCACGCTATTCACAGGAATGCCAGACAGCAGTGGCAACGGCCTCAGCATGCAGAAGATCGACGACGAGGAAATGTATCGCGACCGTCCGAGTACTCTTCTGCGCGCTCTGCCGTGCATCTCTATCAAGGACATGTCTTCGTCGTCGATTCCCGGCGTCATGCCTGGTGGCATCATGGTGGAGGACGTGGCGGTGCTGAACAAATTCCAGCGCGTCTGCCAGATGCTCGACATTCAGATCGACGCACTTCATATTGACGACCTGGCGCCCCCGCAGTTGCCCTCTTACACATGGATTTATGTCGAACTGGTGCAAAAGACCGACTCGCTCGACCAGAGCACCTTCGATGCTTCAAAGGCAAAATACAAGAAAACATGCCTCTACATTGACAATAAGCACAACAAGATCACGCGCTTCGTGTCCACCACTTTGTGTGCTCGAACCCGCGACCGCGACCAGATTGACCGCGCGGATCTGGAAGCAACCAAGGTGCGGTCGCAGACAAAGGTATTCCGCACCATCACAGACGCAGTGATGCCCGTGAAAAGGGGCTTTTTCCGCTATGCTCCCATCTACAACCGGGCGGGCACGCTCGTTCACGTTGACGGTGTCGGCTACCTCGTACTCACGCCATGGCCGGTGGAACAGACCAACATGCCAGATGGCCACTACCCGAGCTGGCTCTCGTCTGTCTATCTCAATCCACACAACATGTCCTATCTCGCCGTCACTGAAGGCATCGATCTGCACGAGACACCGTCGTACATGCAGAAGCTGCAGGCGCACACCTTCGAGGTGTGTTGACAGATGCACCCACCCACACACATGCCCACATCCACCCAGCAAACTGTGTGTAGACATGAAACTAACATCACGGCTTGGTGACATACCAAACAGGTTTCTGCCGACTGTGAAAAGCAAAAGACCAATGTGTTCGCCAACGCAGGTGACCGTCAGAACTACTTCAAGTCGAGTCTGGAGATCAAGCTCGCATTCTCTCCACAAGCTGTGCAGTCCCATATGATTGGGGTAGGTGCATTGCTGTATCTCGATCTACTGCATCCTGCGATCCCCGAAGAACTCAAGAAAGAGCTTCGGTTTATCAAGCACATCGGTAACGAAACGCCGCTGCTTTGCTCTGCCGACAACGGCTTGTATGGCACCCATCTGGAGCAATTCCCGGCACAATGCAGCAACCACCAGATGTTCCACCCTGTGTTGCAGGGCATGTTGCTGTATGAGATGCCAGAGTCAGTGGTGCAGCACAACGATTACTGCGACATTGAGTCTCAAGTGTGGGTAGGTATCCGCCAGGTCTCGAATTTCAAGAACAAGCACAAGTACTCGAGTCGCTACCTCACTGTTCCCACGAAAGCGCTCGTGTCGATCGAGAAACTGAGCACCGCAGGCGTCTCGGTTGCCATCTTCGACTCGTGCTTAAAGTGACGGAGGGACAAAACGTTCTAGACATGTGTTTTTGGTATTTTATTAAAAATGCACGCGTAGCGTGGCAAACGAAGAAGGATATGGTGACTTGAGTGGAGAGAAAACTTTCATATTGCTAGACAACACTGTTTGTCATGCCAGTGCCTGTTGCAAAATCTGTCCAAGTTTTGGCAGGAAGTACGCCCCGTGTCCTTCTCGCGAGTTGTCAAAGAACTTGCAATAATATTCCATCGGGGTCAGTCCTGTGACATCCGTCCTTTGCATTAAAGCCCTCCTCTCGGCGACACCGAGTAAGTCGCCAGTCAGCCCGGTCAGGAGCCCCAATAAATCTGCATATTTCTCCTCAATGCATTGTGCAGTCTGTCCTGCCCCGCCTGTATCCACCAGGGGACGAGGTATCCAGCCCATGCGATGATACGAGTGTATCGATACCAGGGCGGTGTGCAGTGGTGTGTGCTGCTGCCCGTCGATGCACATCAAGACGTCTGGTTTGATCCGGAGCAAATCGCGGACAAGCGAGATATCGACTCCTTTGTTGTTGACCAACGTATGCATCGGCGTAGAACCTGTGTTATACTGCATCAACGTGCCACCCGACGTATGCATCCGTTCCGAAGCACTGTTGGTCTGTATCAACATTGCACCGGGATACACCTGCGTGAGAAACAGAATGAGGGGCGACGACGACGACTGCTCATTTTTGCTTGCAGCCAGTTGGAGCGGCGTGCAGTGTCGGTGATTCTTCATGCTAAATGCCTGTTCACATGGCATTTCTTGTAACCTTTCACAGTTGCGGAAAATCCCGGCAGGTGGCATCGATGCCTCTATGAGTAGCTGTATAATGCACGCATCTGATTGAATTTGGATTGCCAAATGCAATGGTGTGTTGCCGTGTACATCTTGAATGAGCAGTGCCATCTCGCCGGCATGAACTAGATATTGCAACGTCGAGAAGCTCATATAATTCTTGCTGCGCATAGGTCCAGGGCGCTCTTTGGATCGATGTACAGTCTCTCTCTGCTGCTGCCGGATTGCCATATGCAGCGCTGTGTTGCTGTAAATGTCGGTCCACTCCAATATATTTTCGCCACGATGGGCTTCCGTCATATACTGCAAGACACGCGTGCTTGCCCCGAATTCAATAGCTGCGTGGATGGGAAGAAGCACAGCAGTACGATGATGTTGCGATGAATCGTCATAAAGCATCGACGCGATGCCAGAATAGTCCTGCGCCAAATACGTAGTTTTCAAGACCTCGACGTCAGAGTCAAGTATGGCCTTGACCACGCTGAAAGGACTGCATTTCCGCAGAGCTATGTCCAGTACGGTGTTGCCACTGTAATATGAGCCCCGTGCTCCTTGTACCAGTGTCGTGCGGCATGACGAGATTGCCCGCGCATTGCTTCTGTTGGTGAGTGTGATGATGCGCAGCATCAGTTTTGTGGGCCAGTCGGTGCGAGAACACAGCGCTAGCATCAGTGGTATTTTCAAATCGTCGTTTTTGATCTCGAGCACACTTGGGTCACATTCCAACAAATATTCTATGACTGTGGCGTCTGCTCCATGTTTCAGCGCAATATGCAGTGGTGTATTTCCACCGGAACCCTGTACTTTTAGATCCAGACATGGATACACAAACAGTCCAATGGTGCGCATGCACACGCCATTTTGCAGCATTGCCATGTCGAGCGCACTGTTGCCCATCTTGTTCCTGGCAGTCAATGTTTGCACGGTAGCACCTTTCAACAGGGAAATTACTGCGCATCCGGCGTTGTTCCGTGCAGCGATGTGCAATGGGAGGTCTCCTCGGCCGTTGGCAATGATCAGGACGCGTGGATCTAGTGTTAGAAGTTCGACTACAGCTAGTGCCGCCCTGGCGTGCAGAGCAGTATGTAGCGGAGTGTCACCGTGATTATCTTGCATTGTCAATACAGAGCTGTCGGCGGCCAGCAAATGATAACATTGCATTTCAATGCTATCTCCCGCCACTCCGCTCGCAGACTGCAGCGGCAAGTTGGCATCCGAAGACAGTTTTTGGTGGAGTGCCGTTCTTCCGTTGGAATTTACCGCTGTCAATGCTCCAGATTGATTGCCGATCAACACGCGCATGACATGCAGCAGTATTACACTTTGGCGCAGTACTATCGAGAGAGGTATAATGCCGACTTCGTCTTTATCTGTCAATACCCACTGATCTCTGTCAACGAGAGATTGCAGAAGAGCAGCATGTCCGAGTTCATTTTTTACGTATCTTTCACCTGCAAAACTGTGAATCTGCACAAATATTGCGCGCACTGCACAATGTAGTGGAGTTCGACCATTGCTGTCTTTCATAACCAAGGCGCCTGGTCCGCGTTTGATCAAAAACGGGATCACTCCCGGGCGAACACCGTGCTTATGACACTCAAGTGCAATATGAAGTGCAGTCTGGCCACTTTCACACAGACACACACCCTCACACGTACACTGGGTCGTGAACAAGAGCATTCCCTCGTTAATGTCCACTAGAAACTGGATGATCTCCAGACTTGTTGATGTTTTGGACGAATTTGTTTGGATGGCCACATGCAGAGGAGCCCAGCTCACCTCGGGTGGGGGCGCGTGCAATAAATCAGTGCCGTCTGGGTCGACAAGTAACTTTATCACATCAAGACCCATGCCTTTTTCCAGAGCCACACTCAACGGCAAAACATGTGTTGAATCTCGCATTGTTAACACCTGTTTGTCTGTGTCGATAAAAAGCGCAATTGATGCGGCCTCCAGGCCAAAACGTAAAGCAAATTGTAACAGCGTTGCCGAGCAACACAGCTGAGTAAGTACAGCCCTATTTGCTTGTACCATGTGATGCAGCAAATCAAATCCTCGTTTGTACATGATGGCAACATACAGTGGAGTGTAGTCGTTCCAGCAACTGATGATGCTCCCCTGGGTCCCGAGCACCTTTATGCGTGCTCGGATGCTCAATGCTGATGGGCATCGTTTGATGATATCATAGATTGCTCTGTCTGTAAGTCCGTGTTTCAAGGCGAAAAACAAAGCAGCACCGGTATTTACATCTTCATTGCTCATCACAGATGCGAGTGTCTCGAACGTGCCTGCACTACGTGTTTCTGCATTTCTCCGTGCCATCACGTGATTGAAATGTACCTGTGGCATCGTCAAAATACGGCGTGTAGGCAACACTGCATAGGCACCGTACGGCAACACTGGCATAGGATTCAGAAAACTCTGTATATGATTCAGCACGTCGTCATCAAGTTCTCTTATGAAATTATCACGTTGTTCTCCTGTGTTTGCGATTGCCGTGTCGACTACATTTCCTGTTGTCATTTCAGATTCAAGCATGACTTGATTCCGACAGTGTACATATATATATTCACACATCTCTACAAATACTCATCTTGGTCGACGTCGGAAACCTCTGACGAGCTGCTGACTGCGGCATTACTACGAATTCACCAGGAAAACAAAATGTAGTACTAGACATATGACACTCAGTCCAAGCAAAAATTTGATGGCGAATCTTACAACTTTTTCCTGTTTGTCGAGCATTGCAGCCCCAGTCGTAGACGCCGTCGCTGTCGTGTTGCGTTGTTGTATTATACACGGCTGCATGTGAATCCATTTGAGAGTGCATAGTAGGCAAATGAACAAAAAAGCCCATGAAAAATACAAAGACCACGAAACGAACGGCTGCATATTTTCACCACGTGATTTTAATCAATTTATAAACCACCAAAAGCCCACGACCCTAAACTACAACACTACTCCTGAAGCAACACAGCGGCCGCCCAACGCGCGAACAGGATCCCATTTAGGACGTTATCAGGCAAATATACTTGCATCTGTTTTCTGTAGATGGTTGAACTTGCTTGGTAGTCTGCCAAATATTTTGGGGAAAGTTGGTGGCAGTGAAATGCGGTTTGGTGTGGTCGATGTACATGCTCTTGACTCGGGCGAAAATACAGTGTATTTTTTTGGCATCTCACGTGTCTATTATGAACATTTACAGCGATATAAGCAGTATTATAACCGAAAAACACACGGTGAATATAGCGCTCTCACTGCGTAAAATGCCTTGATATCGCACGGCGGAAGCACTATCAGGCAAATATATATGCACGCAATTTTTGGTTGCAAGAGCGTGATCGGCTGGGCTCGGCTGGGCTGGCGATTACCAAAATGTTTTGGGGAAAGTTGGTGGCAGTGAAATGCGGTTTGGTGTGGTCGATGTACATGCTCTTGACTCGGGCGAAAATACACCGTGTTTTGGCATCTCGAATGCGTTTTATGAAGATTTACATGCGATATAAGGAGTGTTACAGCCGGAAAAACACGGTGCATGCATCAAATCACTGCGTAAAATACCTTGATATCGCACGGCGGAAGCACTATCAGGCAAAATACATGCACGCATTTTCTGGTTGCAAGAGTGTGATCGGCTGGGCTCGGCTAGGCTGGCGATTACCAAAATGTTTTGGGGAAAGTTGGTGGCAGTGAAATGCGGTTTGGTGTGGTCGATGTACATGCTCTTGACTCGGGCGAAAATACACCGTGTTTTGGCATCTCGAATGCGTTTTATGAAGATTTACATGCGATATAAGGAGTGTTACAGCCGGAAAAACACGGTGCATGCATCAAATCACTGCGTAAAATACCTTGATATCGCACGGCGGAAGCACTATCAGGCAAAATACATGCACGCATTTTCTGGTTGCAAGAGTGTGATCGGCTGGGCTCGGCTAGGCTGGCGATTACCAAAATGTTTTGGGAAAAGTTGGTGGCAGTTCTTGACTCGGGCGAAAATACACCGTGTTTTTGGTATCTCGAATGCGTTTATTGAACATTTACATGCGATATAAGCTGTATTACAACCGTAAAATACACGATGAATATTAGCTCTCACTGCGTACAATGCCTTGATATCGCACGGCGGAAGCACTATCAGGCAAATATATATGCACGCATTTTTTGGTTTGAAGAGCGTGATCGGCTGGGCTCGGCTGGGCTGGCGATTATCAAAATGTTTTGGGAAAAGCTGGTGGCAGTGAAGTGCAGTTTGGTGGGGTCGATGTACATGCTCTTGACTCGGGCGAAAATACACCGTGTTTTTGGTATCTCGAATGCGTTTATTGAACATTTACATGCGATATAAGCAGTATTACAACCGTAAAATACACGATGAATATTACCTCTCACTGCGTACAATGCCTTGATATCCCACGGCGGAAGCACTATCAGGCAAATATATATGCACGCATTTTTTGGTTGCAAGAGCGTGATCGGCTGGGCTCGGCTGGGCTGGCGATTACCAAAATGTTTTGGGAAAAGCTGGTGGCACTGAAATGAAGTTTGGTGGGGTCGATGTACATGTGATATTCTAAGACTGGTCCAATTCGCCAGGAATAATTGCCATCCCCATGCTCAGATTCCTGTCCCAGAAGTCGCATCCTTTCGCATCCTCGATCACTTTTTCCACCTTCTGTTCCTCCGTGTCCTCGCGCGCCTTGCGCTTTCCAGTGCGCGGCGCCGCACGCGGGCCGCTCAATGACACTCCTCCGGCATCAACCTCCGTCCTCATAAAAACATTCACTTTGTTGCGTCGCAGATGCTTCTCCCCATCTCCGATCCAGAACATTTCCAGAAGCTTTGCATACTGTCGCTGCATCTCGGTGACGTTTAACTTCGACTCAGAAAGCAAATTTTCGTTGCGGTCGCGAGCTTGTTCCAGTCCGATAATAAGGCCCCTTTCGAACTGTATGGCGCCCTCTAACTCCTTGATAGGCCAGTAACTGTCAAACACAGACTCAGCGGAGTCCGGAGCAGATTCACCACACCACCCCAAACGTCTCTCTTTTTCACTTGGAGACTCACGCGCAATGGCAGCCTCAATGTCAATCTTCTGCGCGTCGAATGCCGCTTGATACTCGCGGTTCTGAGTTGGGGTCCATGCGTGTGCATTGCCAAGTGTCATGCGAGCGTCGAGGGGGCCGTCGCCGATCCACTCAGCGCGCTTGAACTTCACTGGCAACTCATCGGGCATGCTGTCACCTGTCCACTCAGCGCGCTTGAACTTCACTGGCAACTCATCGGGCATGCTGTCACCTGTCCACTCAACGCGCTTGAACTTCACTGGCAACTCATCGGGCATGCTGTCACCTGTCCAAAGTGGTGATGATAACTTTCACAATAAATGTGGGCCTTTTGAACAAAAAAATACTCAAAATAGAAAATATTGTTTTTATTAAAAATACAACGGGCCGGAGCCAGAGACGACAAAGACGGGAGCCGGAGACGGAGACGACGACCGGAAATGTCCGTCTCTTGCGGGAACATTGCAACGGAGCTGTTGAGGGAACGAGCCTCAAAACACAACATTATGGTGCACGGAAAACGCGCACCAAGGGGTTGCATCAGCGCTTGCTCAGCTCGCACACAGCCGGTGTGTGGAGGTTTTTGGCCTGTCTTGCCATATTTGCAACAGACATGAGTCTGTTGTCACCCACCCTCAAGGAGGGGTGCGGTCTAGTGCTTGCGCACCAACTGCCCAAGTGAAGGCACGTCTGCCCATGCAGGCCTCGCAAACATTACCGGGAACTTGTCGAACACATGTGTGATGATGTCTCCGAATAAATGTTTTATGGCAGGCCTGAGGTGGATTACACACTCTTTCAATATCTTGTGTTTGATCATGTTGACCAAGTAGATGACCGTAGTGGTGAAGGTGATGTCCGACGTCCACTCGCGACCAGTAATGTACTTGGCACAGTCGAACGATGTCGCATAGAGCACCGTGGTGTGAAGGACAACCAATGTCCACCACCACAACACCGCGACGACGCCAAACACGAAAATATTATACAGATTCTTGCAGCGGTAGCATGGATCACGGAACTCGTGTCTGATCTCCTTCCAGCCATCCTCCTTGAAGTCCTTCATCCCGTTGTCAACGAACTGATTGAAGCGGTGCAGCTGAGAACGGAACTCATTCCAAACTACCAGCACGGTGTCCCGCATGATGCGTGCCGAGAGACACACAGTCCAACGCGCGACCAGAACCGGGGCCAAGCACACGTGCATCACGATCAGCAGGCCGTAATAGCCGGCGATCTTGAGCAGTGCCCAGACTTCCATCACAATCTCCTTTGCCTTTGCAAGTGGCCAGATGAATATGACATGCAAGATGCCACACACAAGAGACCTCAGGAATGCAAACCCCTCGCAGATGGAATCCACCCCGGTGCAAATCATGTTCCCGGCGGTGACAAACGGCCAGATTACCACAACAAAGCCCGCAGCTAGTGCGGCGCACACCGCCGAGACAGTAGTACGGAGGAAGCTGGCGACGCGCCGGACGCACCCCACAACATTGCGCACGATCTTTGGCACGTCAAAGAACGTAAGCACCTCCATAACACAATAGCTCAGCAGCATCACCACCAGCAGCGCCAGCAGTCCAAGAATTTTGGGGTTCTCCTTCGTGAGAACCACAAGGACTTCGAAGTCAGTCTGTCCGGACTGTGCCATGGTGCTTCAGATGAGTTGTGTTGGTGCAAGTGTAGCCGCGGGGCGACGCGAGGTCTGCTCGTGCAATTCTGGGCCACTTGTTTCTCAAAAACTACGCAATATGTGGATGATCTGCGAAACGGGAAGCTGTTCGTCGCAGTCTACTGTTGTTTATATACTTAACTGTCGCGGAGCACCTACGCGCAAAGGCGTGTTGGAAAGGCAACTTGTTGCATCTGGGTCCATTTTGACAGGTTTCTGTTCTTTCTGAAATAATCACTGATTGCGCAGAGCATCCGTACAGGTTGCATGATGTATGTGCATTCTAAGACTTTGTGTGAATATGGTATAGTCCATTTAGGACGTTCTTATGCAAATATACTTGCATCTGTTGTCTATAGATTTACTGTCGGTGATTGTACTTGCTTCGTCGTCTGCCAAATACTTTGCGGAAAGTTAGTCGGGCTTGAATGGGATTTGGTGCAGCTCTGGCAACGTGCTGTCTGTAGATTTGCTGCTGCTGATTGAACTTGCTTCGTCGTCGGCCAAATATTTTGGGCAATGTTCTGGAGCACGTCAAGCAACACCTTGTCTGATGTGTGAATATGGTATAGTCCAGTCCATTTAGGACGTTCTTATGCAAATATACTTGCATCTGTTGTCTATAGATTTGCTGCTGCTGATTGAACTTGCTTCGTCGTCGGCCAAATATTTTGGGCAATGTTCTGGAGCACGTCAAGCAACACCTTGTCTGATGTGTGAATATGGTATAGTCCAGTCCATTTAGGACGTTCTTATGCAAATATACTTGCATCTGTTGTCTATAGATTTGCTGCTGCTGATTGAACTTGCTTCGTCGTCGGCCAAATATTTTGGGCAATGTTCTGGAGCACGTCAAGCAACACCTTGTCTGATGTGTGAATATGGTATAGTCCAGTCCATTTAGGACGTTCTTATGCAAATATACTTGCATCTGTTGTCTATAGATTTACTGTCGGTGATTGTACTTGCTTCGTCCTCTGCCAAATACTTTGGGGAAAGTTAGTCGGGCTTGAATGGGATTTGGTGCAGCTCTGGCAACGTGCTGTCTGGAGATTTGCTGCTGCTGATTGAACTTGCTTCGTCGTCGGCCAAATATTTTGGGCAATGTTCTGGAGCACGTCAAGCAACACATTGTCTGATGTGTGAATATGGTATAGTCCAGTCCATTTAGGACGTTCTTATGCAAATATACTTGCATCTGTTGTCTATAGATTTACTGCCGGTGATTGTACTTGCTTCGTCCTCTGCCAAATACTTTGGGGAAAGTTAGTCGGGCTTGAATGGGATTTGGTGCAGCTCTGGCAACGTGCTGTCTGGAGATTTGCTGCTGCTGATTGAACTTGCTTCGTCGTCGGCCAAATATTTTGGGCAATGTTCTGGAGCACGTCAAGCAACACATTGTCTGATGTGTGAATATGGTATAGTCCAGTCCATTTAGGACGTTCTTATGCAAATATACTTGCATCTGTTGTCTATAGATTTACTGCCGGTGATTGTACTTGCTTCGTCCTCTGCCAAATACTTTGGGGAAAGTTAGTCGGGCTTGAATGGGATTTGGTGCAGCTCTGGCAACGTGCTGTCTGTAGATTTGCTGCTGTTGATTGAACTTGCTTCGTCGTCAGCCAAATATTTTGGGCAATGTTCTGGAGCACGTCAAGCAACACCTTGTCTGATGTGTGGAGACTATGACATTCTGTTTGGTCTCAAATTGTCTAGTTTGATTTGTAATCTACGACGATATCAGCAATTTCTACCTGAAAAATGCACTCACGCAACACCACACACAGTGTCCAAAACAAACACCATAAACCGGTCAAATGTCGAACACGTTGTCAGTAGCCGGGAATCGAACCCGTGTCACGATACAAAAAGATATTTTACGACGACAGCTCTCGACCACTGGGCCATAGAAGTACTGATTAAAAAGTATTGTATTACCTCGTGTTGTGGTATAATAATATCGTCATAATATGGTTTCGGTAACGTAACGTGGGTTCGATTCCTGTCGACTGGTAAAAGAATTGCCATAGAAATTTAAAGTTGGAGCAGATCGAGCAAAACCTTGTTTGTGTTGGCTAGTTTCGTACAAATGCACCACAAAAACACCACACACAGTGTCCAAACCACACTGGAATCGCGGTAGATGTGGTATGTTATGCAATTTTAATGCACCCAGATCTACCAACATGCTGTCACAATCAAGGAAATATGCAGCAAATTATCTTCTCACGAAGGACGCTTTGATGTACCTACATCCAGGGGATGCCACGAGAAGCCAGCACAAACAGGACCGGTGGTATAGGCTGATATTGAAAGACGAGCACCTACAGGGCCATCGACCCCACCAAACTCCATTTCACTGCCACCAACTTTTCCCAAAACATTTTGGTACTCACCAGCACAGCCCAGCCCAGCCCCATCACACTCTTGAAACCAGAAAATGGGTGCATATATTTTGCCTGATAGTGCTTCCGCCGTGCGATATCAAGGCATTTTACGCAGTGAGAGTGCTGTACGCACAGTGCATTTTCTGGTTGTAATACTGCTTAAAACACATGTAAAATGTCCATAAAACGCACTGGAGATGCCCTGAAAATACACTGTATTTTCGACCGAGTCAAGAGCATGTACATCAACTCCACCAATTTTTATGTCACTGCCACCAACTTTTCCCAAAACATTTTGGTAATCACCAGCATAGCCCAGCCCAGCCGGATCACATTCTTGAAACCAAAAAATGGGTGCAGATATTTTGCCTGATAGTGCTTCCGCCGTGCGATATCAAGGCATTTTACGCAGTGAGAGTGCTGTACACACAGTGCATTTTCTGGTTATAATACTGCTTAAACACATGTAAAATGTCCATAAAACGCCTTTGAGATGCCCTGAAAATACACTGTATTTTCGACCGAGTCAAGAGCATGTACATCAACTCCACCAATTTTTATGTCACTGCCACCAACTTTTCCCAAAACATTTTGGTAATCACCAGCCCAGCTTCAGCCCAGCCGGATCACATTCTTGAAACCAAAAAATGGGTGCAGATATTTTGCCTGATAGTGCTTCCGCCGTGCGATATCAAGGCATTTTACGCAGTGAGAGTGCTGTACACACAGTGCATTTTCTG
>Ga0209390_10005480_pt1 | contig 17925 bp, 19 predicted proteins | sample BON01_FD_187212 | JGI IMG/M metagenome (GOLD analysis project Ga0209390, IMG submission 187212) | Freshwater microbial communities from Lake Bonney liftoff mats and glacier meltwater in Antarctica - BON-01 (SPAdes) (version 2) | ecosystem: Environmental > Aquatic > Freshwater > Ice > Glacier...
TCAATGCTTTCATCAATGCTTTGAATAGCGCGTTCTTCCGAGTCGCTATCGGTCCCGATCCGGTCGAGATAGTCGACAGTGTCTTGGCCTAGTGCATCAGCCAACATTCGACGCTCACTCTCCACCACCGAGTCCTTGCGGGTCTTGGTGAATACTGAAGTACCACGAGCCAAGTCAGCGCCAACAGCAATTGCCTCAATGTCTACATAACGCATCATGTGAGTGTGATCACCACACACCTTCTCGTGCTCGCGACTGCGCATGCGGCCTGTCACAACGACCGGCATACCCTTCATCAAACTTGCTGCAACATTATGGGCCATTTGCCTCCAACAGCTCACCGTGAAATAGTGAGTATCACCATCAATCCACCGCTCATTAGCCCGGTCAAATCGACGAGTGGTGCTCGCAACCCGGAATGAAGCAACAGCCTCACCTGACGGCGTAAAACGCAATTCAACGTCGTTGACTAAATTTCCCACAACTTCCAGAGTTATGTCGTTCATCACTTACCTCGACTTTCCTTGTGGCACTTTCATCAGTGCGCTTACTGGAAAGGATCGACCAAGATTCATGCTAAGAACACCCCCACAATTGAATTGTGGACGCGTGACAGCGATCAAGGCGTATGTGGAAACCCCTAGCAAGCCATTTGATACCGGGTGCATCGTCCTTGTAAGTCAGTCCTTGCAAGACTAAGCCCGTGTTCACCAAGATTGGTCGTTACCTGCTCGGCCTATTTCTTATTTTTGCCTCGTTCGGGCACTTTTTCTCGGCAAACGAATTTCTTGCCCAGGTACCACCCTGGATGCCAGCACCAGAGTTGGTTGTCCTTGTCTCAGGTGTTGTTGAACTAGCACTGGGCAGTGCCATTATTTTCTCCCCTAGAAGGTTTCTTCCGCTAATTGGATGGGTAACCGCAGGATTCTTCCTCGTAATTTTCCCCGGAAACCTGTGGCAATATTTTGAAGGACGGGATGCATTCGGACTTGATTCCGATTCAGCACGGCTGATGCGCTTACTCTTCCAGCCGCTCCTCATTATTTGGGCTTTGTGGGCCACCGGGGCCTTCACCACCTGGCGTCAGCGATCACGTGCCAAATAACCAAAGCAGTGGAATCCAGAACTAAGCCGGCCGACGCGTCGATCACAGTAATGCAATACTGGTCCTGAAATACACAGCCCGATAGGGCATGCGCTCGTAGCTCAATGGATAGAGTTACCGGTTTCTACCCGGTCGGTTGGGGGTTCGAGTCCCTCCGGGCGCACTTGTGTGAGGAGAATAGGCATCTCCCGCGGCGATAAAACTATTGTGTGGCAGTTCCATGTAGCAAATTGAAGAAACAGCTCTGGTATTCGCATAATCCAGCGGATGGATCTCTCGTGTGTAAGAGTCGGGAGTGCCCCCGGTTTGACTGACACGTGGGGTTGGTAACTATTAGGCCGCGTCGGCGGTTGTGTGAAGCTACGAGGTAGCCATAACTCGAATCGACTTACTCCTGAGGAGCCTTGATTACGGTTATGTCTCCTGCGACCCAAACGAACTTATTCCCGCTAAAAGGCGGTGGCCTTTCCGTCGCGGACGGCTTCTCAGCCGCTGAGATCTCATCTTCCTCTTCCACGCTCTCACTGTATAACGCGTCCTGAAAAGCAAGAACACTCAAATGTGGATCGGAACCACTTATACACCGTGAAAATAGGTGATAAAATCAGGGGTGCAAGACCACCACGCCAACCAGCCCCAGTCAGGGTGTTCTCGATGGGTGCGGGCCGAGATAGTCCAACGCCCATTAAGCGACACGGTGCAAGCCAACTCAAGACGCTCACCGGTACATCGCCCTCGCGCAGCAAAAAATCTTTCGGGGAAAAAGCTTCAAAAGAAAAAGGCGGGGTGGGTCATACCCACGGCTGGAAAGGGGAAGGTTATGAGGATTCATGGTTACTCCCCGTTGGGTGCGCTCAGCTTCCAACCCGGTACACTCAGTATCAAGTATTCTTGAGATCTAAAGAATGGGGTGTGTGATGAATTTGGCGAAGGTTTCTGCCAATGGACAGGTAACTGTCCCCGTTGAGGTGCGCCGCCACCTTCACCTCGCGCCAGGAGACAAACTGCTGTTCATCGAAAAAAGTAATGGCGAGATCGTAGTGGTAAACGCGGCGGACCCCACCCAATCAGCGCTAGCAGCCTTAGGTAGCGCGCAAATAGCATTTATTGGCGCAGCGCCTGAATTCGGTGTCCACAACGACGACGATGTCGCAGACCTTGTTACTGCGTTACGGGCCGAGCGCGCCACTTCGTGAGGCGGGTCTTGGTTGATACGAACGTGATTCTCTCGGCCATCTTGTTTCCAGAATCAATACCGGCCCACGTTTTCGCCCACGTTCTTACCCATGAAAGCCTGATTCTAACCCAATGGATTATTACCGAGTTAGGAGAAGTCACCGCACGTAAACGCCCTGATCTTGTCCCTGCATTGGAAACGTTGCTCTCCAGTATTGATTATGAGATTGCAGAACCACGGGGAAGCGGGGCACTGATAACTGACCCGGATGACCAACCCATTTTAGATGCAGCCATAGCCGCTGACGTTGACATCCTGATCAGCGGCGATAAACACTTCCTCACACTCACCCTTGATCGGCCTGCAATCATGAACGCGCGCACCTACCTCACCACGTACATCGAAGCCACCTAACGCCCAGCCGCCATCATTTCTGCACTAAGAAAATCTTTCGGGGAAAAAGGTTTGAAAAGAAAAAAAGATTACGCCGCGGGTGACACCCCCTAAGGGGGAAGCAGGGACCTCTAAGAGGTAGACACGATACGGATCTCTGATAGCGATCGGGCAGCGCCCATTGCGATGGTCACCGTGAGAAAACCGAGAGCACCTTGACGTACGGGTCATCGGTTTTCGTCTTTTAGATCACGTACTCGGTCAGCTTCAGGTCAAGTTGGGAACGGAACTCGAGCGATTCCCTTTCCTTTAATCGCTGGCGTCGAATCCAATCGAAGCAGCGCCTTGCAGCGACATGGTGGTCCATTGACGGTGACTGGGTCATCACGACCGATATCGGAACAAAGATGGACGCTCACAACTTGCGCCGGAAGCACTTCAATCCACTTAGCGCAACAGTCTGCCCACAAGCGACTCCGCACTCACTACGCCACGGGTTCGCAACCATCATGCTGGAAGAAGGAGTACCTTTGAAGGTGGTATCCGTCCGACTCGGTCACACTTCCACGCGCATCACTGAAGGCACGTACTCACATGTGACAGCTCGGCTGCAAAAAGAAGCCGGAGATGCCATCGAGCGTGTTCTAGGAATGTAGCAATTCATGTAGCAATTTGAATGTGTCTCCTGGTGTCCATGGATGTCTCTCCACGAGGAAAACTGCCTTCCAAAGACCACCACATACATCCATCCGGAATCCGGTCGGTTGGGGGTTCGAGTCCCTCCGGGCGCACTCACCGAAAAATCTATGAGTCCTTTGAACGCAGATACTTTGTGAACACGTAGTTCTCGTGGGTCCACCAGGTGTCCAGGTTCCATGCGATCAATTCCGGTTCACGATCCGGCAATGTCCCTGGGTGTGTTCCTACAACATAGGGTGCAATGGTGAGGTCGAGTTCGTCGACTTCGGACATGATTTCTGCGAGCAGCGCGGGTCCACCTTCGCAGTCAATGCGCTCATAACCGCGGTCCCACAGAAATGACAACACGCTGCGTGGCAGATCGCTCAGTTCAATAATCTCGACCCGACCTTCTGCTTGAACTTTCTCGGCTCGCTGCTGCGCTTGCGGACTTGCGCTCCCACCGGTCACAACAATGGGGGTCAGCGCTGATTGGCCGAAAAGGTCTTCTTCCCAGGGCAGATCCAAAGTGCCGCTGAGCATCACAACAACCGGAGCGACCGCTAAACCGGCATCGGCTCGGGCTTGCTGCCAGTCGGTTTTAGCCGACATTGGCCGGTAGCGTTCTTGGCGCATAGTTTCAGCACCAATCAGAACAACGTCACAGAGTCGACGCGCCTCAATGAGAACTGCGGTGTCCTGCTTGCTTGAAAGACTCTTGCTGCTGTGGTCTGGGCCGTAGTAGGCGCCGTCGAGGGCCTGCAGCATTGTCGCGCGCATCCATCGACCTGGCGGCCAGTTGTAAATAGTTGCTAGGTCGGGGGCATTCACTGGATCCATCACGATTTCATTCTGCCACCTGCTGATTTTTATTTCGCTGTGAACGCATCGAAATATTTTCTATGTTCATCGATGAGAGTTCAGAGGGAACAGTCACAACGATCCGGCGCCGAACCGAGAGGTGAAACCTCATGAGTTTCCGGGTCGATTGATTCGAAACCTGAGGCTGACGGAATTACAGCGTAGGGCCTATTACCGGTCATGCTTTCGGCGACAAATAACGCCGTAAGGCCATTGACATCAATCACCGCACCAATGCGAAATAGTGACGTAGTTTCGGTGATCGCGTCGTCTGAACCTGCGCGCAAGACAACGCGAGCACCGGGCCGTCCTGCAAGCGCTGTTACCGCGACGGCAATGTTGTCTCGTTCGTCACTTCCAACTGCGACAATTGCAATGGCTCGTGAAGTTCCAGCTCTTTTAAGTATCGCCTGGGAAGAAGCGTTACCAATAATCACGGGTATTCCAACGGCTCGTGCAAAGCCCAAACCCGATGCTTGCGGATCGCGTTCAATCCCTACGACGGCGATACCCAGACTGCGTAACTCTTGAGCGAGTCGAAGACCAACTTGACCCATGCCCGCAACGACAACGTGTCCACTGCGTGGCACAACGCGGCGCCCAACCAACGTGACGTGGCGACCAGATAAAAGGTGGTTGACAATTCCCGCAGCAAACATCGCGGTGAAACCCATCACAATAATTGCAGCGATCGTTGCCCAGATGAGAACTGCGGGTGAATCCGGAAGGGTCGGGGAGGAAATGGTTGCAACGGTTCGAGTGGCGTCATAGAGAGCGCGCAACCCACTTGCATGCGCTAACCCCACGACGGTGTCGATAGCGATGATCAGAACAAGACCGAAAGCTCCGATGAGGAGGGTGGAAGAGCCCGAATCGTACGGGCGAAACTGGCCGAGGGCGATTCCCCGTAACCCCCGCAATCTCAGTTTCGAGGGCGCTCTCCACGATTGAATATCAGGAGACTCTTCATTTGCTATGGACACCCAGAAAGGATCACTTGCCTTGTCCAATCGCCGGATCGAAGCAACGTGTGGTGCGATTGCTGCGGCCACCATGGTTGGAACACTGATGGCTGCCGGAGACATAACAACGCAATTGGGCACGGCGGACTCGAGTTGCTTGCGAACTGTCCGGTCGAACATGTTTACAAACATTCGGATCCCCGGTCGAAGATGCTCTGCAATCAAGCCGTAGCGCAGCGCAAGGATGTCGTCATGCAACATGATGGCCACACCAGCAACATCGGGGGTTAACGCCGCCGAGATTTCACTGTCACTGGGCATTCCCAAATGCAATGTCCGGATCCCGCGATGATTGAGTGCTGAGCAAACCCGCCGACCGACATCAGTGTCCCCGATGACAAGGACACAAGAATTGATTTTCACCTCGCTACCGCCCTAACCCAAAATCTCCTGATTACCTTGACTGTAAAGGTTAGAAGGTATCTAAAATTACGCAAGCTAAAACTTTTAAGAGACGGTGACGCCGTTCCAGAATGCGTAGTAGCCGGTGATATTGCTCGCTGCTTCCTTGGGTTCGGGGTAGAACCAGGCTGCATCGGTGTTGATGTCGCCGTCGACAACGAGACTGACGTAAGAAGCTGTGCCCTTCCAGGGACAAGACGTTGTTTTGGTTGACGCCGAAAGATTCTCGGTGTGAACCGAAGCTGGCGGGAAGTAGTGATTACCCTCAACAACGATGGTGTCGTTACTTTCTGCAATGATCGTTCCGTTCCAGATAGCTTTCATGCTTTCTCCTCCTGAATAACCAGTGCGGCTTCAATCAGCGAAGGCCAAGTGACACAGCCCAGAGTAACTCCCGTTTCGCTGATAATGGTTACTGAAGATGCCCCTTCGCGCAACATAAGAGTCAATGCGTCGTGGGCGGTGGCGGACGAGTCCAAGATAGAACCGCCCGTGATTACTTCACCCATGGCCTCGGTCACGGGGATTACCACGAGGGCGCGCAGGACCCGGTCCTCTCCGAGAAAGTCAGCGACCAAGGGGGATGCGGGTCGGGCGAGCACCTCGATCGGTGTACCCATCTGCTCAATATGACAGCGATCGCCCAGGACGGCGATCCGGTCGGCGAGTAACACCGCCTCGTCAACATCATGTGTCACGAACACGACGGTCGTACCGAGTTCTTGGACCCACCGACGAAACTCGCGTTGCAGTTCCCGTCGAATGATCGGGTCCAACGCCGCGAAAGGTTCATCCATAAGCAACGTGTCCGGCGCGCTGGCCAAAGCTCGCGCAACACCGACGCGCTGCTGCTGACCACCGGAGAGTTCATGCGGGTAGCGACCCGAGTAAATGGTTGGATCAAGATCAACGAGTCTGAGCATCTCGTCAACGCGCTCGCTGGTTCGTTGCCGACTCCAGCCGAGCAACTTGCACACGGTCGCAACGTTCTCGGCAACGGTTCGATGTGGAAACAGCCCAATCTGCTGAATCACGTAACCGATTTGGCGGCGAAGTTGCACGGGGTCAATCTCGTTGATGTCAACTCCTTCGAGAAGGATCTGACCGCCATCGAGTGTCAAAAGTCGATTCATGAGTTGAAGGGTCGTTGACTTACCGCAGCCACTGGGACCCAGTAGCACAAAAATCTCACCCGCACGAATATCCAGCGAGAAATCATCAACGGCAGCAACATCTTTAAATTTCTTTGTGACGGCGCGCAGTTCCAGGTGAGGGCTTACCGCTTTATGCTCCATGTGTGCTCGCTTCAACGAATGCTCCGAATCCATGGGTGAGCATGGAGTATCTCACGAGTTCTTGGCTGGATCTCCTTAACGCACTCGTCGAGCACACGATCATTACGGCTGCTGCGATCACCCTGGCGACGTTATTCGCGATTCCCTTGGCCGTACTTGCGGTCAAATCACGCTGGCTCGTGACACCAACACTGGTCTTTGGCGCGCTCATTTACACAATTCCATCCCTTGCGCTGATCACCGGGTTGTGGCCAGTCTTCGGGCTTTCCGAAACTACCGTGATTGTTGCGCTCGCTTTATACGCGCTGATGATCATTTTGCGAAATACGATCGTGGGGTTGCAAGACGTTCCTGCCCATGTCACAAAAGCCGCGCTGGGAATGGGTTACAGCGAAGTCGCACTCCTCGTACGCGTAGGCATCCCAATGGCACTACCCGCAATCATGGTAGGCATCCGACTCGCAACGGTTTCAACCGTTGGCATGGTGATGGTCGGCGCACTCGTCGGACACGGGGGACTCGGCCAGATCGTGCTCAATGGTTTCACCAACAACTTTTACCGGGCCCCAATCCTGGCCGGCACGCTCCTTGCGGTCCTGTTGGGGCTGCTACTTGAGTGGTTACTCGTGCTACTCGAACGCCGTCTTAGCCCCTGGGCAAAAACTGCCCGGAAGGCAACCACATGAGCGTTCTGATGTGGTTCACGGACCCGGCGAATTGGAGTGGACCCGGCGGTATTCCGGCCCGACTCCTAGAGCAGTTAACGATCACCGTGATCGCGGTTCTTGTTGCCGCCGCCATCGCTCTTCCTATTGGAATTCTGACGGGACACGTGGGTAAGGGCGGCGCAGTTGTCACGAGTGTTGCCAACCTCGGGCGTGCTATCCCTACATTCGCGCTGTTACTTCTGCTCGCTGCAGCAGGTGGAGTCGGAGTGAGCGCAGCGATAATTGCACTCACCATATTCGCGATCCCACCCATGCTCACGAACGCAAATGTTGGAATAGCCGGTGTTGACCCGCAAGCGCGCATGGCCGGCCGCGCGGTTGGATTCACCGGCCGCCAGTTGCTCTGGCAGGTTGAACTGCCGCTAGCAATGCCACTTGTGTTTGCAGGAATACGAACCGCAACCGTCCAAGTTACCGCCACGGCCACCCTGGCCGCTTTCGTTGGCGGAGGTGGCCTCGGTCGTTTCATTCTCGACGGTTTTGCGCTACAAGACACAACGATGGTCTTGGCGGGTGTCCTTCTCGTTGCCTTGGTGACCATGTCAATGGAAGGCTTACTGGCCCTCGTTCAGGCGGGGATTTCCCACCGACTTGGCCGGGTCCCCGGCCGATTAACCTCGAGTTTCCTAAAAGTTTTTCGCACCGGTTAGTCACAGAATCAAGTTTTCTCGTGCTACCGGTTGGCACCGGCCACAGGTTTGTGGAAGTATCTACGGATGCGCATAAGACTCTTACTCGGATTAGGCCTTGCCACCGCAGCACTTGCTGCCTGTTCCTCGACATCGAGCACCGAAGGAACTAACTCCCTCGTGATTGGCGCATTCAACTTCACCGAGAGTCAAATTCTCGCCGAGGTCTATGCCGGAGCTTTGAAGGCGGAGGGCTACGACGTTTCTATCACCGCCTCAACCAACCGCGAAGTGCTCGCACCCGCCCTTGAGGCCGGTGAAGTGCAAATGGTGCCGGAGTACCTCGGCACGTTCACCGAGTTTTTGAACATCAAAGAAAATGGGCCCGACACAGCAGCCGTCGCCAACGGCGACGTTGAAGCAACCCTTGGCCAGGGCCAAGCACTCGCGGAGAAGGTCGGGCTCACACTCCTGACTCCTTCCCCTGCCGCAGATCAAAATGCCTACGCAGTCCGCGGCGACTTCGCTCGTGAATTTGGCTTGGTAACCATGTCCGATCTGGCTGCCCTCAGTGCAACCATGGATATTCGTCTCGGTGGACCGCCCGAGTGCCCGCAACGCCCCTTCTGCCAACCAGGCCTTGAGGGCACCTACGGCATGGAAATTGCGGAGTTCGTGCCGCTGGATGCCGGTGGCCCACTCTCAAAGACGGCGCTCTCGCAGGGTTCTATTGATGTCAGCGTGATCTTCAGTTCAGACGGTGGCGTTTCATCGAATGACTTCGTCGTGCTCGTTGACGACCTTGCTCTCCAACAGGTTGACAATATTGTTCCAGCCGTCATCTCCACCTCGGTCACTCCAGAACTCACGGCAATCTTGAATGCGGTCTCTGCGGCAATGACAACCGATGACCTGATCGCCATGAACAAAGCTGTTGATCTGGATCGCCGCAAGCCCGCTGATGTTGCTGCAGAGTTCCTCGCAGCCAAGGGCTTGGTCTAAGGACCCATCAACGCCCTAATCACAGGGACAATGGCAGGCAGATCGATCCTTGATTTGCGGTCATGAATTTCATCTGATACCTTTCTGCCAACATCCAGAGCGGCCGAGAGATCTGGCTCATTGACGCCGCAGCAACCCGGGAACGGGTGCTACCGCCAGGACCGATGTCAGGAGTCTCAATGTTCTATCGGCCCGTCACTCACGCAATCGCTTTGCTCACTTCCTGTCTTGAAATGGACTGCATGCGCATGTCCAGCGCACTCTGTTTGCGCTAAGCCAACCTCACCCCATCTCGCTTCAGTGCGCTGAGTCGACCCGTGCCGTGCGCGTGCGCCGATTCGTACCTCACCCATCTCTCGGTAAAGGAAAACATGAGTCTTATCCAAAATCCAATGGCGCCAAGTGGACTCGCTCCGCTTGCGCCCGCCGAGGTTGCCCTAACACTGGTATCAAAATCCTTCGGCAAAGGAAACGATCGCGTTGACGTGTTAGACGACATCAATCTCGTTGCTGCTCCTGGGGAAATCCTGGCGATCCTGGGACCAAGCGGCTGTGGGAAATCAACCCTGTTGCGACTGGTAGCTGGCCTTGAGACACCCACTTCTGGAACCGTCTTGCTGAACAACAGCCCAGTAGTCGGGGTTGATGCACGGTGTTCTGTCGTGTTTCAAGAACCACGTTTACTGCCGTGGAGAACCGTCAGCGGAAATGTGCGACTCGGTGTGCGAAATTCCCAGTCAACGAGTGAGATCCCATCGTGGCTAGAACTTGTCGGGCTCGCTGATTTCTCAGGGTACCTTCCCAAACAAATCTCCGGCGGGATGGCGCAGCGGGCAGCACTTGCTCGAGCGCTTATTGGCCACCCGGGAGTATTGCTGTTGGACGAACCTTTCGCCGCATTAGACGCGTTGACGCGGATGCAAATGCAGGATCTGATGGTAAAAGTGACAGCACAGATCGGCACAACGGTTCTTTTGGTTACTCATGACGTTGATGAAGCGTTGTACTTAGCCGATCGCATAATCGTTCTTGGCGAACGAGGCCAAGGAATTATCACCACAATCACCGTTGAGTCACCACGACCCCGGGATCGTAGCGACAGCACGTTTATACCCCTAAGACGCGAGTTACTAGCGCTCTTTGGAGTTCATATTTAACAGATGTCAATCCCGTCCCTCAATTGAAAAGGAAAATTAATGAAAAGCACGAAAAAAACATTCGCGGCTATTGCTGGATTCGCTCTGGTGGGTGTTGCATTAGCCGGTTGCGCAAGCGGTGAGGGTACCTCTGAAGCTGCCGGATCGGGTGCGACTCTCAATCTAGATTACGCGTACTGGAACCCATTGAGCCTGGTTGTGAGAGATCAAAAATGCCTCGAAGATGCCCTGGGACCAGATGCGACAGTCAACTGGGTTCTGTCAACCGGTAGCAACAAAGCAAATGAGAACCTCAACGCTGAAGCAATCGATATTGGATCCACGGCAGGAGTGGCCTCTTTTGTGGCGCGGGCAAATGGTGCGGCAATCAAGACCATCGGGGTCTTCTCCCAACCAGAGTGGGCAGCAGTTGTAGTTCCTTCGGGCTCAACAATTACCGGAATTGAACAACTGGCGGGCAAGCAAATTGCAGCTACCAAGGGAACCGATCCATACTTTTTTCTATTGCAGGCTCTCAATGAGGCTGGGTTGACCGAGTCAGATGTTGAAATCATCAACCTTCAACACGCGGACGGGCAAACTGCACTGGCTCGCGGTGACGTTGACGCGTGGGCTGGACTTGATCCCATCATGGCAACGACCGAAGTCAAGGACGGTTCCCAACTGATCTACCGGAACATTGCTTTCAATTCCTACGGCGTACTCAACGCGCGTGAGAAATTTATTACCGAGCACCCGGAACTCATTGATCAGGCGCTCAATTGCTACGAACAGGCGCGTGCGTGGGTCATTGAAAATCCAGCCGATGCAGCCGCGTTGTTGGCACAAGAAGCATCTTTAGAACCAGCGATCGCCGCCAAGGTGCTCAACGAACGGACCGTTGTGGATATCTCGCTCACACCGGGAGATGCCCAACGTCAGGTGCTCGAAACGATTCTGCCGATCTTGGTCGCTGAAGCACAAGTCCGATCCGAAGAGGAAGCCCGCATTGCCTTGGACAGTCTTTATGACACTTCCTTCGCCGAACGAGCAACCTCGTGACCTTGGATTCACAGGTTAGAGAGTTACCAACTGTTGCTGCCCCGCGAGAGCGCAAGCGATCTCGCGGGGCCAGTTGGACCGGAGCAGTTCTTTCGGGCATGATCCTGCCCGCGGCACTTCTGCTGCTGTGGCAGTGGGCTGCAACAAATGGTTCCTACTCGGAAAGTCAACTTCCCACACCTAGTGCGGTGGGCGCCGCTCTCGTCGAGTTACTCGAACGCGGAACGTATTGGACGCACGTTGCAATCAGCCTGCAGCGCGTTCTGCTCGGATTTGCAATTGGGGCGCTGATAGGGCTCACCGTGGGGTCCTTGGTCGGGCTCTCGCCACGGGTCAGTTCATTTCTCTCGCCCACGATTCAGGCTATTCGCGCCGTGCCCTCACTCGCATGGGTTCCACTCCTCGTTTTATGGATGGGAATCTACGAAGGCCCAAAAGTCACACTCGTGGCAATTGGTGCCTTCTTCCCCGTGTTCACCACCGTCGCGTCGGGCTTTATGCACGCCGACCGAAAACTCATTGAAGTCGGTCGCGCCTACGGTCTTTCCGGGCGTCGACTCGTTACTGGAATTTTGCTTCCCGCAGCCTCCCCCACGATTTTCGCCGGACTACGACTGGGCCTCGCCCAAAGTTGGCTCTTTGTCGTAGCCGCCGAGTTAATTGCAAGTTCCAAGGGTCTCGGATTCCTCCTGATCGACAGCCAGAACACGTCGAGAACCGACATACTCCTTTTGGCGATTATCAGTTTGGCTATTCTCGGAAAAACAACAGATTTCATTCTTGCCACCTTTGAGAAACGCGCACTGAAATGGGTCTAAACAATCAATTGGAGAAACATGACCGATCATGAATTTGGATTTCGTACGAGAGCTTTACATGCAGGTGGGACACCCGACCCAACTACCGGTGCACGCGCGGTTCCCATTTATCAGACCACCAGTTTTGTTTTCGAGGACACGAATGATGCGGCAACTCTTTTCGCGCTGCAAAAATACGGGAATATCTATTCGCGAATTGGGAATCCGACCGTCGCAGCGCTCGAAGAAAGAATTGCATCCCTTGAAGGCGGATTAGGCGCCGTAGCAACAGCGAGTGGCCAAGCAGCCGAGTTTTGTACCTTCGCAGCACTCGCCGGTGCCGGTGACTCGATCGTTGCATCGGCTTCGCTCTACGGCGGGACAATTACCCAACTCGATGTGACCATGCGCCGATTCGGAATTGACACGACTTTCGTCGCTTCCGATGACCCCGCCGACTTTGCGGCCGCAATTAAGCCAAACACAAAAGCTGTCTTTGCCGAAGTGGTGTCAAACCCGGCCAGCCTGGTCGCAGATATTCGCGGCTTGGCCGACGTAGCGCATGCAGCAAACATTCCCCTTGTTGTTGATGCAACCACCGTGACTCCGTATTTATGTCGTCCCATCGAGCACGGAGCTGACATTGTGATTCACTCAATCACGAAATTCCTTGGTGGACACGGCACCACCCTGGGTGGCGTCGTTGTCGATGCCGGGACGTTTGACTGGGGCAGCGGCAAATTTCCCACGATGACCGAACCGGTTGATTCATACGGGGGCATCAAGTGGTGGGATAACTTCGGTGAATACGGATTCCTCACCAAACTGCGTACCGAGCAATTGCGCGATATTGGTCCTGCACTTTCCCCGCACAGCGCTTTCCTGCTCTTACAGGGAGTTGAGACACTCCCCCAGCGGATGCAAGAGCATGTCGCGAATGCAAAAGAAATCGCCGATCGCCTGAACGCCGACCCACGCGTGGACTGGGTTTCCTACTCTGGGCTGCCCGAGCATCAACACTATGAACGCGCCAAGAAATATATTCCCGCTGGGCCCGGGGCCGTGTTTTCATTTGGGGTAAGGGGTGGCTACAAGGCGGCTGAAAAGTTCATTAACAGCGTTCAGCTGTTGAGCCATCTTGCAAACATTGGCGATGCCCGATCCCTGATTATTCACCCCGCAAGTACCACGCACCAGCAGCTCAATGACGCCCAATTGAAAGCGGCCGGAATACCCGCAGATCTCGTCCGAATCAGCGTTGGACTCGAAGATATCGACGATATTTGGTGGGATATCGATCAAGCACTCACCGCTGCAACGAAGGAGAACTGATGCCCGAGTCGACACAGCCGTGGGCAGAGCCCAGCGCCAAGGATCGCTTGGCGATTCTGAATGAATCACGGACCATCGCAATCGTCGGGGCGTCAAATAATTCCGCGCGTGCGTCCTATTTTGTGGGAACTTATCTTTTGTCGAGCTCGGACTACACCGTGTGGTTTGTTAACCCGCGGGAAAGTGAAATTCTGGGGCACAAGGTTTTTCCGAGCCTAGGTGATCTCCCCGCGGCACCGGACATTGTTGATGTTTTTCGCAAACCCAGTGATCTCCCCGAAGTCTTGGATCAAGCCGTTGAGTCCTCAGCGAAAACACTGTGGTTACAACTAGGAATTGAAGACCCCGAAATTGCTCGCCAAGGATACAAGTCGGGACTGAACGTGGTGATGAACCGCTGCCTGAAAATTGAACATGCACGCTTCCATGGTGGATTGCATCTGGCTGGATTCAACACGGGAGTTATTCGATCAACGCGACGATTGACATGAGCGCACCAGCACTCGTTGGTGACACCTGGATCGGCACGGGGGGACGAAGGTTAAGTCTGGGCGATTTCACGGGACGCTTTCTACTCCTCGATTTCTGGACCCTTTGCTGCGTGAACTGCCACCATGTTCTTGCCGAACTCCGGCCCATAGAAGCAGAGTTCGCTGATGTGCTCACAGTGGTGGGTGTTCACTCGCCCAAGTTTGAATTTGAAAAGGATTCGGAAGCGGTGCGAAGTGCTGTACATCGGCACGGGATTGAACACCCCGTTTTAAATGATCCAGAAATGTCCACATGGCGCGCTTACGGTGTGCGCGGTTGGCCCACCCTCGTTCTGGTCGACCCGATCGGCGAGATCGTGGGAACGTGGTCGGGCGAAGGCCACCGGCATGCAATAGCTGCCACAATCGAAAATCTAATCCCTATCTATGAATCCGAAGGACAACTTGTTCGTGGCGAGGGGTACTTCCAACCCGAGGCTGCGCGCGCGTCCATCTATCTGCAGCCGGGAAAGATCGAGGCGCTCGATCGTGAACGGATCCTGATCAGTGACAGCGGTAATCACTCATTAGCGATCGCTACCTTTGCAGAACCCAACTCCCCCACTCAACGGATCGGTTCCGGTCAGCGCGGGTTTACAGATGGGAGTTTTACCGAGGCTCAATTCAATGAGCCCTATGGCACGGTCGTCCTTCCTCGCGACGTAGCCGAAAAGATTGGGCACCATGTTTTAATTGCTGACACCGCAAATCACGCCATCCGCGGTATTAACTTCGATACCGAGCAAGTAACCACCCTTGCCGGTACCGGTGAGCAGTGGCGACCGGGCGTTTCAGATTACGGTTCTGCTTTGGACACTCAACTCTCAACTCCCTGGGATCTGGAATACCACGATGGACTCATTTATATTGCCATGTCGGGTGACCACCGGATTTGGTTCTTCGATCCATTGCTGGGAACGGTTGGCATAACGGCTGGAACAACACACGAAGGTCTTGTTGACGGGCCAGCCGATCTCGCGTGGTTTGCCCAGCCCTCCGCACTCGTCAACTCACCAAACGGTCTGTGGATCCTGGACGCGGAAACATCTTCGCTGCGCAAAATGCAAGCGAATACTATTTCGACTGCTATTGGGACCGGGCTTTTTGACTTTGGTCATATTGACGGTCCGGCACAACGCGCGCGATTACAGCACCCACTAGGTCTCGCCAGCGACGGGAAAGTCGTTTACATTGCCGACACTTATAACGGTGCGCTGCGCATGTTCGACCCAAGTACGAAAGAGCTGAGCACCGTGGCTCGGGATTTATCCGAACCCAGCGATGTGTGTCTTACTCCAGATGGCGGAAGTCTTCTCGTTGTCGAATCTGCGATTGGCTTGGTCTCCACCATACCTATCGGAGAACCACTCAACATTACGGGTGAAGAAATGCACACGATCCGCCCGGAGCTAGACATCGCAGCAGGTGGTGTAATCCTTAGTGTTTCGTTCACTCCGCCCCCGGGCCAAAAACAGGACGACCGGTATGGGCCCTCAACCCAACTCACCGTCAGTTCGACTCCCCCGGAGCTACTTCGTAAGGGCAGCGGAACCGGAACGCAACTCACCCGAGAGTTAGGCATCAACCCTGACATTTCCTACGGAGTTTTACACGTTGCCGCCAAGGGAGCCTCGTGCGATTCGGATGCGGAGCACGGTGTTTGTCACATGCACCAACAAGACTGGGGCGTACCTGTAAGGGTTACTTCACGGGGCGCCCTTGACATCCAACTTATCCTCGCCCAATAGCCATAACGCTGACATGTGAGACTTGTTCGGTGTCAGCGCCAATCACCACCAGCGATTCGGTGCCACGGACTGCACTCGATTTTGTCCACCTGACTCCAATTGATGGACTGCGGGCGGTAGCCGCAATCTTGGTGGTGCTCTTTCACGCGGACATGCCTGGTTTTGACAACGGTTTCGTTGGCGTCGACGTTTTTTTCGTACTTTCCGGATTCCTGATCACTTCACTACTATTGCGCGAACGTTTACGTACGAATTCGATTTCACTATGGGGCTTCTACGCACGTCGAGCTCGCAGACTTTTCCCCGCGGCCCTAATGGTGCTTCTCGTTACCGCGGTTCTTTATCAACTTTGGGCGACACCTCTTGAGGTTTCCACGAACCGCCAGGGCTTCGCATTCGCCTCGGTCTATGTCTCCAACTGGTACTTCATGGGTCAGGCCACCGACTATTTCGCGGAAGTCAGCGCCGTCAGCCCCGTCTTGCACTACTGGTCACTCTCGGTCGAAGAACAGTTTTATTTGGTCTGGCCGATTGTCATGCTCGGGGTACTGTCGATTCGCTCACTGCGCGAACGTCTCAATATCCCATTTTTCGTAGCACTCCTCGCCATCCTTTTAGCTGTGTCGGCCGTGATGAATGCTGGCAATGAAACCTCTGCCTACTTCAACACGATTGCTCGCGCGTATCAACTCATCACCGGGGCCACCCTCGCCGCGATTATGCTGAAGTGGAATCAACTCGGTCGGCCGACTAACTCAATCACTGGCGCTGCACCCGCAATAGGCGCTGGCTCACTTGCTTTGCTAGTTCTGATCAGCACGTCACTTACAAGCCTTAACCCGTGGCAGGTCGGTGCTGTTGGAGTGACTGCAACGGTTGGAATTTTGTTTGGAATCAGTACCGCAGCAAATTCGCGCGTATTTGCCTCTCTCACAACCCGTAGTGCCCGCAGTTTGGGCAATTGGTCCTACTCGATTTATCTATGGCACTGGCCCGTGATCGTTCTTGGCGGACTTGTCGGCGTTATTCCCGAGTTCTGGGGCTACCGAGTACCCCTGGTACTTGTTGTCACGATCGGTCTTGCGGCATTGACTTACCACTTCCTAGAAAAACCCATCTTGAGTGTCTCCGTGACCAAACCACGTGCGCAAAAAATTGCTGTGGGCATTGGAGTTGCTGCAACGATCGGTACCGCACTAATCATGTTGGCGATCTTGCGCGTTCCGGCAGACTCCGCCAACCTGATTAATACTGCCACGCAGGGCCAGCAAGACTCAGATGGCCCATCGGCAGAGATCGAAGTTAATTCAATCGGGGGTGGAAATACCGTTCTGGTTGTTGGTGATTCCCATGCTAACTTCTGGCGACAGGGCTTTGCCGCATATGCCGAGGAAAAGGGATTTACCGTTGTCTTCGTCACCAAACTCAGTTGCCCCTGGATGGACATTCCAGCACTCACTCCACAGTCGCAAGACATGCTTTTCAATTGCCAAGAGCGGCTCTGGGATCCCGCGATCGCGGCGGCGAAGGAATTCACGCCAGTAGTGACAGTTCTCGCTTCCCGCTCGGTACTGAGTCGCGATCTACTCGTTGGCGGGAAGATCATCTCAGCCGATCAACCCGGCTGGGCTGACCTACTTGCTGCAGGCACGCAGAAGGCTCTCGACCAAATCGCGCCCTTCACCAACAAAATCGTCATTTTAGAACCAATGCCCGAGACAGAGACCTCAATGTTGGATTGTCTTTCAACGGGCGCGAATCCCGCTTCCTGCGATCAGAGCATTGATGTAAAAACAGGTACCCGGTCATTTGAAAAAATTACCCGCGCGATCGGCAATAGCAATCCCAATATCGTGTCGGTGTCCCTGGACGAGTTGATTTGCCCGGGCGGAATGTGTCCGGCAGAAGTGGACGGGATTCCCACCCACCGTGACAATCAACATCTCACCTGGGATTACGCCGAGGCGATCATGCCGGCGGTTGACGCGCTATTTACCAAACTGGGTGCACCTTTGAGCTCATCTTAAA
>Ga0209390_10005485_pt1 | contig 17907 bp, 26 predicted proteins | sample BON01_FD_187212 | JGI IMG/M metagenome (GOLD analysis project Ga0209390, IMG submission 187212) | Freshwater microbial communities from Lake Bonney liftoff mats and glacier meltwater in Antarctica - BON-01 (SPAdes) (version 2) | ecosystem: Environmental > Aquatic > Freshwater > Ice > Glacier...
CATTTATACATATGTATATGTATATATGTACACAAATTTATACGCATACATATATATATATATATATGTGTATGTATGAAATACATATATATATGTATATATATATGTGTATATATGTACGTATACAAGTCTGTACATAAATATATATATATATATACATGTAATCCCGTCTAGTTGGGTGGCGCTTTGTTGTGTCTAGCGTGTATAGACTTACACCCTTCCTCTTGCGCGCATAGCCTGACACCCTTCCTCTCTGCTTGTGTCGCATGTTTTGTGTGTGTGGTTTGTGTATGTGTGTGTACGCGTGTGTGTGTGTGTGGATGTGTGCGTTGTGTGTGTACGCGTGTTGTACTGGCCCCTGTGTCGTTGTTGTGTTGCTCTTGGTGTGGCAGACTGTGTGTGTGTGTGTGTGTGCCGTGTGTGTAAACAGGATGCGCTTTCGTCATTTTCAAGGCACGACCTGACGTGAGTGTGCCTTAGCCCTTCCCTCTGTGTCACATTGCGTGTGCACAACACTTTGGCGCTGTGTATATATATATATGTAACGTGCGTGTAGACATATATGTATATGCATCTTTTGATATGTATACTCATATATAAATAATATACATACATGCCTGCCGCGATGGCTTGCGTGAATGGCTGTCTTGAAGCATGGCAATATAGGCTTGTAGGCATTGCTATACATCATGCGGTGTGTGCTCTGCTCTGTGATGTGTCGTAGACGGATGCACTATGCACAATGCACTGACACACTCACGTGGCACTGGAGGGGACAGGCGGAGAAAGCCATGATGGGCTTGCACAACAGGCACACGATGCCGTTGATGACCAACACCATTCAGATGTCGTTTGCCAAGGGCGAGGAGATGGAGGTGGAGCGTGCTGACGCCAAGCTCTTCATCGGTATGCTTGCTCGCACAGCCACGGAAGAGGAGGTGCGCGCCTTGGTCTCCCCCTATGGGCAGGTTGAGGAAGTCTATATCATGAAGGACAAGGCCACTGGTCAGAGCAAGGGGTGCTCCTTCGTCAAATTTTGCAACAAGGAGTCAGCGAGCGCAGTCATCGACGCGTTGCATCAGAAGGTAACCATGCCTGGTTCTCATCAGCCTATCATTGCCAAGTGGGCCGATGCTCCCAAAGCTAAAAACGGCGGTTACAGCTTGGGCGGCATGGGTGGCGGCATGGATGGCGGCATGGGCATGGGTGGTGGTGGTGGTGGTGCGTGCCCTCCCTTTATGGGCGTCTTCCCTTTATGCCTCACCTTCCCTTTATGCCTCGCCTTACCCTGCCTGTGCTGGCTCGTGTGACGCACCATTTGATGCCTTATCTCTCGATCTCGTGCCTCCCTGTACCTGCACGAGTGCGTGAGCGAAGAGGTGACGGCTCGCAGACAAGGCCTTGTTGCGTGTTGCACTCCATCGCTCGTCTGCATGCCTCCCCTTCCTCGTATGCCTTCCCTCCCTCTCTCTGTCGCCCTGTATAGAGGCTTTGGAGCAAGTAACATGTGTGGGGGGGTAGCTGGTATGGGTAGCTGCGATGTAAGGTTCGACTTAAGGTTTAAAAGTTTGGTAGCTGGTAGGTCGTGGCGCGCGCGTGCCCTGTTTTCTCTATCACACACACACTTGAGAAAACTTGTTGCGCGAAACGCGACGACTGACTCTGACTACTTCAACTGGCAGACATGGGCGGTTACGGCATGCAGCAGCAGCAAGGCGGTTATGGCATGCAGCAGCAGCAGCAGCAGCAGCAGCTCATGGCGCAGCAGGCTGCCATGATTCAACAGCAGCAGTTAGTGCTGCAGCAGCAACAGCAGCAGTGGGGCATGCAATCAATGCCGCAGCCGCAGCCGCAGATGGACATGTACGGCCAGTATGGCTCGACAGCAGGGCTGCCGGGCGACCCTGCCCTCCAAATGATGGGCGGTCAGCAGCAGGCTGCCCTTGCCAATCCCTACGCTCAGATGGGTCAGCAACCTCAGCAAGCTGGCATGAACGGTATGGGCGGCATGGCTGGCATGGGCATGGGCATGGGCCAAGGTCTTACTCTCTCTCTCTCTTTGTGTCAAAGTCTCGCTCGTGTTTCGGCGTGCACACTATCAGCATTGCCTGTGCTGGCATGCTCCTGCGCCTCGTCTGTTGCCTTGCCTGCCTCTTCCCCCGCTACCATGCATTGATGCTCTATTGCATGCTCTATTGCCTGTATGCCATGGTCTTTTGCATCGTGTATTGCATGGCGTATTCCATGATGTTTTGCATGGTGTTTGCTATGCTGTACTGTATGCAGCCGTGGTACATGTCATGTTGCCTGCTGGTGCTAGCGTAGACGGCAGTACCGCATGCGTCATGCTATGCACATGGCAAGGTGTGCATACATGCGCGTCTTGAAAGGGGCTCACAAAACCGCTGAGTGTGCCTTTGAGTGTGCCTTTGACTGACGTTGTTTCGTGGGGGATAGAGACTTTAGATTGGGGAGCCATGGCCGGGGCCGGCATGGGTGGCATGGGTGGCGGCGGCATGGGTGGCAACGGCATGGGTGGCAACGGCATGGGTGGTGGCGGTATGGGTGGTGGCGGTATGGGTGGCGGCGGCATGGGTGGCAGCGGCATGGGTGGCGGTGGCATGGGCATGGGCATGGGCATGGGCGGAGGAGGGCAGCAGGGGCAAGGGGGGCAAGGGAACAAGTCTGGCCCTGCTGGGTGCAACCTGTTCATCTATCAAATCCCTATTAGCTGGGGCGACGCCGAAATCAATCAGGTTTGTTGCAGTGTGTTGCAATGTGTTGCAGTGTGTTGCAATCAATCAGGTCTCCACTGGCATATCACCCTTCGCCCTCTGTTCTCACCTCCTCACTGCGTGTGCCTCTTGTTGCTTCTCATTTGCCGTGCTTTGATGTGCCTGCTGCACACGGCACAATTGCATTCGACCAATTGGCAAAGGAGTGGCACATGGCGTCCAGCGCGCCCAGCAACTCACATTGCGCAGCGTGCCCAGCCAAGTCTACCTTGCCTGGCAACGTGACTTGAGTGCAAAGTGCGCAGCCAAGAGACGCTGACGCTGGAAAGCTTGTCCAGCCAAGTCCAGCGTCAAGCTGACTTGGCTGGGCGTGCTGCACTTGCAGCCAACTCATGCAGTCAACTCACGTTGCCGCGCCGCGCGCCCGGCTATGTCACAGTGCCTTTCTTGCAAAAGAAAGACAAGGTGACTCGTGCAGCGCGCCCAGCCAAGTCACCTTGCTTGTTCTGGTGCAGCGTGTCATCTTGCCTTTTCGTGTGCGCCTTGCCCTTGCTTGTGCAGCGCGCCCAGCCAAGTCAAGTCACCTTGCCTTTTTTTGTGCACCTTGCCCTTTCTTCTGCAGCGCTCACAGCCAAATCAGTGTTTCTTTCTTGTCGTGTACCGTGGTGTAAGTGGGTTGTGCTGACGAGGAGGGCCACGGTGAGCAGTGCTTTTCGCCGTTTGGCACAATGGTGTCTGGCACAGTGTTCAAGGACAAGATGACTCAGCAGAGCAAGGGATTCGGGTTTGTGTCGTACGACAATGCCATGTCGGCCCAGAGCGCCATCGCCGCCATGAACGGTATGCAGATCGACGGTAGGCGCCTCAAGGTTGAGCTCAAGAAAGCCAAAGGCCCTTACTGATAATGCTGTCTTCCACACACTGCAATGCACTGCGATACACTGCAACACACTGCATCAGTGGCCCTTACCGATAATGCCTTCCGCACCCTGCAACACACTGCAACACACACTGCAACACATACTGCAACACACTGCATCAGTGGCCCTTACTGATAATGCATTTTTAGTAATGCTGTATTATCACCTTACCTTGCCCGCTCTGCGCCCAAGGCATGCCTCAGCAAGGCAGCATGCCATGCGCATTTCCCTCAGTCCGTTTTGACGTATCGTAATAAACTCTTGATCTATCAACATACTATGAGAACACATTACTATATTTACATAGTAATGTCGGCGCAATCTGAGGTACTGTGTATCGTAATAAAATCTTGATCTATCTCATGGGCCACTCAAGGGGTCTATCAAACGGGCCGCTTCAGGTGCTATGGGGTGGCTACGATTAGTAGGCTCTTTAAAACATAGGTCTCTTTTGAAAAATAGCCCTATACAAGAGACTATATTCTGCAAAAGAGACCTATGTTTCTAAGGAGCCTACTAATCATAGACACCCATATCAAATAGACAAGCTCAACTCTAGCACTTTGGCGTGCTCTCTAATGTCGAATGTGTGTGTCTCTCTTGAATGTGTGTGTGTCTCTTGAATGTGTGTGTCTCTCTTGAATGTGTGTGTGTCTCTTGGATTTGTGTGTGTCTCTTGAATGTGTGTGTTTGTCTTGTCTGGATGCGCGCAAAGAGGCTTCGAGGCAACTGGAAAGACCGGCTCAACTGTAGCACTTTTGGAGTTCACTCGAAAGTCTCGAATGTGTGTGTTTGTCTCGCGAATATGTGTGTTTGTCTCGCGAATATGTGTGTTTGTCTCGCGAATATGTGTGTTTGTCTCTCAAATGTGTGTTTTGTCTTTCAAATGTGTGTAGTCGTCTCGCGCACATTAGACCGCTGGGAACCTAGGAAAAGGTACAGCAACCTGTCCCTTGGCCTTTCCTAGGGAGAAGGGCGGACTTCGGGTCAAGCTCCCGCTTGGCACACTCTGTACATCGTTTTGGGGTCATCTTGAGCGATGTACATGTAGTCAATTTGACGACGGCACCCGGCAAATGCTAGCAATCTGCAACCAAGAGGCCCTGCAGGAGAATGGATGCCTCGACCTCTGAGAGGTTCAGGACGCCTCACAACACCTAAGCTGGAAGACAGCAAGCACTAATGAGGTCACCTTTGCCTGTTATCTGGCGAATAAGCTCGACATACGGGTAGAGTGGGATCCATTCCATCCAGATGTCATCGCATCCGCTCCAAATGCTACTCTGGCAGCCCTTGCTTGCCAATTTAAGCTCCCACTGACAATACAGATCGACGGGGCGATGATGGCGACAATATGTCTCAAGACTGAATCCGATCTCACAATGACGATTCTGGCAGGAGACAGACAACTTTCCATTCTTTTGGATGGACAGGCCCAGAACCTAGGACTGCCATTCCTTCGCGAATGCATTTCCCGCAGCTACGGCCAATCCCGCTGGCTCTATGAGCTCCCAGGCATAGCTGCGATCCAGACTCCGACGAATGGGCAGAGGGGATTAGGACCATCCAGATCCCTCAAAATAATTGCGGTATCAGGATTGGTACTAGTAGGCAGGGACCCCTGCGCACCATTACCTCAATTTAAGCGGGGTCAACAAGAGCTCGCAACTCATCACACACAGAGAACTCATCACACACACAGATTCGCTTCCGAGTGCAACCAATACCATGAACCACATTGAACTTTACAGAGCCCTGCAAGGCCCTGAGTATACGTCAGTCTCTCTGGTCATTTCAAACCCACAGGGGAACGTACAGACAAGACCTGTCTTGAGAAGTGCCTCCAAGACATCTCAAATCTGCTGGGCTCGACCATTGAAATTGCTTAGAGACAGGATACTGGCACAGGAACTCGAGAAGACCATAAGCGATCTCACTAAGGACGAGGGAAAAGAGCTAGTCTCCCTTTCACTGGGGGAGGCTGCTTTTGTGAGACTCTGGCCCAAACTGAGAGCGTGTGGGTTTAACACCTTCGATACTATTCCTAGACTGAACCCTACCATTGCCCAAACAAAGCTCTTCTGCCCGATACTAGGAAGCGCGGATACTGCTGACACTCTGCTGCTCACCGAGTGGCTAAACAACTTACTGAAGGTGGAGGGCCATATCGCGAGTTTAGAACTGGCACAAGCTCGACCCACTCTCCTACCCTTGATAGGAGGCTCTCGAGAGAGCCTAGCCCGAAGACGGCGCACTCTGGCCCAGCTGGAAAATCGAGCCGAGGCGGTGGCACATAGGATGACAACGCTTGACTCATCTTTCACTCTGTGATCACTCTATTGGGGACCTGCATTCGACAGATCCGGGAGGCATGCTCGAGACTGCACAGCGTGAGGGCTTTAGATGGGAATCCCCTTCAGTGCTACCGCTCGGTTGAGGAAAGCACCATTGCACTGTAAGCCGCCTTAGCAGTAGTAGAGCACAGCATACCTGAATTTGAGAGTCAACGACAACAACTTCACTGGCCGCGCCTCACGGCTCAGACTCATGCCACGGCAGCAGCCCTGCTTCAACTTAATGCCCTCGCTACCTCTCTCCGCAACTCGGCAAATAGATTGAGCCTGGGAGCTGATTCCAGAGTCACTCAGCTCCCAGTCCTTATCAGACGTCTCTATAGTAGATGTTGCCGAGGCCCCCTGGAAAAGGACGCACATAGGTCCTGGTGGGTGACCATAGTCACACTTTGCAGAACAGCCCAGAACAAGGGCAAAAGTTGGCCCGACTCGCATGACATGGCAAGCCAAGAGGTGGCGGACAGTTGGGAGCACTCAAACTGGGCATCTGTCCTCTTGGACAATGAATATATCAGAGATTGTCCTGAGGGCCCACCTGAGAAAAACTCCAGACCTTACAGGCTCCAGCAGGTGGCTTGGCACCATCAGTCCAAAGCAGGAGCCGACCTGATCAGGGACATCTCTGATCTGCGCCGACATCTTCCGGAAGGCTTTACCCGGTGTAGACCGACAGCTTATTCCCCCAGCATCATCATCATCGAATTAGCAGAACTTCTCTACAGTCAACCGGCCCCGGCAGATCCCGCTGATTCTGCTCGAGCGGCAAAAAACCTGCGACAGATCCTGTATCTTTTAGGCCCGTCCGCAGTATCGTGCAACTTCATTAATACCATGCGAAAAGGATCCCCATTCTGTTCACTCGTCATGTCCTTTGAGGAAGCCTTCAAGACATGGGAGGGAAATCTTGCACATCCACTACACTCCTCCGAATGAAGGCCGGTCAACACGTCCTCCATGTCGTTGAGGATAGAAGCACGGGGTCACAGTTAGAGAGAGATAATGTTGTTTATTGGAAAGAACCAAAAGGAAGATCAAAGATGATCTCCAATGCAACTAATCTTTTAAAAGAATCTGTATTAGGGTGCGCGGGTTATGCATCCATTCATGCGTTGTTTGTGATCTCGTTATAGTGTGTATGGCAAGCTGTGGGTGACCGTGCCTTTGGTGACCTTTGCGTATGTGTTCAGTGCGGGATTCGTTCAGAGTCAGTTAGTATGAGTCTATATTAAGCGGGTGAGGCACCAGTGTGGAAGTTGTTGGGCCTGATAGGAAAACTCGACCCATGTGTGGGCGAGCGATAGGGGGCCGTCAGTTTTAGCTGCGGCCCTTTGAATGGGCCAGTCTCCCCAGGGAGAGCGGCCCGATTTTCGTTCTCTTCACATTACCAGCCCACTGAATGGGCCGGTGATTTTTTTGACAAGTTTAGATGCTGACGTTTGAGAGTTGGCTAGTTCCGTTGGAAGCAAACTAAGAGCCCACTTGGTGCTACGCAAGATGGAGACGTGGAAAAGATTGAGGATGATGTCGGAATGGGGTCTTCTTGAGGGAGCCACATGCTCCAACTGTGAAGTTGGCTTCTGTGCAGTTCCAACTTCGCCCATGGAGGGCGCTAAGATAGTTGATGAAGTACATGTCCGTCCCATATCTCTCATTCTTCTCAAGTTCCTTTATCTCAGCCCAGTCCCCCTCCTCTGAGGAAGTCACCGAGTCCATTGGGCGAGTAAATTCCAGAAAAACACAATGTTTTCTTTTGGCATCAAACGCAACTCCATCGGGTCTCCGGCTGTAAAAGGAGCTGGTCTCCTGCGATGTCAACACGATGTTCTGCCGAACGTAAAATGCAGTGACATCCCCGATCAGACGTCTAATCCCGGAAAACAGACATAGATGTACGAGAATTTGACGGACTGTCCACTCGTCGTGGGTAGCCTCGCTGACCACTGACGGAAAGTACCATTTCCTCTCGCCGCCGTCGTGAGTTTCCACGGAGTTCCTACTGATGGCTGTTAGTAGCTCACGCCAGATGCCGTGATGTACCGCGATTCTTGGTTTTCGGAGAGCCGGGCATCGAGCTTGGATATAGCCGAGGCTTTCCGGCCACGGCGTCACCTCCGGGTGGAGGCGTTTCCAAAGCCTGCACTCATCGCTTTCCCGAAGACTCCAGAGCTTAAGAAGCTTGGCGCATGGGAATTGGTGACCAATGCTTTGTAAAAGGCGCCTTTTAAACCGGTCCGGGACGGTTTTATCTTGCCAGTGCGTCCCCAAAAGATCCCTACTGATGTCTTTTCGGTTGAGAAATTCAGAAGTAAAGTTCTTGTGAAGAGGGAGTTGCAGTTCGGCCACCTTCAAATGCACTCTGGTCCGAAGGGTCTTGTTCATGGAGCATCTGTGTTCAACTCCCGCATTAGTTCATTAGGATGTGAGCTGGGACCATCCCATCGTAAGTTGTCGACATCCTCTCGCCCTTCATCGGCCCATCTGTCTGCCTTTTTGTTGAAAAACTCACACCTATGGGCTCTAATTTTGATAAGCATGGTGAAGAGGCCGAGACTCACCCTTTGGTGGAGAACCTTGATGATGCGAGCGAGTATATCTCCAGCAGGGGAATGACGAAGGAGAGGGCCCTTGCCCTCCCCAACCCAATTCTAAGACACTGTCATGAATCCTTTGGAGTCTGTGAGAACCACAATGGGCTGGTCGTGGGTGAGAGAGTCTTTGAGGGCCAGGCATGCTGCCGCAAATTCGGCCCTGCCGGACGAGCCGCCGCTGGCACCTCCACCCACCCTGCAGCATCCGCCTCCTTTGATATAGTGTCGGTAAAAGCCTGCTCCCATTCCCGTGCTGCCTTTCGAACCGTCCGTGGCGTAGATAACCCCAGGGAAGTTGTAGATGTCCATTAGGCCTGACTCCGTGCCCGCCCAGTAGATCGATTCCACCCCATCAGATCGCATATCCAGGAGTCTGAATAAGTGCTTCCAGGGCGACGATGTTGGTGTCGGAAATCGTGCTGTCCTGACTGATCCACATTTCTGTGTCCAGGCCGTATGAGGCAAGTTTGTCTGTTACTGTCCTCCACCACTTTCTCTCCCTGCTGGCTTTACCTTTGGTATAGAGGATTCTCTGGGCGCCAGACGGGATCGGAGGAGTGGCGGACTTCTCCGGGCCCAGTGGATGTGTGAATACGATCCAGTTGTTCGCAGCTTCCAATGTCAGAGTGATCTCAGCTTGCTCCGATAGGTCCAGCCCGTTCTAATTTACGATGACTGGACTGTTATCGAGTGCCCCCCACGTGATTTTCGCTCCTCTTTGCGCATTGGAGAAAACGGGAGGGGTCGTGAGACCCGTCTCGCCAATGTAGGTTTTTGCTCCGAAAAAATCGGAGGCTTTGCGAAGAACCTGCCATGAGAAGGATCTATGCTTACGGTTCTCATCAAGACGTTCTTGCAGGAATAGCTCAGAGTGCAGATCGGCCCCGAACGATTCAGGGTTGCTGAAGACCTCAGTGAGGAGGTGCCACCTGGCACCTTCAAGTTGAAATGGTCCTCTGAAGTGAATGACTGAAGTGGTGCCTTGGAATGTAGTGGCTGTAACACCGGCATGTGAAGTGTTGGTGCTCTCCGGTTCATGATGAAACCGGATGGCCCCAACCTTCGGTGGTTGGCGTAACATTCCTTGCAGATCCTCGCTCTCGAGTTCAACCTTCTCAATCTTGTTAAATTCTCCAGCTGTGTGCGGGGTCGAGAAACGTTTTCTGTTCCGTCGCAGATGACGATTTAGGATGGTCTCACCAGTGTCGTTGTCGTCAACAGCAGGTACGGTTTCACAATCCTCCAGCATTGTGCGGGCCAACATTCTGGTGTCGCATAGGCGGTGCAGAGATGTCGCATCTCGTCATCTTCGTCGTCCATGTCATCGTATCTGGATAAATATCCACGAAGGAACGGGCCCACCAGTGGGTAGGATGGCCCAATTCTGGGGCTGTAAACCACAGACATATGGGGACTTGAGTGACCCCACTAGTGGGGGCATCGGAAGCCGATATACCCATTTCTTGCATCATGTCCTCCAGACAAAGTTGAATGTGGGGCAATGTGAGAGTGGAGTCTGAGATGAGATTGTGTTGTCATATTTTCTCAATTTCTTCCGGAAGAGCCGAGCGCATCACGAGGTATGCATCCTTCCTTGGCCAACTGGAGGGCTGGCCAAATTCGTTTACACTTGCCGCACTTCGAGGTGAGTTCTCCAGAAAGAGCTCGCACCCACCAGCCCCCTCAGTCCGTCTGATCGTTTGCCCATTCCCAGAAGGAGAGGGGGATGCGCAGTAGATCTTGAGTCTCGAGGAGAGTACGTTTCAGGTGAGCGGTTTCTTCTCCTTACAGAGATCCAATAGATACTTCATTCTCTCTGGGAATGGAGTGTTCAGAGTGCACAGGAATTCCAGATTACCGCACTCTCTGTCATCAGTAGCCTCAGGTCTGTAAAGCTGCATCCATTTGTGAACCTCATGAAGGTTGTTTAATGGCACATCTTGGACCCAATGTGAGTTCAAGGGAGGTAGGTAGGTGGCATACGGTTTGAGAGTGGGCTCAACTTGGGATGTCGCCATTGAGAGTAGGTCCCAGTAGAGAGTGTGCAAGACCTTCCACGAGACCAAGCCGTGACCTCGAGATCTGTATACCAGGTCAATCCAGGCTGGGCTGTCACGCCTGTGGATGGTGGATTGAAAGGTGTGGCCATGTGCTTCCGCCCTCGAGGATATGGAGGACGCGTTGACCGGTCTCCATAAAGGTGTGGTGGGTGTGTCAATTTGCCCTTCCATATCCTGGGTGATTTCTCAAAGGCCATAACGAGTGAGTAGGATGGAGATCCCCACGGGTATGAACCTGTGCAAGAAACAAAATTTCAGAGATTTCTCAGTGACAAAAGTGTTTTTCTGAACTCAAAATTTCAAATCCGAGAATTTCATGCAGGGGAAACGGAGTGAGGAGAAGTTCTTGGAAGGTAGGATGGGTCATCAAACAAGGCTATGCTTCTGAGACAAGTGTCAAATAACAGATCTTTTGCTCACGCAGCTAGCGAACTATAGAAACGTGCTAGCAAGAGAATTTAAATACCAACGTTAAGTCTAGAAACATTTAATTTAGTAGCCAAATTTCCTGGTATTGATTGTTGATACTTTAGAACTCTTTCATGCATTCGTAGCGCGCCAGCTGCATGCATACAAAGTCTATCTTTTAGTGTTTGTTTCAAAAGCGTAGCCTCATTTTGCCACCCACAATACCTTTCAAGAACTTCTCCTCTCTCCATTCACTGTGCATGAAATTGTTGAATATGACATTTCCATTTGAATAATACACTTTTGCCTCTGAGAAATCTCTGAAATCTCGTTTTTGCGACTTTGAGGCCTGATCGAGAAAAGTGACTTCAACAATTTCGTCGATTTTTAGCGAGGACGTTTATTAGACCCGTGGAAGATCCCTTTCGCATGGTATTGATGAAGTTGCATGATCCAGCAGACGGGCCTAAAAGGTGTAAGATCTGTCGCAGGTTCGTAGCCACTCGTGACGAGTCCGCAGGATCTGCCGGTGCCGGTTGAATGTAGACAAGTTCAGCTATTTCAAGGATGATGCTGGGAGAGTAGGCTGTCGGTCTGCACCGAGAAAAGCCTTCCGAGAGATGCCGATGCAGGCCAGAGATGTCCATGATCAGGTCGGCTCCTGGTTTGGAATGATAGTGCAAGGCCACTTGCTGGAGCTTATAAGGTCTGGAGTACCTTTCTGGTGGGCCCTCCAGATGGTCCCGAATATGTCTGAGATCTTCGAGGACTGCCAGCAAATCTGGGTGCTCCCAGCTGTCCACTACCTCTCGCATTGCCCTGTCATGCGAGTCGGGCCAGCTTTTGCCCTTGTTCTCGGCTGTCTGGCAGAGTGTGACCATGGTCTCCCACCATGACCTGTGCGCGTCCTTCTCCAGGGGATCTTGGCAGCATCTGTTGTAGAGACGTCTTATGAGGGCTGGGAGCCTTGTAACTCTGGAGTCGGCTCCTAAGCTAAGTTCGTCTGCCGAGTTGCGGAGAATGGCAGCAAGGGCGTTGAGTTAAAGCAGAGCCGCCTCGTGGGACTGTGCTGTGAGTCTCGGCCAATGAAGTGGTTTCAAATCTAGGTTGGTTGTGCTCCACCACTGCTAAGGTGGCTCGCAACGCAGTGGTGCTTTCCTCAGCCGAGCGGTAGAATTGGAGAGGATTCCCGTCTTGAGCACTCTGTTTAGTCGAGAGCATGCTTCCCGTATCTCGCGAATGCTGGTCCCCATTACAGTGGAGGATGGATCTAGCGTCGTCATTCTATGTGCCACCGCCTCTGCCCGATCGTTCAGCTGGGCCAGGGTGCACCGTCGTCGGATTAGGCTCTCTCAAGAGCCTCCCATCGAGGGTAAAAGGGTGGGGCGGGCGTGTGCCAGTTCTAGACTAGCGACGTGGCCCTCCACATCCTGCAAGTTGTTCAACCATTCGGTAAGCAGCAGCGTATTTGAAGAATCCGCGCTACCAAGTATCGGACAGGAGAACTTGGTTCGGGCGACGGTAGGGTTAAGTCTGGGAATGGTGTCGAAGGTTTGGAACCCATCAGCTCTCAATTTATGCCAAAGTCTCACAAAGCCGCCTTCCCCACTGACAGTAAGGCGCACTCTTTCTCCTCGTCCTTGGTAAGACCTCTGGTGGTCTTCTCGAGTTCCTGCCGCCTGTCTCTCAGCGGTTCAACGGAACTGCTCGGGCCTAGCTGATTTGAGATGTTTTGGAGACACTTCTCAAGACAGAGATTGTCTGAGCGTTTCCCTGTGGGTCCGCGATACCCAAGGAGACTGATGTGTACTCAGGGCCTTGTAAGGCTCTGTGAAGTTCACTGTGGCTCATTGTAGTGGTTGGAATCTAATCAATGTGCGTGATGAGTTCACCCACCAGTGCATTGCCGTTACGAGCTATCATTGACCCCGCTTAAATGAAGTGATACAGTGCGGGGGTCCATGCCTATTAGTGCCAATCCCAATACCGAGATATTTTTGAGGGATCCAGATTGTTCTGACACCGTGACCATCTACCCACTCGTCAGATTCTGGATTTGCGGCCATGCCTAGGAGCTTGTAGAGCCAGCGTGCTTGACCGTAGCTACGGGAAATGCTTTCGCAGAGTGATGGCAGTCCTGGGTGCTGGGCCTGTCCGTCCAAACGTTTTGAGTGTTGTCTGTCACCTGCTAGAATCGTCATTGTGGAGTCGAGTCCAGTCTTGAAACACGTGGCTGTGATCATCACACCTTCAATCTGTATTGACAGTGGTAGCTTAACTTGGCATGCAAAGGCTGCCAGAGTGGCATCTGGAGCAGATGCAATAAGATCTGGGTGGAATGGATCCTACTCTGCCCATATGTCAAGCTTATTGGCCAGATAGCAGGCGAAGGTAACCTCATTAGTGCTTGCTGCATTCCAGCTCAGGTGTTGTGAGGCGTCCTGAAGCTCTAAGAGGTCTAGGCATCCGTTCTCCTGCAGGGCTTTTTAGTAGCACATGGCTAGCATTTGCCTGGTGCCGTCGTCAAACTGACTACATCGCTCAAGGTTGCCCCATACCGACGTACAAAGTGTACCAAGCGGGAGCTTGACCTGAAGTCCGCCCTTTTACCTAGGAAAGATAAGGAGAGAGGTTGCTGTGCTTTTCCCTAGGTTCCAGGCGTTCTTATATGCTCTGACCCACATGGCGGTGAGGAGCTTGAGGTCGGATTCAAGCCAGTTGATAAGTGGTGCTGAGAAGGAAAAAAGAGAGGGCAGGCACATCGAGATGACCTTCAGCCTTTGATCGATCGGAAGATTGTCGTTCTTGTACTACTTGAAGGTATGCTGCCACCTCGATGGCTGTGTCAATGACTTTGCGACGTTGGGACTTAGCGTCCAGCCACATATTGTGACGAATACCTAGGAGCCGGATGGGAGTTTTACCGTGGACCGTCTTGAGCTCTTCGCCCTGGTACCAAATGCCATGGGGAATCCAGGACTTGAAACATTGGGTGCATTGAGTTCTAGATTCGGACTTAAAGTGATGGGGACTACAGTTTCGGCCGCATGTCGCACGTCTCTGGAGAAGCCTCCAATTGGTGAGTTCGTCACAGGCCGTGGATACATCTCCGTCATCCGATTGCATATCATCAGCAGAGTCGCAGTGTAGGTTCTCGAGGTCTTGTGTTTCCTGCAGGACTGCCTTCGAGGTGTACTGCGGCAGCACCGGAGCCTTTCGCGGGATTCTGCTGACGCATCCTTCTGTCTCTGAGTCTCACCTTTCCCGTAGAGGGCGTCTGTTGCCAAGGATTTCTTAATAGATATCTTCAGGCCGCTCCACTCCTGGAATTCGCTTACAATGTCCAGCAGGGTGTTGGCGTCTTCAGTTGAGCTGACATAGAGTGAAAGATCGTCGGCAAAGGCTTGATGATTCCAATCGGGGACGCCTCGTACGCGATGGAAAATGCCAGTGGAGTCGAGGAGTCGCAGAAGGGCATTGATGCAGAGGTCAAACAGGAAGGAGAAAAGGGCAGAGCCTTCTACCGTTTCCGTGTCCAGCTTGATAGCTACTGAGGACTTACTGCCCACTTTGATCTGCATGGTGGAGTGTTCATAAATGCTGCCCAGCAGAGACACATCCGGCACCCCAAAGCCCTCGAGTAATTTCCACAGACTAGAGTGCCCTGCCGAATTGAACGCGTTTTTGAAGTCGAGGTCCACTCGAATGAGTTTGGTGTCTTGTTTGATGGCTTGTTTTAAGAGCCAGCATTCTTTCTGAATGACAAGTTGAACCAATCGGGAGCCTCGGAAGCCATGCTGCGAGGATTCCAGTACTGCGTACTTTTCTGTGAGGCCCCGGATCGTGCTTGTGATGATAATGTTGATAAGTTGGTAAGAACAGTTGCAGGGTGCAATTGGTCTGTATTTTGCCAGTAGTGTTGGGTTGCCATGGTCCTGGCAAAGAAGAACCACCCGAGCCTTCAGCACTTCTTCAGTACATACATAGTGCCCTGCGAAAATAATATTGATCAGGATCCAAGCCCTCTTTCGAAATGCTTCTGGGGACTATTTGAAGAGGTCGGCGGGCATTTTGTCACCGCCGCTGGCTTTTCGATTTGCCATTCTACCAACGTAGCGTGAGAACTCCCGAAATGTATTGATAGGATTCTAGATTGTCTCCCCTAATCCAATGCATCTGTATGAGAAAATCTTCGATTTGTCAAGAAAGTCCATGTTATTTACTTCTTTTCTGTTAGAACGAAAATTGTCTGGGTCCAGGCCGGCACACGCTTGGTGTAGGCAGTAGTGGAGCATCTTGCGGTCCGCGATGATCGTTCAGACACTTTCCGGTAGAATCTCGGTAAGCCAGACCGGGTCACTATGCTTCTGAGGATGGCTGCACTGGGCGAAGGGGTGGTAGGCATTACGCTGAAAAAAGAACTTCACTGCGGTTACAAGATTGACCTTGGTCCAGGGACCTGTTGAGTATATAAATGTTGGTGAGGACGCGAAAGTAGACGGGTTTTGGGGTGACCATGTGAGCAGAGCAGGGACGTCAGTGAGGATCTTGGCACTGATTGCAATATGTGCGTAAGTGAGTGTGACTTCATACTTGTCGGGCGGTAAGGAGGACGTCCACTCATGCGCCTCGGCTTTGAGGTTGGGTCTGGAATATTCCAAGGGAGAGATCTCCCACTGGAGGCCCGTTGGGCACGAATGGTCAACCTGCTGTAGGCCAGTGACAGTACCATGCTTGTTCATTACTCGTCGGACACCCTTGATACCGTGGTCAAAGATACACTTCTTGGCGTCCCCTCGTTTTCGTTTGCCTTCCCTCAAATGGACCTGGTCACGGGCCAACTGAAGCAATTGGGCTTATGCTTTCTTGATTTCCGCTCGCAGAAGATATGCCCAGTTGGGAAAAATCTGGACATGTCTTAAAGTTATCCCCGGTAAGTGTTCAAGACCCATGGCCTTGAGTCCGACCTGGGTGGCTACTGTGACTCTGGAGTCTGCTGTGGCTATCAGCGCCTCTGAGTAGGCCATGCGAGGGTGGCGTGGAGGCGGCGTATCCGAACCTGCTCCTTGCTTCTGTTAAAACGTCTTTCGCGGGCTCATGGCCTGCTGGTTTCCACTCTCCCTTGGAGCTTCAATGCCTCACCACGCATGATGTCTTGCTCTTCGCGCATTTTGTTCAGAAGTGACTCACCCGTTGCTTCTTCACTGTCGTTGGAAAAGGGAGATATTCTTTGCTGGACATTCTTGTGCCACTGCAAAAGATTCCGTTGGAAGAAGACTACGTCTACCCTATCTATAGGGATGTCGAAGCTTCGTTTCAGAGCTTCAAAAGTGGAAATGAAATCCTCGTTCGGGAGATCGAAACTCAGGACCCCATGGTTATACCGTTTATGTTTCGCCTCAAAAGGGCTGACTTGAGGTTGAGAAAGTTGATAGTTCTACGTGACTGCGTTGTCGAGCGAGGCGCTTTGTTTCCCCCGACACCACGAGTGGCATCTGGAGGAGGCTAGATCGCCTCCCGTGTCCTGGCAGAAATCCAGCAGTCTGGCGTCTGCCTGGCATAGGCTGTCGCTAAGTGGGAGCAAGTATCCAGTTCGTTCACCGGCTGGGGCACTGTTGAAGACACTGATTAGGATTATTTTGTCATTGGGGTGCTTTAGCATCCACGCCACAATGATATCCCAAACCTCTTTCTGCTCTGCCGGATTAGCAGCCGTGAATTAGTACAGGTTGATAATAACAGATTTGCCACCACTCTTGGTCGTCGTCTTTTTGGCCGATGCTCTTCCGCTTACTAGTTGGTGGAGACCCTTTCCCCGTCGCAGTTGCCGTCCTGGATGAAGTGTTTCGGATGTGGTAGATGGTAAGAGGTAAGAGTCCAACGCCGTCAGCGTGGTGAAGTTAAATAGTGTTCGCCCGACGAATCGCATGTGACGCTTTGCTTGTTGACTGATGAAATGAAGATCCAATAATGCGGGAATTACGCATGGAGCTCGTTCTTGATGATTGGGATCAATTTCGGTGGGATCCGTAGATCCTGCAGACAAATGAGCGGCTGTCCCTGGGCAAATAGAGACCAGATTTCGTCTCTACTATTCCTGTAGCCGTGAGGACCTGCATTCAATGAGATAATTCGTGGATTGGAGAGTCTGCGTTGTTGTGCACCGTTTATTACAAGATGTGTTACCCAGTCCTCTTGTTCTTGGCCTGAGAGGGCTTTCCAAGCGTCCTTATTTAGCTTCAGATCCAGTCGGAGTTCCGTATTAATAGTGGCATCGGCGCCCTCAGACCCGAATAAGTCTTCTCCATGGGCTGCAAGCGTTGTCATGCCGTTGCGTTCCATCTGGCAAATCCAGTTGTTAACATTGCCCTGGAGAGCGTGGAAGAAGTCAAGGAGAGCTACCCAGGACTTACCTGGGTTGGAAGAATCTAGATCCTCCCGTGGAAATTTGATCTGTGGAACAGCCTCAAAGGCCTCACAATCAATGAGCCATTCACGTAAGGTTTCCCTTCAGAGGCTGCAGTTAGGGACCTTGCATGCAGGTGTCCTGCTGCCAGTGGTGGTGCGGGGGAGGGTCGGTCGGACCAGGAAGCTCCAGCCTGGTCTCGGCGGGCAGAATATGGCCAGCGATTATGCTGGTGAGTCTGTCTTCCGAGTCGTACCCATGTATGAAGCGCTTCAAACATCGTAGGATGTTCAGGAATGAGCAGTATGTGCCCGAGTAGCATTGGAGGAGAGCTCTAGTCATGATGTGTAAGATGTTTATTAATAACAGAAAGTCCTAAAACCCCCCATCACTATAGGTACCAAATTTAGGTCCTCGGCTACATCCCTTATACGGG